>R21__coassemble_1888_pt1 | contig 13180 bp, 10 predicted proteins | sample R21__metabat2_low_PE_066 | metagenome-assembled genome bin R21 | reverse complement strand
GGGAGTCCTGTCCGGCGTAAATTTATTAGTCCTTTTTGTACAGCAGCCGATGAAGGAACCACCGTTACCTATCAGGACATGACCCGTGAGGAACTGCTGCTCGCCCTGACGGCAGCCGCCCGCGGGGAATATGTGGTGGGTGAGGACGGTGTCGGTTCCTATGAGCCCTATGAGGGGCAGGAGCAGGAGGTTGCCGCGCTGCAGGAACAGTTATCTCAATGGGAATCAGATGGCTTTGAACCCATGCCGGCGGAGCCTGTTTTCCCGCAGGTTGCGACCTATGAGCGGACGGATGGCAGCCGGATGAGCGTGAAGGCGGATGAGGACGCCATCGTCATTCTGATGGGGAATCATTTCAGCGTCATTCAGCCGGAATCCTGGGTCATGGCCGGGAATGCCTACCCCGGGGAGCCGGCGGGCACCACGCTGGCAGATGTCACAATCTCCCGGGAGGAGGCGGAGGCGGCAGGCAGCGCTTTCCTCGGGAAGCTGGGCATTGGCTACCTGGGCCTTGCGGAGGCAGAGCGGGCCCGTATCCTGCAGGACAGCTCCTATGAGACGCTGACAGAGGGCTGGTACCTGACCTATACCCGCACGGACAGCGGTGGCATCCCCGTATACTATGGCAGCCAGCACTCCGGCATCCTATACCAGCGCTCGGAGGAATATGCACCCAGCTGGTACCAGGAGGTGCTGTATCTCTTTGTGGACGGGAACGGCGTGCAGGCTTTGACCTGGAGCCATCCCGCCGAGGCATTGAAGCAGGTGAATGATAATGTCCTTGTGCTGGATTTTGACACCATCCGGGAGCGGATCCTCTCCTATATTGAACTTGGCTACTCCTACTATGCCCAGAAGCGGGGCGGCGACGCAACCGAGTCCGTGACGATTGACCGCGTGGTACTGACAAACGTGTATGTGCCCGTCAAGGATGACCTTGCGCACCAGCTGATGGTGCCCGCCTGGCTCATCTACTATACGCAGGCCACGGGACAGAACACGCTTTCCGCCTTCATCGCGGTCAACGCGATTGACGGCAGCGCCGTGGACCTGAAGATACGGCTCAGCGCGTCCTGAAAAGCGATGAACCCATGTCAGCCCCCCTGACAGAAAAAAGCGGCGGACCCGGATGGGTACGCCGCCTGTGCGTTTGATGGGAGAATCACCGCCCGGCGCCGAAGATGCGGCCACGGATGATGGGGCCGAATGCCGTGGCGAGCACGATCTTGATGGCATCCCCCGCGAGGAAGGGCACCACACACACGGCAAGGGCGGCACTGACGGTATACTGGGCCTGGTAGCAGAACCAGGCGGTGCCAAAGAAATACAGCGCCGCCGTGCCAAGCACCATGCCGAGCACGGAGATGACATAGTAGAGGACGATGCTGCGCTCTTTTTTGACAAGGGCGAGGCGCGTGATGAAGCCGCCGACGCAGGCGAGCAGCAGGTAGCCGATGAGGTAGCCGCCCGTGGGGCCGACCAGCTTCTGTGCGCCGCCGGAGAACCCGGAGAACACCGGCAGGCCCACAAGGCCGATGAGCAGGTACACCGCCACGGCCAGCATGCTGTCCACGGGCCCCAGGATGTAGGCGCCCAGCATCACCACCAGCGTGGCGAGGCTGATGGGTACGGGGCCGATGGGGAGCGAGAAGGGGGACACCACGCACATGACCGCCGCAATGACGGCGATGGTGACCATGCGCCTGGTGGTGAAGTAACGCTGCTGTTTCGGCGCGGAATTCTGTGCCGGCTGGGTCACGGATTCCGGCCCCTTAACGGGGGAATTTGGCTGTTCCATGGGATACTCCTTCTTTCCTGCAGGTTGCGCCCTGCCTTTTGCGGTGCGCACCCGGAATGATAATGGACAGTATAGCATCATCTGGCACCAAATTCCATACCCAGTTGGCGGGTGGCATGCCATGGCCAGATGGATGGGACATGGCGCTTCCGTGGGGATATTACGGCAGGGGGTAGCCGTGCCCATCATAAAAGGAGCGCCGCCCTGCGGGGCAACGCTCCTCTGCGCTTTTCTGCCTGTACGGCGGATGCCGTTATTTGCCGGGTGTCAGGATTTCCACAAAGTGGACGATAGCGGCGGTGTCGAGGGGCTTGCCGCTCTCCATCTGGTGAAGCAGGACGTTGATGATGCCGCCGGAGGAGAAGGCCGCGATGTCAGCCTTGTCGAGCCCTTCCGGCAGGTGGGAAACCGGGACCTCGGTGAGGTTCTTCAGCACCCGCTCATAGAGCATCTCGGAGAGGATGTCCATCAGCACGGGGTACATGCTGCTGGCGCGCAGGTGGGCAATCTGCTCCCGGTCCTCGTTGAGGTAGTTGACCAGGGCCACACACTTCTGCAGGTAGCCCTCCCGTGTGGTGGCGGGCTTTGGCAGGGACTGGACGGACTGCGCGATGCCATCCCAGATCTCGTGCACATAGTGGCGGAAATAATCGTACTTATCGTTAAAGTGCTTGTAGAAGGTGGCCCTGCGGATGGTGGCGCGGTCACACAGCTCGTTGACGGTGAAGCTGTCAAAATCATTCTCCGAAATCAGCTCGTGAAACGCGGTGTGCAGGGAACGGTAGGTCTTGACGATGCGAAGGTCCAGCGGTTTTTCCATGGGTAGACTCCTTTGTCCATAAGATGAAAACTTTGGATGCCGAAACGGGACGGCATGGATGTGCAGTACGATTTTATCACAATGTGCAACAAGCGTCAATCAATGGACATGTGTTAGTTAGCGGAGTTTTGGATGCCATTTGTCAAATGACGGGGCCAAAACAGGACCATCCGGACGCCATGGCGGGCAGAATGCACTTCCACGCTTGCCCAGGTGACGGAAATCCGCTACAATGGCGGCAGCAGGCCTGCCGGTCATGGCGGGCCATATGGGAGGACAGCATGGTTTACGACTGTGTCATCATCGGCAGCGGCCCCGCGGGGGTATCCGCGGCGCTGAACCTGAAAATCCACAATAAAAATTTCGTGTTCCTGGGCTCGGCGGCCCTGTCGGAGCGCATCAGCAGGGCGGAGCGCATCATGAATTACCCAGGCCTGCCCGCCGTCACGGGGCAGGAGCTCGGCGAGGCCTTCCGCACCCACCTTGCGGAGATGGACATTACCATCACGGAAAAGATGGTTACCTCCATCATGCCCATGGGGGAGACCTATGCGGTGCTCGCCCAGGATGCGTTTTATGAGACCCGCACGGTCATCTTGACCACCGGCGTGGCGGCCACGGCCACCCTGCCCGGCGAGACGGAGATGCTGGGCCACGGCATCAGCTACTGCGCCACCTGTGACGGCGGCCTGTACCGTGGCAGGCGGATTGGCGTCATCCTGGGCAGCACCCGCTTTGCGCACGAGGCAAGGTACCTGGCGGGACTGGCCCGTGAGGTGGTGCTGTACCCCACCTTCCGCGGGGAGATGGAGATGCCGGACAATGTACTGGTCTCCGCTGACCGCCCGGTGGAGGTGCTCCATGATAGCCGCGTGACCGGCCTGAGGCTGAAGAGCGGGGCGGAGGAGCCCCTTGACGGCGTGTTCATCCTGCGGGATTCCATCGCGCTCTCCACCCTGCTGGGGGACCTGAAGACGGAGGACGGCCACATTGCCGTGGACCGCGCCATGGCCACGAACCTGCGCGGCATCTTTGCCGCCGGGGACTGCACCGGCCGGCCCTACCAGTACACCAAGGCCGTGGGGGAGGGCAACGTGGCGGCCCACAGCGTGATTGATTACCTCGGCTGAACGGGCGGGAGAGTTCACACGGAGTTTGCATTCCCTCCCTTTGCAGTTCACAGAAGTATCCTATAGTATGCTTACCGGAAGGGGAAAGAACCCCGGACGGGAGCCGCGGCTGAGAAGCCGCTTGACATAGAATACATTTTCTAACTCTCCTTTCTTTCTGCACGGATGGGGTTCCCAAAAGGAACCCCATCCGTGTTTTTGGCATGTGTGGCGGAGACGGCAAAAGGATGGTATACTAACACCAGCAAACAGGGGGAGGAAGACCATGTTACCCTATATTGATATGCACTGCGATACCCTGTCCCGCACCCTGCGGCTGGGCAGGACCGCCATTGAGCAGGACCCCAGGTCCATGGTGGACATCGAACGCCTGCGCGATGCCGGCGTGCGTGCCCAGTTCTTTGCGATGTTCCTGCTGAACGATGCCGTGCCGGAAAACGCGGACCGGTTCTTCGACAGGCGCCTGCGCTCCGGGGAGGAGCAGGTGGACGGCATGCTGAACGTCTTTGCGGAGACGCTGAAGGCCTATCCGGATGTGCTGGCCCCGTGCCGCACGTTTTCCGATTACCTGCGCAACGCGGCGGACGGGAAGACCAGCGCCATCCTCACCGTGGAGGATGGCTACACGGTGCGCAGCATGGAGAACCTTGCCTATCTCTTTGACAACGGCGTGCGCCTCATCACCATGACCTGGAACTATGAAAACAGCCTGGGCTTCCCCAACAGCAGTGACCCTGAGCTGATGCGCAAGGGGCTCAAGCCCTTTGGCCTTGAGGTGGTGGAGCGGATGAATGAGCTCGGCATCCTGGTGGATGTGAGCCACCTCTCCGATGGTGGCTTTTATGACGTGGCCCGGGTCTCGAAAAAGCCCTTCGTGGCCAGCCATTCCTGCTGCCGGGCCCTGGCCAGCCATCAGCGCAACCTGACCGACGAGATGATCCGCATCCTTGCGGACCTGGGCGGTGCCATCGGCATCAATTTCTGCCCGCCGTTCCTCACCGATGACGGGAAGCTCGTTTCCCGCGTGGAGGACATGTGCCGGCACATTGAGCACATGCGTCAGACCGGCGGCGAGGACGTGATTGCCATCGGCACGGATTTTGACGGCATCGGCGGCACGCTGGAGGTGGGCAGCCCCGTTGAGATGGAGCGCCTGTTTGACGCGCTGAAGAAGCGCTGCGGCTATACCGCGCGCCTGATGGACAAGTTCACCTGCGGCAACGTGGAGCGTGTGCTGGAGGCCTGCCTGCCGGCGTAAGGAAAGGGACTGTGCCCCATGGGGGCTTTGGGAGGAAGATTATGATTGTTGACGTATTTGAAATCATCATGCTCATCTGCTTTGGCCTTTCCTGGCCGGTGAATGCCGTGCGCGCCTGGAAGGCAGGGACGGCCAGGAGCACCAGCGCGTTCTTTTTAATCATCGTGATGGTGGGTTACGCGGCCGGCATCGTGGCAAAGCTGCTGTCCCCCAGCTACCGCTGGTACGTGCTGGCGGCCTACATCATCAACCTGGTGGACGTGGGCATCAACTTTGGCATCTACCTGCGCAACGTCCGCAGGGACAGGCTGGCCGGCTGCTGAGCGGGCCCGGACCGGGAAGGGAGAAGACATGAAGATCAGCAAACGGGATGCCCTTGCGTGGGTATCATTTTTTGCGCAGCTGGACCCCGAGGAGGAGCTGGGGCCCAGGCAGTATGAACTGGGGCAGTCCGCCATCTGCCAGCTGGAGACCGCGGTGGAGGCGCGCCGCAGGGCAGCCCTCGCTGAAGTGCCGGGGCTCAAATCCCTGTGCGGGCGGACGCTGTACGTGGGCGATGACGCGCATTTCCCCAGGGGCTGCAGGAGCTGCCTCCTTGGCAACGGCCTTTCCGCCATCCGCAAGACCAACCGCTGCAACGCCAAGTGCCCCTTCTGCTATGACTATGGCCAGCTGGACTGCCAGCCGCCGGTGGGCGAGGGCTACTGGGAGATTGGCGGCACGCGCTTTAAAGAGGAGGACCTTGACCTGCTCCTCTCCGTGCATAAAAAGCCCACGGGCATCGCGTATGTGTACCTGGAGCCCTTCATGGAGATTGAGAAGTATTATGGCATCATCCGCCGCTTCCACGAGGCGGGGATTTACCAGCACATGTATACCAACGGCACCCTCTGCACGGAGGAGAACCTGAAGGCGCTCGGCGAGGCGGGCCTCGATGAACTGCGCTTCAACCTGGGGGCCTCGAACTGCTCCGACAGGGTCATTGCCGGCATGGCCATGGCAAAGCGCTTCATCCCCATGGTGGGCATCGAGACGCCCATGACGCCGCAGCTGGAGGAGACATTCCTCAAAAAGCAGGAGGCCATCCTTTCGGCCGGCATCGACTTCATGAACTGCGCGGAGCTGCACCTTGGCCCCAACAACGTGGGCAACTACCTGGGGGAGCCGATGTACATGACCCGCTTTGGGTATGTCAGCCCGGTCTGGTCGCGCGACATCACCATCCGCATGCTGAAGCGGGCCGCGGAGGAGCACTGGCCCATCACCGTGCACGACTGCTCCAACATGACAAAGTTTGCCCGCGACCTCAACATGGAGGCTAAGGAGGGCGGCTGGTTCGGCGCGAGCAACTGGACGCCGGAGTTTGATGACATCCCCTGGAGCCTGTTTGTTTCCGCCCTTGAGGACCCCACGCTCCCGTTCGTGGAGGAGGAGCCCCTGCCGGAGGGCTACGGCTACGGGGACATCGTGATCTGAGAACCCCCCCTGCACCCGCGGTGCAGGGGGGTAGTTTTTAGTTTTGAGTTCTGAGTTAGTTGATAGTCCGGAGTCCTAAGTCCTAAGGGAGTTGAAATTCCGGAGTTCTGAGCCTTAACTTTGGGATCACCTGCCAAGTGTGGTGCCGCAGCCAAAAGCCTTCCCCATTCATTGGGGAAGGGGGACCGCTTGCGGTGGATGAGGTGGTTTCCTCGCAGAGAGGCCTGTCCGCATGGCCACGCGGGCTCCATTTGGCTGCCTGCGGGCAGGGCACCTCATCCGGCCTTTCAGGCCACCTTCTCCTATGAAAGGAGAAGGCTTTTGGCGCGGCCAAGCCACCTCATCCGCGGGTTTCACCGCCACCTTCTCGGCCTGCAGGCCGCGGGCCTGGCAGGGCACCATGGGTAAACGGGACCTTTGCAGCTTTCCGCCCCTGACGCACTGTCACCCGATGTTCACATTTTTACCCTTTGAATACCATATTGTATTGGTAAGATAATACCAGCAAGGGCGGAGAGCGAGCCCGCCTGAGCGAGAACTTTTCATAGTTTCTTTCCTTTCTTTCTTCGGACGGAGCCCTGCACATGCTGTGCAGGGTCCTGTTCGTTTTGGCAGGGGATTGTGGTATACTGGAAATGAAATTATGAGTCCGAAGTCCGAAGGGATTGTCACAGGCTCTTTGGGTGTTGTCAATAGCCTGAGGCGCGCCCAAAAGGCTCCCCTTCTGTAAAAGGGGAGCTCCGCGAAGCGGTGAGAGGATAATCACTTCCTGAATTCTTTACGCATCCTCTCCGTCGCCTTTGGCGACACCTCTCGCACTGCGGTGCTCGGGCAGGCGTTGCTCTTGTGCTAGCGCACAATTCACTTCAACGCCCTTGCGTCAGGTCGCAAGCCGCACCGTGGCTTGCTACCGCTACGCGGTGCCTTCCTCACCCCTTCCGATCAAGGGGAGGCTTCAAATGTCGCAGCCAAAAGCCTTCCCCTCCCGTAGGGGAAGCTGGCACCGTAGGTAACGGAAGGAGCCTGCGTAATCAGCATGCGGGCGTACATTCATTGATTGTTCCATACCATCCACAAGGAGGATTTTACCTTATGCAGTCCATCATCATTGGTTCTGACCCCAGCGGGTTTGCCCTCAAGGAGGCCGTCAGGGCACACCTTGAAAGCCTTGGCTATGCCGTGACGGATGTCGGTACCACGGCGGAGACCCCCGTCATGTTCTATGACGCGGCCAGGAACCTCGCCACCGCCATCTCACAGGGCCGCTTTGCGCGCGGCATCGTCATCTGCGGCAGCGGCATGGGTGTCACCCTGGTGGCCAACAAATATCCGGGCGTTTACTGCGCCCCCTGCGAGAACGTGCGCTGCGCCACGCAGGCCCGCGCCATCAACAACGCCAATGTCCTGGCCATGGGCGGCAAGATTACCTCCGTGGCGGATGGCATCGCCATCACGGATGCGTTCCTCAATACGGGGTTTCTCGAGGGCATCGAGGGGGATGACCGCCGCATCCTGCAGGACGGCTATGCGGTGATGGAATCCCTGGGCCGCTGAACATGGTCATCACCGGCGTACAGAAACTGACCCTGCTGGATTACCCCGGCAGGTGCGCTGCCACCCTGTTTTCCCCGGGGTGTAATTTCCGCTGCCCGTTCTGCCACAATGCCACCCTTGCCACGTCCGACCACAACGGGCAGCTTGAGGAGGACGAGGTGCTGGCGTTTTTAAAAAAGCGCCAGGGCATTCTGGAGGGCGTCTGCTTCACGGGGGGCGAACCCCTGCTGCAGGAGGACATCGGCGCCTTCATGGAGAAGGTGAAGGCACTTGGCTACCTCATCAAGCTGGACACCAACGGCTACCGGCCGGCAAGGCTCCGGGAGCTTCTTGCAAGCGGCCTCTTAGACTACGTGGCCATGGACATCAAGAACAGCCCGGCCCGCTATGCCGTGACGGCCGGCCGCAAGGCAATGGATTTTGACAGGATCCTTGAAAGCATTGCCCTGCTCGAATCCGGGCCCGTGGCGCACGAGTTCCGCACCACCGTGGTGCGGGAGCTCCACGATGCGGAGAGCCTCCGCGGCGCGGCCCATCTGGTGGCCGGCACGCAGCACTATTACCTGCAGGGCTTTGTGGACAGCGGGGACCTGATCATGCCGGGGCTCACCGGCTATGCGCCGGACGAGATGCGGGCCCTGCTTCAGGCAGTGCGGGAGGAGGTCCCGCTGGCGGAGCTGCGGGGGGTCTGAAGCGTTCATAATTTGTTCATAAAATCCGCGTTGAAAAACACAAGATATAGTGTTATACTTATCGGCGTCAGCACTAGATATGGTAGCTGACGCCGATGAATTTTGCAGGAAAAGCTTCAAATACTTTCAAAAATTTACAACAGCATCCAGCAGGGAAAAAGGGGGAGAAATTCAGTATGTACAGGGTTTTAAAGCGCGACAACAAGACCGTTGAGTTTGACATCACCAAGATCACGGATGCAATAAAAAATGCATTTGACGCCACGGGCCGCAACTACAACCAGAGCCTCATCGATTTTCTGGCCCTCAAGGTGACGGCAGATTTTGAGCCCAAGATCAAGGATGACCTCATCGCCGTGGAGGATATCCAGGACAGCGCGGAGAACGTGCTGGGCGTGGCCGGCTACAGCGACGTGGCCAAGGCCTATATCCTGTACCGCCGCCAGCGGGAGAAGCTGCGCAACATGCAGTCCACCATCCTCGATTACAAGGAGACCGTGGATAAGTACATCAACGTGACCGACTGGCGCGTCAAGGAGAACTCCACCGTCACCTACAGCGTGGGCGGCCTGATCCTCTCCAACTCCGGTGCCATCACCGCCAACTACTGGCTGAGCGAGGTCTATGATGACGAGATTGCGCGCGCCCACAAGAACGGCGACCTGCACCTGCATGACCTCTCCATGCTGACCGGCTACTGCGCGGGCTGGTCCTTAAAGAAGCTCATCAAGGAGGGCCTTGGCGGCATCCCCGGCAAGATCAGCTCCTCGCCCGCCAACCATCTGTCCACGCTGTGCAACCAGATGGTCAACTTCCTCGGCATCATGCAGAATGAGTGGGCCGGTGCCCAGGCATTCTCCAGCTTTGATACCTACCTTGCCCCGTTCGTCAAGGTGGATAACCTGACCTATAAGCAGGTCAAGCAGTGCATCCAGTGCTTTGTGTACGGCGTCAACACGCCCAGCCGCTGGGGCACCCAGGCACCGTTCTCCAACATCACGCTGGACTGGACGGTCCCCGCGGACCTGGCCGACCAGCCGGCCATCGTCGGCGGCAGGGAGATGGATTTCACCTATGGCGACTGCAAGGCCGAGATGGACATGGTGAACAAGGCCTTCATCGAGACCATGATCGAGGGCGATGCCAACGGCCGCGGCTTCCAGTACCCCATCCCCACGTATTCCATCACCAGGGATTTTGACTGGACCCCCACGGAGAACAACCGCCTGCTCTTTGAGATGACGGCCAAATACGGCACGCCGTATTTCTCCAACTACATCAACAGCGACATGGAGCCCAGCGACGTGCGCAGCATGTGCTGCCGCCTGCGCCTGGACCTGAGGGAACTGCGCAAGAAGTCCGGCGGCTTCTTCGGCTCCGGCGAGTCCACCGGCTCCATCGGCGTGGTCACGCTGAACATCCCGCGCATCGCCTACCTTGCCAAGGATGAGGCGGATTTCTATGCCCGCCTGGACCATCTGATGGACGTGGCGGCCCGCTCCCTCAAGATTAAGCGCCAGGTCATCTCCCACCTGCTGGAGGAGGGCCTGTACCCCTACACCAGGCGGTACCTCGGCGGCTTCAACAACCACTTCTCCACCATCGGCCTGATCGGCATGAACGAGGCCGGCCAGAACGCCGCCTGGGTCCGCGCGGACCTGACGGATCCCAGGTGCCAGCAGTTCACCAAGGAAGTGCTCAACCACATGCGGGAGCGCCTCAGCGATTATCAGGAGCAGTACGGCGACCTTTATAACCTCGAGGCCACCCCGGCGGAGAGCACCACGTACCGCCTGGCCAAGATGGACGTGGAGCGCTATCCCGACATCATCACCGCGGCAGAGCCCGGCGGCACCCCCTATTACACCAACTCCAGCCACCTGCCCGTCGGCTACACGGATGACATCTTCTCCGCGCTGGACATCCAGGATGAGCTGCAGACCCTGTACACCTCCGGCACCGTGTTCCATGCCTTCCTTGGCGAGAAGCTGCCCAGCTGGGAAGCGGCCGCCAGCCTGGTGCGCAAGATTGCGGAGAACTATAAGCTGCCCTACTACACCATGAGCCCCACCTACAGCGTCTGCAAGGACCATGGCTACATTGCGGGCGAGGCCTTCACCTGCCCGTACTGCGGCAAGCCTGCGGAGGTCTACAGCCGCATCACCGGCTACTACCGCCCCATCCAGAACTGGAACGACGGCAAGGTGCAGGAGTATAAGCAGCGCAGGGAGTATAACCTTGCGCATTCCACGCTGCGCCATGGCTATGTGGAGGCCCCGGAGACCGAGGAACCCGTGGCGGAGCAGCAGGCCCTGATGGCAGACGGCGTCTACCTGTTCGCGGGCAAAACCTGCCCCAACTGCAAGGCGGCCGTCAGCATGCTGGGCAAGGCCGGCGCCACCTATGAGGAGCTGTTCGTGACGGACCATGTGGAGCTTGCCAAGGCCCTGGAGCTCAAGCAGACCCCCACCCTGGTGGTTGTGGAGAACGGCCAGATTGCCAAGTACCATGGCGTGCCCGGCATCAAGAACTACCTGCAGCGTGCCTGAGGAAGCCCCCTATGTATGACATCATCGTGGTCGGCTCCGGCCCTGCCGGGCTGACCGCGGCCCTGTATGCGGGCCGTGCCAATAAAAGCGTGCTGGTCATCGAAAAGGAAAGCTTCGGCGGCCAGGTGACCCACAGCCCCAAGATTGAGAACTACCCCGGCGACATGGAGATGAGCGGCAACGATTTTGCGGACCGTCTTCTGGAGCAGGCCATTGCCCAGGGTGCCGAAACCGAGTTCGCGGAGGTGACCGGCGTGGAGGACCTGGGGGAGGTCAAGCGCGTTTATACGGACGGGGACACCTTTGAGGCCCGTGCCGTCATCCTCGCCACCGGCGTGAAGCACCGCCGCCTGGGCGTTGCCCGGGAGGAGGAGCTGGAGGGCGAGGGCGTTTCCTACTGCGCCGTGTGCGACGGTGCCTTCTTTGAAGGCAGGGAGGTTGCCATGGTGGGCGGCGGCAACAGCGCCCTGCAGGAGGCCATCCTGCTGGCCGGCCTCTGTAAAAAGGTGACCGTGGTGCAGAACCTGCCGTTCCTCACGGGGGAGGCCAAGCTCCAGGAAAAGCTGCTGGCCATGGATAACGTGGAGGTCATCATGCCCGCCGTGGTGGAGGAGCTGCTGGGCGGGGAGAGCGTGACCGGCCTCGTCATCAAAAACCCGGATAACGGCGCCCTGCGCACCCTGCGGGTGGACGGCGTGTTCGTGGCCATCGGCCTGCTGCCCGACAACGGCAGCTTTACCAATGTGGCGGCCCTCAACGAGTATGGCTATTTCGCCGCCGGTGAGGACTGCAGGACGGGTACCCCCGGCATCTACGTGGCAGGCGACTGCCGCCAGAAGGCCATCCGCCAGATCACCACGGCCTCGGCCGACGGCGCCGTGGCGGCCCTCTCCGCCATCCGGTATCTCGACAGCCTGTAAGGAACGGATGCCATCACGAAAAAAAGCAGCCCATGGGGCTGCTTTTTGTTTGCCTTGCCTTTGGCAGGGAAACTGCTTTGAGGGGGCATGGTCACACCCCGGCCTCCTGCCTGAGCCGGCGGCGGACGCGGTTGATGTGGCGCTCAAACTCGCCGCTCAAGAGGAATTCCCTGAGCACCAGCTGGTCCAGCACCGGCACCATACAGGAGGCATAGCCGAATTTCTGCTGGTAAGCCTCCATCAGGGGCGCGGGCAGGATCATGTACCCGATGCGCACGCCGGGGGCCAGGGTCTTGGAGAACGTGTTGAGGTAGATGACGCAGTCATCCGGGGCAAAGCTGTAGATGGGGTCCACGGGGCGGGCACGCACGGAGAATTCCGAGCAGAAGTCATCCTCCACGATGTAGGCCCCGGTGGCGCGGGCATGCCGGATGTAGGCCTGCCGCTTCTGCAGGGAGGCGGAGATGCCGCTGGGGTAGCTGTGATAGGGCGTCACGTGGATGAGCCGGGCCCGGCAGGCGGCAAGGGCCTCCAGCGAGATGCCGTCCCCGTCCATGGGCAGCAGCGTGGGGTTCAGCCCGTTCAGGGCGTAGGTGGCGCGGATGCGCTCATAGGAGGGGTCCTCAATGGCCACCGTGGTACCATGGCCGAAGAGCTGGGAGATGGTGGTATACAGGGCCTCCGCACCGGAACCGATGATGATCTGCTCTGGCGCCACGGTAAGGCCGCGGAACCTTGCGAGGTACTGGCTGACGGCACTGCGGAGGGAGGCAAGGCCGTTGCCGGGGGAGCGGGCGAGCAGGGCCTCCCCGTTTTCGGAGATGACCTTGCGCAGGATGCGCTTGTAGGCCGTGAGGGGGAAGCCGGTATCATCCGCCGGGGCGGACGGGCTCGCGTCCTGCAGGGCGGGGGAAGGGACAGGGGCACCCCCCGGTGCCGTGAGGCGTCCCTGCAGGTTGACATAATAGCCGCTCCGTTCCCTG
>R21__coassemble_1751_pt1 | contig 13923 bp, 10 predicted proteins | sample R21__metabat2_low_PE_066 | metagenome-assembled genome bin R21 | reverse complement strand
CACGCCCGGCATCTCCCACTCCAACTACCCCGCGATTACCTCCGGCCTGAAGGAGGGCGACACCGTCTACTATACCGAGAGCGAAGACCAGGGCTTCTCCTGGGGCAGCTTCTCCATGAGTGGCATGGGTGGCATGTCCGGTATGGGCGGTATGTCCGGCATGGGCGGCGGCTCCGGCTCCGGCCGTGGCTCCTCCGGCGGCGGCATGCCCAACTTCAACTAAAAGGAGGGCCCGCCATGATTAAAATGGAGAACATCACAAAGACCTACCGGATCGGCAACGAGGAGGTCCACGCGCTGGACCATGTCTCCCTCGACATCCGGGAGGGGGAATTTGTGAGCATCATCGGCCCGTCCGGCAGTGGCAAATCCACGCTGATGAACATCATCGGCTGCCTGGACGTGGCGGACAGCGGCAACTACATCCTCGATGACATCGCCATCGAGGATTACACCGAGAACGGCCTTGCCCATGTGCGCAACCACAAAATTGGCTTCATCTTCCAGAGCTTCAACCTCATCCCCAAGCTGACCGCGGAGGAGAACGTGGAGCTGCCCCTCATCTACCAGGGGGTCAAGAAGGCGGAGCGCAAGGCCCGCGTGGAGGAGGCCCTGCAGCGCGTGGACCTGCTGAACCGCGCCCAGCATTACCCGTCGGAGCTGTCCGGCGGCCAGCAGCAGCGCGTGGCCATCGCCCGCGCCATTGCCACGCATCCCTCGCTGATCCTCGCCGATGAGCCCACCGGCAACCTGGACAGCAAGACCACCAATGAGATCATGGACATTATTTCAGAGCTCCATGAGCAGGGCAACACCGTGGTGCTCATCACGCACGAAAGTGATGTCGCCGCCAGGGCAGACCGCCAGATTTACATCATGGACGGCAGGGTAACGGAGGTGGATGAACATGCAGTCATTTAAAATGGCCATCAAGTCAATCCTCGGCAACAAGATGCGCTCGGTGCTGACAATGCTCGGCATCATCATCGGTGTCATGGCCCTGGTCATCCTCGTCAGCCTTGTCAGCGGCGCCACCGACAGCGTGACGGACCGCATCAACGCCCTTGGTACCAACCTGCTCACGGTCACCATATCGGATGACAAGAACAACCCCATCACCTTTGATGACCTGACGGAATGGGCCCAGTCCTCCGAGGCCATCGGTGAGATTGCCCCCTCCGCCACGGAGAGCATGACCGGCAAATACGAAGGCGAGACCGGCTCCGTCACCGTGTACGGTACCACGCCCAGCTACTATAACGTGCAGGGTCTCACGCTGAGCCTCGGCCGCTTCCTCAAGACCGTGGACATCACCAGCAAGACCCCGGTGTGCGTCATCAATGAATCCTGCGCCACCAACCTGATTGGCTATACGGACTGCCTCGGCAGCGAGATTTCCCTCAACGGCATGAAGTTCCTGGTGGTCGGCGTGCTGGAGGATGACGATGATTCCCTCACCTCCCTGTTCTCCAGCGGCTCCAGCGTGGCCTACATCCCCTATACCTCCCTGGTGCGCCTCAGCACCACCGTCACGCAGGACCTCACCAGCTTCTATGTCTCCGCTGCGGACGGGCACGAAACCTCCGAAGCGGAAACCGCCATCACGGAAATCCTCAATGAGCGTCTCGAAGAGGATGAGGATGCCTACAGCATCTCCTCCACCGATGCCCTCGAGGATGCGGTCTCCAGCATCACCAGCGTGCTCAGCATCCTGCTGGGCGGCATCGCGGCCATCTCCCTGATTGTCGGCGGCATCGGCATCATGAACATCATGCTGGTCACCGTCACGGAGCGTACGCGTGAAATCGGCATCCGCAAGGCCATCGGCGCCACCCGCGGGGCCATCCTCCGGCAGTTCCTGCTGGAGGCCGTCATGCTCAGCATGCTCGGCTGCGTCATCGGCATCTTTATTTCCTGGGTCATCCTGCAGCTCATCACCATCATCGTGTCGAGCCTCAGCCTGACCTTCAGCATGAACCTGACCGTTGTGCTCATCTCGGTCAGCTTCTGTCTCGCCATCGGCGTGATCTTCGGCATCTACCCCGCCAACAAGGCGGCCACCATGAAGCCGATTGACGCGCTGCACTATGGCGGTTAATGGGAGGCGTTATATGAAACAAAACAGGAAAAAAGCATATATCGTCCGGATTGTCATCTGCAGCGTCATCCTGGTGCTGGAGCTGACGGCTGCCGCCGTGTTCGGCTTTACCCTCAAATCCCGTCTGGCCTCCGTTGCCGGCTCCTTCCCGCAGGCGTCCGCCACCACGGAGGACGGTACCACCATCTCCCTGCCGGAGGGTTTTGACACCTCCTCCATGCCAGAGGGCTTTGGCGATGGCACCGCACCGGAGGGCTTTGACGGCTCCTCCATGCCGGAGGGTGGCTTCACAAGGCACGGTTCCGATACGGATGCCACGGACACCACCGGTACCACGGATGCCACCGCATCCGGTAACGCTTCCGGTTCTTCGGAAAGCGGCTCCTCCCGCCGCCACGGCCATGGCAGTGACAGCACGGACACCACCTCTGACGGCACCGCCGCCTTCTCCATGGACGGCAGCACCACGTTCCCGCAGGCAGCCAGCACCGGCATGAGCCTCAGCACGTTGCTTTCAAACCCCATTGCCATCATCATCCTGGCCGTGGCCGCCATCGTGTTCATCGTGTGCCTCGTCCTGCTCATCACCGGCATCGTCGGCCTTGTCCGCCTGAAGAAGCATGGTGACGAAGAGGAAGCCGCGGAGACAGTCCCCGCCGAGGAAGAGGATCCCGTTGCGGTCCGCCTCAGGAAAAAGCGCATTGGCCGCATCCGCCTGGTTGGCGTCATCGCGCTGCTGCTCGCCGTTGTCATCGTGCTCAGCGTGCTGTCCTCCAGCGCCAGGCAGACCGCCACCAGCGGCTCCTCCGTGGATGAACAGGTGCTCTCCGGCACGGCAGAACGCGGCACCATCGCAAGGACCCTGACGAGTTACGGCACCCTCGCCTCCATCAACGAGGAGGATGTCACCATCCCCGGCAGCATCCGCGTGACGGAATACTATGTTGCCGACGGCGACACCGTCAAGGCCGGCGACATCATTGCCACCGTGGAACGCAGCACTGTCCTCGCCGCCATCGCCGACATCAGCGAGCTCATTGAAAAGCTGGATGGCGAGGTGGCCGACATGCTGGATGACACCATCTCCTCCACCTACCAGTCCCCCGTGGACGGCACCGTGGTCAAGATCTATGCGGAGGCCGGTGAGGCCGTGGCGGATGTCATGTATGACCATGGCTCCCTGATGCTGCTCTCCATCGACGGTCTGCTCTCCCTCAAGGTGGCAAACCCCGGCACGCTCCAGGTGGGCGATGCCGTCACGGTCACCGGGCAGGATGGCACCACCGGGACCGGCCATGTGGCCACCGTGGAAAAGGATACCGTCACCATCACGGTGTCCCTCTCCGATTTTGCCTTTGCCGAGACCGTCACCGTGCAGGACGCGGATGCCGCCATCCTTGGCAGCGGGGAACTGGAGGTTTACAGCTGTATCAAACTGACCGGCTACACCGGCACCGTCTCCTCACTGCTTGTCAAGGAGGGACAGAGCGTTAAATCCGGTGCCAAGCTCTTCAAACTGACCGATACCGCGGACACCGCGGATTACCAGACCCTGCTCGGCCGCCGCGCCACGCTGGTGGAGCAGTATAACCGCCTCATCGAAATCAGCCAGACCGGCTATGTCTACGCGGAAAAGGACGGCGTCGTCTCCGGCCTTGATGAGGACCTGCTGATGGATACCCATGAGACCGCCACGGAAGAGACCACTGCGGAGGAGGCTTCCGCCACTGAAGAGGCCACTGCTTCCGCCGGTGGCGAAGGTGCCCTGCATGCCATCGCGAAGCTGCCGGAGCGCATCCTCAATGCCATCCGTGGCATCTTCCTGGATGAGGAAGAAGGCGGCAATGAGTCCGGTGGCAGCGAATCCACCACCTCCAAGACCGTTGTGCTCTCCTGGCTCAGCCAGGATGGCTCCACCCTGACCGAGGGCCTGCCCTCTGAGCTCACCGTGGTCCTCACGGCAAACGGCCAGGAGGTCGCCCGCAAGCAGGTTTCCGCCAGCGATAACTGGACCGTCACCTTCACGGGCCTCGATGCCTCGGTGACCTATGATGTCGTCCTCTCCACGGACCGCGAGGAGACCGTGCCGCTGACCGGCTATGCATCCCAGAGCCGTTCCTCCGGCAACACCCTCACTGTGATGCTGATGCCCTCCTCCGACAGTGGCACCGGCGGCATTGACTTCTCAGGTGGCGGCCGTGGTGGCTGGGGCGGCTTTAACCTCAGTTCCCTCATGGGTGGCACCACCACGGTGACCACCGTGGTGGAAACCTACATCTATGACGAAACCACCCTCTGCACGCTGACCCCCAACGATGCCGTCAGCATCGACATCTCCATCGATGAGCTCGATGTCAGCTCCATCGTCATCGGCACGGAGGTGGAGGTCATGCTGGATGCCATGCCCGGGCAGACCTTTACCGGCACCATCACGGAGCTTGACCCCTTCGGCGAGAACTCCGGCGGCAACACCAAGTACACCGTCACCGTCTCCATGGATAAGGAGCCCGACATGCTGCTCGGCATGAACGCCACCGTGCGCATCGACCTCGGCGAAACCGACCCGGTGCTGCTCATCAGCGAGAACGCCATTGTGGAGCAGGATGGCAAGACCTATGTGTACACGGCATACTCCGAGAAGAACGATACCCTCTCCGGCCTCACCGAGGTGATCCTCGGCCGTGCGGACGGTACCAACGCGGAGGTTCTCTCCGGCCTTGAGGAAGGCCAGACCTATTACTACCGCTACGCCGGCTCCATCACCTATACCTTTGTCAGTTGACGGGAGGCGGATGGTAGTCCTAAGTCCTAAGTTCTAAGTCCTGAGTTGAAACGGCCCTTCCCTGTTGGGAAGGGCCGTTTTGTATGTACTCATTTGTTTCGCCAAAAGCCTTCTCAGCCTGCGGTGGATGAGGTGTAATCTCATTTACAAACCCACGGGAAAAAGGTAAAATAAAGGGGTTAAGGCTCCTGCCTGGGCACATCCGGTCACCGCCGGAATTCTCCGCCCGCAGGTTCCCTTTTACACAACCCGAAAGGAGCAACCCCATGTCCTACGCAGATCAGATCTTTATCAATATGTGCCGCGACATCATCGAAAACGGCACCGATACCTCCGGGGAGCTTGTCCGCCCCCACTGGCCGGATGGCACCAGCGCCTACACCATCAAACGCTTCGGCGTGGTCAACCGCTATGACCTCCGCAAGGAGTTCCCCATCCTCACGCTGCGCCGCACGGCCATCAAGTCCGCCACGGATGAGCTGCTGTGGATCTGGCAGCGCAAGTCCAACAACATCCACGACCTCAAGCCCCACATCTGGGATGAGTGGGCCGACGAGGATGGCTCCATCGGCAAGGCCTATGGCTACCAGCTGGGCATCAAGCACCAGTACAAGGAGGGCATGTTCGACCAGGTGGACCGCGTCATCTGGGACCTCCAGCACAACCCCTACAGCCGCCGCATCCTCACCAACATCTATAATTTCCAGGATCTCCATGAGATGAACCTGTATCCCTGCGCCTACAGCATGACCTTCAACTGCACCAAGGATAAGGAGACGGGCAAGCTCGTGCTCAACGCCATCCTCAACCAGCGCAGCCAGGACGTTCTGGCCGCCAACAACTGGAACGTGGTGCAGTATGCCGTGCTGGTGCACATGATGGCCCAGGTGTGCGGCATGATCCCCGGTGAGTTCGTGCATGTCATTGCGGATGCCCACATCTATGACCGCCACGTGCCCATCATCAAGGAGCTCATCAGCCGCGAGCCGTTCCCCGCGCCCACGTTCACCCTGAACCCGGATGTGAAGAACTTCTACGATTTCACCGCCGATGACGTCCACCTCGAGGGCTATCAGTTCGGCGAGCAGATCAAGGACATCCCCATCGCCATCTGAGAAAAGAAGTGGCCCGAAAGGCCGGATGAGGTGGAATATTTACAATTAGAGGTTTCTCATTATGATTGAAATTGTCAATGTATCCAATGGCTGGGCCATCGGCAAGAAGGGCGACCTGCTGGTCACCATCCCCGAGGACATGAAATTCTTCCGCACCACCACGCGGAGCCATGTCTGCATCATGGGCAGCACCACGCTGGAGAGCTTCCCGCGTATGGCACCCCTCAAGGACCGCGTCAACATCGTGCTCATCGATGATGACAGCAAAATCCGTCCCGAATCCCTTGCCGCCCTGGAGGCCGACCGGGCCGCCGGCCGCACCACGGAGCTGAAGTTTGTCCACTCCCCGCAGGAGGCCGTGGACCTCGCCGCCACCTATGGCGACCCCGAGACCTATGTCATCGGCGGAGCCACCATCTACCGCATCATGCTGCCCTGGTGCGACACCTGCCTGGTCACTCACAATGACCTGACCATAAAGGACGCCGATGTCTACTACCCGGACCTCACCGCCACCGGGGAATGGCAGCTCGCCGCCGAGGGCGAGGAACACACCTGGCACGATGACCAGGGCAACCGGGACATCCATTACCGCTTCTGCACCTACAAACGGGTGAAGTAAGTCCTCTAGTTCTGAGTCCGAAGTCCTAAGTCCTGAGTTAGTTGAAAGTCCGAAATCTGGGTTCACCTGTCAAGTCTGGAGTCGCAACCAAAAGGCTCCCCTTCTGAAAAAGGGGAGCTGGCCCGTAGGGCCTGAGAGGATAAACATCCATAATGCCGAGTGTTCTCATCCTCTCCGGACGCTTCGCAACCACCTCCCCTTACCCACTAAGGGGAGGCTTTTGGAAGTCTGAAGTCTGAGTTGGTGCCGCTGCCAAAAGCCTTCTCCTCCGAGGAGAAGGTGGTCCGCAGGACCGGATGAGGTGTCTTGGCCGCAGCCAAAAGGCTCCCCTGTGTAAGGGGAGCTGCTGAGCGTTAGCGAAGCTGAAGGGTTGTCATTCATCATTTTCACGCTGCCTTACTAACAACCCCATCGCCGCATCCAAAAGCCTTCTATCACCCCACACAAAACGCCCCGTGGATTGCTCCACGGGGCGTTTCTCATTCCATTCTCAGCCCTCAGTCCCTGATGATGATCTCATCACGGTCGGCGCCGACGGACACATAGGTGATGGGGCAGCCGATGGCCTGCTCCACATACTCCACATAGTCCCTCGCGGCCTTGGGCAGGTCCTCATACTTGCGGATGCCGGTGATGTCGCACTTCCAGCCGGGCAGGTACTCATACACGGGCTTGGCATCCGGCAGGGCGGCGGGATACGGGAACTCATCAGTCTCCACACCATTGATGCTGTAGCGCACGCAGACGGGGATCTTATCCATGTAGGAGAGGATGTCCATCTTGGTCAGCGCCACGCAGGTGGCTGCCTGCATGGTCACGCCATAGCGGGTGGCCACGATGTCGATGGGGCCCACGCGGCGGGGGCGGCCCGTTGCGGCGCCGTATTCACCACCGGCCTCGCGGAGCTTTGATGCCTCCTCGCCGAACCATTCCGCCGTGAAGGGACCTTCACCCACGCAGGTGGAATAGGCCTTGACGATGCCGATGACCTCATCCAGCTGGGTACCGGGTGCGCCTGCGCCGATGGGAGCATAGGCTGCCACGGGGGAAGAGGAGGAGGTGTAGGGCACGATGCCGAAATCGATGTCGCGCAGCACGCCGAGCTGGGCCTCAAACAGCACGTTCTTGCCCTGATGCTGGGCCTCGCGCAGGTACTTGCCGGTGTCGCAGACATAGGGGCGCAGCTTCTCGCCGAACTCCAGTGCCCACTGGTACATCTCGTCAAAGTCATAGGGCTTCTCGCCGTAGACCTTTTCCACGGTCAGGTTCTTATACTCCAGGATGCCGGCAAGGCGCTTCTTGAGATACTCCGGATAATACAGGTCGCCCATCAGGATGACCTTCTTCATCAGCTTGTCGCCGTACACGGGCGCGATGCCACGCTTGGTGGAGCCATACTTGGCATCCTTCAGGCGGGCCTCCTCAAACGCGTCGAGGTCCCTGTGATAGGGGAACACCACGGGCGCGCGGTCGCTGATCTTGAGGTTGTCGGGGCCGATGTGCACGCCCTGGGCGCGGATCTGCTCCATCTCCTCCCACAGGCGCTCAATGTCGATGACGGCGCCGTTGCCGAGGATGTTCACCGTCTCCGGGCGGAAGATGCCGGAGGGAATCAGGTGCAGGGCAAACTTGCCATAATCATTGATGACGGTGTGCCCCGCGTTGTTGCCGCCCTGATAGCGGACCACGATGTCATAATCCTGCGCGATCAGGTCGACCATGCGGCCCTTGCCCTCATCGCCCCAGTTGATGCCGACGATTGCAGTGTTCATAACTTGCAAACCTCCTAAATGTTGCCGCCCCTGCGGCTGTCTATTCGTGACTGTGGGGCCCGCCCCACATAATGCTCCATATTACCTTCCTATTATAGCAGACATTGCCCCCGCATTGCCACAAAAAGAAGCAAATCGTTCCATGAAAAGCTGCACAAAAATTCCCCGCCCCTCCTGGGGGCGGGGAAAGCGCTCACAGTGTCTTTTTGATGATTTCGCTCACCGCGTTCTCCCCGGTCCGCACATCGCTCGGTGTCTTCGGCAGCACCGTCTGGTAGCGGTTATCCTGATAATAGGTCAGCTTATAGTGGGTGCCGTCCGCCGTATAGGTCCAGCCCAGCTCCTTCAGCCCCTTCTCCACGGGGCCCGTCATCCTTGTATAGGTCTTGAGCAGGCGTTTCACTTCCTCGCGCCTTGCCGCATGCAGGCGCTGATAACCATTGGCCTTTAGGATATCCCGCAACACATGGCTGCGGCGGGAATCCTCCGTGCAGCCCGCGACCTCCTTCTCCACGGCGGAGAGGACAAACTCGCGGATTTCGCCCTCATAGAAATCCTGCTCCTCACCTGGATGGATGCCGGGCGCCTCCTGCAGCCTGTCCAGCTGCTTCTGCATGGCCTTGTTCTCTTCCGTCGCCCGGTACAGGTCCTGTTCCAGCTGCTCCACCCGGTCCGCCATGCCTTCTGTGTCGGAAAGGATGGCAAGCCTGTCCTCCAGCTCCCGGATCCTGCGGTCCTTTTCATCCATCTCCCCGGCAAATTCATCGAGGACCCGCATCTCAATCTCCTCCGTGCGGGCATTGCTCACGGCCTCCGCCTGTGTCAGGCGCGCCTGTTGGTTCTCCAACTGTGCGCGCAGCATCAGCGCGTTCACACCCTGCCAGGTATACCGCGGCGCAATCTGCTGGGTGTTCACATAGCGCAGCACGGTCTGCACCACGCGGTCCAGCTGCTCTGGGTCCTCCCCCTGGTACTGCTGGTAGCTGTGGCGCTTGTTGCCGGCGGACTGGTTGGGCATGTAGATGTCGATGGCGCCGTTATAGGCATTGGACTCATCGCAGAGGTCACCGATGCGGTTATTATCCTGCTTGTCCTCCTGCACCAGCACATGGGCGATGCCCTTGACGCGGTTGCAGAGGCGGTCCACGTCCACGGGGTTCTCGTTATTGCGGGTCTTGGATACATAGATGACCGGCAGATGGCAGTGTGTCCGCCCCTTGATGATGTCGGCCAGCTCCCTCGCGTTCTCCCAGCTGACGGGATGGGGTGTCAGCGATACCGCCAGCGGGCCATCGGGCTTCACATAGCCACGGTGGATCAGCAGGTTTAAAAAGCGTGGCGCGGAAAACTTGGGGTCAAAGGAATGGGCATCCTCGCGGAAGCTGCGGTCCAGCTGGATGGCCATGCGCATCTCATCAAAATTCATGATGTAATCGGTGTTCCAGATGCGGCCCTCCTCATCCACCTTCTCGTACCGCACGGCCACGATGGACGGGGCCTGGCACTCGCGGATTTCCATCCAGAGCTTCTCCGAGCCATAGCGCACGTTGAAGGAACCGTCCCAGTGGATACCCGGGATGCGGTTCTCCTCAAAGGGGGAGCCCTCATTCCAGTCCAGCACCAGCTGGATGAACTTTTCCTTGGTCATTTTTGGGGCAATGTCCAGCGTTGTTAACAGCAGCAGCATACAAAAGGCTCCTTTCTAAAACAGAAAAGCGGCATTACTCAGTATAACTTATCCCCCTCAAATTCTCCTGTCCTCCCGGGCGTTGCGGCGGACGGTAGCAAAGGCGAGGCCGAAGAGCACGGCCACGAAGATGATGAAATAGAGGTCGCTCGAGGACTCCATGGAGGCGATATAGTCATACGCGCCGTGCAGCAGGGCGGGCACCAGCACGGCAAAGACATTGAGGGCCTTGGCGGCGCCATCGTGGCCGAGGTTCTTCTCGCGGCGGGCGCGGCCGTAGAACAGGCCCATGAACACACCGAAGCACGCATGGCCAGGGATGGCCGTGAACGCGCGCAGGATGGCCGTGGAGAAGCCATAGCTCAGCACATAGCTGATGTTCTCCCACAGGGCAAAGCCCAGCGACACGAACACCGCGTAGACCACGCCATCGTACTGGCAGTTGAACTCCGCGTTCTTCCAGGAGAAGAGCCTGAGCAGCAGGTACTTCGCGCCCTCCTCGGAGAGGGCCACGATGACAAAATACAGAATGACGTTATACAGCGTGGTATCCTCCGCCACGCGGGCCGAGAGGATGCCGGTGCCGATGCGCTCCGCCACCTGGGCGATGAGCGTGGAGAGGACGCCCGCCACCACAAGGCGGCGGAGGATGCGCCAGCTCTCCTTCTCGAGCCGGTCGGATTTGTAGACCATGAACAGCAGCAGCACGGCCGGGATGACCGCCGCCGCCACCAGGATATAGTGATAGGTCTGCCCCATGATGGGCGCGTAGAAATAATACATTCGTCAGTTCTCCTTTTGCTGTGACGCCGCGGTGTCCGTCTCTTCCGTCGGGAGGGAGAAGCGGGCCATAAGGGTCACAAGATCATCCTGCAGTCTCTGACAGGCCTGCACGTCGGCGGTGATGTCCGCCTCCAGGGCCTCCTGCCGGCCGCGGTTTTTCCATTTGATGATGCTCATCGCAACAAACCAGCCGAGCGAGGCCGCCGTGGGGATGCCCGTGATGAGGAGCCAGGTTTCCGCCCGGCCGTGCCCCAGCACATGGATGAGCAGAGTGACAAGGAAAAAGAACCCGAACAGCACCAGCGCCCCCATCGCGCTGTACCAGTCGAAATTCCTGCCGCGCACGGCGGAAAGCGTGGGGTTCTTCTCCTCCACGCGGGCCGTAAGGGTGGCCATCTCCTGCCCATAGAGGCTTTGGGCCGCGTCAAGCCAGACCCTGACCTCGCCGGACGCCGGGTCCTCACGGAACAGGGTCTCCGCCTGCAGACGGGTTTCCGCCACGGCCGGGAGGGTATGGGGAATGGGTAAACGCGGTTCTGTTTCCATGTGGTCCTTTCTGTCTGATTAGGCTTTCCTTTTCATAATGGGCGGCTTTGGGGCGGTAGCAATGGAAGCCTCCCCTTCTGCGAAGCAACCGGAGAGGATAATTGCACTGACGCCTCTCTCATCCTCTCAGACTCAGCCTACGGCTGAGCCAGCTCCCCTTACCCACTAAGGGGAGCCTTTTGGCTGCGGCATCACACTTAACAACACCCAGAGAGCCTGCGAAAATTCTTAGGACTTAGGACTCAGGACTTTGAACTAACTCCGGCCTCCGGACTCCCGCCCGAAGGCGGCAATGATTCATGATTCATTGTCCATTGTTCATTCCCATGTCCCCTTCACTCCTCCACCAGCTCGCCGCGGGCCTTGAGGTCGGAGAGAATCTTCTCGTAATACTCCTTGTCAATCTTATACTTGACGCGGTAGATGATGTAGCCCGCCACAATCAGCAGCAGCGGCACCGCGAACATGGCAATCTTGACCACCAGCTTGCCGGTGGAATCGATGCTCTCGGCCGCCACGTCGCCCGTCTTGATGCCGGACAGCAGCAGCGTGCCGGAGATGAGGGCCGTGGAGAGCGCGCCGCCAATCTTGTTGATGAGCGGCTGGATGGAGAACGTGACGCTCTCGGAGCGCTTGCCGAGCTTCCACTGGCCATACTCAATGGTATCGGCGAGGAACATCAGCATCAGCAGCTGGATGAAGGCCTGCCCCACAAAGATGATGACGGCCGCCACCGCGATGAGGATGAGCGAGGTCTCCGCAAAGGCAAACAGAACATAGCCGATGATGACCAGGATGGTGCCGAACGTATACAGCTGCTTACGGTCAAACTTTTTGGAGAACAGCGGGAACACGATGAGCGCCCCAAGCTGGGCCACGCCGCAGACGCCCGCCAGCACCGCGTACATGTTGATGTCGCCATAGAGGTACTGCATGTAATAGGTGGCAAAGCCGGTGGTGGTGCAGTAGCCCACCATGAACAGCGCCATGGCAAGGGTGGTCCACATCAGCTGGTCGTTCTTGACGATGGCGTTCCACATGTCCTTCAGACCCGTGGATTCCTGCGCATCGGTCTTGAAAAGCTTGCGCTCCTTCACGCCGAACACGGTGAAGCAAAGGAAGCCGAGGTACAGCACGCACAGCACGGCCGCCACCAGGAACCAGACCTTCGGCGTGTTGCCGAGTGCCGAGGTGATGGGCTGCCAGCCGACCATCACGATGTACATGCCCACGTTCGCGCAGATGCGGGCAAAGGCGCCATAGCTCTCGCGCTGCTTCTGGTCCGTGGTCAGGGCGGGCATCAGCGTCCAGTAGCCGATGTCATTGATGCCGTAGCTGATGTCCCACAGCACGTAGGCAATGGCAAAGAACACCACATAGCCGGCGCCCGTGCCGACATTGCCGAACAGCATCAGGTAAAAGATGACGCTCACCACGCCGCCCACCACGATGGCCGGCTTGAACTTGCCCCACGGGGTGCGGATGTTATCCACCAGCCAGCCCGTGATGGGGTCATTGAGGGCATCCACGATGCGCAGCACGCTCAGCACCATGCTGGTGGCCGCGAACACGCCGATGGGCAGGGACAGGATGTTGGAAAGGAAATACAGCAGGGCATTTGACTCAAAGGCGTAGAACATGTCGCGCCCGATGGTACCAAGGCCAAAGAAATACTTGTTCCTCGTGGCCAGCTTTTCCTGTGCGGTTTTCATGTGGTTTCCTCCCGGATGATAAGAAAATGTGGTAAGGACAAGAAAGGCTTTTGTTTATTATCGCACAAGGTGCCCCCGCGATGCAACCGGAAAAAAGCCCGCCGTCATCCCACAGCCCCACCACGCAGGTCCCTGCACGGAAGCCGGGCAGTGGTGCGACGGTCACCCAGAGGAAATTCTCCCGTCCCCGCCACACCATCCCTGTTGCACCGCATTTTCATTGTGCTAAAATAAGGGCAGGGACGGGGTACCCCCTCCCGCATCACACAGATAAAGAAGGCGACAGCATGCATCTCTTTGACGACGGACAGCTCATCAACCTCTGCCGCGAGGTCATCCGCATCCCCAGCTTCTCCGGCCACGAGGACCGGGTGGCGGCATTTTTAAAGGAAACCATGGAGGCCTACGGCTTTGACGAGGTCACCATTGACCGCTACGGCAGCGTGCTGGGCATCATCAACGGCAGCCTGCCCGGCAGGACCATCCTGATGGACGGCCACATTGACCACGTGGACGTGCCCGATGAAGCCCTCTGGGTCCATCCGCCGTTTGCCGCCCAGCTGGAGGACGGCCGCATCTACGGCCGCGGCACCTCCGACATGAAGGGCAGCGTCACCGCCATGATCACCGCGGCCGCCCGCTTTGCGGAGCGGAGCCACCGCAATTTCCATGGCCGCATCGCCGTCAGCTGCACGGTGCACGAGGAGTGCTTTGAGGGCATCTCCTCCCGCGAGGTCACCCGCGCCCTGCACCCCGCTTTCGTCATCATCGGCGAAGCCACCACCGCGCCGCGCAAGATTGGCCAG
>R21__coassemble_1730_pt1 | contig 14076 bp, 10 predicted proteins | sample R21__metabat2_low_PE_066 | metagenome-assembled genome bin R21 | reverse complement strand
GTTTCCCATGCAGCTGTTAGAGGAACGCATCCGTAACGAGGGCAAGGTACTGCCGGGCGATATCATCAAGGTGGACGGCTTTTTAAACCACCGTGTCGACACCGTGCTGATGAAGCAGCTGGCCCAGGAGTTCAAGAATCACTTTGAAGAGACCAAGCCCACCGTGGTGATGACCGTGGAAGCCTCCGGCATTGCACTGGCCACCGCCACCGCAATGGAAATGGGACTGCCCCTCATCTTTGCCAAGAAGGCCAAGAGCGACAACATCGAGGGCGGCCTCATCACCAGCGAGATTTTCTCCTACACCTATAAAAAGAAGGTCCGGCTGATCGTCAGCTCCGAGTGGCTCAAGCCGACGGACCGTGTGCTCATCATTGACGACTTCATGGCAAACGGCGAAGCCGTGCGCGGGCTTGTCAACATCGTCCACGCCGTGGGCGCCGAGCTGGTCGGCATTGGCATCGCGGTGGAGAAGGGCTTCCAGGGCGGCGGCGACATGCTGCGCGACATGCACGAAAACCTCTATTCCCTCGCCATCATCGAGGGCGCGGAACCCGGCAAGATTGTGTTCCGCCAGCAGTAAGGGAAACAGTTTCATAAACAGGAATCCATTTGGGGTCCCGTGCCGGGAAGGCACGGGACCCTTTTTGCCGTGCCACCTGCGTGTTTAAAAAATAACGGACGAAACAGAAATACTGTTCAGATGACAGAAAAATTTCATGATTTTTCCGCAATTTTTCCCTGGAAAAAAGGGCAGAATGGCGTTTTCACGCTTGCATTCCCCATTTTACAATGGTATAGTTTGAAATAAGGGACACATGTCCAATACTTTTGAGGAATTTCCCCTTTCCATTCCTGCTTTTTCACATTTCGCCATTTGTTTTCAGCACGGAAAGAGAAACCGGATTGTATCTTGGTGCCGGTGGTTTCATTTGCCATATGTCCATTCCATTGCCCATACCTGAAAAACGGAAACCGTCCGGCAGCCACACGGGAATCCATACGGGATTTATTGACAGCATGTTGACATATTGTTTTAAGAAAGGTGCAAAAACATGAGAAACATCATCAACCTGAACGAAGGCTGGCTGTTTACAAGGCAGGCGGCCGGATTACCGGAGACCATGCCCATGGATGCCACCCCGGTGGACCTGCCCCATACCTGGAATGCCGTGGACGGCCATGACGGCAATGGCGGCTATGACCGTGGCAGCTACTGGTATGCGAGGACCTTCGAGACCCCCGTACAGCCGCTTGCGGGCGGCCGTGTCTATGTGGAAATCCCTGCGGCAGGCCAGCAGGCCACGGTGTATGTGAACGGCCGGAAGGCCATCTATCACGAGGGTGGCTATTCCACCTTCCGCGTGGACGTGACGGACCTTTGTCAGGAGGGGGAGAACCTGCTCTGCGTCAACTGCTCCAATGAGAACAAGGACAGCGTCTATCCCCAGAGCGCGGATTTCACGTTCTATGGCGGCCTGTACCGCGGCGTGAACCTCGTTTCCGTGCCGGATACCCATTTTGACCTCGATTATTACGGCGGCCCCGGCATCATGGTGACCCCGAAGCCCATGGATTGTGGCGGCGCCATGTTTGACATCGTGACCTATGTCACGGCCCCCGACGATGATTTTACCGTGCTCTATTCCATCCTGGATGCGGATGGCAACGAGGTGGCAGGGGGCTGCTGTCCGTCTGACAATACGGCCATCTCCCTGTATGTACCGGATGCCAACCTGTGGCAGATTGACGCGCCGTACCTCTATACCGTCAAGGCCACCCTGCAGCGCAGGAACGAAGCCTATGATGAGGTGAGCGCGAGGTGCGGTGTCCGTTCCTTCAGCTGTGACCCCGACAGGGGCTTCATCATCAATGGTGTGGAAACGCCGCTCCGCGGTGTCTCCCGCCATCAGGACATGCTCTACAAGGGCAATGCCCTGACCCGTGAGGACCACTACGCCGATGCCCGCATCATCAAGGAGCTGGGTGCCAACACCATCCGTCTTGCCCACTATCAGCACAGCCAGGATTTCTATGATGCCTGCGATGAAATGGGCTTTATCATCTGGGCGGAAATCCCGTTCATCAGCGTGTTCAATAAGGACCCGGATGCCCACCAGAACTGCATCAGCCAGCTCAAGGAACTGATTGTGCAGAACTACAACCATCCGTCCATCTGCTTCTGGGGCATTTCCAACGAAATCCTCATCGGCGGCATCTCTGAAAAGCTGGTGGAAAACCATAAGGAACTCAATGCCCTGGCCCATGAGATGGACCCCACCAGGCTGACCACCATTGCCCATGTTTCCATGACACCCGTGGAAAGCCCCATGCACCACATCACCGATGTCATCAGCTACAACCATTACTTTGGCTGGTACGGCGGCAAGATGGAGGACAACGGTCCCTGGCTGGATCATTTCCACAGGGTCCATCCGGACATCTGCCTTGGCATGTCCGAGTATGGCTGCGAGGGTATCATCACCTACCATGGTCCCGAACCAGCCTGCAAGGACTACAGTGAGGAATACCAGGCCCTGTACCACGAGCATATGGCAAAGGTCTTTGATGAGCGTCCGTGGATCTGGTCCAGCCATGTGTGGAACATGTTTGACTTTGGCTGTGCCGCAAGGGATGAAGGCGGCGTGGCCGGCAGGAACAACAAGGGCCTCGTCACCATGGACCGCAAGACCAAGAAGGATGCCTACTATGTCTATCAGGCCTACTGGACCAAAAAGCCCATGGTGCATGTGTGCGGCAGGCGCTATGCACAGCGCGCGGGCGACGTGACGGAAATCAAGGTGTATTCCAATCAGCCTTCCGTTACCCTGTATGTCAACGGCAAGCCCGTGGGGACAGAGGAGGCATACCGGGTGTTTACCTTCCATGTGGCGCTGGCTGACGGCATGAACACGGGTGTGGCGGATGCCGGCTGCGTGAAGGACAGCATCACGCTGGAGTAGGTGGCAGAGGAGCCTGCCATCTATACCCTGCCGGAGGTGAATGCCCGCAGGGAGGGTGTGGCCAACTGGTTCTCCACCATTGGCGACATGGACCTCAAGGCACCCATGGAGTTCCCGGAGGGCAAGTATTCCATCCGCGATACCATGGAGGAGCTTGCCGGCAATGAGGAGGCCTTTGGGATTGTCTCCACGGCCGTGAAGCTGGCCACCAACTTTGACATCAAGCCGGGCGTCGGCATGTGGGACATGATGAAGGCCATGACGCCCGAGAAGATGTGCTCCATGATGAGCGGACTGGTGCCGGACGGCTTCCTGGAGAGCCTGAACGGCAAGCTGATCAAGATCAGCAAATAACCCGTTTTCCCATGCCGGAGAGGGACGGCATCTGAAAAATAAAAAAGAGAGAAAGGAACTGTTTTTATGGAAACCAAGAAAAAACCCTTTGGTCTTGCCGATAAAATCGGATACGCATTCGGTGATTTCGGTAATGACTTCACCTTCATCCTGACGGCAAGCTGGATGATGATTTTCTACACCTCCGTCATGCACGTCAGCGCTGCCATCGTCGGCACCGTGATGATGCTGGCCCGCTTTGTGGACGCCGTGACCGACGTGACCATGGGCCAGATCGTGGACCGCTCCAGGCCCACCAAGGACGGCAAGTTCCGCCCCTGGATCAAGCGCATGTGCATCCCCTGCGCACTCGCCTGCTTCCTGATTTTCCAGGCAGAGTTTGCCAATGCTGCCATGGGCTTTAAGATTGCATGGATGGCCATCACCTACATCCTGTGGGGCTCCTTCATGTACACCTCCGTCAACATCCCATATGGTTCCATGGCAAGCGCCATCACCAACAACGCGGATGAGCGCACCCAGCTGTCCACCTTCCGTACCATCGGCGCAACGCTGGCCGGCCTGCTGATCGGCATGCTGCCCCCGCTGCTGGTGTACGTGGTGAAGGACGGCCAGAAGACCCTGGACGGCACCCGCATGATGATCCTGGCCGGCGTATTCGCGGTCTGCGCGGTCATCTGCCACATGCTGTGCTTCAAGCTGACCACTGAGCGCGTGGAAGTCCCCCAGAACAACCAGAAGATGAACATCGGCAAGATGCTCAAATCCATCGTGACCAACCGTGCCCTCATCGGCATCATCGTGGCGGCCATCGCACTGCTGCTGGGCATGCTGGGCATGAGCGGCATGCTGGGCTACATGTTCCCGTATTACTTCAACAACACCTCCGCACAGTCCCTCACGTCCCTGTGCTCCAGCGCTGTGGTGCTTATCATCTGCGCACCGCTGGCCAGCAAGCTGACCAAGAAATTCGGCAAGAAAGAGGTCTCCATGGTCTCCTGCCTGGTTGGCGGCCTTGTCTTCCTCAGCCTGCTCATCTTCCGCACCACGAACCCCTATGTGTACATGGCATTCTACCTGGTTGCCTACATCGGCCTTGGCTTCTTCAACACCGTTGTGTGGGCCATGATCACCGATGTCATTGACGATGCGGAGGTCAAGAACGGCGTCCGCGAGGATGGTACCATCTACTCCATCTACTCCTTTGCCCGTAAGCTTGGCCAGGCCCTGTCCTCCGGCATGATCGGCGCACTGCTGACCGCGGTTGGCTGGGGTGTCGGCACCGAGGCGGAAATCACCGCACAGCTTGCGAATCCCTGGGCAACCCCCGCCGTCATGAACGGCATGTACAACATCGCCTGCCTGGTTCCCGGCATCGGCCTTGTGGTTGTTGCACTGGCACTTGCCTTTATCTACCCGCTCAACAAGAAGCGCGTGGATGCCAACGTTGCGGAGCTGGAGCGCCGCCGTCTGGAAAAGTAAGCAAATCCGTTCCATACAAGGACTGGCCGTGGTTTTTCCACGGCCAGTTTTTAAAACCCAAAGGAGGGAATGTTCCATATGAAAAAAGCATCCGGCCTTGTCCGCTATGTCAAAAACGAAAACGGCCCCACCATTGGTACCGTATCCCGTAAAATCATAGAAAAGGACGGCCTGTATTTCAAGGATATCGACGGCAGTGGCGAGTTTAAGCCCTTTGATGACTGGCGCCTGCCCCCGCGTGAGCGCGCTGAGGCCTATGTGAAGGAGCGGACCGTGGATGAGAAGATTGCCCAGCTCTTCATCTCTGACTGGCGCATGGGCAAATACCCCGTGGCCGTACAGGGCGAAAAGCGCGAACCCACGCTGGATGAATCCGGCACGCTGGATGAGGGCGAGTTCCGTGGCAGGACCATCTTTGGTGACCAGTGCCTGCCGGGTACCACGGACCTCATCAAGAACTGGTTCTCCCGCCACATCATTTTAAGGGCGAATGCAACCCCGGAGGACATTGCGGATTACCTCAACCAGCTGCATGCCACGGCGGAGGAGTGCGAGCATTTTGTGCCCGTGCAGGCGGCCTCCAACTCCCGCAACGAAAACGGCGAGATCGTGTTCGGCATGAATGACGGCAGCGGCTCCTTTGCGGCCTGGCCTGGCACGCTGGGCATTGCGGCCGCGGTCCGCGGGGATAAGCTCGAGATCATTGACCGCTGGGCGGACTGCATCCGCCGTGAGTGGAACGCCACCGGCATGAAGAAGGGCTACATGTACATGGCGGACGTGGTGACCGACCCGCGCTGGCAGAGGACCTATGGCACCTTTGGCGAGGACCCGGAGCTGATTGCCTCCATCATGGAACGGCTGGTCCCCGGCGTGCAGGGCAGCACCGGCGGCGTGGTGCCGGAGGGCGTTGCCATGACCGTGAAGCATTTCCCCGGCGGCGGCCCGCGCGAGAACGGCTTTGACCCCCATTACAAGGCCGGCCAGTGGAATGTATATGCCACGCCCGGAAGCCTGCAGAAATACCACATCCCGCCCTTCTATCCGGCGGTGAAGTATCATGCCTCCTCCATCATGCCGTATTACTCCAAGCCGGCGGCAGCCAAGAGTGCCGTGCAGCAGGATGCAAAGGGGCAGGACATCCGCTTTGACCCGTACGGTTTTGCCTATAACAGGGTGTTCATCGACGGCCTGCTCCGCGGGCAGATGGGCTTTGACGGCTACATCAACTCCGACACCGGCATTGCCCACAACATGTGCTGGGGCGTGGAAGCCCTGGACGTGCCGGAGCGCATCGGCTTTGCCGTGAACCAGTCCGGCGTGGACGTCATCTCGGGCCTGTTTGACAATGCCGAGGGGCGTGAGGCCTATGACCGCGGCAAGAACGGCTATTATGAGACCCATGCCGTGCCGGAGGGCTACCGGGCGGAGGACATTGTCCTGACGGATGAGGCGCTTGACCGCGCGGTATCCCGCACGCTGACGGAGATGTTTGCCCTTGGCATGTTTGAAAACCCCTATGCGGACCCGCAGAAGGCGAAGGAAGTGTTCGCAAATCCTGCCGACTGGGCCGAGGCGGCAAGGGTACACCGCCAGTCCGTCGTGCTGCTCAAGAACAATGGCATCCTGCCGCTGACAAAAGAAAAGGCAGCCGGCAAGACCGTGTATGTGGAGACCTTCTATAAGGATGGCCGCATTGCGGAGGCCATGACGGCAAAGCTGAAGGAGCAGCTGGCAGGCTATGACCTGACGGATGATTACCAGAAGGCAGACATCGCCATTTTGATGGTGAACCCGCAGTCCGGCAACTACTTCTCTGCCACGCAGGGATATCTGGAACTGGACATCTGCGAGGATAAGACCGTGCCGGACGTGGATGAACTGGGCCGCCCCATGGATACCACCCATCAGGAGACCACGATGCCGGGCCTTGGCAGGATGACGGCCATTGCCAATGCCGTGCACCTGCATGGCGGCAGCGTGATTGCCAACATCAACTTTACCCTCGCCTGGGAGGTCGGCAACGTGGAAAAGCTGGCTGATGCCCTGCTGGCCGGGTTTGACACCTATCAGGATGCCACCGTGGACGTGGTGACCGGCGCCTTTGCCCCGGTCGGCAGGCTGCCCATCACCCTGCCCAAGGGCGACGAGGTGCTGGCCGTGAATGCGGAGGGCATCTGCATCAGCCCCAACGATGTGCCTGGCTTTGACAAGGACCAGTACATGCCCGATTGCCTCAAGGATGAAAACGGCAAGGCCTATGCATACCGTGATGCCGCAGGCAACTACTATGCCTGTGGTTATGGCCTCGGCTACTGAGCCTTCAGGGACGGGCATGACGGAATGCACCGCCCCGTGAACCTGCGAGCATAATAAAATCCCCCTGCATGCGCAGGGGGATTTTTTGCTGTCCTGACAGGATTTTCCCTGACTGGGACGCCGGGCTCCTTACTCCCCAACGGGGATTTCTGCCGTGCTGGCAGGGACTTCGGTTGCCTCCGGCAGGGAATCCTGCGGGGCCTGCCCGGAGACAGGTTCCGGCGTGGCCGTGGGTTCCGGCGTGGCGAAGATGATCTCATATGTGGGCTCCGGGGTGGACGTGGTCAGCCCGCGCAGCTTATCCGCCCCTTCGGAGAGGAGGTTGGCCGCGTCATCGGCAATGCCGGTGCCCGTGAAGAAGGCATAGGTGATGGTGCGCATCCTGGTGAACAGGGCACGCATCTCCCCGATGTAGGTGCCAAAGTCCCCACTGAGCAGGGACTTGGAATCCAGGTAGAAGACCACGGCGGTGATCAGCACGAGGATGACCATGATGAGGCCGATGGCCTGAAAAACATGCTTCATGAAAAATGACTCCTATGGTTGATGGGGCGGTGGCCGCATTGTGGTGGACGGGCGCATTGCTGATGCGCACCCGCGCGGCAGACAGCCCCGGTTTTCTTTTGCCCCATTGTAGCACGGGAGGAGCGGGTTTGGCTGTAAATAGTCTGTAAACAGTAGGGGATAAGCAACGGCTCCCCATCCATGATGGACGGGGAGCCGACAGGGACTGTATGGCTGGTCCCACGCACGGGACCGGATGGTGACCCTCAGTAGGTGTCGTGCGGGTCAATGTGCATGACCTCGGCATCCTTCATGGCGGTTTCAATCATCGGGGCAAAATCCACAAGGGATTCACTCTTGCGCAGACGCTCCACGGTGGGCTTGGTGACCGGGTGCTGGGGCACGAACACGGTGCAGCAGTCCTCATAGGGCTGGATGGAGGTTTCAAAGGTGCCAATCTTCTTGGCACGCTCCACAATCTCCTCCTTGTCAAAGCCAATCAGCGGACGGAACACGGGGATGTCCACCGCGTCATTGGTGACGGTGAGGGACTCGATGGTCTGGCTGGCGACCTGGCCGATGGATTCCCCGGTGATGAGGGCCTGGGCCCCGCAGGCACGGGCGGTCTTTTCGGCAATCTCCATCATCAGGCGGCGCATCAGCACGGTGGTCTCCGCCTGCGGGCATTTTTCGTAGATGGCAAGCTGAATTTCCGTGAAGGGGATGAGGTACAGGTCCATCGGCCCGGAGTAGCGGCTGACCAGGCGGGCAAGGTCAATGACCTTGTCACGGGCGCGCTCACTGGTGTAGGGATAGCTGTAAAAATGGATGGCCGCGAGGGAGACGCCGCGCTTAGAAATCATGTAGCCGGCCACCGGGCTGTCAATGCCGCCGGAAATGAGCAGCATGGCCTTGCCGTTGGAGCCGACCGGCATGCCACCGGGGCCCATGATGGCGCCCGCATAGACATAGGCCTGCTCCCGGCGGATTTCAACACCCACCGTGACATCGGGCTTGTGGACGTCCACATGGAGGAGCGGGAACCTTTCCAGCAGGCGGCCGCCGAGCTCCGCGTTGATTTGTTCAGACCGCATGGGGAAACGCTTATCCGCACGGCGGGCCACCACCTTGAAGGTGAGGGGCTTTCCCTCCGCAAGCAGCGGCTCCATCAGGGCGCAGGCGGCCTCTGTGACGGCTTCAAAATCCTTTTCGGTTTCCATGGCCTCACTGACGGAATGCACGCCGAAGACGGTGGCAAGCTTCTCCGCACAGGCGCGGCTCTGCCCTGCCGGGATGTCACGCACAAACACACGGCCCTGCTCCCTGATGATGGAGACGGGGAGGGGCTTTAAGGCACGCTCCAGCGCGCCGACGAGGCTCCGCTCAAAATAGGGGCGGTTGAGACCCTTGAGATGGATTTCCGCATAGCGGACAAGTAATACCTGATTCATGCTGTTCTCCTTTTGTGGGGATGTTTCTGTAAAAGTGAGGAGCCGGCGTACCGCTCAGCGGCGCTGGTAACGGCGCAGGAAGGCCACCTGACGGCGGATTTCCTCGGAGGCGGTGTCAATCTCCTCCTCCGTGTTGAAGGGGCAGAGGGAGAGGCGGATGGTGCCCTCCTGCCGGCGCCCGGTCACGTGGATGGCGGAGAGGACGCGGTTCTTGCCCTTCTTGTGGGAGGAGCAGGCGGAACCCGTGGAGACATAGATCTGCTTCTGCTCAAGCGCGTGCAGCAGCACCTCGCCACGGACACCGGGGAAGGAAACATTGAGAATCTGCGGGGCACCTGCCTCCGGTGCGGGCCCGTTGATGAAGCTGTCCTCAATGGCGGAGCGGTTCTCCGCAAGGCGCAGCTTGAGGGCGCGCATGGTGGCGATGTAGTCCTCCTGATGGGCACGGTAATCCATCACGGCGGCGTCAAGGGCCATGATGCCCGGCGCGTTGGTGGTGCCGGAACGGCGGCCGGACTCCTGCCCGCCACCAATCAGCCCGCCCGTGACGCGCAGGCCCTTGCGGGCAGCCAGCACGCCGATGCCCTTGGGGGCATGCAGCTTGTGGCCGGAGATGGTGTAAAGGTCCGCCGGGACGGGGGCAAAGGGCAGCTTTGCGTAGGCCTGCACACCATCCACGTGGAAGACGGCCTCCGGGGCCAGGCTGCGGACAAGCTTCGCGGCGGCGCCGATATCCGACACGGCACCGGTTTCACTGTTGACATGCATCAGCGAGACCAGCACGGTATCCTGCGTGAGGGCACCGGAGAGGGCATCGAGCGAGACGCTGCCATCCGGGTCCGCGGGCAGGTAGATGACTTCCGCACGGCCGCGCAGATCCAGCTCCCTGCAGACCTCGTAAACGGAGGGATGCTCCGACTCCGTGGTGATGATGCGGTATTTGCCCTGGGCGGTTTTGAGACGGCTTGCGCCGATGGTGCCCAGGATGGCCATGTTGTTGGACTCCGTGGCGCAGGAGGTATATACGATGCCATCCGCACTGAGGCCGAGGGTCTCCGCAAGGTGTGCACGGGCCACACCAATCTCCCGCTCCACGGCGGCGGCGGGACCATAGGCGGCGGATGGGTTGAAGAAACCCTGCTGCATGTAGCGGAGGGCGGCCTCTGCGGCACAGGGCATGACGCGCGTGGTGGCGCTGTTATCTAAATATATCATGGAAGGATTCCTTTCGGGGCGGGCTTCCCTGCCGGGGAAGCCGTGATACCTAAAGCAGTATAACACAAGTTATGGAAAAGCGGGTAATATTGTTCACGATTTGTTCTTTAGTTTGTTGGCGGATTCTATTGTATAATAGGGATACATAGATTTTAAAACCAGCATTTTGCAAAAAATGCCTGAGCGGAGGTTAGAAAATGATTTGTAAGGAATGTGGCGCGTACAATGCGGATCACCTGACCCATTGCCGGGTGTGTGCGGCAAAGCTGAGGGATACGGAGCCTGAGCAGGAGGCCGTGCAGTCTGCCGGCCGTCCGGCAAGGCGCTTTGCGCAGTCCCCCATCTGGCCGCGGCAGGCCTATACGGCGCCGGCCTATGAGGCACCGGAAGCACCTGAGGCTCCTGCGGAGGAATCCGTGACCGCGCCCGTGGAGGAGCAGGCAACCGTGGAGGAGCCTGCCATGGAGACCGCGGCCGTGGAAGAGCCCGCCGTGGAAACCGTGGCTGAGGAGAACGCACCTGCCGAGGAAGAGCCCGAGGAACAGCCTGAGAACGCACCCGTGGAGGACACTGCCATGGAGACCGCGGCGGGGGAAGAGCCCGACGTGGAGGAACCCGCACCGGCACCCGCTGCCGAGGCGGCTGTGACCAATGACCAGCCCGCCTTCTGCGCGTTCTGCGGCAAGCCCCTTGTGGAGGGCGCCCCGTTCTGCCCCTTCTGCGGTAACAAGATTGCCACCGCGGCTGCGGCAGCACCCGTCATCCCCGTGATGGCGGCCACCGCAACCACTGCGGAGGAGCCTGCCAAGGCAGAGGAACCCGCCAAGGCTGCCTATGTGGCACATGCCACCTATGAACCCGCAGCCGAAAAGGAGCCGGAAGCCGCTGAAGAGTCTGCAGAGGAAGAGGAGGAAACGGTTCCCGTTTCCCGCTTCGGCCGCTTTGGCCGCAAGAAACCCGTCATCAAGGATGAGGACTACCGCGACCTCTATGAGGATGATGAGGAAGAAGAGGAAGAAACCGCCGATGCCGCGGACGAAGAGGACGTGGACGCGGAGGATGAAGAGCTTGTCATCGATGACGACGAGGAAGACGACGAGGATGATGAGTACGATGAGGACGACGAGGACTACGACGAGGACGACCTCGATGAGGATGACGGCCGCCACAAGGGCAAGGCCGGCGCCATCGTGTTCTGGATCCTGATTGTGGTGCTGATCCTGCTCATCCTGGCCATCGGTGCCTACTTCTTCTACAGCAAGGGCTGCAGGAGCTTCAGTGATGCCATCACCTATGTGACCACCGGCAGCGTCTCCACGCCGGAGCCCGTCAAGACCGAGGAGCCCGTCAGCGATGAGCAGACCGCGGTGACCGACACCGAGAGCGGCGTCAGCATCACGGCCTCCATCTCCGAGACCACCATGGAGGATGGCTCCAGCGGCTTCCTGATTGACGTGACCGCACCGGCCGGCAGCCAGCTGCACATCATCACCACCGCGGCCCTGCAGAAGGACACCGTGGACGTGAACGATTCCGGCCGCCTGCAGGTCAAGGTGCCCCAGGGCGTGTTCCTGCCGGATGATTATGTGGAGACCGAAACCGTTGCCGTGACACCGCAGCTCGAGATCATCGAGGCTGACGGCACCGTGACGCCGCTCGAGGTGCCGGACGTGATGATCAACCTGGAGCCCATCACCCTGGAGCTCTCTGAGCCCCTCGAGGAGGAGATTGAGGCCAACATGGATGGCTCCGCCATCACCGTGACCGGTACCGTCAACGACGATTATGCCGAGGTGACCGTGAACGGCGAGAGCGTGCTGGTGTACTCCGGCGGCCATTTCCAGACCACCGTGGAGGTGAACCCCACTGAGACGGAGAATGCCACCATCGTGGTGGAGGCCAAGAAGATTAACCGCGTGACGGCCCGCAAGACCATCACCGTGACCCCCTACCAGGTGAAGGACATTGACCTGACCATCACCACCGATGTTTCAAAGCTCCGTGCGGAGGATGGCGCCCTGTCCGTCTCCGGCACCGTGCCCCCGGGCACCACCGTGAGCTTCAGCTGCGACAGCGACAACGTGACCTTTGGCACCCCCAACGTGACCGATGCGGGCAACTTCAGCTGCGCGGTGACCATCAGCGCCAACGGCCTGTATAAGCTGACCGTGACCGCCAGCGGCGAGGGCTATAATGATGCCACCGCCACCTGCTACGCGGATTACCTGCCGGCCAAGCCCAACACCTACCGCTCCAACTGCACGAGCCTTTCCAAGGTGTATGACAGCATTTCCTCCGGCAGCATGACCGAGGGCAACATCGTGTTCACCGCAAAGGTGACGGAGATCATCTCCACCGAGCCCTATACGCAGGTGCGCATGACCACCACCGATACCCAGCAGGAGGTCATCATCATCAACCGCAGTGCCAAGAACGTCATCGACAGCGCGGACATCGGCAAGACCAAGCAGGTGACCGGACCGCTCCTTGGCGTGTATCCGGACACCACCACCCCGTATGTGTGGGCCTGGTTCATCTGGAACAAATAAGCCGTGAAAATCTGGGCACGCGTCATGAGACGCCACAAAATCATCCGGGATACGGTACAGGAGTTTCCCTTTGGCCGCCCGGATGACCTGGATGGCTGGAACCCGGTGCTGGCAGAGCTCTGCAAGCCCCTGGACCTTGCACGGCCTGTCATGATGGAAAAGCACCTCAGTGAACTGGAACGCTTCGGCATGACCCGCTTCTCCCCGTCGGATTTCATGGAGAGTGTGGATTTTGACGTCTTCGAGGTGGAAATCTACCCGGAGAAAAAGGAATCCGGGCAGGAGTGGTACTGAAAACTGTAAACAGCAACGCAAAAGCACCGTGGAACACATGGTTCCACGGTGCTTTTTGTATCTTGATGGGATGGAAGGAAACTGCTGAAGGAATCTGGCGGGGCTGTGATGCCGGGGAAGGACCCTGTATGCTTCCCGTGGGGGAAAACCGCGGATTCAGCCCTCCAGGCTGGAGAGGGAGGCGCCTTCGAGCCAGCGCTTCAGCTGGGCGGGGCTTGCCGGCAGGTCCACGGTCTGGAAATCGGTCTTTCCGGGGACAAGCTTGGTGGGGTCGTTGGAGAGGGCCCAGGTCACGCGGGAGAGGATGTGCGCTTCACATTTGTCAAGCGGGCCATCGGGAATCTCCTGATGCTGGATGAGGATGGTGGCATCGCGGTTATCGCTGATCCAGTGGTCAAAGTTGGTGGTGGGCTTTTTCCAGCGCCACAGGTGGCAGCTGTCCTTGCCATAGAGGTCACTGGAGTAGGTGCGCTTCAGCCTGAGATAGCCATTGTGGATGTCCTGCGTGCAGCGCATCACCCAGATGACGTGGTAGCCGGCCTTCTGGAAATGCTCACACACGTCAAAAAAGCTGGCCTCCATCAGGAGACCATCCTGCAGCATGACCGCAAAATGGTTGATGAGGATATAGGCCACCACGCTTTTGCCATCCTCCGTGACTGGCACGTTGCGGCATTCGGGCGGGACAATACTGCGCCACTGGTTGCGCCAGTCCTCAGAGGCGGACTGGGCATAGGGCTCCTGATGACGGCTGAAAAACGGGAACATAGGCTCTCCTTTTCGTTTCTTTTGATGGCATTATACCCTGTGTCGAGGGGTGTTGCAAGGGAGGGATGGGAGGGGAGAAAGTTTTAAGTTTTAAGTTCTGAGTCCTGAGTCCTTAGGGACGGTTGGAAGTCCGAAGTTCTGAGTCCTGACACCGGACAAAATCCTAAGACTGGCTTT
>R21__coassemble_1728_pt1 | contig 14092 bp, 12 predicted proteins | sample R21__metabat2_low_PE_066 | metagenome-assembled genome bin R21 | reverse complement strand
GCTCGCGGCACTTCCGCACGGTGCAGGGAGACTGCACCATGCTCCTTGTGCGGGCGGGCCACCTCATCCGTCATCGGCTGTGCCGATGACACCTCCTCAGCCACCGTCTCGCCTTCGGGCTCGCGGCACTTCCGCACGGTGCAGGGAGACTGCACCATGCTCCTTGTGCGGGCAGGACACCTCATCCGTCATCGGCTGTGCCGATGACACCTTCTCAGCCTGCGGGCTTCGGTCGACGGTGGCTCTGGAAGTGCACTGCACTTCCATTCACTACCACCTGTTGCGTCGCTTCGCTCCTCACCCCTACGAGAGGGGAAGGCTTTTGGCCATGGCATAGAAGAGCGAGGCGATGCGGGGGAGGTTGGTATCCACAAAGTCATATTCCGCCGTGTGGATGGGCGGGTAGTTTTTGCCGTTGCCGATGAACACCATCACGGACGGGACGGTGGCAGTGTAGTGGCCAAAGTCCTCGCTGGTGCGGAAGGGGGCAGGGAGGGGCGCAAAGCTGAGCCCGGCCTCACAGGCAGCCTGTTCTACGGCATCCGCCAAGGTGGCATCATTGACGACTGCTGGGAAGGCATCGGAAACGGTGGATTCCATGGTGAGGCCGTGTGTGGCCGCGAGCGCTTCCGCCCTTTTGAGAATGGCCTGTTTCAGGCTCGACAGCGCGGCATCGGAGCCGGCGCGGAGCGTACAGCAGAGCCTGCCCTCTGACGCGGCAAGACCGAAATTGGCGCCACCGCTGCTGAGCCCCACAATGGTGGCCAGCCGGCCATCGGGACGGTCGTTCACGGAAGGACCTGCCAGGGCCTCCACGGCCTCAGCAAGGGCACAGAGCGCCATGGTGGGGTTTTTGCCGTCCTCCGGGAAGGAGGCATGGGCGGGGATGCCACGGTAGCTGACCGTGAGGCCAAGGGAGGCATACATGGCAAGGCCGGGCTTTGTGAGGACCTGCCCCTCGGGGAAGCCGGACCAGTTGTGCAGGCCATAACAGCGGGAGATGCCCGCTTCCTGCAGGAAGGCCGCACATGCTGCGCCACCGGCGCCCGTTTCCTCTGCGGGCTGGAAGATAAGACAGGTATCCTGCGGGATGCCGAGGCGGTCAAGCAGCAGTGCAAACGCGCAGAGCGCGGCGCTGTGACCGTCGTGCCCGCACTTATGGGCGACACCGGGGATGGTGCTGCCCCACGGCAGGGAAATGCCCTCCTCCATGGGCAGGGCATCCATGTCGGCGCGGAAGGCGATGGCGGGCAGATGACCATCTGCCTTTTTGACGGCATAAAACCAGCTGCCCCTGTCCACAACGGCCAGGGAGGTGTGCTTCCGCAGGAATGCCATCAGCGTGGCCTTTGTCCACTGCTCGTGCCCGGAAAGTTCCGGATGGGCATGCAGGGCATGGCGGAGTGCCGTGACAAGGGCAAGCTCCTGCTCAGTCAGTGAGGCGACCATGGTCACTCTGCCTCAAGGGGCCCTGAGAGCTTTTCAGAGAAGGCGGAATTGAGGATGGTAAGGCCTGCACTGGTGCGGAACATGCCATCCCGCGTGGCCAGGATATGCTCCCTGGTGAAATCCGCCTCGTGCGCGTTGACGAGGTAATCGGCCTCCAGCAGGATCTGGTGGTCCATGCCATAGACGGGACTGGGCGAATGGTGATGGGCGCAGAGGAAGGCGATGCGGTCTACGGTCTCTGTCGGCATGTCGGTATCCGCAAAGAAGGCGCGGACCACGGCATCGGACTCCTGCTCCTGCAGGTAGCCGGGCGCCTTGCCATATTTCACGCGGCAGGTGGGGATGGCGATGTCGTGCACCAGGGCGGTGGCTTCAAGGAGGTACTGGGTGTCCGTGTCCAGCCCCTCCAGCTGGCCGATGGTGGCGGCATAGGCATGCACCTTTAAAAAGTGGCAGATATCCCTGAGGTTCCCCTTGGAATAGTCAATCATGCGCAGGGTGAGCTCTGCAATGGTCATGGTAAAACCCTCCTTTTTCAGATGAGCGGATATTCATACAGTTCGCCGTCCGTGGGGCCGATGAACACATCGTACATCCCCGGGATGGTGGCGGCGAGGCGGAAGCCGAAGCTGCGGTACAACTGCACGGCAGAGACATTGTTATAAAGCACGTCGAGCCACAGCGATTGCATTCCGTCCTCCCTGCCGATGCGCACGGCCTCGGAGAGCATGCGCTTTGCATACCCTTTGCCATAATGCCGTGGATGGACGCACAGGAGGTGGATGACATAGACCTGCTGCGGGTCCTGCGTGCCGGCGAAGGGAACCCCCTGATAGGCAGGATGGGTCTCGTGGTTTAAGACCATGGCGGCGAGGATGGTGTCCCCCTGCTCCAGCAGGTAGAGACGGCCGTTCTGCAGGGAGGCGGAAAGGAACGCACGGGACGGGTGCACGTCCTTTTGCCAGCAGGGACCATAGGCCTGGGCATTGGAATAATCCGTGACAAGGTCATAAAATGCCGTAACACGGGCAAAATCACCGGGCGTGCCCACACGGAAGGCGGGCATGGCGGGGACGGTATGCTGTTGTAAGGTGTCTGTGTTCATGGGATGTCAGAAGGTGCCGGCAGATTACACCGGCAGCATGTATTCAGAAAGAACGGGGAGCAGGGCATCGGCCTCCTTTGGCGCATAGCGCGGGGAGACGGCGACGCTCATCAAATCATAGGGACCGTCCGCACGGAAGGCAAAGGGGTCCGCGTATTCCCGGTAGGGGATGGCAGGCTCCGGCCCGTTGAGCCCCTCCATCAGGCGGGAAGCATAGCTGGTGAGATGGAAACAGCCGTCCGCGCCCGGGGCAATGTCCTTTGGCATGTCGTGCCTTGACCGCGGGTTGCGCACGTTATCGAGGAATGCCACATGGCGGAAGGCCAGGGCAAAGAGCAGGTAGTTGGCCTCATCCAGCTGCCCGCGCTGGTAATAGCGGGCGGTGTCGGTCCTGTCCGGGAAGCGGACGGGCAGCACACCGTTCAGCACGGCACCGGGGCCCGGGAAGCCAATGCCAAGGTCCGAATGGGTATCGGCATGGGTCACGTGGAAGGGGGCGGTGAGGGTACCACTTTTGAGACATTCCTGCCAGAGGGCAAGTGCCTTATCGTGGGTATCAAAGATGCGGCCGGGGATGGGGTGCGCCGTGGAGAGCCCACAGCAATCCTCAAGGAACCGCCGCACGTCCGCCTCAGGCCAGGGCTCATGCCCCTGCAGGGCAGGACGCTCCCCAAGTGGGGCCAGGGGGCAGCAGTCCGCCAGGAACAGGTCAAGGTCGATGTCGAGGACGCGCATCATGGCGGGATCAGTCCCCTGCTTCCGGCAGGGTGGCCCGCTTTTCACGGTTCAGCCGGACGGCCAGGTAGATGAAGAGCATGGCCACGCTGACGACGGAGCTTGACACGGCACCGAGGCCGATGTAGAAGAGGTTGGCCCAGACCTGGTGCGCAATGATGTAAGCGGCCGGGATGCGCACGAGAAAGCTGGTGATGAGGTTCTGGATCATGTTGTAGCTGGTCCAGCCACGGCCGTTGAGGTAGCCGGAGACCGGGAACGCGATGGCGGTGAGCAGCGCGTCAAAGCTGTAGGCACGCATATAGAGGCCGGTCAGTTCCACCACGACGGCATCGTTGGAGAAGAGGCTGGGGAAGAGGTGCGGCCAGCTCGGGCAGGCGCCACAGAAGAGCAGCTCCACCCCCACGCACCCGGCCAGGGAGACCCACTTGGCTTTGAGGGCCCGCTCCGGCTTGCCGGCGCCGATGTTCTGGGAGACGACCACCGCCACGGAGGAGGAGAAGGCCGTCTGCGGCATGAAGGCAAAGCCGATAATCTTATCGCCAATGCCCATGGCGGCGCTTGCGTTGACACCCATCGCGTTGATGATGGCGGTCATGAACAGGAAGCTGACGTTGACCATGATGCTCTGCACGCCCATGGGCAGGCCGATTTTGAGCATGCGGCCCGTCACGCTGCCCTCAAAGCGGATGTCCTTTTTGCTGAAGGCAAAGGGGAGCCCGCGCTTCATGATGAAGATGAGGCTGAAGAGGAAGCTGATGCCCTGGGCGGCCACGGTGGCAATGGCCACGCCGGCGGCGCCCATCTTGAAATAGCCCGTGAAGAGCAGGTCACCCGCAATGTTGAAGATGCAGGCCACGAACACGAAAAGGAGCGGGCTCTTGGAATCGCCAATGGCGCGGAGCACGGCGCAGACGGTGTTATAGCCGATGATGAGCGGGATGCCACAGCAGCAGATGCGCATATAGGCGTGCGCCTCGCTGACGGCCTCCTCCGGCAGGTTGAGAATCTGCAGGAGCCATCCGTACGTGCAGAAGAGGAACGCGGTCATGATGACGCTGATGACGGCGAAATCGATGATGGTGTTGCCCACCACGCGGGCGGCCTCCTTGTCATCCCGCGAGCCAATGCTGCGGCCCAGCAGCACCGTGCTGCCGCCGCACACGCCAAAGCAGAAGAACGTGACAAGGTTCAACAGCTGCACCGCCGTGGCCACGGCACTGACACCCGCCGTGCTGCCGAAACGGCCGATGACGAGGGTATCCACCATGCCGTAGAGTGTCTGCAGGACGTTGGCGAGGAAGAATGGCAGGGTAAATTTGAGCAGGGATGAGGCGAGCGGCCCATCCGTGAGCTGGTTCATGCTTTTTTGCTGTTCCATAATCTGTTACCTCGGGGGAAATATCGGTTTAGGGGGCTGTAATGGAAGGGACATTATTCTTAACAAGGCTTCCATAGTGAAGCACGCGGGCTCCCTCAGCTTCGCCGCGCTCAGCAGCTCCCTCCCGGAGGGAGCCTTTTGGCGCATACGCTCCATATTATAAAGGAATTGGCGCACATCGGCAAGGGGCAGGGGTGAATGGCGGTAGTGGCAAACGGAAAAATGTTTGCGGGATTGCCCGTGATGGGACGCTTTCAAGTTGCATTTCAGGGCGGTATCCTTTATAATAACGTGAGTATTTTGGGGAAAGAGGGCGCACCAATGCAGGGCAGGCATCAACTTGGCAAGGCCGTCATGGCCGGCGTATTGCTGGCGGGCGTATGCCTTACTGCCGCCTGCGCGAAGGAATCCGCCACCGTCCCTGTGGTGACCGCCGAGCCTGCCGTGGCGGAGACCGCGACGGCCCCGGCCGTGACATCCACCCCGGCCTCCGTGGAGATTACCCTGGTGGCCACGCCGGCCCCCACGGCCGTGCCAACGCCGACACCGGAGCCCACCCCGGAACCGACACCCGAACCGAAGTACATCACGGATGATGCGCTTGCGGAGGGTACCTACGATGCCTTTTACGCCAACACCGTGTTCTATGGTGACTCGCTGATGGGCTCGTTCTCCAACTTTGGCTCCAGCCACAAGGTGAACGGCACGTTCCTCGGCGGCGCACGCATTTTCTACGGGGTTGGCCTGAGCGCACGGCTTTCCCTGTCGCACGAGATCAGCCTGCGCGGCAAGCAGGTGCATATCACCGATGCCGTGAACACGCTGAACGCGGAGCGGATTGTCATCATGCTGGGCGTCAACGACAAGGCAGGCAAGTATGCGGATGCCACGCTGGGCCACTTCAGTGACCTCATCGATGCCCTGAAGGAAAAGTGCCCCGACACGGAGATTGTGATTGAGGGCGTCCTGCCCGTGACACGGTCCTTCTGCAATGGACGGAGCGTGTCCATTGCCGTGTGGAATTCCTTCAACCCCAAGCTGAAGGAGCTGTGCCGGGAGAAGGGCGTGTGCTACCTTGATTTTTCTGACGCGCTGAAAACGGAACAGGGGTATCTGGATAAGAGCCTGAGCCGTGACAACTCGTTCCACCTGAACGCATCGGGCAATGAGATTTATCTGCGGGCCCTGCGCGTGTATGCCATGCTGTGCACGGAGGAGAACGCCGCCTATGCCGGTGATACCCCCATTGACATGCTGCTGCCCGGCGGCATGGAGGTGACGACCGGAGTTAAGGGGGATGCTGAGACCGTTGCGGCTGAGGAGACGGCCACCGATGCCACGGCGGAGACCGCGGAACCCGGTGCTCAAGCCGTGGAAGATGACATGGATGGGAACGGGACCGAGGAAGGCATTGCCTGACTGCCCGTGACGGATTTGATGACCAAGAAATGGAGATAACCGATATGAAACGCTTTGCTTATGTGATGACTGCCTGCCTGATGGGCGCCTGCCTGCTGACCGCGGCCTGTGGCTCCAGGCAGGAGACCCCCACGATAGAGTATGATGCCCGCACGGAGCAGGAAACCGCCGTGACCGCCACGGAGGAACCCACGGCCACGGCGGAGCCTGAGACCGTGACCATGGAGCTGGCCCCCACGGAGACTGAGACCCCCGCAGAGGAGCAGCCTGTGGAGACCGCTGACGCGCCGGAGACTGCGGAGGAGGAAGCCTCCTTCTATGCCGTGCTGGAGGGGCAGGGCCTTCTCGACGGGCTTGGTGCCTACTCTGAGGAGGACATCTACGATTACTATGGCATTGACCCGAGCCGCTGCGAGGTGGTGTTTGCCTGCGTGGACGTGGCCGGTTCCGCCAAGGAGATCGTGTATGTCCATGCCGATGCCGCCTACATCCAGGAGATCAAGACGCTGCTGGAAAGCCATGTCAGTGCCCTGGCGGAGCAGTATGCCGGCTATGACGCCGATGGCGCCAAGATGCTGAAAGATGCCAAATTCCTGGTGGGTGACACGGACATCCTGCTGATTGTCGCACCGGAGCAGGATGCCTACGAATCCGCCTATACCGCATATGTAGGCTGAGAGCCGTCATGGTCTTCTCCAGCATCACATTTTTATTCCTCTTTTTACCAGCCACACTACTTTTATACTATGTTGCACCGGCCCGCTTCCGCCTGCCGGTGCTGTTTTTGTGCAGCCTGTTCTTCTATGCCTGGGGGGAGCCGCTGTATGTGCTGCTGATGGCGGCATCCATCCTGCTGAACTGGGGGATTGGCCTGCTGATGGAAAGGCACCGTCCCCACGCAAAGGCGTGGCTTGCCGTTGCAGTCGTGCTGAACATCGGGATGCTTGCGGTGTTCAAGTACACGGGCTTTTTTGTGGATACCCTGAAGACCGTCATCCCGGCCATGGCGGGAGTGAAGACGCCTGACATCCGCCTGCCCATCGGCATTTCGTTTTATACCTTCCAGATTCTTTCCTATGTCATCGACGTGTACCGTGGCATGGAGGCCAACCACAGCCTTATCGCCTTTGGCAGCTACATTTCCATGTTCCCGCAGCTGATTGCGGGCCCCATCGTGCGCTATGCGGACATTGCGCCGCAGCTGAAAGAGCGCACGCTCTCCATCAGCCGCCTCTCCGGTGGCATTTCCCTGTTCATTGTGGGGCTTGCCAAAAAGGTGCTGCTTGCCAACGCGGTGGGCAAGCTCTTTTCCACCCTGTCGGCTGACCCTGCCGCCGCGGGCCCCCTTGGCAGCCTGGTGGCGCTGGTGGCCTGCACGTTCCAGATTTATTTTGATTTTTCCGGGTATTCCGACATGGCGTGCGGCCTTGGCGAGATGCTGGGGTTCCATTTCATGGAAAACTTCCGTTACCCCTACGTTGCCTCCAGCATCACGGATTTCTGGCGCCGCTGGCATATCTCGCTGTCCACCTGGTTCAGGGAATATGTGTACATCCCCCTGGGGGGCAACCGCCGCGGGAAGGGGAGGCAGCTTGTCAACATCCTCACCGTGTGGCTGCTGACCGGCCTGTGGCACGGCGCCAGCTGGAACTTTGTGCTGTGGGGCCTGTACTTTGCCCTGCTGCTGATTTTGGAAAAGCTGTTCCTCTTAAAGGCGCTTGACCGTGCGCCCAAGTGGGTGGGGCATGTCTATGCGCTGGTGTTCATCATGATAGGCTGGGGCATCTTCTCCTTTACAGATTTCTCCGGCATGGCGGGCTTCTTTGCCGCGCTTGTGAGCATCGGTACGGAGGGCGCCATCTCGAAGGAGGCACTTGCCTGGACGGTGGGGTATCTCCCGTGCCTCTGCGTGTGCGCGGTGGCTTCCACGCCGCTTTTTAGGACACTCGGCGACCGCCTTGCCGGCAGGAAATTTTTAAAACCCGTGAAGCACGTGCTGCTGGTGGCACTGCTGCTCCTCTCAGTAGCCTCCCTGGTATCGGACAGCTACAATCCCTTTATCTATTTCCGCTTCTGAGGTGACCATGAAAAAGCCTGCCGTCAAAAACCATATGCATGACATCCTCCTGGTGGCCGTGTTCCTTGTGGGCATTGCCACGGTGGGCGGATGCCTGCTGCTTGCACCCGACAAGGTGTTTTCTGATGCGGAGCGACGGTACCTGACGGAGCGGCCGGAGCTCTCCGACGAGGCGCTGACGGACTGGCAGTTTGACGACCGCGTGGAGGAATACCTGGCCGACAAGATGCCCCTGCGCAATTTCTTCGTGGGGGTCAACGCCCTGTTTGTCCGCCTGACGGGGCGGCAGGTCTCCACGGATATCTATCAGGATGATGAAGGGTATCTCGTGGAAGCGCCCATCACATGGGAGGAAGCGGAAACGGAAAGGCGGCTCGGCAAAATCGCGGCCCTTGGGGAGAAGACGGGACTCACCCCCACGGTGATGGCCGTGCCCTCCACGGGCTACATCCGCGGGACACATCTCCCGGAGGTCCTCGCCCGCCTGTATCCGGATGCAGCGGCACTTGAAGAGATTGCTGCACGGCAGGGAATCAAAAACGTGCCACTTTCTGACGCGTTTTTTGCGGCGGATGAGCAGATTTACTACCGCACGGACCACCACTGGAACGAGGCGGGGGCCTACCTTGCCTATACCTGCTGGTGCGGGGAGACGGGCAGGGAATGCCTGCCGCTGGACGCGTACCTGACCCACCGCGTGGACGGGTTTACCGGCTCCACGGTGTCAAGGAGCGCCCTGTGGCTGACAAAGGCGGAGACCCTGCTCTTATACGAACCGGACTGCCGGGTGAGCGTGACGTTTTCTGATGGGGAGGGGAGCCATGACTCCGTCCTGTTCCTTGCCCACATCGGGGAGTACGACTGGTACCCGGCCTTCCTCGACGGGAACCATCCGCTGACCGTGATTGAAAACCTGGATGCCACCACCGATGAGGTGCTGGTGATGGTGAAGGATTCCTTTGGCAACACGCTGGCGCCGTTCCTGGTACCGTCGTTTCAGACCATCGTGATGGTGGACCCCCGCTATTACCGCGGCGCGGTGTCTGACGTCTGTACGGAATATGGCGCGACGGAGCTGCTCTTCTGCTACAGCCTTGAGCGCATCGTCAACGATACGAATCTCCTTTTGCTGAAATGACGGATGGCAGGGCCTCTCCCCAAAGACAGGGGAGGGGCCCTTTTCATGCCTTGCGCCTCCTCCTGAGTGGCATGGACCGGGGCAGAAGGGAAAGGATGCGGATCCCTGCGCGGATTGCACGGAACGGGCGTTTGCCTTATAATGGGGAACGGAATCAAAAAAGAAATGGACGCGGCGCAGCACCGGCTTTGACGGGGACCGCGCGCCGTGGATGAAGAACGATGGTATTTTCAAGCACAACATTTTTGTTTGCGTTTTTACCGCTGCTGCTCCTTGCCTATTTTCCCATCAGGAAGATGTGGTGGAGGAACGGCGTGCTGCTGGTGTTTTCCCTCATCTTCTACGCCTGGGGGGAGCCCATATGGGTACTGGGCATGCTGGCGGTCACGCTTGTCAACCACGTGATTGCCCTTGTCATCCGCCCGGAGGCAGCCCGCGGGCAGACGGCAAGGCGGGTGCTGCTGGCCGTGGCGGTGGTGGCCTCGCTTGCCATGCTCCTCTACTTTAAGTATGCCGCGTTCCTGGTGAACACGGTGGCCTCCCTCATCGGTACCACCTGGCGCATGGCGGAGCAGCACATGCCCATCGGCATCTCGTTTTACACGTTCCAGGTGCTCACCTACACCGTGGACGTGTACCACGGCAAGGCGGCCCCGCAGAGAAACTACCTGAACACGCTCCTCTACATCAGCTGTTTCCCGCAGCTGATTGCGGGCCCCATCGTGCAGTATGCGGACGTGGCGGAGGCGCTAAAGACGCGCACCACGACCGCGCAGGATTTTTCCGAGGGCATGGGCCGCTTTGTGCTGGGCCTTTCAAAGAAGGTGCTGCTTGCCAACATCTGCGGGCAGATGCTCTCTGCCACCACGCTGGCCGGCACGGGGGCGGAGCTGTCGCTTGCCGGGGCCTGGCTGAGCGCGGTGCTGTATGCCCTGCAGCTGTTCTTTGATTTTTCCGCCTACAGTGACATGGCCATCGGACTTGGAAGGGTACTGGGCTTCACCTACCGGGAGAACTTTGACCATCCCTACATGGCGGTCTCCGTGGCGGATTTCTGGAAGCGCTGGCACATCAGCCTGACCAGCTTTTTCCGGGAATATGTCTACATCCCGTTGGGCGGTAACCGCCACGGCAGCCTGGTGACGGCGCGCAACATGCTGGTGGTGTGGGCCCTGACGGGCCTGTGGCACGGGGCCAGCTGGAACTTTGTGCTGTGGGGCCTTTATTATTTCCTTCTGCAGGCGCTTGAACGCTTTGTGCTGAAGGACCGCCTTGCGCGCGTGCCAAGGGCCATCCGCCATGTGGTCACGCTGGTGCTGGTGGTCATCGGCTGGGTCATCTTTTACTATACGGACCTTGGCGCGGTGGGGCAGCACCTGCTGGCACTCTTTGGCCTGTCGGCAAACGGTGGGCTGCACGGCATTGCGCTGTATGATGAGGCGGCGCGGGCCGTGCTGCGCCAGTATACCGTCTACCCGCTCCTTGCGTGTGCCTGCTGCCTGCCGCTCATCCGCTGGATGAAGACACTCTTCAGCCGTAACGGGACGCTTGAAAAGGTGGGGACGGTGCTCGGCTATGTGGCACTGACGGCGCTTCTGTGCCTCTCTGTCATCCAGCTGCTGGGGCAGACCTATAACCCGTTCATCTATTTCCGCTTTTAAGGGAGGAGGAAGCCATGAAACTGACCGAAAAACTGAAATTCCTCCTTGCCTACTGGTGGGTGATGGCCCTCGCCGTGACGGGTATCTCCGTGCTGGTGCTGGGCAACCGCGACGGCGGTACCTCCGAGCGGGAAAACCGCACCCTGCAGGGGGCGCCTGCGCTGACGGTTGCCGGCCTGCTTGACGGCAGCTATCAGGACGCCGTGGAGGATTATCTCTCCGACCAGGTGCCGGTGCGCAATGACGTGCTGGATGTTTCTGCTGCCGTGATGGGCGTGTTTGACGTGCGTACGGGCGAGGAACTGATTTTAGGCTCCACCATTGACGCGGAACTGGATGACTCCATGGAGGATGACGAGGCCACCGTGGAGACGGCGGGCGCGGAAGCGGAGCCTGTGGGGACCCCGGAAGCCACCATGACCCCGGAGACGCAGACGATGGAGGATCCCGCCGGGGAGGACACTACGGCCATGGCTGACGCCACGGCCGGTGCGGATGCCACTGACGGGACCATGGATACGGACGATGATGCTGCCACGGAGGAGATGGAGGGTGGCGAGGTGCCGGACCGCGATGGAACGGACATTGCGGACACCTCGGTCATCCGCTATTTCTACTTTACGCGCACGGACGGCAAGACTTCCCGCATCGCAAGCTTTGGCCAGAGCGCCATGGAAGCCGTGATCAAGGCACTGAACGCGTACCGCGCGGCCCTGCCGGAGGACGGCACGGTGACGTTTACCTGGATTCCCAGTTCCGTGACGGCAAACGAATGGCTGTTCAATACCAAAATTTATAACGGCTGGCAAACCGATGTGGATGAGACCTTGCAGGCCAACGTGAACGAGGGCGTGTACATCTACAGTTCCGTCAATGAGCTCAATGCCCACATGCAGGCGGGGGAGCAGGTATTCTACCGCACGGACCACCACTGGAGCGGGCTTGGCGCTTATTACATGGCGGTGAAGATGATGGAAAGCCGCACGGTGCCGGGCGTTGCCTATTACGATTTTACCTATACCACGTATGATAACTTCCGCGGCTCCATTGCCGCGAGCACGCTGTCACTTTATAAGACCAAGGTCTACGATACGCTGGAGGTGCCGGGCGCGCTGGCCCCGGCTGAGGCCGCGGAGTACCGCAACCTTTCTGAACTGGTGAAGAAGGTACGCTACATGGAGCCGGAACGCAACAGCTATGGCGCGTTCCTCGGCGGGACGCACGGACCGTTCTTCGTGGTGGAGACCGGGTTCCATACGGGGCGGACCGCACTGATCATCTCAGATTCCTTTGGCAACGCGTTCTTCCCATACCTCGTGCCATATTATGACCGCGTGTGCCAGCTGGACCTGCGGGAGAGCTACAGCTTTGTCAAATCCGGTGGCGGTTCCGTGAGCGAGTACCTTGAGTACTGGGGCATTGATGATGTTTACTTCATTGTCTCCCAGGGCAAGGGCATCAACTCCCACTTCATGCGCGTGAACGCGCTCAAGTACCTGTGAGGGGGCGGACGGATGGAAATGCATGATAACAACGGGCAGCAGAACGGAAAGCGCTTTGTGGGGCCCGCCATACTGGTATCCACCCTGCTCATGGCAGTATTGGCCGTGGGACTTTTCTGGTACCTCAAAAACAGGGTGGGCATCCGCATTTCAAGGGCGGAGAGTGCCATCAGCGCCGGACGGTATCTAAAGGCAGAGACCATATTGGAGACCCTGCAGGAATCCGGCCTTGCCATGACGGAGGGCGAGCAGGAGAAGATGGCGGAGCTGCTGTCTGAAAGCCAGTATGGCCAGGCGGAGGAAAAGCTGGAAGCCGGTGATTATACCGGGGCGGAGGCGCTGTTCACCGCCGTTGGCACCCATGGGGATGCGCAGGACCGCGTAAAGGAATGCCGCTACCGGAGTGCGGAAGCCCTGGAGCAGGCGGGAAAATATGAAGAGGCGGCCACGGCCTACCGGACCGTGTTTGGCTACGGGGACGCGATGGAACGCTACCAGGCCTGCCGGTATCAGACGGCCATGACTTTGCAGGGGGAGGACAGCCTTGCGGAGGCGTTCTCCATCTATCTGGAGCTTGACGGATACCTGGATGCCCACGACCGGGCAGCGGAGATAGCCGTGTGGCTGACCGGGGAAACGGACCCGGAGACGGCGCTGACCCTTGCGCAGGGCTACAGCACCGGGGACATCGTCGCCATGGAGGCACGGACTTCCCTGCGGGAGGCCCTGCCTGGGCAGGTGCTTGCGGTTGGTTTTTACCATACCGTGGGTCTGGAAGCGGATGGCACCGTGGTGGCCACGGGCATGAATGATGACGGACAGTGCGACGTGACGGGCTGGACGGGCATCGTGGCCGTGGACGCGGGCGCCTACCATACCGTGGGCCTGAAAGCGGACGGCACCGTGGTGGCCACGGGCCGCAACGGGGAGGGCCAGTGCGAGGTGACGGACTGGACGGACATCGTGGCCGTTGCCTGTGCGGATTACGGCACCATCGGCCTGAAAGCGGATGGCACCGTGGTGGCCTGCGGATATCAGTCCTGGCAGGACATTGCCGACTGGCAGGGCATCAGCGCCATCGGGGCCGGCTCGTACCTTGCGGTTGGCCTGCATGGCGGGACGGTGTTTTCCACCCATGTGACGGGCAGTGACGCACAGGATGGCCTGCTGACGGGCCTTGTGGCCGTGGACGCCAACACCGGCTATGTGCTTGGCCTGAAGCAGGACGGTACCGTGGTATCGACGGCGGGCGAAACGGGAATGACAGGCTGCATTGCCATCGTGGCGGGCAGCACGGGGTATATGGCCATCCGCGATGACGGCAGCGTGCAGGTGCATTATTTTGAGGCGCGCAACGCACTGGATTTTACGGACGCGACGCAGGATGGCACAAGGGCCGTGGCCATTGCCATGGGCGGGACCCATGCGGCCGTGCTCCTGGATGACGGCACCGTGGTGACGCGCGGGACGGATGCCTACGGGGAGTGTGACACGGGGGCATGGAAACTGCAGACAACTGGCAATGAATGATGCCGGCGCCATGGCATAGGAGTTGGAAGTCCTAAGTCCTGAGTTGGGGGAATGGTGTTGTGGCGTTTTCACCGCATCCGTCATCGGCAAGAGCC
>R21__coassemble_1701_pt1 | contig 14254 bp, 25 predicted proteins | sample R21__metabat2_low_PE_066 | metagenome-assembled genome bin R21 | reverse complement strand
GCCGAGCAGCATCAGGTTCCTGCGGATTTCCGCATCGAACACCCGGGTCCTGCCCTCCAGCTTCGCACCGATTGTCTCGCTCACGGCGGGTTCAACCTGCAGGTGCTTCAGCTTTTTCTTCTTGGGATTTGCCAGTTTGCGTACCACGCCGTCGGCGATGTACACATGGGCATCATCCGCAATCCCGACAATCAGGAATGCCCTGCCCCTGTCACGGCCAGCCCTCGAAAGGACAACCCGCCCAAGGACCGCGTTTTCATCCGGCATAACCGATCTCCTCCCCGTGGAGCGTCAGAAGCACTGGCTCCCCATCGGTGATGCGCACCGTGTTCTCATAGTGCGCCGCCGGTTTCCCGTCCGCGGTGCAGCACTCCCAGCCATCGCTCCCAAAGCGGACCTTCCGGCTGCCCAGGGTAATCATCGGCTCGATGCAGATGGCCATCCCGGCTTGCAGCCGGACGCCATGGCCCGCATGCCCGTAGTTGGGCACCTCCGGGTCCTCGTGCATCTCCCTGCCGATGCCGTGGCCGATCATTTCGCGGACAACCCCATAACCATGGGATTCCGCATGCTGCTGAACGGCTGCGCCGATGTCGCCGATGCGGTAACCGGGGCGTGCCACCTTGAGGGCCTCAAAGAAGCACTCACGGGTCACGCGCACCAGGTCCTTCACCTCATCGGACACATTCCCGACCAGGAACGTCCTGCAGGCATCTGCCTGGTATCCGTCCAGCTCCACCACAATGTCCAGGGAGACGATGTCGCCATCCTTCAGGACCCTCGGGCCCGGGATGCCGTGCACCACCTGTTCGTTGACGGAGGCGCAGATGGACTTGGGATAACCGCAGTAGCCTAATTCAGAAGGGATTCCTCCCCGGCTGCGGATGTACGCATCCGCAATCCGGTCAAGCTCGCCGGTGGTGACACCGGGTTTCACGGCATCATACAGGACATGGAACGTATCCTCGAGGACACGTCCCGCGGCGTCCATCTTGGCGAACTCGGCTTCAGACTTGAGGGTAATCATTCGCTGATTGCCTCAAGGACCGCCTTCAGCACATCATCAACCGGCTGGTCACCGTCAATAACCTTCAGTATACCACGATTCTGATAATATGCAATCAGCGGGGCGGTGGATCGCTCATAAACCTTCAGGCGGTTCATGACCGTTTCCTCCTTGTCGTCGTCACGCTGATACAGCGTGGCGCCGCACTTGGAGCAGGTCGGTTCCGCATGGGTGGATACATGATACGCAGCACCGCAGTCCGGGCACATCCGGCGTCCGCTGATGCGGGCGACCAGACGCTCCGACGGGACCTCGATATCGACCGCATAGTCGATATCGCTGATCCCGGCAAGCGCATCGGCCTGTGCGACCGTGCGCGGGAACCCATCCAGCAGGAAGCCGTTCTTGCAGTCCGGCTTGGTCACGCGGTTTTTCACCATGCCGATGATGACGTCATCACCGACGAGCTCGCCGCGCTCAATCAGGCTCTTCGCGGCCAGGCCAAGTTCGGTACCTTCACGCATTTCGGCACGCAGCATGTCGCCGGTGGAAATGTGTGCAATGGACATTGCTTCGCAGACGCGTTCTGCCTGAGTTCCTTTACCTGCCCCTGGGGGGCCCAGGAAGATGAGTTTCATGTTGTTTCCTCCATCAGTTCAGGAAGCCCTTGTAATGCCTCATCAGCATGTGGCTTTCGAGCTGGTCAGTCGTTTCAAGCGCAACGCTTACCATGATCAGTACGCTGGTCGCGCCGAAGGAAGAGGTCTGTCCAAGGGTCGTCATCGCGATGTTGGGCAGGATGGCGATCACGGCAAGGAACAGGGAGCCGAACAGGGTGAGACGGCTGGAAATCCTGCCGAGGTATTCGCCGGTCGGGCGGCCCGGACGCAGGCCCGGGATGAAGCCGCCGTTCTGCTGCAGGTTCTTGGACATCTCGATCGGGTTAAAGGTGATCGCGCTGTAGAAGTAACCGAACGCAACAATCAGGATGGCGTATACGATGTAGTACACCACGGAGGTGGACCCAAGGTATTTGGTGTAGAAGCTGTAGAAGCCGCTCTGGGGCCAGAACTGGGCAATCATGCCCGGGAACTGGATCAGCGTCATGGCGAAGATCAGGGGCAGCACGCCATTGGCGTTTGCCTTGATGGGCAGGTAAGTGCTCTGTCCGCCAAACTGCTTGCGGCCAACCACGCGCTTTGCATACTGGATCGGGATGCGGCGCTCTGCCTGGTCAACAAAGACCACCAGGGTGATCATGCCGACGACGAGGACGAGGAGGCCGGCCAGTGCGAGCCAGCTGAGTGCGGGCACGGATGCGCCGTTGTGCATGCCCAGCGTGCCGGTGATGGCCTGCTGGAACCAGCCGATGACCGTGGAGGGAACGCGGGACACGATGGAGGCAAAGATCAGCATGGAAATGCCGTTGCCGATGCCGTCCTCGGTGATGCGCTCACCAAGCCACATCAGGAATGCGGTACCCGCGGTCGCGCAGATGCCGATGACCAGGTAATTGATGATAACCGGCCAGTCATGGGCAAAGATGGAGTTACCGGAGCTCATGCTGTTCTCCAGACCGGCGAAGATGCCGATGGACTGGACCATAGCAAGGCCGATGCCCGTGTAGCGCGTGATCCGCTCAATCTTTTCACGGCCGTTCTCCTCCTTGGACATCTTCTCAAGGGCAGGGATTGCCACGCAGAGAAGCTGCAGGATGATGGACGCGGTGATGTAAGGGGAAATACCCATTGCAAACAGCGTCACGTTGGAGAAGGAGGAGCCGGTCATCAGGTCGAGGAACCCGAGGATATCGTATTGGGAGGCTGCCTCTGCGACAAGTTCGACGTTTACGCCCGGAATCGGGATAAAGCAGCCAAGCCTGTAGATAACGATCAGGAGGATCGTTATCAGGATCTTCTTGCGGATATCCTTAATCTTAAAAGCGTTAATAAACGTCTTGAACATCAGGCAATTACCTCAACGCTGCCGCCTGCGGCCTTGATGGCCTCGTCAGCGGACTTGGAGAACTTTGCAGCCTTGACGTTCAGGGACTTGGTGAGGGTGCCCTCGCCAAGGACCTTGAGGCCGTCCTTCTCGATCTTGGCGATGATGCCAAGCTCCTTGAGAAGCTCTGCGGTCACCTCAGTGCCATTGTCCAGCACCTCGAGGGCGCCGACGTTGACCACGGTGTACTCCTTACCCCACACATTGTGGAATCCACGCTTGGGCAGGCGGCGTGCCAGGGGCATCTGACCGCCTTCAAAGCCGTTCTTCTTGGAACCGCTGCGGGCCTTCTGGCCCTTATGACCCATTGTGGAGGTCTTGCCCATGCCGGAACCGATACCACGGCCGACCCTCTTGGGGGCGTGGGTGGAACCAACGGCGGGCTGTAATTCATGCAGTTTCATGATACTGTCCTCCCAGTGTTAGACTTCTTCGACCTTGACGAGGTGCTTTACCTTGAACACCATGCCACGGATGGCGGCGTTGTCCGGCTTGACCACGGTGGAGTTGGTCTTGTGCAGGCCAAGCGCCTTAATGGTTGCCTTCTGGTCAGCAAGGGCGCCGATGGTGCTCTTCACGAGCGTGATTTTTAATTCAGCCATGGTGCGCCTCCTCAGTTCAGGATCTCGTCCACGGTCTTGCCGCGGAGCTTAGCGATCTGCTCCGCACTACGGAGCTGGGAAAGCCCGTCCAGCGTTGCCTTGACGCAGTTGGAGGGGTTGTTGGAGCCGTAGGACTTGGTACGGATGTCGCGGACGCCGACTGCCTCAAGCACTGCACGTGCGGGACCGCCAGCGATGACGCCGGTACCTTCTTCAGCGGGCATCATGCGGACATGACCCTTGCCGAAGCGGCCTTCGACCTCGTGGGGGATGGTGGTGCCATCGAGGGTAACCTCGATGATGTGGTGCTTGGCATCCTCAACGCCCTTGCGGACGGCCTCGGGGATTTCAACGGCCTTGCCCAGACCGACACCAACCTTGCCCTTTTCGTTGCCGATGACCATCAGCGCGGTGAACCTGTAGTTCTTGCCGCCCTTGACAACCTTGGCAACGCGGTTGATTGCAACGAGACGCTCCTTGAATTCGGAGGGCTCTTTCTCAAATCTTCTGTTCTGCATCTAAAGTTTCCTCCTTAGAAGTCCAGACCGGCTTTGCGGGCACCGTCTGCGAGGGCCGCTACACGGCCGGTGTACAGGTAACCGCCGCGGTCAAACACGACCTTGGTGATACCCTTTTCGAGGGCACGCTTGCCGACCAGCTGGCCAACGAGCTCTGCAGCCTCTTTCTTGGTCTTCTCGGAAATTTCGCCCTTGATCTCGGCATCCAGCGTGGAAGCGGCAGCCAGGGTGTTACCGGCCTCGTCATCGATGACCTGAGCATAGATGTGATTGGTGCTGCGGTACACGTTGAGACGGGGACGCTCCGGAGTTCCGATGATGTGGCGGCGCTCACGGTAGTGGCGCTTGGAACGTACGGCGTTTTTATCAATCTTGGTAACCATCGTGTGTCACTCCTTCCTGCCTTATTTCTTACCGGTCTTGCCTTCCTTGCGGCGGACAACCTCGCCCTCATAGCGGATGCCCTTGCCCTTGTAGGGTTCCGGCGAACGCACTGCGCGGATGTTTGCTGCAAGCTGGCCAACTGCCTGCTTGTCAAGACCCTTGACGGTAATCTTGGTGGGGGCAGGAACTTCAAAGGACATGTGCTCGGGGGCGGCGATTTCAACCTGATGGCTGTAACCGACGTTCAGCACGAGCTTCGTGCCCTGGAGCTGGGCCCTGTAACCGGTACCAACGATTTCGAGCTTCTTCTCAAAACCGGTGGTGACGCCGATCACCATGTTGTTGATCAGGGTGCGGGAGAGGCCGTGGAGCGAGCGGTGCATCTTGTCATCACTGGGGCGCTTTACGGTCAGCACGCCGGCATCCTGCTCGATGATCATTTCGGGCGAAATCTGTGCCGACTGGGTGCCCGTGGGGCCCTTGACGGTCACGAAATTCGCATCATCGACCGTGATTGTCACTCCGGCAGGAATGGTCACCGGAAGTTTTCCGATACGAGACATTGTTTATTTCCTCCGTTTAATAGTTTACCAGATGTAGCAGAGAACCTCGCCACCCACGCCGAGCTTGCGTGCTTCCTTGTCGGTCACGACGCCGCGGGAGGTGGAAAGGATGGCAATACCGAGGCCGCCGAGCACCTTGGGGATCTCTTCCTTGCGTGCATACACACGCAGGCCGGGACGGGAGATGCGCTTGAGGCCGACGATCACGCGCTGCTTGTTGGGGCCATACTTCAGGACGATGTGGATGTTCTTCTCCACGCCATCGCCGGTGAGCTCAAAGCTCTTGATGTAACCCTCATCCAGCATGATCTGGGCGATTGCCTTCTTGATGGTAGAGGCAGGGACATCAACGCTGTCATGCTTTGCGATGAGGGCGTTGCGGATCCTGGTGAGCATATCTGCGATTGTATCCGTCATGTGATTATCCTCCTCTTACCAGCTTGCCTTCTTGACACCCGGGATCTCGCCCTTGTAGGCGAGCTCACGGAAGCAGATACGGCAGATACCATACTTACGAAGCACGGAATGCGGGCGGCCGCAGATCCTGCAGCGCGTATAGGCGCGCGTGCTGAACTTGGGCTCACGCTGCTGCTTCAGTTTCATGCTTAACTTAGCCATTACCTTTTCCTCCTCACGCGTCTGCGCGCTCGAACGGCATGCCGAGCAGTTTCAGCAGTGCCTTGGCTTCCTCATCGGTCTTGGCGGTGGTCACGAACACGATGTTCATGCCGCGCACCTTGTCGATCTCATCGTAGTTGATCTCCGGGAAGATCAGCTGCTCCTTGACGCCCATTGCATAGCTGCCACGGCCGTCAAAGGACTTGTCGGACACACCGCGGAAGTCGCGGACACGGGGCAGGACGATGTTCATCAGCTTGTCAGCGAAGTAATACATCTTGTCGCCGCGGAGGGTAACCTTGGCACCGACGCTCATGCCCTCACGGACCTTGAAGTTTGCAACGCTCTTCTTGGCCTTGGTGACGACGGCATGCTGGCCGGCGATGGTGGAGAGCTGCTCAACGGCAGTCTCGATTGCCTTGGGGTTATCCTTGTCGCCGCCGAGACCCATGTTGATGACGATCTTCTCGAGCTTCGGGATCTGCATCACGTTCTCGTACTTGAACTGCTCCTGCATGGCGGGGACGGCCTCTTCAAGATACTTGGTCTTGAGGCGGGGAGTACCGGTGAGGGGCTTCATCTCAGCCTGGGCGCCCTTCTTCTTGGGGGCCGCTTCATTGTTCTGGTTTTTAGCCACTGTAATGTTCCTCCTTCCGCGCTCAGTCAATCTTCTGGCCGCACTTCTTGCAGACGCGCAGGCTCTTCATGGTCTTCTTGCCGGAGATGGTCACTTCTTCAACGACGTGGCCAACCCTGGTGGCTTTGTTGCACTTAGGGCAGACCAGCTGGACGTTGGAAACGTTGATGGTGCCCTCTTTCTCAATCCTGCCGCCGGGCTCACCCTGACGGCGGGGCTTGACATGTGCCGTAATCATCGCGGCGCCCTGTACTACTACACGGCCCTTCTCGGGATAGGCAACAAGGATCTTGCCCTTCTTGCCCTTATCCTTGCCGGAGATGACAACGACCGTATCGCCCTTCTTGACGTTAAGCTTGCTCATTTGTCATAATCCTCCATCAAAGTACTTCCGGGGCAAGGGAACAAATCTTCATGTATCCCTTCTCGCGGAGCTCACGCGCAACCGGCCCAAAGATACGGGTGCCGCGCGGTTCCTTTGCATCATTAATGATGACTGCTGCATTATCATCAAAGCGGATGAAGCTGCCGTCTGCGCGCTCGGTGCCGCTCACGGAGCGGACGACCACGGCCTTGACAACGTCCTTCCTCTTCACGGTGCCGCCGGGGGTGGCGGTCTTCACGGAAGCGATGATGATATCACCGATGTTTGCGTACCTGCGGAAGGAGCCGCCCATCACATGGATGCACATGATCTCCTTGGCGCCGCTGTTGTCCGCAACCTTTAACATGGTCTGTGGCTGAATCATAGTATCTAACCTCCTGTCTTACTTCGCCTTCTCGACGATCTCGACGAGGCGCCATCTCTTATCCTTGGAGATGGGGCGGGTTTCCATGATCTTCACGGTATCACCGATGCCGCACTCATTGTTCTCATCATGGACCTTGAACTTGGTGGTCTTGTTGACCATCTTGCCGTAGAGCGGATGGCGGACCTTGGTCTTGATGGCAACCACGCAGGTCTTGTCCATTTTATCGCTCACAACGACGCCGATGCGCGTCTTGCGGAATCCTCTCTGTTCCATCTTAACTGTCCTCCTTTGCTCACTTGGATGCAGCGATCTCGCGCTGACGGATGATCGTCTTGATGCGGGCGATATCCTTCTTGCACTCCTTGATGCGCTGCGGGTTGGAGAGCTGTCCGGTAGCGGACTGGAAGCGGAGGTTGAACAGTTCGGACTTGAGTTCCTTCTCGCGGGTGGCGAGCTCTTCGTCCTTCAGTTCGCGAAACTTATCTGCTTTCATCGCTTATGCCTCCTCTGCCGTTTCCTTCTTGACGATCTTGCACTTAAGCGGGAGCTTATGCATTGCAAGACGCAGTGCTTCCTTGGCGGTCGCCTCGTCGACGCCGGCGATTTCGAACATCACGCGGCCCGGCTTGACGACGGATACCCAGTATTCCGGGGAGCCTTTGCCGGAACCCATGCGGGTCTCAGCGGGCTTTGCGGTAACGGGCTTGTCAGGGAAGATCTTGATCCACACCTGGCCGCCACGCTTGGTGAAACGCGTCATGGCGACACGGGATGCCTCAATCTGGTTGCTGGTCACCCAGGCGGGCTCCATTGCTACGAGGCCATATTCACCATAGGTGATGGTATTGCCACGAAGGGCCTTGCCCTTCATGCGGCCGCGGAAAACCCTGCGGCGCTTGACTCTCTTCGGCATCAACATGGCTTATTTGCCTCCTTCTTCACGGTTGCGCTTGCCAAGGACTTCGCCCTTGTACACCCAGACCTTGCAGCCGATGCGGCCGTAAGTGGTCTTGGCCTCGGCAAAGCCGTACTGGATGTCTGCGCGCATGGTCTGCAGCGGGATGGAACCATCATGGTAACCTTCCTTGCGTGCGATTTCCGCGCCGCCGAGACGGCCGGAGCACAGGAGCTTGATGCCCTTCACGCTGTTTTTCTGCATTGCGCGGCCCATTGCCTGCTTCATCGCGCGGCGGAAGCTGATACGCTTCTCAATCTGTGCTGCGATGTTCTCGGCCACGAGCTGTGCATCGGCGTCCGCATCACGGATCTCCATGATGTTCACGTTGACCTGCTTGCCGCAGCCAGCGAGGACGCTCTGCTTGATCTCTTCGATACCGGTGCCGCCCTTGCCGATCAGCAGACCGGGGCGGGCAGTGTAAATGCTAACGGTGATCTTGCCGGCTGCACGGTCAATCCCGATGCGGGAAATGCTGGCGCCGTAGTACTTATCCTTAATGAACTTGCGGATCTTGTTGTCCTCAACGAGGTAGTCCGCAAAGTCCTTCTTGGAGGCATACCACTTGGCGTCCCAGTCGCGGATGACGCCAACGCGGAATCCATTCGGATTAACTTTCTGACCCATAACAGTTCCTCCTTACTTTGCGAGCTGATCCAGCACAACGGTGATGTGGCTGGAGTGTTTGCGGATGTGGAACGCACGGCCCTGTGCATGGGGCTGGTACCGCATCATGGTCGGGCCCTGGTTGGCATAAATCTCAGCCACATACAGGTCATTGCGGTTCATGTCGAGGTTGTTCTCGGCGTTGGCAATGGCGCTGTTGAGGAGCTTGAGCACGGGCTCGCTCGCAGACTTGGGGGTGTAGTTCAGGATGGCCACAGCCTCCCTGACGCTCTTACCGCGGATGGTATCGATGACAATCTTCACCTTGCGGGGAGAGATTCTCACGTACTTGGCGGTAGCATGCGGACGCTTTTCCGCATTCTCATGGCGCTTAGCCGTTTTCTCTCTGGACCTGGTTGCCATAACTCTTCCTCCCTTATTTGGCTGCAGAGGTCTTTTCAGTACCCCTGTGGCCCCTGAATGTACGGGTCGGTGCGAACTCGCCGAGCTTATGGCCGACCATCTCTTCGGTAACATATACCGGAACGTGCTTCCTGCCGTCATGCACCGCGATGGTGTGTCCAACCATCTGCGGGAAGATGGTGGAGGAGCGGGACCAGGTCTTGACCACGGTCTTCTTGCCGCTCGCGTTCATCGCATCGATACGGGCGAGCAGGCGCTCTTCCACATACGGTCCTTTTTTAACCGATCTGCTCATTTGAATACTCCTTCCTGCTCATCACTTGCCGTTACGGCGGCGGACGATGTACTTGTTGCTCTGGTTCTTCTTCTTACGCGTCTTGTAACCGAGAGCGGGCTTGCCCCACGGGGTTACAGGGCCGGGACGGCCGACGGGGGCCTTGCCCTCACCACCGCCGTGCGGATGGTCGTTCGGGTTCATGACGGAACCACGGACGGTCGGGCGGATGCCCATGTGACGCGTACGGCCGGCTTTGCCGATGTGGATGTTTGCGTAATCCACGTTGCCGACCTGGCCGATGGTGGCCTTGGCGTCGACCGGAACCAGGCGGACCTCACCGGAGGGGAGACGGACCTGGGCGTACTTGCCTTCCTTGGCCATCAGCTGGGCTGCGTTGCCTGCTGCACGGACCATCTGGGCGCCCTTGCCGGGCTTCAGCTCCACGCAGTGGATCATGGTGCCGACCGGGATGCTCTTGAGCGGGAGGGCGTTGCCGACCTTGATGTCGACGTTCTCACCGGAAACGACGGTCTCGCCGACGGTCAGGCCGAGGGGCGCGATGATGTAGCGCTTCTCGCCATCCGCGTAGTAGAGCAGTGCGATGTTGGCGCTGCGGTTCGGGTCGTACTCAATGGCTGCAACCTTGGCAGGGATGTTATCCTTGTTACGCTTGAAGTCGATGATGCGGTACTTCCTGCGCTCGCCGCCGCCCTGGTGACGGACGGTGATGCGGCCGGAGAAGTTGCGGCCGGCCTGGGAACGCATATCGGTCGTCAGGGACCGTTCGGGGGTCTTTTTGGTGATCTCCTCGAAGGTGGAGACCGTCATGTTACGCTGACCGGGCGTAGTCGGATGAATCTTTCTGATACCCATTTAGGTGCCTCCTTATACCGACATGCTGTCGAAGAACTCGATTCCCTTGGAATCAGCCTTCAGCTTCACGTAAGCCTTCTTGGTGGAAGGGCGGCGGCCCTGGGTCGCACCCTGGCGCTTCATCTTACCAAGGGAGTTGATGGTGTGGACGCTCTCAACCTGGACCTTGAAGATTTCTTCCACGGCTTCGCGGATCTGAATCTTGGTGGCGTGCTTGTCCACGATGAACGTGTAAACCTTGGACGGAATGTTGTCGTAGCTCTTTTCCGTCAGCACCGGCTTGATGATGATGTCATACGCGGTTTTCATCAGCAATAAACCTCCTCGATCTTCGCGGCTGATTCCCTGGTGAGGATCAGCTTCTCATACTTGAGAATCTCATATGCGTTGAGGGTGCCGACCGTGATGGTCTTGACGCCCGGGATGTTGTGGGCCGCGCGCTGGACGGTCTCATCGGAGCCTGCGAGCACGATCAGGGCCTTGCCGGCATCAACCGCATTGAGGACCTTGACCATTTCCTTGGTCTTGGCGGCCGGGATGTTGAGGGCATCGAACACGATGAGCTCATTCTCCTGGACCTTGCTGGACAGCGCGGACTTCATGGCCACACGCTTGACCTTCTTGTTGACGCGGATGGTGTAGTCGCGGGGCTTGGGTGCGAACACGATGCCGCCGTGCCTCCACTGCGGGGCGCGGGTGCTGCCCTGACGGGCATGGCCGGTACCCTTCTGCTTCCAGGGCTTGATGCCGCCGCCGCTGACCTCACTGCGGGTCAGTGCGCTCTGCGTGCCCTGGCGCTGGTTTGCCAGATAAGCCTTGACGACCTCATGAAGGACGTCCTTGTTCACTTCCTGGCCAAATACGTTTTCGGAAAGCTCGATTTCGCCTACGTTCTTTCCGGTAATGTCAACTACTGCTACCTTAGGCATATCGGTTCCTCCTTCCTTACTTGACGCTGTTCTTGACGGAAACGATGGTGCCCTTGGCGCCGGGGATGGCGCCCTTGACAAGCAGCAGGTTCCTGTCTGCATCGACGCGCACAACCTCGAGGTTCTGCACGGTGGTGTTCAGGCTGCCCATGTGACCAGGCATTTTCTTGGTCTTGAAGACCTCGCCCGGATAGGTGCTGGGGCCGTGGGAACCGGTCACGCGGTAGGACTTGGAACCGTGGGTCTTAGGACCGCGGTGTGCGCCCCAGCGCTTGATGGTGCCCTGGAAGCCGTGGCCCTTGGACTTGCCACTGACATCCACGTGGTCGCCCTCTGCGAAGACGTCGGCCTTGAGGACCTGACCCACTTCGTAGGAGGATGCATCGTCGAGGCGGAACTCCTTGAGGTAGCGCATCACCTTGACACCGGCCTTGGCGAAGTGTCCGGCCATGGGCTTGTTGGAGAGCTTCTCGCGCATCTCAGCAAAACCGACCTGGATTGCATCGTAACCGTCGTTATCAACGGTCTTCTTCTGGACTACGGGGCAAGGGCCGGCTTCGATGACGGTGACGGGGATCATGGTACCGTCAGACAGAAACATCTGCGTCATACCGACTTTCCTGCCCAAAATGGCTTTCTTCATTTTGGTTACCTCCAATAAACTTACAGCTTGATCTCAATGTCAACGCCCGCGGGCAGATCGAGCTTCATCAGCGCATCCACCGTCTTGGCGGAGGGCTGCAGGATGTCGATCAGGCGCTTGTGGGTGCGCATTTCGAACTGCTCACGGGAGTCCTTGTACTTATGGGTTGCACGAAGGATCGTGACAATCTCCCTCTCGGTGGGCAGCGGGATGGGGCCGGAAACCTGTGCTCCGGTTCTCTTGGCAGCGTCCACAATCTTCTCGGCGCTCTGGTCGATCAGTGCGGCTTCGTATGCCTTGAGCTTGATTCTGATTCTGTTTGCCATGTTATTTGAATCCTCCTAAAAATTTTTGGGGCAGTACACGGGGCCGTGTGTTTCCTTCTTCTTAATGTAGGTGCAGGCCCGAAGGACTGCACGCATTGTTCAGGACGGCACGGTACCGCTTGCCCTCATCCGGCTATCGGATGTCGGGTCCGGCGGAAATTACCCGGATGGCATTACCGGCAACCTCCCGCGCGGCCCACGCAATGGCAGAATATGCCTATTGCGCAACCTTGTCTATTATAGACTGTGCCATACGGAAATGCAACACTTTTTTCCTGCGGCAGATAATATATTTTTAAAAATTTTTTGCCCGGCCGCACCGGCCGCCTGCCGCTTTTCGCAGGCCTTCCGCCACCCGTCCGGTGGCAGAAGCGCTGCAGATTTTCACCGGGGGACTTTGCCGTCCCCCCGTCACGGGCAGTTTCCCTCACCTTTCCGCAGTCCGGGTTTCCCCTTCCGTGGGTACCGCACCCGCAGGGACCGACAGCTCCCGGTAGGTCATCACAAGGACCACCGCCGAGATGATGAATGTCAGGATGTCCGAGACCGGCATGCTGTAAAGCACGCCGTCCAGCCCGAACCACAGCGGCAGCAGCAGCGCAAAGCCGACGCCGAACACGATCTCACGCACCATCGACAGGATGGAGCTGACCCACGGCTTGCCGAGCGACTGCAGGAAGATGAAGGCCGCCTTGTTGATGCAGGCAAACACCATCATGCAAAGGTAGGTGCGGAAGGCCTTCACGGCAAACTGTTCATAATAGGCGCTCTCATTGGCGGAACCGAAGATGGCGATGAGCTGGCGGGGCAGCAGCATCACGATGGCCAGCGCCACGGCGCCGATGACGGCCTCCGTAATCATGAGCCTTGTGAGGATTCCCTTTGCCCTGTCATTCCTGCCGGCGCCCACGTTATACCCGACCACGGGGATGCAGCCGGCCGCCGTGCCCACCACGCAGGAGATGACAATCTGGAAGAATTTCATCACGATGCCGATGACGGCCATGGGAATCTGCGCGTACTGTTCCTGCCCATAGACGGCATCCAGCGCGCCGTATTTGCGCACCATGGAGTTGATGGCAGCCATGGCCGCCACCAGGCTGATCTGGGAGAGCAGGCTGCAGATGCCAAGCGGGAGGTAACGGGCCTGCAGCTTCGGGTAAAGGCCGAAGCTCTTGCGGTCCAGTTTCACCGCCTTCATGTGGAAGAGGTACCAGACGGCCAGCACCGCGGTCACCACCTGGCCCAGCACCGTGGCCACGGCGGCGCCCATCATGCCCCAGCGGCACACAAAGATGAAGATGGGGTCGAGGATGATGTTCAGCACGGCACCCGCCAGCGTGGACACCATGGCGAACCGCGGGCTGCCGTCCGAGCGGATGATGGGGTTCATGGCCTGTCCGAACACATAGAACGGGATGCCGATGCTGATGTAGGTGAAATATTCCTTCGACAGGGCATGGGTCTGCTCATTCACCGTGGCGCCGAACAGTGTCAGGATCGGCTCCTGCAAAAGGAAGTACACGGCCGTGATGACCAGGCTGACGAGAATGCTGGTGAGGACCGCGCTCCCGATGGCCCTGCGGGCGTTGCCCGGTTCCTTCGCCCCAAGGCTGATGGAAACGAACGTGCAGCAGCCGTCGCCGATCAGCACGGCAAAGGCCAGGGCCACCACCGTCAGCGGATACACAACCGTATTGGCCGCATTGCCGTATGACCCGAGATAGGTCGCGTTCGCAATGAAAATCTGGTCCACGATGTTATAAAGGGCCGCCACCAGCAGGGAGATGACGCAGGGCACGGCAAACTTCACCATCAGCCTGCCGATGGGCTGCTCCTCCAGGAAGCGGTTGCCCTGATTCTGTTGTTCCATTTTCTTGATTACCTCTTTTCTCTTTTTGCGCAAACAAAAAATGCGCAGGTCCGGGATGCACTCGGACTTACGCATTGAATTGCCACACAGCAGTATTATTTTATGTCATGGAACGCAAAAAATGCAAGCATATTTTGCTGCCGGTCTCCCGCATGGGAAAAGGGCCGCGTTCATTCCCCCGCCGGGCGTGACAGCCCACGTTCCCGCATGACCTTACGGAAGAATGGCAGGGCATGAAAAAAGGGTTCTACACTAAAGGTTGGGG
>R21__coassemble_1685_pt1 | contig 14337 bp, 11 predicted proteins | sample R21__metabat2_low_PE_066 | metagenome-assembled genome bin R21 | reverse complement strand
GTCACGGGACGGCCTTCAAGGGCTTCGTACAGCTTCTCAAAGTCACTCTGCTGATAGGGCAGGATCTTTTCAAGGGCTGCCTCACGCTCCTCGGCGGTATCGGAGCAGATCATCTCACGGAATGCGGCAATACGGTCTGCCTCAAAGAACATATGCTCGGTACGGCAGAGGCCGATGCCATCAGCACCCAGTTCCGCAGCCTTCTTGGCATCACGGGGCGTATCAGCGTTGGTACGGACCTTCATGGTGCGGTACTTATCTGCCCAGTCCATGACGCGGCCGAACTCGCCTGCAATGGTGGCATCCACGGTCTTGATGGCGCCATCATAGATGTTGCCGGTGGAACCATCGATGGAAATCCAGTCACCCTCGTGGAATTCCTTGCCGGCCAGGGTGAAGCACTTATTCTCCTCGTCCATGGCGATGTCGCCACAGCCGGATACACAGCAGGTGCCCATGCCACGGGCCACAACGGCCGCATGGCTGGTCATGCCACCGCGCACGGTCAGGATGCCCTGTGCGGCCTTCATGCCGGTGATATCCTCGGGAGAGGTCTCCAGACGGACCAGGACAACCTTTTCACCGTGGGCCTTCCAGGCCTGCGCATCTTCTGCAGAGAAGACAATCTTGCCACAGGCAGCGCCCGGGCTGGCACCAAGGCCACGGCCGATGGGCTTGGCGGCCTTGAGGGCTGCTGCATCAAACTGCGGATGGAGCAGTGTGTCAAGGTTACGCGGGTCAATCATCAGCACGGCATGCTGTTCGTCAATCATGCCCTCGTCAACGAGGTCACAGGCAATCTTCAGGGCTGCCTGAGCGGTACGCTTGCCGTTACGGCACTGGAGCATGTAGAGCTTGCCATTTTCAACGGTGAACTCCATGTCCTGCATGTCATGATAGTGGTTCTCGAGGATCTTGCAGACAGACTCAAACTGTGCAAAGGCCTCCGGGAATTTCTCTGCCATCTGTGCAATCGGCATGGGAGTACGGACACCAGCGACAACATCCTCGCCCTGTGCATTGGTGAGGAACTCACCCATCAGCTTCTTCTCGCCAGTGGCGGGATCACGGGTGAATGCAACACCGGTGCCGGAGTTGTTGTTCAGGTTGCCGAACACCATGGGCATGACGCTGACTGCGGTACCCCAGGAATAAGGGATGTCGTTGTCGCGGCGGTACACATTGGCGCGCGGGTTGTCCCAGCTGCGGAACACGGCCTTGACGGCTTCCTTCAGCTGAACGATGGGGTCGGACGGGAAATCCTCACCCAGCTGGTTCTTATACTCTGCCTTGAACTGCTCAGCAAGGTTCTTGAGGTCTGCAGCGGTGAGCTCCACGTCATACTGGATGCCCTTCTCTGCCTTCATCTTGTCGATGAGCTGCTCAAAGTATTTCTTGCCGACTTCCATGACGACATCGGAGAACATCTGGATGAAACGGCGGTAGCAGTCATAAACGAAACGCTCAAACTTGGGATCCGGGTTCTTGGCAATCATGGCTGCAACGACATCGTCATTCAGGCCAAGGTTCAGGATGGTATCCATCATGCCAGGCATGGAAGCACGGGCGCCGCTGCGGACGGAAACGAGAAGCGGGTTCTCGAGGTCACCGAATTTCTTGCCGTTGATTTTTTCAATCTTTGCAACGTACTCCATGATTTCGGCCATGATCTCGTCATTAATCTGACGGCCGTCCTCATAGTACTTGGTGCAGGCTTCCGTGGTTACGGTGAAGCCCTGGGGGACGGGAAGACCGATACGGGTCATTTCCGCCAGGTTTGCGCCCTTGCCACCGAGAAGCTCACGCATCGATGCGTTGCCTTCGCTGAACAGATAGACATACTTAGTTGCCAATTTGTGCGTCCTCCTTGAATTTTTTTAATAGATGTGCTAACTTTTTTCAACTCAAATATTATAACTAAAACGTTTACGTAAATGCAAGAAAAATTGCAGATTTTTATATAAATCTTTCAATAGCGATAAAATCAGTCCTGTCAGGGGATGTATTGACCCTGTTTTTCAGATACGGAACTTATCAAGTGTCTGCAGACATCTTGCCCCATATTCAAAATGCTCATTTACCTGTTCAAAGAGGAAAATCTCAAGTTCCCTGCGGAGGGAATCCGTCAGCTTTACCTTTTTGATGTCAGCAACGTCCATTATGAGAATCCTTCGCATGACTTCAAGGGCGAGCTTGGAAATTTCAGCATATCCCCGCGCACAGGCGGCGCATACGGCTCCCCCACCCTTTACCGCATGATAGATATGGGCATCCTGCCGGATGTCACGTCCACAGACGCCGCAAACGGTAATGGCCGGACAGTATCCGGTGGCATCCAGGTATTTTAAAAGGAACGCAAGGAACAAATCCTGTGCGTCAGATTCCGAATAAGCGAGGTAAGTCAGTGCATGATAGACCAGCAGGAACAGACCGTACCCGGATTCCTTTGGCTGGAATGCCTCATTTGCAAGGGAAAGCATGGCCTGCCCATAGGCAAGGCGGTTGATGTCCTCACGGATGGGATAGAAGCTTTCGAGGACGTCCGCCCGGTTGACAACGGCATGGTCCTTTCCTTCGAAAAGCTCAAATTCCGCATACACAAACGTTTGCGTGGCCGGCAGTAGCGGACTCTTCGGGCGACGGCACCCACGTGCCTTGGCATCAATCCGTCCATGCTCTGCCGTGATGATGGAGATGATGCGGTCGTTATCCTGATAGTTGGCATACCGTGTGACGATTCCACGGATGGTCACCTGTCCCATGACTTACTCGTACCCCAGTTCATGAAGGACGGCAGGCTTATTGCGCCAGTCTTCCTTTATTTTGACCCAGATCTGAAGATTCACCCGGACACCGAGCAGCCATTCGATATCCTGTCTGCCGGCCTGCCCGATTTTTTTGAGCATGCTGCCACCCTTGCCGATGATGATTCCCTTATGGGATTCCCGTTCACAATACAGCGTTGCCCATACATCCATCAGTGTCCCATCTTCACGCATTTCCATTTTATCAATGGAAACACCAATGCCGTGGGGAACCTCTTCACGGAGAAGCATCAGCGCCTTTTCCCGGATGATTTCCCCGCAGATGATACGTTCCGGCTGATCGGTAACCATGTCCTCGGGAAAATACTGGGGCCCTTCCGGCATGACCCCTGCAAGGGCGTCCTCCAGTGCTTCAAGACCGGTTGCGTTAAGCGCGGAAACCTTATATACGGAGTGGAAGATTCCCGTGGCATTCAGCTTTTCCTGCATTTCCGTGACATTGCCAAGCGACGCCGCGTCGCATTTATTGATGACGGCAAAGACGGGGGTCTTCCGCCTGCCGAGCAGATTTATGATTGCCTCATCCCTCTCGCGGATGCCCTGTGTGGCGTCCGTCACAAAAAGGATGGCTTCCACCTCATTGAGCGCATCGGTGGACACCTGATACATATAATCCCCAAGCTTATTGCGGGGCTGTGTGATGCCAGGCGTGTCAAGGAAAACCAGCTGGTAGTGCTTCCTTGTCAGGACACCGGTGATTTTATTGCGGGTGGTCTGGGCACGGTCGGTCACGATGGAAACTTTCTGGCCGATGAAAGCATTGAGAAGCGTGGATTTTCCCACGTTCGGGCATCCGACAATGGAAACAAAGCCGCTCTGATAGGTCTGATTCATATGGTGGTATCCAACTCCTCTTTTGTAAATGCGTGTGGCAGCAGCTCAGAAAGAGACATCGTTTCCGTGATTCCATCCTGGGACTGCATGATGACGGTCATGCTGCCGGGACAAAATTCAGAAAGTGCCTGCAGGCAGATGCCACAGGGATATGGGACATGGTCACCGCTGCAGGTGACGGCAAGGGCAGAAAAATCACGGCAACCGGCATAGACGGCCGTGAACAGGGCCGTCCGTTCCGCACAGTTGGTTGCGCCATAGGAGGCGTTTTCTATGTTAGCGCCACAGTATATGGTGCCGTCTGTGGCGAGCAGGGCCGCACCGACATGAAAGCCGCTGTAGGGGGCATAGGCATGCTTCATGGCACCATGTGCATGCTCAAGCAGGGTATTCAGTGTCTGTTGATTAACTGACTGCAAGGCCAAGTTCCTCCATAATCGCGGTCTGTTTTGCGCGCATCACCTGTTCATCCTCGGGAATCATATGGTCGTAGCCCATCAGATGAAGGCAGCCATGCACGGTCAGGAACGCAAGCTCCCTTTGAAAGGAATGTCCGTAAAGATTGGCCTGTTCCTTTGCCCTTTCGAGGCAGATGGCGATGTCACCAAGGGAGCCGTTGCTTTCCGCAGCACCGTCACCCTCTGCCGACGGGAATGATAAAACATCGGTTACCTTGTCCACATGACGGAAATCCCTGTTCAGCCTCTGGATTTCCTGTGGCGTTGTGATGAGGATGTCTACCGACCCCTTGCGTTTTTCGTGTTCCTTTGCACCTTCCACTGCCTTGCGGATCAGGGTATCGGCCTGCAGATCCTCCAAAATGCCATCATCCCAGATGATTTCAGTCATAGCATTACTCCTGTGTCACATAAATTTGCTGTAGTGAATTTGCGATGCTGTCCTTAACCGCAGCGATTTCCGGCATGGTCAAGGGGGCCCTGTCAAACTGTCCATCCGCAAGACGGGCATCCACCAGACTGTCGACAAGCTCACGGACGGCCTGTCCGGTTTCCGGCTGGATTTGCCTGGCCGCTGCCTCGGCACAGTCTGCCATCATGACAATGGCGCCTTCGCGTGTATCGGGTAATGGACCCGGATAACGGAAATCCTCCTCGAGGACAGGTTCTGCCCTTCTTCCTGCTGAAACGGCCTTATCATAAGCCTTCAGCGCCTTGCGGTAGAAATAGCCGACCGGATAAGTCCCGTGATGGCAGAGCGCAATTTTAATGACGTCGGACGGAATCCCGGCCTTTTCAAGAAGGGCCTTTGCGTCCTCGGCATGTGCGATAATGACATTCGCACTGTCATAGGGATCCATCCCGTCATGGATGTTTTCCCCGTCCTGGTTTTCAGAGAAATACTGGGGCCTGCGGAGCTTGCCCACATCATGATACAGGCCACCCGCCCGTGCCAGTTCATGGCTTGCACCAATCTGCTTCGCAGCGGCAGCGGCAATCCTGGAAACCGATTTTGAGTGGCTGAAGGTACCGGGGGCATCCCGCCTGAGCCTTCTGAGCAGGGGATTGCTTTCTGAACAAATCTGCTCAAGGCGCATGGGCGTTGCAATGTCAAACATGTTTTCAAGAAGCGTTTCCACGACACATACGATCACTGCGCCAATCAGACAGGGGGCTGTCATGATTCCCATTCGGACAAGAATGTCCTGCAGTCCGTCACGCAAAAGCAATCCCGCGGACAGGGAGGTCAGCCCGGACGTAAGGGCGCCAAGGAGACCTGCAAAAATGGCACTCAAACGCCTTGCGCGCGATGATGAGAGCAGCAGGACCGCGCTTTCCCCGGCACAAAGGGCGGAAATCTCACAGATAAATGCTTCCTGGGATAACACGGAATTTCCACGCCCGCCAGCCGTTATGGCATACAGAAGCGTGAGGAAAACATTGACGCCTTCTGCCGTACGCCGTGAAAGGAGCATGGCTACCAGCGTGACGGTTGCAACGGAAAAAGTAATGCGCACATCGACCAGACTGGATAGTCCGTTGAGCATAAGCGTAGCGGCCAACAGGGATGAGAGCAATACCATGTCATGGAAGGAACGGAAGATTTCCTTCTGACGGATGATGAGATACAGCGTGAACAGGAAGAACAGGATTACCACGTACAGAAAGAGCCCCGCGTCATAGCCGGCATCACTCCCCTGTCCCTTAATCAGGCCAAGCCCGACCAGCGTCTCATACTGTGCCTGTGTGATGACATCCCCTTTTTCTACAATGACGCTTCCCTTTTCCAGCATGACGGGGTCCACGGCTTCGGCTGCGGCTTCCTTGGCAAGTGCGGTCAGGTCAGCATCCTCATAATAGGTCGGCTGGATATAGGTTCTGAAAAGAAGCGCGCCAACAGCTTTCATGTATGAGGAAAGGGATCCCTTCTGAAGGCTCTTGATACAACTTTCCTGCACTGAGGTTACCGTGTCTTCGCTGACACCGGCATTCAGGACCTCCGTCAGGGAAGCCATTACGGTATCATGCAGGGTGGTGAGGTCCTGTTCCGTGGCAGACAGCAGTGCATACCCAGTGGCAGGTTCCTCAATGGAAAACGGAAGGACTGAAAGCATCTCCATTAAATCCGCCTGTGGGATGACCACCTGCCAGGAGCGGTTATCGATTGCGAGCTCTCCGTCTGCAGTCTGGATGATGGAGGCATCCCGGAGTGCCTGGGCTTCCTCGCGGATGGCAGAAATCGTATTAAAGCATCCCTCTGCCCCTTCGAGGAGTCCATTCACTTCAGCGTCATCCAGCACATATACGCTTTCCGTACGGTTGCGGGCTGCCGCCCGCTGTGTTTCTGAAGCGCTTTGGTCTATCACGGCTTCCGGGGCTGTAATGGTGACACCACTGGTGGAACCGACCTGCAGGTCATACCGGCGCTGTACCTGTAAAAGGAGGACAAAGGCCACGGTCATCAGAAAAAGCGCGCAGATAAGCAGGATGGATTTTACGCCATCCGACGCATGTTTCCTGTTTGCCTTTCCCATATCCTTCCCGGCCATAAGCTGCTCCCCTGTCAGTTTCCGTTGCGGTCTCCCCGCTGTTCATATTTCTCGTATGCCTTGATGATGCGCTGGACAAGCTCATGGCGGACGACATCCTTATGCGTCAGCTTAATGACACTGATGCCTTCCACACCGTCCAGGACTTCAATGGCGTGCATCAGACCGCTTTTCCGCTCCCTTGGAAGGTCAATCTGGGTGACATCCCCGGTCACGACAACGCGGGAACCTTCGCCGATTCTGGTGAGAAACATTTTCATCTGCTCCACGGAGCAGTTCTGGGCTTCATCCAGGATGATGTAAGCACTTGTCAGTGTGCGTCCGCGCATATAAGCAAGGGGCGCAATTTCGATGGCCCCACGCTCCAGCATGGCCTTAAAGGTTTCTAATCCCAGGAATTCCTCCAGCGCGTCATACAGTGGCCTTAAATAGGGATCCACCTTGGCCTGCAGATCGCCCGGCAGGAAGCCAAGCTTTTCGCCGGCCTCCACGGCAGGCCTTGTCAGGATGATTTTATCCACTTCCTTGTTTTTGATGGCAAGTACCGCATTTGCCACGGCAAGGTAGGTTTTGCCGGTACCGGCAGGACCGACGCCAAAGCAGAGTTCATATTGTCTTAAGGCCTGTACGTACCGCTTCTGCCCAAGGGTCTTGCACTTGACCTGCCTTCCCCTGCTGGTAACAGCAATGACATCCCCCATGATTTTGGGGATGAGGTCTGCATTGCCGTCCCTGGCAAGGTCTATTGCATAGCGGATGCGGGAACGGTTGATGGCTTCCCCACTCCGCTGTATGTCAAGAAGCTGCTCAATGACGGCTTTTGCAAGGGTGGTACCGGCCGTGTCGCCCTCAATCCTGATGCCATCCTGACAGACCCTGATGCGTACCCCAAGCTCCTCCTCGAAGACACGGAGGTTTTCATCAAACGCGCCGAACAGCGCAACCATGTTATCTATACTTTCCACGGGAACAATGACCTGTTCCATGGCAGGGATTTCCGGCATTTGCTTCCCTCCTGATGCGTATGTCATACTGATTTAAATTATAGCATGAATCCCATTCCTTTTACCATATGTTCTTACTTGTGATGATATAAAATCCGTGTTAAAATCAAATAAATACATCATGGAGGGTTTTCTAACATGGAACAGAGCATGACCACCCCTGCCGCACAGGCTGAAATCCAGAATGTCCCGGAATCCACCACCGTAGATGCCAATACCGCCATTCTTGAGGATATTAAAAAATATCAGCGCAAGCAGACCACAATGAGCCGTGTCCGCATGATTATGTCCATCATCTGCGCCATTTGCTTTGTGGTAATTGCCTTAACCCTGCTGGCCAGTGCCGCCATCCTCGAACAGACCGCAACGGATGTGCGTGCCGTGCTGCCCGAGGTAACGACAGCCGTTGATCAGATTAAAGAACAGGTTGATGCCATTGACGTAGACATGATTAACTCCACCGTAACGGATATCAGCGATGGTGTTTCCGAAATCCGTGCCAAGGTGGACAGCCTTGACGTGGAAACCATGAACAGTGTCATCGCCAAAGCCGACGATGCCGTGGCCAAGGCCAATGAGATCATCGAGAAGGTTTCGGCCATGGACTTTGATGCCGTAAATGCCTCTGTTGAAAGCCTGCGGAATGTATCGAGCTCCCTCGAGGCTGTCGATTTCTCCAAGCTCAACGACGGCATCACGACACTGACCGATGTCCTGACCCCGCTTGCCAATTTCTTTGGTACCATCAAGAAAGATTAACCGTCATTGTGGAGGTGTTTCCCCATGATTCAGCTGACAGCCGACACGCCGTGTGATATCGGTGAAGAACTGCAGGAGCGCTATCACGTAGCGCTGACTCCCCTTTATATCAACCTTGAGGGCAAGGATTATACAGACGGGAAGGACATTGTCCCACAGATGCTGTATGATGCCTGGTATCAGCGCAAAGCCCTGCCCAAGACCGCGGCCGGCGGCGTGGAAGATTATCTTGCATTTTTCAGGCAGTTTACTGAGCAGGGCCTTGAAGTTCTTCACATCAGCCTGGGAAGCGGAATTTCCGCTGCCTATCAGAATGCCGTGAAGGCGGCGGAAAAGCTGACCGGCGTCACCGTATTTGACAGCAGGAACCTTTCCTCCGGGTATGGACATCTTGTCTGCGAAGCCGGGGAGCGTGTCAAAAAAGGGGCACGGGTGGATGAAATTATTTCTGACCTCACCGCCCTGCGTCCCTGCGTCCGTGCCAGCTTCTGCATTGATACCCTCGAATTCCTGCATGCCGGGGGACGTTGCTCCACATTGGCCAAAATTGGTGCCAACCTTTTAAACCTCAAGCCCTCCATTGTCGTAAAGGAATCCATGGGTGGTGCCATGACCACCGGCAAAAAATATACCGGACGGATTGAAAAGGTACTCCGCAAATATACGGAGGATTTACTGAAGGACAGGGATGACATTGTCCTTGACCGGGTCTTCATCACGGATTCCACCATGGATCCCGCCGTGGAAAATGACATCCGGGAGCTTGTCCTCTCCCTGCAGCCATTCCGTGAAGTGCATATCACGCATGCCAGCAGTACAATTTCCTGCCATTGTGGTCCCAACACCCTTGGTGTCCTGTTCCTTGTGAAGACACCGGATGCAAAATAATCACCATGCATTCATGCATCCCGCCTGGAAATTTCCCGGCGGGATTTTACTTTTTTGTCTTGATTAATTTGATAATATCGATATAATTAATTTGTATCTATCGATTACCCATATATCAATACATCATTTATCAAATTCATTTGAATCATCTGCCGGAGGTTTATCATTCATGGCTGCCATACACGAAGTGTCCGTGCCCACGTTGCAAAGGTTACCCGCCTACCTGCAGCAGCTGAAAGCCCTGCAGGCTGAGGGGGCGACAACGGTTTCCTGCAATTCCCTTGCCGTGGAACTGAACCTGAACCCTGTGCTTGTCCGCAAAGACCTTGCCGCGGTCAGTTCCATTGGGGGACGTCCTAAGGTTGGCTATCAGCTGGACAACCTGATTGTGGATGTTGAGCACTACCTTGGTTATATGGATTGCTTTAAGGCTGTACTGGTCGGCTTTGGCCACCTTGGTTCCGCATTGTTTGCCTATCCTGGCTTTAAGGCCTATGGCGTGCAGATTGTGGCTGCCTTTGATAAAAATGAGGCTGTTACTAATACCATGGCCAACGGAAAGCCTGTCCTTCCCATGGAGCAGCTGACGCCCTGGTGCAAACAGAACGGGATTGACCTTGGCATCATCACGGTGCCTGCCCCCCATGCGCAATCTGTCTGTGACAGCCTGCTCGCCGCAGGGATCCGCGGCATCTGGAATTTTGCCCCGGTGCATCTCCGCGTTCCTGACGGTATCCTCGTTCAGAACGAGGACATGGCAATTCCGCTCGCCCTGCTCAGCCAGCATTTGAAGGCAGAGGCAAAATAATCCCAGTCATTGAAAAAGGCAGGATTTATTCCTGCCTTTTTTATGTTTCATATTCAATTACTGTTTCGTATTCAGTTATTTTCATGCTCCATGGAGGATTCCACCACGGCCAGCATGCCATGCTTCACGCTGATGGTCACCGGGCCCATGAGAAAATGGTTGGAACAGGCCAGAGGGAATGTGTTGGTCAGGGTGCCATTTTCGAGTTCGTACGATGCGCCTTTGATCGTAACCCCGAGGCTCTCATCACTGAGTGAAAACACCGAAAGGGAAGTTTTCGGCTCCGGTTCAAGGGTGATGGCTGAATCGCTGAAGCATGTGATGACTTCCCCCCTGCCAATCAGCTTACAGTCGGCACCATTTTCCACGGCAAATGCCGCTGTCTGCAGGTTGGCAAGTGTGTGGTCAAACCTTCCTCCCATGGCGCAGGTGATGATAAGATGGCGGTATCCAAGCCGCAATGCCTCGCGGACTGCCAGCATCGTGTCTGTATCGTCCTTGCGTATGGGATGGCGGACCGTATTGGCCGGCAAAGTGACATCAGGAGACAGGGAATCAAAATCACCGATGACCAGGTCCGGCTCCATGTTAAGCCGCTGGCAGTGGGCATACCCCGCATCACAGGCAATGACATAATCGGCTGTATAGCAGGCCCCGGTGAATTCACCGCCGGAAACAATCAGGCACGTGCCGCTCATGGGTACTCCTTTCGAAGCAGGATGGTAAGGAATCGATGCAGCCTAACTTTGCCTAGCCTTTACCAAAGATATACGTCTTATTTTCCGTTCCCGCAACAAGACGCTTTATGTTGTCCTTATGGCGCCATACATTCAGCACGACACAGGGAATCAGCAGTATGACTGCCCACCAGCTGTCTGGCCCGAAAATGGCCACGGAGGCAACGCCACAGATGACACCCGTCATCGTGGCGAGGGACATCAGCTTGGTGGAGAGCAGGAGCACAACCATGACGCCGGTTGCAATGGCCCCGGCCCGCCAGTCCACCACCCACAGGGTGCCAAGAAGGACCAGGAATCCCTTGCCGCCCTTGAAATGATACCAGCAGGGGAAAATATGGCCAAGGATGCCAAAAAGTCCTGAATAGGCTGCGCCAATCTGACGCATGTCAAACAGCTTGCCGAAAAGGATGCCGAACACAATGCACGGCAGGACGGCCTTTAGAATATCCAGGAAAAATACGAACCACGCGTACTTGTTACCATAGGCCCGTTTAAAGTTGGTAAAACCGGGGTTGCCACTCCCCTGCTCCCTGATGTCACTGTGGTAAATCAGGTTGGACAGAATGACGGCAAAGTTGACGCCGCAGATGAGATAGCTCACGACGGCAGCCAGGATGAACATGAAAACCTTCATCAGCATGATTGTGACCTCTTTTCTTCCAGTGTACTGAACAGACTCCTCAGGCGGATGGTAACTGCGCCCATGTTGGAGATTTCATCAATTTTCAGCTGTGTATAGAGTTTGCCCGACTCCTCCACGATGCTGCGGACCTCATCAGAGGTGATGGCATCCACGCCACACCCGAAACTGACCAATTGCACAAGGTTCATCCGGTGGGCAGGCTGTTGCCCTGCCACATATTTGGCGGCAGCGTACAGACGCGCATGGTAGGTCCACTGGTTGCGGACCCTGGTATCCACGTGCGGGGCAAGGTGCGAAATGCTGTCTTCCGTAATGACAACCGCGCCAAGCCTCGTAATCAGCGTGTCAATGCCATGATTGATTTCAGGGTCAACATGATAGGGACGGCCGGCCAGCACAATCACCGGCAGGTCTTTTTCACTGGCAATGGCAATGAATTCCTGCGCCTTAAGCCGGATCTCCCCGAGATATTTCCGGTACTCGCGGTAGGCATTGTCTGCGGCTTCCTCAATCCGGTACCTGGCAATCTTGCCAAAGTATTTCTGCATGATTTCATGCATCCTGCGGATGAACTGTTTCCTGTCACTTAAAGAGACGAAATCAGAAATATAGACCGTCCTTTCAAGCTCCTTAACATTCATGGCAAGAACCTGCGGATAATAAGCAACCACTGGGCAGTTATAGTGGTTAACGCCAAGATTCTCCTCCACATTATAGCTCATGTCAGGATAGAAGATGGCATCTGGCTGCATGGATAGAAGTGCTTCAATGTGGCCGTGCATCAGTTTAGCGGGATAGCATACCGTATCTGATGGAATGGTATGCTGGCCCTCCGTATACAGTTTCCTGGTGGAAACGGGTGAAACCATCACGTCATATCCAAGCGTCGTAAAAAAAGCATGCCAGAATGGCAGCAGTTCATACATATTCAGCCCGAACGGAATCCCGATGGTCCTACGGCCGGGGTGGCGGACATTTGATGCATACTGCTTCAGCAGTTCCTGTTTATACTGGTACAGATTGTATGTCTCGCGGGCATTGCCGGTAGCCGTAAAACGGTCACACCTGTTACCTGCAATGAACCTGCGCCCGTTCTTAAAGGTATTGACGGTGAGCGTACAATGGTTCCCGCATCCCTGGCAGGTGGTCGCCCTGACCTCGTGCGTAAAACCGGAAAGCATTTCCATGACCGTCTCCGCCTTCTGCCCTTGTGCATGATGCTGTTTTGCATAGAGCGCGGCACCATATGCACCCATGATGGGAGCGTATTTAGGCCTGATGACATTGGCGCCAAGTTCCTGCTCAAATGCCCTCAGTACGGCATCGGACAGGAATGTGCCTCCCTGCACGACGATGTTTTTGCCAAGCGACTGGGCACTTGTACAGCGGATGACCTTGTACAGCGCATTCTTTACCACGCTGATGGAAAGACCTGCCGCAATGTTTTCGATGCTGGCACCGTCCTTCTGAGCCTGTTTGACAGAACTGTTCATGAAGACCGTACAACGGGAGCCAAGGTCGACTGGGGCGTCCCCGAACAGGGCCGCCTTTGAGAGTTCCTCTGCAGTCATGCCGAGCGCGCCGGCAAATGTCTGCAGGAAGGAACCGCACCCGGACGAGCAGGCTTCATTGAGGTAGAGGTTGTCGATGGCCCCGTTGCGGATTTTAAAGCATTTGATATCCTGGCCACCGATATCAAGGATGAAGTCGACGTCAGGACGGAATTTCTTTGCGGCCGTAAAGTGGGCAATCGTTTCCACAAGGCCAAAGGAAAGGCCAAATGCATTTTTGATGATCTCTTCCCCATAACCGGTGGAAGCGCCCGCCTGAATGCGCATGTCGGGATATGCATTCCCGATTTCTGTCAGGTAATCATGAATGAGCGCAACCGGATTTCCGTTATTGGACGCGTAATAGGGATGGAAAATATTACCGGAGTCATCTGTCAGTACTGCCTTTACCGTGGTACTGCCGGCATCCACGCCAAGATACATGATACCGGAGGGCTCGTCAAGTTCACGGATTCCCTCGGAAGCAGCAAGGTGCCTTGCACGGAATTCCTCATATTCCTGCGCGGAAGTAAACAGCGGCGTACAGTGCTGGTATCCTCCACGCCCGATCTGGGATTCAAAAACGGCTTTCAGTTCCTCAATGGTATGCGTCTGACCCGCCTTGGAAAGCGCTGCGCCAATCGCTACGTAATATAGGCTGTTTTCAGGGCATTTGCCCGCCTGCCCCAATACATCGTTAAAGCTTTTGCGTAATTCGCTTAAAAAGGTGAGGGGTCCACCCAGATACAGGATATGACCTGCAAAGCGGCGTCCCTGTGCAAGGCCGGCAATGGTCTGATTGACCACGGCACGGAAGATGGAGGCAGATACATCTTCTTTCCGGGCCCCCGGGTTTAAAAGCGGCTGGATATCCGAATTTCCAAACACCCCGCATCGTGAGGCAAAGGTATATAACTGTGTTGCATTGCTGGCAAGTTCATTCATCTCAGATACGGACACATTCATCAGGCTGGCCATCTGGTCGATGAAAGCGCCGGTACCACCTGCGCAGCTTCCGTTCATGCGCATTTCAAACCCGCCGGTGAGGAAAAGGACCTTGGCGTCCTCCCCGCCTAACTCGATGACAACATCTGTTTCAGGCTGCAGCCTCTGGACGGCAATTTTAACAGCGTAAACCTCCTGCACAAACGGAAGGTCCGCATGCTCTGCTATGCCCATGCCAGCGGAGCCGCTGAGTGCAACGGAAACTGGCTCATCCGCAAGGATGGGACGCAAATCCTGCAGCATTTTTGCAATCGATTCCAGAATCTTGGCAAAA
>R21__coassemble_1659_pt1 | contig 14473 bp, 15 predicted proteins | sample R21__metabat2_low_PE_066 | metagenome-assembled genome bin R21 | reverse complement strand
TATCTTTCCAACATCCTGTCGGCGGTGATTTCGGCCATCCTGCAGGTGCTGGAGATTGGCTGCCTGAAAACCGGCAACCTGCTGCTGCCGGACTGGGCGGTGCTGCTGCGCCTTGTCGGCACGGGCGCCGTGATGGTGACGCTGCTGACGGTCATCTTTTTCCTGGCCCCCAAGGACGGCTGTTTCCTGCTGTATTACCAGGATAACATCTTCATGCACGTGCTGGGGCCGCTGGCGGCGTTTGTGCTGTACGCGGTGCTGGAGACGGGCCTGTATGTGGATTTTGCGACGGCCCTGCTTGGCGGCATCTCCGTGGTGCTGTATGCGGCGCTGTATTTCGTCAAGGTGGTCATCATCGGGGAGGACCGCGGCGGCTGGCCCGATTTTTACCATTTCAACGAGGGCGGGCGCTGGTACATTGCAATGCCTGCCATGCTGGTGGCCGGCTTTGCGGTGAGCGAGCTCATCACGCTGGTGCATAACCTGCTGTAAAGCCATGGCGGAGTATTTTGACGTCATCAACCCGGCCACGGGGGAGCCCACCGGGGAGACGGTCCTGCGGGAGACGGCCCACCTTGCCGGCATCCCGCACCGCACGGCCCACCTGTGGATTGCACGGCATCATGACGGGCATGAGGAGCTGCTGCTGCAGAAGCGGTGCATGCAAAAGGACAGCTATCCGGGCTGCTACGACATTTCAAGCGCCGGCCACATCCCGGCGGGGAGCGGCTTTGTGGAGAGCGCCCTAAGGGAGCTTATGGAGGAGCTCGGCATCCCGGCAGAGCCCCGTGAACTTCTCTTCTGCGGGGACCGCTACGGGGAGAAGGATGACTGCTTTTATGGCCGCCCCTTCCACGACAGGGAGTATTCCCGCGTGTTCCTGCTGTGGCGGGACCTTGCGGAGGAGGCCTTCACGCCCCAGCCGGATGAGGTGGAGAGCGTGCGCTGGATGCCCGTGGCGGATATCCTTGCGGGGATGCGGGACGGCACGCTGCCAAACTGCATCGTCGGGGAGGAGCTTGCCATGGTGATGAAGGCGATGGGCAATGGGCAATTGGCAATGAATAATGAATAATGCACAATGGGGAACCTTGTGCGATAAAGGCTTTGAGGGAAATGCCATTGATGCCTGAGTGCGGAAAGAGATGGGAAGGGAAAAGATGAGAAAAGTAACGAACGAACTGCTAAAGGAAATGGAGCCCGTGGTGCGCAGCCTGCTGGAGGGCGAGGAGGCCAACGTGGCCCTGATGGAGATGTGGACCCGCTATGGCGAGCTCCTTGTGGAGAACAGGGACCAGAAAAAGGCGGTGGCGGCGCATACGGTGCCCAAGGTTTTCCCCATCATTGCGGCCTATGAGACGCTGCTTGCCCACGGCATCGACAGGGACACGGCGGGCAGGCAGGTGTATTTCATGTTTTTACACCACGTGGAGAAGGCAGCCGCCAGGATGAAGGGCCTGATGCGCATTCCCTTTGCCACGAAGGCCATTCTGCCCGTCATGCGCAAGGGCATCAAAACGCGCTTTGGCGAGGATGCTGGGTTTACCCAGAAGTGGTATGAGACGGAGAAAAACGTGCTCAAGGTGGATATCCTCACCTGCCCGTATTACGAGACCTGCAAACGCTATGGCTGCCCGGAGATGACGCAGTGCTTCTGCGACAGCGATGACCTGTGCTATGGGAACATACATGAGCGCGTCCTGTGGGGCCGCACCAAGACCCTCGGCAAGGGCGGGGACTGCTGCGATTTCATGCTGACGGTGGTGCCGCGTGGCGGGCAGAAGGCCCTCACGGAGGCCGCACCGGAGGCACAGGGGAAACCGGGGCAGACAGCAACCGCGGAGGCCGTGCCCGTGGCGGAGCCAGTGACCGCGGAACAGGCCACGGAGGCGGCACCGGAGACCGTGGAAGCGCCGGCAGCAGAGGCTGCACCCGAAGCGGAGACGGCCGCGGAGCCTGCGGAGGACACCGCGCAGGCATGACCGGAACACACCGGGGAATGGACGGGGCAGGAGGACGTTCCTCCTGCCCCGTTTTATGCTGACAATTGCCTAATGGCCAACTTGCGGGTATAATGGACACATGCGACGCTTACCGAAACACAACCGCATATCCTGCGTTCTGGTGGCCATCCTGATGGCCCTTTGCCTGCTGCTGTCCGGCTGTGGGGAGCAGGAGGTGGTGGACCGGATATTTGCCCTGAACACCTACATCACCTTTACGGTGACGGGACGCCGGGCCGAGGAGGCCGTGACAGCCCTGCGGGCCGAGGTGACGAGGCTGGAAAGGCTGTTTTCCACCACGGTGGAGACGAGCGATGTCGCACGGGCCAACGCGTCAGACGGAGCCCCCGTGACCATCAGCGGGGAAACGGCCTCGCTTCTTACCACCGCCTTTGCCGTATCGGCGGAGACGGACGGCGCGTTTGACGTGACGGTGCGTCCCCTGGTGACCCTGTGGGATTTTGAGGGAAACCCCAGCGTGCCCGCGGAGGAAGACCTTGCGGCGGCCCTCGCCCTGGTGGGGCAGGAGCATGTGACGCTGACCGGCACGGAGATTACCATTGACCCCGGCAGCGGCATCGACCTTGGCGGCATTGCCAAGGGATATGTGACGGACCGGCTGCGCGATATCCTCACGGAGTACGGCATCAGGAGCGCCATGCTGGTGCTGGGCGGCAACTGCTATGCCCATGGCCTGAAGCCGGATGGCAGCAAATGGCGCATCGGCATCCAGGACCCAGAGGATGCCTCAGCCACCATCGGCTCCGTGCGGGTGAGCGACTGCGCCGTGATCACCTCCGGCGGCTACCAGCGCAATTTTGTGGAGGATGGCAGGGAGTATCACCACATCCTGGACCCGGAGACCGGCTACCCTGCGGAGAGCGGCTTTTTGAGCGTGACCATCCTGTCACCTGACGGAACCCTGGCCGATGCCCTGTCCACGGCCCTGTTCGTGATGGGCCCGGAGAAAGCGGAGGCCTACTGGCGCACGCGGGATGATTTTGAATTTGTGGCGGTGCTCACTGACGGCAGCATCGTTGTGACGGACGGGGTGGATTTCATCCCCGGTGACGGCACGGCGGCGACAACCGTGCTGTCCCGCTGAAACTGGCAGGCATGAAACGGCTTTTCATTAAAAAAGAGGAACTTGGCGGCGGGGAGCGGCTCATCCCCGTCATTTTTGCGCTGGCATGGCCCACCATGCTGGAGCAGCTGATGCAGACCGCCGTGCAGTACATCGACACGGCCATGGTGGGCTCGCTCGGCACGGACGCCACGGCGGCCGTGGGCAGCACCACCACGGTGAACTGGCTGGTGGGCAGCACGCTTTCCGCCTTTGGCGTGGGCTTTTTAGCCTATGTCTCCCAGGCCTATGGCGCCGGGGAGAAGCAGCGCGCGGCGCGCGCCACGGCCCAGTCCGTGCTGGTGACGCTGCTGGCGGGGCTCGTGTTCACGGCCGTCACCGTGGGCCTCAGCCCCTTTGTGCCACGGTGGATGCAGGTGGACCCTGCCATTGAGGGGATTGCCTCCCGCTATTTCATGATACTGTACCTGCCGATGCTGTTCCGCGCGGCCACCATCATCTTTGGCACGGTGCTGCGCGCCGCCGGGGATACCAAAACACCCATGCGGGTCGGCATCGTGGTGAACCTTGTCAACGTGGTGGGCAACTTTTTCCTCATCTATGAGACGCGGACACGGCGCCTCTTCGGCCTGCAGGTGACCCTGCCGGGAGCCGGCCTCGGCGTGCCGGGCGCTGCCATTGCGAGCGCCGTCTCCTTTGTGGTGGGCGGCGTGCTGATTACCGTGGCCCTGCTCAGGCACAGGGAGATTTCCCCCATTGGCTACAGCCTGAAGCCGGACCGGGAAATCCTGGTGCCGTGCATGCAGGTGGCCCTGCCCAACATGCTGCAGCGCTTCTGCACGAGCTTTGGGTACGTGGTGTTCGCCTCCATGATCAACTCCCTCGGCGAGATTTCCACGGCGGCCCATACCATCGCCAACACGGTGGAATCCGCCTTCTATATCCCCGGCTACGGCATGATGACCGCGGCGGCCACACTGACGGGCAACTGCATCGGGGCCCGCAACGCGCCAAGGCTCCGGAAGATGACCAGGACCATCATCGCCGTGGAGACGGCCATGATGACGGCATCCGGTGCGCTGCTGTTTGTGTTCGCGAGGCTGATGAGCGGCGTGTTCAGCGCGGATGGGCAGGTGCTGTCGCTGAGCACACTGGTGCTGCGGATGGTGGCCCTGTCGGAGCCATTCTATGGCATTGCCATCGTGATAGAGGGCATGCTGCAGGGCGCGGGCGAGACAAAAAAGCCGTTTTATTTTAACGTGGGCTGCATGTGGGGCATCCGCATCCTCGGCACGTTTGTGTGCACGCGCCTGCTGCACTACGGCCTTGTCTCGGCCTGGGGCTGCATGATCGGCAACAATGTGCTGCTGATGCTCCTGTATGTGCTGTATTTTAAAAGCGGCGTACTGGACAGGGCCGTGCACGGCATTGCGGATGACGCGTGAGGGGGCTGAAGATGGAACTGAAGGCAATTTTCATTGACATTGATAACACGCTCCTCGATTTTGACGCCTATGTGAGGGAGACCCTGCGGGAGGGCTTCCAGAGGTTCGGGCTTGGTACGTATGCCCCCTATGTGTATGAGGTGTTCACGGAAATCAACAACGGGCTCTGGCAGGAGATTGAGCAGGGCAGCCTGACGTTTGAGGAGCTTGAGAAAATCCGCTTTGACCGCATTTTCAAAAGGCTGGGCATCTACTTTGACGGGCCCACGTTTGAGCGGCATTTTAAGGAGGCCCTCAACAGGAGCGCCATCCCCGTGGACGGGGCAGGGGAGCTGCTGGACGGGCTTGCGGGGCGGTACATCCTCTGCACGGCAAGCAACGGCCCCTATGACCAGCAGATTGGGAGGCTGCGCCTTGCGGGGATGGAGAAGTATTTTAGCTTGCACTTCATCTCGGAGCGCATCGGGGCCTCCAAGCCGGACCCTGCCTTTTTTGAGAGGGCATTTGCCCTGCTGAACGCGGGCAGGCGCGTGCCCATCCGCCCGGAGGAGTGCCTGATGCTCGGTGACAGCGTTTCCTCCGACATGGCGGGTGGCCACAATGCGGGCATGAAGACCTGCTTTTACCGCCGGGACAGGAACCGGCCAAGGCCCGACGGCGTGGACCTTGTGGTGGATGACCTCAGGGACGTGGCGGGGCAATTGACAATGAATAATGGATAATGAACAATGAAGAATGGACAGCGCTCCCCTTTGGAAAAGGGAGCGCTGTTTTTGAACTGGCGGTTGTCAGCACTGAACTGGGGGGTCCACCTCATCCGCTTCGCTACGCTCAGCACCTTCCCCGACCAGCAGGGAAGGCTTCCACCTCATCAGTCAGCTGGCGCTGACAGCTTCCCCTACAAGAGGGGAAGCCTTTTGGCTACGACACCGGGCTTGACAGGTGAATCCAAACTTGCGACAGTCCTTAGTCCTTAGGACTTTGAACTAACTCAGGACTTCGGACCGGAGGGCTCACGGCCTGAGTGCCTCCCAGGCCTTCCGGCCGGAGAGAAGGAAGCTGACAAGCGCGAAGAGCACCATGGTGGCGAGGTAGCCAAGCAGCTGTACCGAGAGGTTGGTGGCGGCATCCGGTTCATAGACCGTGGCCGTGAGCAGCAGGTAGCGGTACAGCCCCTGGCGGATGAAGAAATACGCACCGTAGGCGGCGAGCATGGCCGCGCCGAGAAGCATTGTCTTTGCGGCGGGTTTTGACCGCCTGCTGACGGCCGTGAGGAGCGCGGGAAGGTGCAGCCCCATGTGCAGGCCGATGAGCACGAGCCCCCAGTGGACGAGGCACAGGTGGATGCGGGCGGCAGCCGTGCTGACCGCGGCGGGGACGGCAATATGGAAGAGGCTTTCGCTGAGCAGGATGCCCGTGACGCCCGTGAGGACGAGGTACCCCACCAGAAACCAGCAGAGGAGACGCGAAAAGAACGCCGCGCGCGTTTTTGCGCCCGTGGGGGAGTGGATATCGTGCCGGTGCACCACAAGCTGGCAGAGCCCCAATAAGAGCACCACAAGGCCCAGGATTTCGTGCGCCGTCTGCCCGATGAGGCTGGAGAGCATCAGCACGGGAAGGAGCACAAACACCGCAAGGGCAAACAGGGAGTTTATGGGCTTCATGCCTGCGCGGTGGGCGTGACGTGCGCGCCGGTAAAGGTGACAAGGGCCACATGGGTGCCAAGGTCATCGGTGACATCCACCTGGTAGAAGCAGTTGCGGCGCCCTTCCCTCACCGCATGACACTCCGCATACAGGGTGCTGCCATGGCTGGGGGAGAGGAAATTCTGCTGGCTTACCACGGTCACGGTGAGATGCTCCGGGTCATTGGTGGCCACGGCAAAGGCAAAATCCGCGATGGTGCAGATGACACCGCCCATCACGTTGCCAAAGGCATTTTTGTGCCTCGCCTCGAGGGGCAGGCTGACGCGGGAGAAATGATCCTCAACGGCATCAATCCGGATGCCGGTCACCTCCATGGAATAGCGGTCCTGCGCGAAAAAGGCGCGGGCGGCGGTAAGGTCGTTCATGGTGTCTCCTTTTTGAAATGTTTCTGGTACGCTTTTTTCTTATTACATCCCAATTATTGTATCCTAAAAAACCGGTTTTGCCTATGCCGTTTTTGCGGCGCGCCCGGTGGCAGATTGAAAAGAAGGCGGGGATGGGATACAATATAACCATTGTATCATGGGAGCGTATTGGAATGAAGATTGACCTCATCACGGGGTTCCTGGGCGCCGGCAAGACCACGCTGCTGAAGCACTATGCCCGCTATCTGCTTGGGCAGGGGCTTTCCATCGGCATCCTGGAGTTTGACCACGGCGCCGTCAATGTGGACATGATGCTCCTCAAGGACCTGCGGGGGGACCACTGCGAGCTTGAGATGGTGGCGGCAGGCTGTGATGAGGACTGCCTCAGGCGGCGGTTCCGCTCCAAACTCATCTCCATGGCCATGTGCGGGTATGACCGCATCATCATGGAGCCGAGCGGCGTGTTCGACATGGACTGGTTCTTTGACACCCTCCGGGAGGAGCCGCTGGACAGCTGGTACGAGGTGGGCAGCGTCATCTGCGTGGTGAGCGCGAAACTCCCCCGCACCATGGATGCGGCCAGTGATTTCCTGCTGGCAAGCCAGGCCGCCTGTGCCGGGAAGATTGTGCTCTCCCGCACGCAGATGGCGACGGAGGCGGAGCTTGCCGGTGCCAGGGATCACATCGCCGCGGCCATTGCGGCCATCCATGGCGGTGCCTGCCCGGAGGAACGGTTCCTTGCAAAGGATTTTGCCACCCTGGAGGACGCGGATTTTGAGGCGCTGTCGCGCTGTGGCTTCCACGCGGGGGATTACGTGAAGACCGTGGCCGGGGGCGGGGACCCCTTCCAGTCGGTCTACTTTTTAAATTTTGCCTGCAGGAGCCTTGCCTGGCTTTCTGAGCGGACGGCGGCGCTGTTTGCGGATGCCGCCTGTGGCCAGGTGATGCGCGTGAAGGGCTTTGTGCACCTTGACGGCGCCTGCCATGAGCTCAACGCCACGGCGGACGGCATCGACGTCCGCCCCATTGCAGAGGGGCAGGATGTGCTGATTGTCATCGGCATGGGCCTTGACGAGGCCCGCATCCGCAGCCTGCTGGCGGAATGAAGTCCGGGCCGCCCCCGGTGGGGCGGAGGAGGAAATACATATGGACGGGAACATCATCAAAAGGCTGATTGCAGGGCAGCTGACCATCTCCACCATGGAATCCTGCACGGGCGGGATGCTGGGCAGCGCCATCACGGACGTGAGCGGCGCCTCGGAGATCTATCCGGGCGGCTTCATCACCTATGGCAATGCCGCCAAGGTGCGCTGTGGCGTGCCTGCGGAGGTGATTGACACCTACGGTGTGTATTCCGCGGAGACGGCCCTTGCCATGGCGGCGGCCTGCTCTGCCACCTATGGGACCGCCATTGGCATCGGGGTGACCGGTTCCCTTGGACGGCGGGACCCCAGCAACCCGGACAGTGTGCCGGGCGAGGTATATTTTGCGATCACCCTCCGCGGGGAGGGGCAGGCCACGCGCCTGACGCTGCCGGATACCCTTGCCACACGCCACGACATGAAGGCCTATGTGGTGGACCGCATTCTGGAAATGCTTTCAGAAAGGCTGTAAACGCGGATGTTCTGGATGATGATAGTTGTGCTGGCCCTCGTGCTGGGGGCCGCGTGCCTCTGGTATCTTGCAAGGCGGTTTTCGCGGTTCACCCCGGTGCGGAACCTCGCCGGGCGGCTTGCCGGGGCAACGGGGACGGAGCCGGACGGGCGCGCAGTAAAGCGGGCCCGCATCCTTGCGTGGGTGCTGGGGGCATGCATCCTCGCGGCGCTGGCCGTCATTTTCCTTTTGACCATGGGCTATGTGAACGCGCTGATCATTGCGCTGTACCTTGCCCTGTTTTTGCTGGTTTCCGATGGCATCGTGGCCATCATCAGACGGGTGGCGCACCGGGACGTGCGCGCTGACCTTGCGGGTGCCCTGGCCATTGCGGTGACCGTTACCTATTTTGCGGTGGGCTGTTTCTGCGCGTATCACGTGTGGACCACCACCTATGAGGTGACCACGCAAAAGGACGTGGCGCCGCTGAAGATTGTGCAGTTTGCCGACAGCCACGTGGGGACCACGTTCCATGCGGACGGATTTTCAGACCTGGTGGACCGAATGCAGGCGGAGGAGCCGGACGTGGTGTTCATCACCGGGGATTTTGTGGATGATGACACCACCCGTGAGGACATGCTGGCCTGCTGTGAGGCACTGGGCCGGTTCAGGACACCCTATGGCGTGTATTTCGTGTTCGGCAACCACGACAAGGGCTACTATGGCGATGAGCACCGTGGCTGGACGACACAGGAGCTGGTGGATGCCCTCACGGCCAACGGCGTGACCGTGCTGGAGGATGCCGTGGTGCCCATCGGGGAGGATTACCTCGTCATCGGGCGGCAGGACCGCTCCGAAGCGGAGCGTGGCAATCCCCGCGCCACCATGGCGGAACTGACGGAGGGCCTGGATGATGGCCGCTATCAGATTGTGCTGGACCATCAGCCCAACGATTATACCGCCGAAGCGGAGAGCGGCGTGGACCTGGTGCTCTCCGGGCACACGCACGGCGGGCAGCTGATTCCCATCACCTATGTGGGCATCTGGACGGGACAGAACGATGCCGTGTATGGGTATGAGAAGCGGCTCGGCACGGATTTTATCGTGACCAGCGGGATATCGGACTGGGCCATCAAGTTTAAGACCGGCTGCATCAGCGAGTACTGCGTCATCAGCGTGGGGAGCGGGGATTAGTTGGAAGTTCTGAGTCCTGAGTCCGAAGACCTAAGTCCTGAGTCCTAAGTTGGGAGACGGAGATCGACAGGAGCACCTCATCAGTCACTGCGTGACAGCTTCCCCTTGACAACCCCACCGCCGTGCAAAGCACGGCACCTCCCCTTACACAGGGGAGGCATGTCGGGGAGGCTTTTGGAACTTTGGAATCATCATTTCATGGGAAAGGAGCCGTCATGGCGGAAAGTTCAAGGATTCTGCTGGGCCTTGCCATCCTGGCCCTTGCCGGCGTGCTGGTGTTTGTCATCATCCGGGTGCGCCTGTTGCTGAAAAACCTCTTTGGCACGGCGGACCTGAAAAAGCTCGCCGAGGAACGCGAAAGGGAGGCGGAGGACACGCCCCACACCGTGATGGGCGCAACGGACCTGCTGGTGCCGCGCCTGCAGCAGGATTTCCCGGAGACGAGCTACAGCACCTTCCGCAACATGGCGGAGAAGGCGCTGAGGGAGAAGCTGCAGGGGGAGGGCTGCGGGGCCATCTACATCCACAAGACGGCCCTGTGCGAATACAACCGCACGCCGGGCCTCTGCGAGGTGAAGCTGCGCAGCGCCGTGCAGTACGTAAAGGACGGCAGGAAGCATCAGGACCGCTATGCGGTGACGTTTGCCTATGTGCAGGACGCGGACGCCTTTGGGTATGAAAAGGGCATCAGCTTCACCTGCCCGGGCTGCGGGGCACCCATCAAGAGCCTCGGCGAAAAGGTGTGCGCCTATTGCGGGGCCAGCGTGGAGCCGCTGGTGCCACGGGCCTGGAAGCTGGACCGCATTGTGGCGGAATGAAACGGGACATGGATAAGGAGAAAACAGCATGGCATTTGAAAAGGCATATCAGTATCTGGAAGCGCGCGGCTTTGCGGACCGCGTGATGACCTTTACGGTATCAAGCGCAACGGTGGACCTGGCCGCCGTGGCGGTGGGCACGGAGCCCGCACGCATTGCAAAATCCCTCACGTTCCTGGTGGACGGGGCGCCGGTGATGATCCTGTGCGCCGGGGATACCAAGATTGCCAACAGCAAGTATAAGGCATTTTTCCATTGCAAGGCCAAAATGATGACCCGCGAGGAGGTGGCTGCCCGCATCGGCCATGAGGTGGGCGGCGTGTGCCCGTTCGGCATCCCGCAGGATGTGAAGGTATACCTGGATACCTCCCTTGAGCGGTTTGAGTTTGTGTATCCCGCCTGTGGCAATGATGCGAGCGCGGTCAGGCTGACCTGCGCGGAGCTGGAGACCCTTTCGGGCTCGCTCGGGTGGATTGACGTGTGCGACATCCGCGGGGCGGAGTAACATCTGCTGACGGGACATGATAACGGGGACGCCCTGCGGCGCAAAAGGGAACGCGTGTGGAGAGTGAAAACGGAACCATGCAGGAACGGAACAAAAAGGGCCTGAGCCCGGAAACAAGAAGCTTTCTGACGGCCATCATCGTGCTGCTCATTTTGATGGTGGTCACCTTTGTGCTCACGCGGGTCCTGCCCGCCGGGGAGTATGCCTATGTGACCAATGAGGCGGGGCAGAGTGTCATCGACACGGCGGTGCCCTTTACCTTCACCGAGGGCGGCATCCCCGTGTGGAAATGGCTCCTCTCCCCGCTGCTGGTGCTTTCGGCGGACGGCAGCACCATGGTGATTGCCATCCTCATCTTTCTGCTGGTCATCGGGGGTATCTTCTCTTCCCTGCAGGAGAGCGGGATGATGGGCTACATGATTGGCGCCATCACGCACCGCTTCCTCACACGGCGGTACCTGCTGGCGGCGCTGCTGATGCTGTTTTTCATGGGCATGGGCGCGTTCATCGGCTCGTTTGAGGAGGTCATCCCGCTGGTGCCCATCCTCTGCACGCTGGCGGTGTCCCTCGGCTGGGATAACCTGACCGGCATCAGCATCAGCCTGCTCGCGGTGGGCTGCGGCTTTTCCTGCGGCATTACAAACCCCTTCAGCATCGGCATTGCGCAGAGCCTCGCCGGGCTGCCGATGTTCTCGGGCATCGGCCTGAGGATCCTCACGTTCTGCATTGTCTATGCCATGCTGTGCGCGTTTGTGCTGCTGCACGCAAGGCATGTGGAAAAGCCGGTGGACACGCTGCGCTCTGACCATGTGAAGGACCCCGTGATGGGCCGCGCCGTCATGGTTTACGGCATCATCATGGCCTGCGTGCTGGCGGTGGTGATGGCCAGCACCGTCATCACGGCCCTGCAGGATTACACGCTCATCATCGTGGCGCTGGGCTTCCTGGTGGCGGGCATCGTGGCCTGCATCCTCGCCGGGATGCCTGCAAAGGCGTTCTTTGCCACGTTCTTCCACGGCGTCCTTGGCGTGCTGCCCGCAGTGCTGATGATTCTGATGGCCTCCTCCATCAAGTACACCCTGACGGAGGCCAAGGTGCTGGATACGCTGCTCTATTACATCATTGGCGCCACGTCCGGCCTGCCACGGTGGAGCATCATCCTCATCATGTATGGCATCGTGCTGGTGATGGAGGTGTTTGTCTCGAGCGGGTCCGCCAAGGCCTTCATGCTGATGCCGCTGCTGCTGCCCATCGCCCAGATGAGCGGCATCTCCTACCAGCTGTGCATCCTGGCCTTTGCCTTTGGCGACGGATTCTCCAACGTGATCTACCCCACCAACCCGGGACTGCTCATCTCGCTGGGGCTTGCCGGCACCAGCTATGTGGAATGGCTGAAGTACGCGGGCAGGTTCCTGCTGGCCGTGCTGGCGGTGACCGCCGGCATCCTGCTCTGCGGCCTCGCGATGGGGTATTGAGGGCGAGTTGGCAGTCCGAAGTCCTAAGTCCTAAGTGAGTTGAAAGTCCTGAGTCCTGAGAGGGGAACCCCATCGCTTCAGTTTGTTCAGCGCCTTCCGGAGGGAGGCGGGGGCCCTGGGTTGTTTGGAAGGGTATGAAAGATGGCCATTGAGGCAAAACGCCAGATAAAACCATTCATGCTGCGGCTGCTCATCCTGACGGCGGCGGGCCTCGTGCTGACGCTGGGGCTGACCGTGCTGGGCGGGCGCGGCTATACGGGCACGGTTCCGCTTGGCCCTGGCAATGCCGCATATACGCTGGACGGGCTCCGCGTGGAGGCGGAGGATGATGCCATCCTCTCCGTGGAGGCGGTTTCCGTGGCGGACGGCGTGGTGACCTATACCCTCCGCTCGCTTAAGAACGGCTCCACCTATGTGGACATCCTGGATGCCGGGACGGGGGAGACGCTGGCAGGCGAATGCTTCCTTGTGTTTGGCCCCGGCTGGGTCCGCAACTACGATAACGACAACGATACCTATTACCGCTATAAGCAGGTCATCCTGTCACTCTATCTTATCCTTGTGTCGGCAAGCCTGTGGCTGGCCTTTTACCGGGCGCAGAAATACCTGCTGTATTCCTATCAGGCGGTGTTCTTTGCGGGCCTCGGCACGTGGACCGCGGTGATGGCGGTGGTGGCCATTGCGTGCTTTCTGCAGGGGGACAGCATGCTGACGCTCTACAGCAGCATGCAGCGCGCCGGCGATACCTTCATGAGCTATACGGCCATCCCGGTGCTGCTGTTTTCACTGGCGCTGACGGTGAGCAACATTGTCCTTATCCGCCGTGAGGGCTTCCGCAGGGCAAACCTCTATGGCATTTTCATCTCCCTCGTGATGGTCGCGGGCCTTGTGGGCGGGGTATTGCTTACTGAACTGTTCCCGGGCGGGAGCACCATGCTGTACCACGCGAACATGGTGGCCCTCAGTACCTATACGTCGGTATACTGCCTGCTCGAGTGCTTTTTGATTGGCTCCATCATCTGTGGCGTGTATGCGGCCCTGCATGAGCCTGCCTATGATAAGGATTACGTCATCATCCTGGGCTGCCGTGTCCGCCCGGACGGCACGCTGTATCCGCTCATCCGTGGGCGGGTGGACCGCGCCATCCGGTTTTACCGGGACCAGGAAAAGGCAACGGGCAAGCGGCCGGTGCTGGTCCCCTCGGGCGGGAAGGGGACGGATGAACAGGTCGGGGAGGCCGTGGCCATGGCGATGTACCTGGCGGAGCAGGGCATCCCCGCGGAGCAGATCCTGGTGGAGGACCGGGCCGAGACCACGCTCGAGAACATGCAGTTTTCAAAGACCCTGATTGAGGCAAGGAACCCACAGGCGAACGTGGCCTTTTCCACCACCAATTACCACGTGTTCCGAAGCGGCATCATCTCCACGCAGGCAGGCCTGCGGGCCGAGGGCCTGGGCGCCGCCCCCAAGTGGTATTTCTGGCCGATGGCCTCCGTGCGGGAGGTGGTGGGCATGGTGGCGTATGCCTGGAAGCAGCTTCTCATCCTGCTCTTACCGATGGCCGTGTTTTTTGCCGTGTTTGAGTTTGTGCTGTAAGGGGTGGTTTGATGGAATTTTTAAAAATCTATTTTGACATGGATGACACCCTGGCGGATTTCGGGCGGGGCCTTACGGAAATCTGCGCGCTTGCGCCGGTTGCCCAGGATGCCTGCACCGAGGAACAGGATGATGCCATGTGGGCGGCCATCCGCGACGCGGGGGATTTTTACTACCGCCTGGCCCCGTGCAGCCCGGGTCTGGAGCTCTTTTTCAAGCTGCGGGAGCGGTATGGGGACCGCGTGGAAATCCTGACGGCCATCCCCAAGGAAAAGCGCGGGGTGGTATCGGCCGAGGTGGATAAGCGCCGCTGGGTGGCGGAGCAGCTCGGCGAGGACGTGGTGGTGCACATTGCCCGCAGCTCCGAGGAGAAGCAGGATTACGCCATCGGCGCCTGCGCCGTGCTGGTGGATGACCTGAAGAAGAACGTGGATGCCTGGCGGGAAGCGGGCGGCACGGCCATCCATTTTGTGAAGGATGATGCCGAATATACGCTGGAGCAGATTATGCTGAGCGGCGTGTTTGACGGGATGTGAGGGGATAAGTTTTAAGTTCTGAGTCCTAAGTCCTAAGTTGGAGGACGGGGATAAGTTTTAAGTTCTGAGTCCTGAGTCCTAAGTAGGAGTCCGTGGATAAGATGAAAGAACTCAGTACTTAGTCATATGTGGGAGGCCGGGGATAGGTTGTTA
>R21__coassemble_1593_pt1 | contig 14986 bp, 10 predicted proteins | sample R21__metabat2_low_PE_066 | metagenome-assembled genome bin R21 | reverse complement strand
TTTCCAGCCCGCCCAGCCCACCACCGTGGGCAAGCGCGCCACGCTGTGGCTGCAGGATTTCATGATGGACCTTGAGGACCTCGATTACGTCCTCGGCTCCCTCCGGCTGCTCGGCTCCAAGGGCACCACGGGCACACAGGCCAGCTTCCTGGAGCTTTTCAATGGCGACCAGGCCACCATCGACCGCATCGACCCCATGATTGCGGAAAAGATGGGCTTCCCCGGCTGCTATCCCGTCTCCGGGCAGACCTACTCCCGCAAGGTGGACACCCGCGTGATGAACGTGGTGGCCGGCATTGCGGCCAGCGCCCACAAGATGTCCAATGACATCCGGCTCCTGCAGCACCTCAAGGAGGTGGAGGAGCCCTTTGAGAAGAACCAGATTGGTTCCTCCGCCATGGCCTACAAGCGCAACCCCATGCGGTCGGAGCGCATCGCGTCCCTCTCCCGCTACGTCATGGTGGACGCCCTCAACCCCGCCATCACCTCCGCCACCCAGTGGTTTGAGCGCACGCTCGATGACTCCGCCAACAAGCGCCTCAGCATTGCGGAGGGCTTCCTGGCCATCGATGGCATCCTGGACCTCTGCCTCAACGTGGTGGACGGGCTCGTGGTCTACGATAAGGTCATCCACCGCCACCTGATGGGCGAGCTGCCCTTCATGGCCACGGAGAACATCATGATGGATGCCGTCAAGAAGGGCGGGGACCGGCAGGAGCTCCACGAGGAAATCCGCCGCCTGTCCATGCAGGCCGGTGCCCACGTGAAGCAGGAGGGCCTTGAAAACAACCTGCTCGAGCTCATCGCCGCGGATGATACCTTCGGCCTGACCCTTACGGAACTCGAGGCCGCCATGGACCCCGCCCGCTACACGGGCCGTGCCACCATCCAGGTGGAGCAGTACCTCAAGAACTGCGTCCAGCCCGTTCTCGACGCCAACCGCGACCTCCTCGGCGTCAAGGCGGAGATCAACGTCTGATGTCACCCCCATCCGGGGATGTTTCCCAGGAAATCAAAGCCAAATGGCTCCCCTTCTGAAAAAGGGGAGCTCCCGCCGCAGCGGGTGAGAGGATAAACCTCCTCCCACAGGTCAAGAGCCTTCCCCGCCATCCGCGTCCAAAAGCCTTCTCCCTGAGGATAAGGTGGCCTGAAAGGCCGGATGAGGTGGTCCATTGTACCAAATCAACAGGCCGGCATCCCACCCGGGATGCCGGCCTCTTTTCATGTTTCCGGTTTTCAGTTCCGTTTATCCCTGCACGCCAAGCGCCGCGTTCAGCTCCGCCAGCTGCGTGTCATCCAGGGCCAGGCGGAGTTCTGTCTCATTCATTAAGTGTTCCGCGCCGCATGCGCTTGACCACAGCAGATATTTTGCAACCGCCTGCTCATCTGATAGGGAATCATCGGAAAAGCCTGCAATCTCCTCCTCCGTGAACTCGTACATTGTCTCCGTGAGAAGGCTGTAGGCAAGGTAGGCCCCGTCTGCATGGATAAGCAGCATGTCACAGGGGTCTCCCTCGATATCCGCAATCTGATAACGCTCCACGGACAGGATTGCCGGCATCTCATATCCGGTATACCAAAGCGCAAGGGCATCGGCGGCCTTCTCCTGCACGGCCTGCGCGTCCATGGGGATGATTGTATCCGTTTCCGTTTCCATTGTCTCTTCCACGGTAAGGGGAGCCGTCCCAAGGGATTCGTTCAGCTCCGCCACCGCGGCATCATCAAGGCGCGTCAGCACCTCCTGATTGTTCATGTAGCAATCCACGTCCTGGGCACTATTGCCGACCCACAGCAGATATTCTGCAATCCCCTGTTCGGAAGCAAAGGAAGCACTGGATAAGCCGGTAATCTCCTTCTCCGTGAACGCATAGGTCCCCCCGCTGAGATAGCTGCAGGCAAGGTACGCGCCATCCACATGCACAAGCAGCAAGTCACAGGGCTCTCCCTCAATGTCCTCATGCTGGTAGCGTTCCACGGACAGGATGTATGGTATCTGCCCATCCCCATAGCTGGCAAGGAGAAATGCCTCCGCGTCCTTTGCAAGGGAGTCAGCGTCCGCCACCGCCAATGTCTGCGCGTCAGCCTGTACGGCGTCCATATCCGTGGTCTCCTGCGCAGCGGTCACCTCCGTGGCCATGTCGTCAGTGATCGCGGAGACATCCTGCGTGGTCCCGCAGGCACAGAGGCATGCAGGCAGTAGGATAAGCAGCAGTGCCGTCAGCATCCGGATGATTGGTTTCATGGGTTCCTCCATTGGTTTCAGTAAAGATTTGTGTCTTTCAGTATCCCGCTTTTTTCCGCAGATGTCAAATGGGGCAGGCCATACCGGCCCGCCCCGTCTCCTGCGTTTTCCCTTAGAACAGGCCGCTGATGACGCCGTTCCCGTCCACGTCGATGTTCTCGGCGGCCGGATGCTTCGGCAGGCCCGGCATGGTCATGATGTCACCGGTCAGCGCCACCAGAAAGCCCGCGCCCGCGGATACCTTCACGTTCTTGATGGTCACGGTAAAGTCCTCCGGGGCACCCAGCAGGGCCGCGTTATCGGAGAAGCTGTACTGTGTCTTGGCCATGCACACGGGCAGGCCGGCATATCCAAGCTGTGTCAGCTCCGCAATCTGCTTTTTGGCAGCCGGCAGGATGGAAATCTCCCTGCCGCCGTAGATGCGCTGCACAATGGCCGTAATCTTGTCCTCAATGCTGCCGGTCAGCTCATAGGCAAAGCGGAAATCGCCCTGCTCCTCCTCGCACAGGCGCACCACCTCGCGGGCCAGTGCCTCACCGCCGCGGCCACCCTCGGCCCACACGGTGGAGAGCACGGTGTTCACGCCAAGCTCCCGGCACTTTTCCATGATGAACGCCGTCTCCGCCTCGGTATCGGTGGGGAACTGGTTCACCGCCACCACGCAGGGGAGGCCATAAACATTGCGGATGTTGGATACATGCCTCAGCAGGTTCGGGATGCCGCGCTCCAGTGCGCCAAGGTCCTCCGTGGCCAGCTGCTTTTTGTCAAGGCCGCCGTGCATCTTCAGTGCGCGCACCGTTGCCACGATGACCACCGCATCGGGTTTGAGGCCCGCCATGCGGCACTTGATGTCCAGGAATTTCTCCGCGCCGAGGTCCGCGCCGAAGCCCGCCTCGGTCACCGCGTAATCGCCAATCTTCATGGCAAGGCGCGTGGCCGTCACGGAGTTGCAGCCGTGGGCAATGTTGGCAAAGGGGCCGCCGTGCACAAAGGCCGGCGTGCCCTCCAGCGTCTGCACGAGGTTCGGCTTGATGGCATCCTTGAGGAGGGCTGCCATGGCTCCCACGGCCTTGAGGTCCCCCGCGGTGACGGGCTGCCCCTCATAGGTATAGGCCACGATGATGCGGGCAAGCCGCTCCTTCAGGTCCGTGATGGAGCCGGCAAGGCAGAACACCGCCATGATCTCCGATGCCACGGTGATGTCAAAGCCGTCCTCGCGGGGCGTGCCGTTGGGCTTGCCGCCAAGGCCGTCCACCACAAAGCGGAGCTGGCGGTCGTTCATGTCGACGCAGCGCTTCCACACAATCCTGCGCGGGTCGATGCCCAGCGCGTTCCCCTGCTGGATGTGGTTATCCAGCATGGCAGCGAGCAGGTTGTTGGCCGCGCCGATGGCATGGAAATCCCCCGTGAAATGCAGGTTGATGTCCTCCATGGGCACCACCTGGCTCCAGCCGCCGCCGGCCGCGCCGCCCTTGATGCCGAACACCGGGCCAAGGCTCGGCTCGCGCAGGGCCACCACGGCCTTTTTGCCGATGCGGTTCAGGCCATCCGCAAGGCCAATCGTGGTGGTGGTCTTGCCCTCACCCGCCGGGGTGGGGGTGATGGCCGTCACGAGGACGAGCTTGCCGTCCTGTTTGCCCTCAGGCAGGGCACTGAGCACCTCCGCCGGGTTCAGCTTGGCCTTATAGCGGCCATAGTACTCGAGGCAGTCCTCGCTGATGCCGGCCTTCTCCGCAATCTCGCGGATGGGCCGCATGGGCACGGAATGGGCAATTTCAATGTCGGATAACATGGCTTTTTCTCCTCCTGAAAATAGATAATGCTGTCGGGGAAAGGAACAATCCACATCGTCTGGCTCCAGGCTTTCCCTTAAGGGTGAGGAAGGTGCCCGCCCGCAGGCGGCAATTGTTCATTGTTCATTATGAATTGTCAATTGCCCCGTCCTCAGGACTCCTGACTTTTATCCCCTCGTGAGGTACCGCACCGCGGCCTCGAACATGCGGATATCATAATTGCCCGGCACGTTTTTGTAAAGGCCCGAATCGATGCGCTCGCTGTGGCCCATCTTGCCGAACACCCTGCCATCGGGGGAGGTGATGCCCTCAATGGCGTACATGCTGTTGTTGGGGTTGAACTGGATGTCGTCCGTCGGCCTGCCCGCAAGGTCCACATACTGCGTGGCCACCTGGCCGTTCTGGAAGAGTTTCCCGATCAGCTTCTCCTCCGCGATGAAGCGGCCCTCACCGTGGGAGATGGGCACGTTCACGATGTCCCCCTCGTGCATCAGGCTGAGCCAGGGGGATTTGGTGGAGGCGATGCGGGTGCGCACAATGCGGGACTGGTGGCGGCCGATGCTGTTATAGGTCAGCGTGGGGCAGCCGGCGTCCGTATCCATGATTTTACCATACGGCACAAGGCCCAGCTTGATGAGCGCCTGGAAGCCGTTGCAGATGCCGCACATCAGGCCGTCACGGTCACCGAGAAGCCGCGTGACCTCCTCCGCCACCTGTGCGTTGCGGAAGAAGGCCGTGATGAACTTGCCGCTGCCGTCCGGCTCGTCACCGCCGGAGAAGCCGCCGGGGATGCAGATCATCTGCGCCGTGCGGATGGCCTCCGCAAAACGCTCCACGGACCTGGCCACGCCGTCCGCGGACAGGTTGTTGATGACAAGGATATCCGCCTCGGCCCCCGCCGCGCGCAGGGCACGGGCCGTGTCAAACTCGCAGTTGGTGCCAGGGAACACCGGGATGAGCGCCCTGGGGCAGGCCCGCTTCACGGCCGGGGCTTCCGCCATGGGCTGCTTCCCTCCGGCCTCCCCCGTGCAGGCGCCGGCGCCTGCCATGTCCCCGGGGGCCTTTCCGGTTTTCACGCCGCCATGCACGCTGTTCGGGTACACGCCCTCCAGCTTCCCCTCATACACGGCGTTCACATCGTCCACGCGCACCGCTTCCGTGCCGTAGGTGTACAGGCCATCCGCCGTCACGGTGCCAAGCAGCGTGCAGGGGATGCCCGCGGGGAGTTCCGCGTCCCCGTCCAGCTCCACCACAAACGCACCATAGCATGGATGGAACAGGGTGTCTGAGCTGATGCCCTCCGCAAAGCGGAAGCCAAAGCCGTTGCCGATGGCCATCTTCATCACGGCCTCCGCCACGCCGCCGATGCCCGGCGTATACATGGCGAGCGCCCTGCCCGCGCGGGCCATGGCCGTCACGGCGGCAAAGATTGCCTTTTCGCAGTCCGGCACCGGCAGGCCGTCCGCGTTCCGTTCCGGCGTCAGCAGCACCACACGGCTGCCCGCCCGCTTGAACTCGGGCGAGATGACGTCCGCCACCTTGCCCGTGGTCACCGCAAAGGAGACGAGCGTCGGCGGGACATCCAGCTTTTCAAAGGAACCGCTCATGGAGTCCTTGCCGCCGATGGCCCCGATGCCGTAATCCATCTGGGCCTCAAAGGCACCAAGCAGGGCGGAGAGGGGCTTTCCCCAGCGCTCCGGGTCAGTGCCGGGCTTTTCAAAATACTCCTGGAAGGTCAGGTACACATCCTCAAAGGAGGCGCCGGTGGCAATCAGTTTGGCCACGGATTCCACCACGGCGAGGTAGGCGCCGTGATAGGGGCTCTGCTCCGCGAGGAAGGGGTTATAGCCAAACGCCATCAGCGAGCAGTCATCGGTGTGCTTCTCCTCCATGGAAATCTTCTGCACCATGGCCTGGATGGGCGTACGCTGGTACCTGCCGCCAAAGGGCATCAGCACGGTGCCGGCGCCGATGGTGGAGTCAAACCGCTCGGAAAGGCCACGCTTGGAGCAGCAGTTCAGGCTGCCCGCCATGGCAAGGAGGTTCCCGCGGAAGGTCCCCGCGACCGGCTCCTCATGGAGGGCCGGGGCCACCGCGTGGATTTTAATGTGCTTGCTTGCGCCATTGGTGTTGAGGAACTCACGGGAGAGGTCCGCCACACACTGGCCGTTCCAGTGCATCACCATGCGGGGGCTCTCTGTCACGGTGGCCACCACCACGGCCTGCAGGTTCTCCTGCCCGGCCAGGGCGATGAAGGCCTCCGCGTCCTCCGGTGCCACCACAACGGCCATGCGCTCCTGGGACTCGCTGATGGCGAGCTCCGTGCCGTCAAGGCCCTCATATTTCTTGGGCACCGCGTCAAGGTTGATGGCAAGGCCGTCCGCCAGCTCGCCGATGGCCACGGAAACGCCGCCCGCGCCAAAGTCGTTGCAGCGCTTAATCATGCGGCAGGCCGTGCCATTGCGGAACAGGCGCTGCAGCTTGCGCTCCTCGGGGGCATTGCCCTTCTGCACCTCGGCGCCGCAGGTCTCCACGGAGTGGGAATCGTGTGCCTTGGAGCTGCCGGTGGCGCCGCCGATGCCGTCACGGCCGGTGGAACCGCCAAGCAGGATCACCACGTCACCGGGGGCCGGGGTCTCGCGGCGGACATGGTCCTGCGGGGTTGCCGCAATCACCGCGCCAATCTCCATGCGCTTGGCCGCATAGCCGGGGTGATACACCTCATCCACGATGCCGGTGGCAAGGCCGATCTGGTTGCCATAGGAGGAATAGCCGGCGGCCGCCGTGGTCACAAGCTTCCGCTGCGGGAGCTTGCCGGGGATGGTGTCCTGCACGGGCACCGTGGGGTCTGCCGCGCCGGTCACGCGCATGGCGCCGTAGACATAGCTGCGGCCGGAGAGCGGGTCGCGGATGGCACCGCCGATGCAGGTGGCCGCGCCGCCGAAGGGCTCAATCTCCGTGGGATGGTTGTGGGTTTCGTTTTTAAACAGCAGCAGCCAGGGCTCCTCCACCCCGTCCGCCGTGACGGTAATCTTGACGGTGCAGGCGTTGATCTCCTCGGATTCATCGAGCTTGTCAAGCCGGCCGTCCCGCCTGAGCTGCTTCACCGCAATGGTGGCAAGGTCCATCAGGCAGACGGGCTTGGTGCGGCCAAGGTCATGGCGCACCTTCAGGTAATGCTGATAGGCCTTCTCAAGGAGCGGGTCCTCAAAGGTGGCCTCGTCAATCTCCGTCAAAAAGGTGGTGTGCCGGCAGTGGTCAGACCAGTAGGTGTCGATGATGCGGATTTCCGTGATGGTGGGCTCGCGGTGCTCGCTGTTAAAATACTGCTGGCAGAAGGCGATGTCGTCAAGGTCCATCGCAAGGCCATGGCTGCGGATGAAATCCGCAAGCCCCTCGCGGCTGAGCGTGCCAAAGCCGTCAAGGCGCTCCACCGCGCCGGGCACGGCATAGGCCATGCGCAGCGAGGCGGGCTTTTCAAGGGAGGCCTCCCTTGCCTCCACGGGGTTGATGACGTATTTTTTAATCTCCGCCACCTCGTCCGCCGTCAGGCTGCCGTACAGCAGGTACACCTTGGCGGAGCGGATGATGGGCCTGTCCCCGCGGGAGATGAGCTGGATGCACTGCGCGGCGGAATCCGCACGCTGGTCAAACTGTCCGGGCAGGTACTCGGTGGCAAACACATGGTCCGCCCCGGCCATGTCCAGTTCCGCCGTGGCGGTATCCACCTGCGGCTCGGAGAACACGGTATCCACCGCGTGGGCAAAGAGCGCCTCATCGATGGCCTGCGCGTCATACCGGTTGACGACACGCACCGCCTCAAGGCCGCCGATGCCCAGCAGGCCCGTGGCGTCCGCAAGGAGCTTTGCCGCCTCCTGCGCAAACGGTGCCTTTTTCTCCACATAGATGCGGTAAACGGTATCCTGCATGTCAGTCCTCCCTGGCGGCCAAGGCACGCCTGCCGATGTCACGGCGGTAAAACGCGTTGTCAAAATGGATGGTCTCCACACGCTGATAGGCCGTGCCGAGGGCGTCCGCAAGGGTATCCGCCGTGGCCGTCACGCCGAGCACGCGGCCGCCGCTGGTCACAAGCTGCCCGTCCTTTTCGGCGGCGCCCGCCACGTAAACATAGGGGGCCACCGCCTCCGGGATGCTGATGGGATAGCCCTTTTCGTAGGCCGTGGGGTAGCCCCTCGAGGCCATGATGACGCAGGCCGCGCAGCCGTCCTTCCACCTGACGGGCGTTTCCGCCAGGGTGCCGTCCGTGGTGGCGCGCATGACCGTGTAGAGATCGCTCTCAAGCAGCGGCAGCACCACCTGGGTCTCCGGGTCACCGAAGCGGCAGTTATACTCAATCACCTTCGGCCCGTCCGGCGTCAGCATCAGGCCAAAGTACAGGCACCCGCGGAAGGTGCGCCCCTCCGCGTTCATCGCGTGGATGGTGGGCAGGAAAATCTTCTCCATGCACGTGGCCGCAATGGCCTCCGTGTAATAGGGGTTTGGGGCCACGGTGCCCATGCCGCCGGTATTCAGGCCGGCATCGCCGTCGAGGGCGCGCTTATGGTCCATGGAGCTGACCATGGGTTTGACCACGTTGCCGTCGGTAAAGGCCAGCACGCTCACCTCGGGGCCGGTGAGGAACTCCTCCACCACGATGCGGTTGCCGCTCGCGCCGAACCTTAACTCCTGCATGATGCCGCGGATGGCCTCGCGGGCCTCCTCCCGGGTGGTGGCAATGATGACGCCCTTGCCGAGGGCCAGGCCGTCCGCCTTGATGACCGTGGGAAGCGGGGCCGTCTCCACATAGGCAAGCGCTGCCTGCGCATCGTCAAACACCTCGTAGGCCGCGGTGGGGATGCCGTATTTCTTCATGAGGTTCTTGGAAAACACCTTGCTCCCCTCGATGATGGCCGCTTTGGCACGGGGGCCAAAGCACGGGATGCCGGCTGCCTCCAGCGCGTCCACCGCGCCGAGGACCAGCGGGTCATCGGGTGCCACCACGGCATAATCGATTTGGTGTTCCTTTGCAAAGGCCACCATGCCGTCAATGTCCTTGGCACCCACGGGCACGCACACCGCGTCCGCCGCGATGCCGCCGTTGCCGGGGAGGGCATAGATGACCTCAATCCCTTTGTTTTCCTTCAGTTTCTTAATGATGGCGTGCTCCCTGCCGCCACTGCCAATGACCATCAGCTTCATGGGTTTTCCGCTCCTCTCTGCTTCCCGCGCACCGCTCAGTGATGGAACAGGCGCATGCCGGTAAAGGCCATGGCCATGCCGTAGGCATCGCAGCAGGCAATCACCGCGTCATCGCGGATGGAGCCGCCGGGCTGTGCCACGTATTTCACGCCGCTCCTGTGGGCGCGCTCAATGTTGTCGCTGAACGGGAAGAACGCGTCGCTGCCCAGTGCCACGCCGGTGCATGTCTCAAGGTAGGCCTGCTGCTCCTCCGCCGTGAAGGGGGCGGGGCGCTCCGTGAAATACTTCTGCCAGATGCCGTCCGCGCAGACATCCTCCTCGTTTTTGTTGATGAAGCCGTCAATCACGTTGTCGCGGTCCGGGCGGCGGATGTCATCACGGAAGGGCAGGGACAGCACCCTGTCGCTCTGGCGCAGGAACCAGGTATCCGCCTTGGAGCCCGCAAGCCTCGTGCAGTGGATGCGGCTCTGCTGGCCGGCGCCCACGCCGATGGCCTGCCCGTCCACGGCAAAGCACACGGAGTTGGACTGCGTGTACTTGAGGGTGATCAGCGCAATGACAAGGTCGCGCTTGGCGCCCTCGGGGATGTCCTTGTTGGCGGTCACCACGTTACCGAGCAGGTCCCTGGTGATTTTATCGTTGTTCCTGCCCTGCTCAAAGGTGATGCCGAACACCTGCTTGTGCTCCTGGGGTGCCGGCTCATAGGCGGGGTCAATCTTCACGATGTTGTAGGCGCCCTTGCGCTTGCCCTTTAAAATCTCCAGGGCCTCGGGCTCATACCCGGGCGCGATGATGCCGTCGGACACCTCGCGGGCAATCAGCCTCGCCGTGGTCACGTCGCACACGTCGCTCAGTGCCACCCAGTCGCCAAAGGAGCTCATGCGGTCCGTGCCGCGGGCGCGCGCATACGCGCAGGCAAGCGGGGAATCGTCAAGGCCCTCCACGTCATCCACAAAGCAGGCCTTCTTCAGCCGGCCGGAAAGCGGCAGGCCCACGGCCGCGCTGGTGGGGCTCACGTGCTTAAAGCTGGTCACCGCGGGCAGGCCCAGGGCCTCCTTCAGCTCCTTCACCAGCTGCCAGGAGTTGAACGCGTCGAGGAAGTTGATGTAGCCGGGGCGGCCGTTTAAAATCTCCACGGGCAGGTCACTGCCATCCGCCATGTAAATCCTGGCCGGCTTCTGGTTGGGGTTACAGCCATATTTCAGTTCAAATTCCTTCATGGTGCGCCTCCTTCAGTGCTGTTTATTGATCATGCGGTTCTCCGCCTTCCCGGTGGCAATGTCGGTAAAGCGGACATACAGGGAAATTTTATTGTTTTCATCCAGGGCATTCCAGACGCTTTCCGTGAACGCGTCGATGTCATTGCCGATGGCCACGCGCTCCGGCTCGCCCTGGAAGGTGGGGATGGGGCTGCCGTCGCACACATAGGTGTGGATGAAATGGCCAAGCCCCGCGGTGCCCGGATAGCTATAGGTATAGCGGGCGCAGGCAGAGCCCTGGGCATCCACGCTCTTTAAGATGCTCATCTCATAGGAGAAGGCGCCGTCCCGGAAGGTCCCCATGGCGCTGATGCGCGGGGTCAGGTTGGGGGCGTCCGGCTCAAACCGCCGTGCGGCCAGCGCCTCAGAAAACGTTTTGCCGGCGGCAAGGCCGTCGTATATGGTGTCCGTCTGGTCGCCGTTGGTCACGATGAGCCTGTCCTGATACGTGCGGATGGCCGCGTAGATGATGAGGCTCGGGTCCTCCACCCTGCCGGCATCAAAGGGCTCCGTATACACGGCGCCGTCCCGCTCCACAAAGACGCGGTTCCGCGAGTTGGCGCTGCGGCCCATGATGAAGTAGGCGGCAGCGGCCCTGGTGCCGTCCGCCGTGATGCCCATCACGATGCCGCGGCCGGGGTAGGTATTGCCGCTGAGCAGGCTGCTGATTCCGTTTATTCCATAAATATCCATCGTTTTCCCTCCGTTCACCGGCCTGCCCGCGCGGCGAGCATCGCGGCTGATACCGTTTCCACCGCCTGCGGCAGGATGATCCACTCCGCCTGCTGCATGACGCGCTTCTGCAGGGTTTCCGGGGTATCCCCCTCCTGCACCTCCACCGCCTTCTGGGCGATGATCTCCCCGCCGTCCGGGATTTCGTTGACAAAATGCACCGTGGCGCCGGTCACCTTGACACCCTTTTCAAGGGCCGCCTCATGGACCCGGAGGCCATAGAAGCCCGCCCCGCAGAAGGACGGGATGAGCGACGGATGCACGTTGATGATGCGCCTTTCATAGCGGGCCGTGAAATCCGCGCTGAGGATGGTCATGAACCCGGCGAGCACGATGAGCTCAATGCCGTTCTCCTCAAGCACCGCATTCAGGCGCTTTTCAAAGGCCTGCTGGCCGCCGAGCTCCTTCTTGGAGACCACCGCCGTGGGGACGCCCGCGTTCTCCGCCCGCGTCAGGGCATACACACCGGGCCTGCTTGCCACCACCAGCACGACCTCGCCGCTTTTGATGATGCCGTTTTTCTCCGCATCCAGGATGGCCTGCAGGTTGGTGCCGCCGCCCGATACCAGCACGGCAATGCGTGTTTTCCCGTTTGCCATGGCCGCCTCCTCAGGACAGGATGATCTTCTCATCCCCGCGGACGATGGTGCCCATCACGTAGGCCTCCTCGCCGTGGGCGCGCAGGATGGAGAGGGTCTCCTCCTGCTCCGCCGCGGGCACCACGATGCTCATGCCGACACCCATGTTGAAGGTGTTGAACATGTCGCGCGTGGAAATGCCGCCGGTCTCCTGCAGCAGGGTGAAGATGGGCAGGATGCGGACATCCGCCATTCTGATGGAGGCGCAGAGGCCGTCCGGGATGGACCGCGGGATGTTCTCATAAAAGCCGCCGCCCGTGATGTGGGAGATGCCGCGCACGGGCACCCTGTCAAGCAGCGCCAGCACGGGCTTCACGTAAATCTTTGTGGGGGTCAGCAGCGCGTCGCCAAGGCTCCTGCCGCCAAGCGCCTCCACGGGGGCCTTCAGGTCCGCGTGCTCCACGTCAAACACCTTGCGCACCAGGGAAAAACCGTTGGAGTGGATGCCGCTGGAGGGCAGCGCGATGATGACGTCGCCTTCCTGCATGGTGCGGTTGTCGATGACCTTTGCCTTGTCCACGACGCCCGTGCAGTAGCCGGCAAGGTCATACTCATCCTCCGGGTAGAAGCCGGGCATCTCCGCGGTCTCGCCGCCGATCAGGGCCGCGTCCGACTGCACGCAGCCGTCACACACGCCCTTGACGATGTCCGCAATGCGCTCCGGCACGTTTTTGCCGCAGGCGATGTAATCAAGGAAGAACAGCGGCTTTGCGCCGCAGCAGATGATGTCGTTGACGCACATGGCCACGCAGTCGATGCCCACGGTGTCGTGCCGGTCCATCAGGAAGGCAATCTTCAGCTTGGTGCCCACGCCGTCGGTCCCAGAGACGAGCACCGGATGGGTGATGCCGGTGAGGTCCAGCTCATACAGGCCGCCAAAGCCGCCGATGTCCGTCATGGCCCCCCTGGTCATGGTGGTGGCGATGTGGCGCTTCATCAGCTCCACCGCGCGGTATCCGGCGGTGATGTCCACGCCCGCCGCGGCATAGGCTTCGGATTTCGAGTTCGTGTTCATGCTTTTCATTCCCTCCCGTTCCAGCAGTAGGTACAAAGGTCGCAGGGGTCAATGCCGATGGCCTCGATGATGCCGTCCAGCGTCTGGTATTCGAGCGAGCTCAGGTGCATCTCCCTGCAGATGGTCTCACGCAGCTTCCGGCCGCGCTCGGTCCTGTCGTCGATGTATTCGTCAATGTGGGCAAAGCCCTCCTCGCCCTCCAGCTCCATGATGACGCGGCGCGCAATCAGCTCCATGTCCGAGGTGGAGCGGGAGAAGTTGAGGTACTTGCAGCCATACATGATGGGCGGGCAGGCAGAGCGGATGTGCACGCTCTTGGCGCCGTTCTCATACAGGAACTCCACGGTCTCGCGGATCTGCGTGCCGCGCACCACGGAGTCATCCACGAACAGCAGGCTCTTATCCTTGATGAGGTCGCTAACGGGCACCTGCTTCATCTTGGCCACCCGGTTGCGCTCGGACTGGACGGAGGGCATGAAGCTCCTCGACCAGGTGGGCGTGTACTTGATGAACGCGCGGGCAAAGTGCTTGCCGCTCTCGTTGGAATAACCGATGGCATGCGGGGTGCCGCTGTCCGGCACGCCGCCCACGTAGTCCACGTCCTCCGCAAGGCCGTTCTCCTTGTCGTGGCGGGCCATGATGGCACCGTTGCGGTAACGCATCAGCTCCACGTTGACGCCCTCATAGCTTGCCGTCGGATAGCCGTAGTAGCTCCAGAGGAAGGAGCAGATGCGCTTCTTTTTGCCGGGCTCCTGCAGCTGGGTCATCCCGTCGGGCGTGATCTTCACAATCTCGCCGGGGCCAAGCTCCCGGATGATGTCAAAGCCCAGCTTCTGGGCGGCAAAATCCTCAAACGTGACGGCATAGCCGTCCTCACGCTGGCCGATGATGACCGGCAGGCGGCCCATCCGGTCGCGTGCCGCAATCAGGGAGCCGTCCTCCGTTAAGATCAGCACGTTGGCCGTGCCGTCGATGGCTTCCTGCGCAAAGCGGATGCCGTCCGCAAAGCTCGACTTCTGGTTGATGAGCGCCGCAAACAGCTCCACGCTGTTGATGCGCCCGCCGGTCATGGCATCAAAATGCCCGCCGGAAAAGGAGAGGTACCGGTCCACCAGCTCATCGGCGTTGTTGATGATGCCGATGGTGCAGATGGCATAGGTGCCGAGGCTGGAGCGGATGAGCAGCGGCTGCGGGTCCGTGTCGCTGATGCAGCCGATGGCCGCGGTGCCGCGCATCTCCTCAAACACATGCTCAAACTTGGTGCGGAACGGCGCGTTTTCAATGTTGTGGATCTGGCGCTGCAGGCCAACCTCCGGGTCATAGGCCGCGAGACCGCCACGGCGGGTACCGAGATGGGAGTGGTAATCCACCCCGAAGAACACATCCCCAAGGCACTGCCCGCGGGACGTCATGCCAAAGAAACCACCCATGATGATACTCCTGTCAATCCAGTGTCAAAGCCGTGCCATGATGCCCGCGTCCTTTTCGATGACGGCATCGTGGTCTTTTTTGCGTTTTGCGGCGAGTTTATCGGCAAGGCCGTCATCTCCCAGCGCAAGGATTTCCGCGGCCAGCAGGGCGGCATTTGTGCCTCCGTCCACGGCAACCGTGGCAACCGGGATGCCGGAGGGCATCTGTACCGTGGCCAGCAGGGCGTCAAGGCCCTCAAAGCAGGCGGATTTGCAGGGGATGCCGATGACGGGCAGCGTGGTGTTGGCAGCAATGGCACCTGCAAGGTGCGCGGCCATGCCGGCTGCCGCAATGATGACGCCAAAGCCGTTTTCGCGGGCGCTGACGGCAAAGTCCCTTGCCTCCTCCGGCGTGCGGTGGGCAGAGTAAACATGCACCTCAAAGGGAATCCCAAGCGAGGTCAGCATGTCCGTGGCCTTTTTGATGACGGGCAGGTCGCTGTCGCTGCCCATGATGATTCCAACCTTCTTCATCATTGCCTCCTGAAAAATAAAATCAAAAAGGGCGCACCCTGCTAAAGATAGCAAGATGTGCCCAGACGGTCGGCAGTTACATCCCCCTGTTCCCTGGTGGTCCTCCACCAAAATCCGTCAGTTGCAGGAGGCTTTCCTATCGCCACTAGTATATCACTCAAGGGA
>R21__coassemble_1535_pt1 | contig 15307 bp, 13 predicted proteins | sample R21__metabat2_low_PE_066 | metagenome-assembled genome bin R21 | reverse complement strand
CTTCCTGGGTGGGCCAGATGGACTCATCCATGTAAACCAGGTTGCCTTCCACTGCGAAGTCATGCACGCCATCATAGGTGGACTCGGAGTAGGCCATCGGGAAAATCAGCTGATGGTCGAAATCGCGCACATAGCAGCTGCCGATGGGGGACTCAAAGGAAGCGGTCTCCATAGCCTTTGCAATGTTAGCGGGGGTGATGTCATCACCACAGGCGGTGAGGGCTGCAATGGCAAGCAGGGCCGCATTGTGGCACTGGATGGTCAGGGACATCGGGTAGAGGCCATCAGTCACGCTCTGGAGCTTCTCAGTATATTCGTTCATGGCATCGGTGCCGCTGAAGCAGGGAACCCAAGTGCAGTTTGCGATGCTGCTCGGGAAATCGGTGCCATAGCTTTCCGTCACGGACGGAGCCAGGAAGTCAAAGCCAAAGGTCTGCACATCGCTGAACAGGTCAAACTGGATGCCCTGGGACAGGAAGTTGGCAGCCTGTGCGCCGGAATCGAAGACCACAAGGTCAGGATTCTGAGCCTGGATATCGGAAATGATGGCAGTGAAATCGCTGTCGGTCATCTGAATCATCTGGGTCTTCACAACCTGAACGGAGGGATCCTTCTCAGCCATTTCACGCTCAAAGAAGCCAAAGTTGTCTTCCACAACGCCGCCAACGGAACCGACCATATAAACGGTCTTATATCCCTTGTCCATCACATACTGCTCAAGCACGCGTGCTTCTGCCCAGGCAGAGGGGCCAGTGCAGTAGATGTAATCATTGAAGTTCTCGATGGAAACATCCGTTGCCATGGTGCAGCAAAGAATAACCGGGATTTCATTTGCGCCGGCCCATTCAGCAGCAGCAGGGGCCTGGGTATCCAGAAGCGGTCCAATGATGACTTCGCAGCCCTCTTCCTTCAGCTCGTTCAGACGCTGTGCAACCAGGGAGGTATCGCCCTGGTCATCGCGGAACACGAGTTCAACCTGACGGCCATTGATACCACCAGCTGCATTGACCTCTTCAAAGGCCATCTTCACGGTGGGAATCAGGTAATCCACGATGCCGCCCATTGCGCCAGACTGCACAAGGCAGACACCAACCTTAATCACGTCGCCGGAGGCTTCCGTGGTCGTAGTGGTCGTGGTGGTCGTGGTGGTCTCGGTGGTGGAAGTTGTGGTGCTGCAGCCTGCAATCATCGCAACAGCAAGAACCATCGCCAACACTAATGCGATAATTTTCTTCATGTTTCTTTCCTCCTATTTTACTCCGCATTCTGCGGGCAAAAGATGAAACAGCGCCATTGCTGTTATTTAACATTGGAAATATGGACAACAGAAAAATTTATGAAACCGATTACATTAACTATGGATTATTTTATACTTTCCTTCAAAAAAACGCAATACCTAAAACACATATCCCGCCCTTCATGGCACATCTTTTCGCAAAGGACAGCCTTGGTTATCGCCAAGGCTGTCCGGTAACTGCAGATTGCCTTTTCATAAATAGGGAACCGCTTTTCAGAACTCCTGCCGCATGCTGCGCACGGCGTCAAATTTTTCCTTTGACATCATGCCGTTCATGTCGAAGGAATGGGAGAAGCAGACATTCTTGTTCTCCCAGTCCTGATGGGCATATTTCAGCATGCCATAGAGGGCGGATTTCTCGAACACGTGCATAGTCACGAAGTTGAAGCCAAGCTTCATTACGTCATCCAGCTCCACGGCGGGTTTACCGTCAATCAGCGTGACATCGGGCCACATCTTCCAGCCCTCGTCCACGGCCGCCCAGGACTTGCCCTGATCCAGCACGCGGGTGCCGCCGACCATGGTCATGGGTGCGCCAAGCTTGCGGGCGAGCTGTGCACGCAGCAGGGCCTCCTCCCAGCCATAGGCACCGGCCGCATGGGTACGGGCAATGCAGATGCAGTCCGTCCCCTCGCAGGCGGCAAGGGCCGCCTTGACGCGGGCAAGCCATGCCTCACGGGAGATGATGGCGGTTTCGGGATGCACGGTGGCCGGATTCACCTCATTGGGGTTGGCCGCATAGTATTCCCCACGCTCAAAGCCGCGGATGCCGGTGGCATCCTCCAGCGTGAAGCCGGCGGCACCTGCGCGGATGAGGCGCTTCACGTTGCGGTAGATAACGGCCGGGCTCTCGGCATAGCCATCGTCAAAATCCGCAATCAGCGGGATGTCAACAGCGTTGGTGATGGCCTCCACGGTGGCGATGACCTCATCCACGGTACCGAATGCCATGTCGGGCTGGCCATCCATGCTGTAGGCAATGGCACCGCCGGAGAGCATCAGGCACTCATAGCCGGAGGCCTGGGCCGCGCGCGCGCTCATGCAGTCGTATACGCAGGGGGCAAAAATCTGCTTGCCGCTCTCAAAGAGCTCTTTTGCGGTAACTTTCTTTTTCATGGTTCATTCCCCCTTGCCAAACTGGTAGGCGATGTCGCCAAGCTCGCTCATGTCCATGAACTGCTTCTCCATGGGCATCCACTTCTTCCAGTAACTAAAGATGACGTGGTAGTCCACAAGGTTGCCCTCCTTGTCGCGGAGCAGGCCGTCAAAATCGTGCATGTCCGCATAGAAGGTATTGCCGTTCTCGTAGTTCTTGATGCCGAAATCCATGTCGCCGAACCAGGCCGCCTTCTCCATGAAGGTCATGAACACGAGGCCATAGCCAAGGGCATCCAGCTCTTCCACGCTCACCTCGGGGTTGCCGGCGGCGTCCACGGTCAGGTCGTTCCACAGCTTGGCGCCGGGAACCGCGGCAGCAAAGAGCTCCGCATCCTTTTTGGTGTGGGCAAAGGCAGCGCCGACCATCTCGGCACCGGCTGCCTGGGCCGCCTTGCAGCGGGAGATGGCATCCGTGGCATCGGGGGCATAGGAGCGGGCGATGACCATGCAGTCCGTATTCTCGGCGGCATGCTTTGCAAGTGCCACCTTCTTGGCAAACACCTCTTCACTGACGAGGTGCAGCTCCCCGCTGTCCGCGCCACAGCCATAGGCGCGGTCATCCAGCATGATGGCGGCGGAGCCGGCCTTGACGATGCGGTAGAGGTCATACGGCATGACCCTGAGGTTATCAGAGAAGCCGCTGCGGATGTCGATGATGAGCGGGATGGAGCAGTTATCCTCCACCACGCGGGAGACGGACCACACCATCTCCGTGATGCCCATGACACCCTCATCGGGGATGCCACGCACACAGTGTGCAAGGGCCGTGGCACTGAACAGCGCCGCCTTGCAGCGCATCTTCTCGGCCGCACGGGTGGAAATGCCATCCCAGGTATCCGGGCATACGGTAATCCCCTGTGCGAGCACGGACTGTAAAGTTGCGATACTCATTGGTTTTTACGTTCCTTTCAAAAAATCGAGCAGATAAACCTATTTAACTACCATACATGCTATCGGGAAACAGCTGTTTTCCAACTCATTTCAGTCTTAATGTATTGATGATAACAAATCAAACGGCAAAATGCAACAGCAGTCCCGTCGTCCTTTTCCTTCCATTTTTCCGCCATCCTCCCCCTTGTTTTTCCCGCCCGGTTCGGTTACGATGGTACTGTCACGATGCGGAGCATGAAGAATCCCCCGCACCAATCCCTTTTCAAGGAGCCATCCCATGACCAGCCACAGCGCCGCCTCCCGCCTGAGCGGATACCTCTTTGCCATCCTCTCCGGGGTTCTCTTCGGCATCAACCCGAGCTTCCGCATCATCGCGTCAAACGCGGGCATGTCCTCCCCTGCCATCGTGTTCCTCAGCATGGCCGTGGGGGCACTGGCCGCCTTTGTGTTCTGCGTCATCCGCCACAGGCTGCCCCGGCTGTCCCCGCTGAAAAGCCTCAAGCTGATGGGCATCGGTGCCATCGGCATGGGCGTGACGGGCATCCTGCTGACGCTCTCCTACCGGTTCATCCCCTCCGGCTGCTCCACGGTCATCCATTTCATGTACCCGACACTCGTCTGCGTGGCCAGCGCCATCCTCTTCCGCCAAAGGTTCACCTGGAAGAAGGCCCTTGCCGTGGTGCTGTCCATCACGGGCGTGTTCCTCATCAGCGGGGCCATCATGGCGGACTCCGTCACCGGCATCCTCATCGCGCTGCTGAGCGGCATCACCTTCGGCAGCTATTCCATCGTCCTTGAGCATGACCCGGACTGTGCGGGGCTTTCCTCCGCCCAAAAGATGCCCTATTTCATGGGCGGGGCCGCTCTGGTCAGCCTGCTCATGTGCCTCATCACCCGCAACTTCGGCACCTTCACCGCCACTGCCCTGCTCGGCTCCGCCGTCAGCGGCTTCTGCGAGCTGTTTGCCACGCTCCTCTTCGTGCTCGGCATCAGCAGGATCGGCTCCGTGCCGGTGGGCTTCTGCAGCCTGTTTGAGCCCATCACCTGCGTGGTGGTCGGCGTCCTCTTCCGCGGGGAGCCGATGACCGCCGTCATTGCCTGCGGCATCGTGCTGGCCCTCTCCGCCGTGCTCGTCACCGTGTGGGACGGCATGAAAAAAGCATGACCCCCTTCCGTACATAACGCGCCCCAAAACCATGAAAGGGAACGGCCACACGCCGTTCCCTTTTTGCATGATCCCTGTCGCCTGACCTCATGCCTTCTGCCGGATCAGGCCCATGTCGCCGTGGATGGCCGCGCGGATGACGGGCTCCAGGTATGTGTCCACGTCCGCCGCCGTCACGGGCACCGGCATGTTCTGCAGCTTTGTCGCCATGGTCGGGTCCTTGGCGTTTGTCAGAATGCGGGTGACGTGTGCCTCCGAAAAGCCCGCCACCTCGCCGAGGGTCGTGGGCGCCCCGATGGCCCTGTCAAAGGCCAGCATGCCCTCCGCCACCAGCACCGCCCGCTCCCGGCCGGAGACCGCCGCGGGATCTGCCGCGATGTAGCCGTGGCGCCTCAGGAGGTTGCCGATGACCAGCAGCTGGTCCTGGATGGCATCCGCATAGAACACCGCATAATAGGGGTTCATGATGCCACAGGCCGTGCCGTGGGCCACGATGTCCACGAGCGAGAAGCTGGTGAGATGTGCCCCGCTGGTGCCGCCCAGCATGATGGCATAGCCGCCAAGGTCCGTGGCAAGGCCAAGGGCCTCGCGGGCTTCCCTGTCGCCGGGGGTATCAAGCGCGCGCTTTGCATGGGTGAGGATCAGCTCCCAGGCCGTCTCCACAATCTCACGGGCCCTCTCATAATAGGCAGGCTTTGCCCCGCAGAACACCTCAAACGTGTGGGCCATGCCGTCAAGGGCGCCATCCATGGTGACATGCCGTGGCATGGAAACGGTATCGTCATAGTCAAAAAGGCTCGCAAGCGGCACCACGGCTTCATCCACAATCAGTTTTTTCTGGTGGTTTGCCATGTCGGTGGTGTTGGAGTATTTGGTCAGGTGCGCGCCGCTGGAGGCACAGGTCTCCACCGCCACATAGGGGATTAACTTCCGCCCCGTCCGCTCCAGCTCTCCCGTGATGGCCCCGGCCCCAAAGTAATGGGGAAGTTCCGGCGTCACCGCGTCACCAAGCGAGGCCAGCGTGATGGCCGCCTTGCAGGCATCGATGGAGGAACCCGCGCCCAGCTGTACCACCACATCCGGGTGGCGGTGCAGGATGTGGGTCTCCATGCGGTAGACATCCTCATACGGCGCATTGGGCCGGGCCCCGGTGACATAGGTACCGCCAAGCACCTCGCAGCCAGCCGCCTCCATGGAGGCGATGGCCGCCCTGGCCTGCCGGTCATAGGTCGGGGAGGAAAACAGCAGTACCCGTTTCCCGTACCGTGCCACGAGGCCGCCAAGTTCCCCGGCGACACCGCGTCCAAAGATGTAACTTCCGCCCTTCCACTCCCTGAGGAGCGCATAGGCCTTTTCCTTTGCATCCATCATCATTTGCCTCCGTTTCCGGCTCTGTCGGAACCTGTTGTCTCAAAGGGATACACCATGGCATTACGCTTCCGTGCAGACGGAAAGCATCAAAAGGACGTAGCCGGAGGCGCTGGCGATGGACAGGTCACAGGCAAAGCCATCCTGCTCCCACACATACTCATTATCCTCCGCATTGACCGCCCCGGAAACCGCGTCATCAATGATGGTGGAGCCTGTCTCCCAGGTCAGGACCGGATCCGCCGTGCAGAGCTGGGCCGTGGCGCCCGCATAGAAAATGGTGAGGTAGGCGCTCATGGTGTCCGAATCCACATCCGCGGAGAAAATCGTCACGCAGACCGCCTGGTTCAGGTATCCGTCATCCGTGGCCTCGCCGTCCTCATAATGGTTGAACATCATGGAGCTGCCGGCAACCGTGGTTCCACTCAGCGTGGCTTCATAGTAATGGACCTCCTCCGTATTCACGACATAGCTGAGGCTGTCCAGGTCATTCTCCGTCAGGAGGGCATTCACGCCAGCCACGAAGGCATCAGCATCCAGCACATGGGCCATGGCAAAGGCCTGCGCGGCAGCATCCTCATACGCCCCGGCCTTTTCAAACAGGGCAGCAGCGGCTTCATATTCCCCTGCCTCCTTTTGGGCCATGCCCGCCTCGTAGTAGCACTGCCCTGCAAGCGTAGCGGCATCCTGATAGCTGCCGAGGGCCGTGAAGGCCTCCGCGGCCGCCTCATAGTCCCCTGCTTCCATGCTGGCGGTGGCAGCCTTGTAAGCCTCGCCGTTGCCGCTACAGCCGGCCAGCATGGAGAAAAGCAGCATCGCCACAACAAGCAGCGCAAGTATCCTCTTTTTCATATCATCAAATCCCCCTGTTCTTAGTGCCCGCAATTTTAAAATGCGGACCAGACGTGTTCACCTCCCCATTGTACCACGCTTTTTCCGATAACAAAACAGCACGGACGGTGCCGTGCTGTTCTTTATGGGTTTCTCTTTCATGGTGACCGGGTCACGGGGCACCGTCCCAATGGTGGCGGGGTCCCGTCCCGTCTCACAGCTCCACAAGGCCGCCGTGGCGGAAGGATTCCTGCAGGGCAAAGGCCGTGGCCGTGTTGCGGGTGCCGTCCGGGACGCCCGGCTCCGGCCTGGTACCGGAGAGCACGCAGGCGGCGAAATATTCCATCTCCGCCACGTAGGCATCGTGCCAGCGCGGGATGAAATCCTGATAGCACTCCCGCGTGACGCCGCCGGGGCCCATGATTTCCAGCAGGGAGTCCGCCGGCACCGCCGCAATGCGGAGCGTCCCCCTGGTGCCGATGATTTCCGTCTCCACGGCAGAGCCCTGCGCCGCGGCGCGGCCCGCAAAGATGGTGGCCATGGCGCCGGATTCCATCTGCAGCATGGCAGAGACATTGTCGCCATCACCGTACTGTCTGAGCACGTCATAGGCATAGCACCCGCCGATGGCCCAGCAGCGCGCGGGCTCGGAGCCCGTGAGGTAGCGGATGAGGTCGATGTCGTGGATGGCAAGGTCAATGAAAATGCCGCTGGAGCGGGGCGCGTAGGCAAGCGTCCCTTCGATGGTGGAGGCGGGGTCCTGGCTGGAGCAGCGCACCATGACGATATCGCCGATGTCGCCGCGGGCAATCCTCTCCCTGGCGATGACATAGCTGTGGTCGAAGCGGCGCATGAAGCCGAGCATGCAGAAAAGTTCCGGATGGGCCGCCACAACGGCCTCCGCCTCACGGCACTTTTCCACGGTCTCCGCCAGCGGCTTTTCGCAGAAAACGTGTTTGCCATGCTCCATGGCCAGCTTTAAAAGCTCCACATGGCTTGCCGTGTTAGTGCAGATGGCCACCGCCTCCACGGCGGGGTCGGCGCACAGCGCGGCGGGGTCATCGTAATACGCGGGGACGTCCAGCTCCTCCGCCACGGCCCTTGCGTGGTCCAGATGGCTGGCGCACACCGCCACCAGCTCCGTGTCTGGCACACGGGTGGCAAGGTTGCGCGCGTGTTCCTGCCCGAAGCGGCCAACGCCGATGAGACCGACCCGTAACCTGCGCATGGAAAACCTCCTTTTATGCCTCCAGCCGGACGCGCTTTTCCATGCGCCCGAGCCGGATGTAGAACACGATGATCAGGTACACACCTGCGCCCAGCCAGGCAAGCGGCGCGGAAATGGCCACGCCGATGTAGCCGATGAGCGGCGGCAGCCAAATGGAGAACACCGCACGGGCCACCAGCTCAATGGTGGAGCCCACGAACGGGTTGATACCGTCTCCCAGCCCCTGCAGGCTGGAGCGGAAGATGTACACAAACTGCAGCGGGATGTAAAAATACAGCGCAATCTGCAGGAACTTGGTGCCGTACCAGAGCACCTCCTCCACGTCATCCACGCTCTCCGCGTCGATGAACAGGGAGGTCATCGCGCGGCCCGCCACCAGGTTGAAGATGAGGGCGAACACGCAGCAGCCAAGGCCGATGCCGAGGGAAACGAGCATGCCCTTGCGGATGCGGTCATACCGCCTGGCGCCGAGGTTCTGGCCGCAGTAGGTGGCCATGGCCGTGCCCAGCGCAATCATGGGCTGTTGCAGCAGCAGCTCCACCTTGTTGCCCGCCGTGTAGCCGGCCACTGCCGCCGTGCCATAGGCATTGACGGCACGCTGCACAAAGAGGATGCCGATGGCGATGACGCTGAACTGGAAGGCCATGGGCAGGCCAATCTTGAGATGCTCCCCGGCAAAGTGCCAGCTCCAGGAAAAATCCTCCCGGCTGAGCTTCAGGATGGGGTAGTTCCTTGCCATGTACCAGAGGCACAGCAGGCCCGCCACCAGCTGGGCAAGTACCGTGGCCCACGCCGCGCCCGCCACGCCCATGTGGAACACCAGGATGAACACAAGGTCCAGCACGATGTTGAGGCCCGTGGAGATGAGCAGAAAGTAGAGGGGCCGCCTCGAATCCCCCATGGCGCGCAGGATGCCCGCCGTGAGGTTGTAGAGCATGGTGGCCGCATACCCGATGAAGATGATGCGGATGTAGGTGACCGCGTCCTCATAGATGTCATCAGGCGTGTTGATGAGCTGCATGATGGGGCCCGTCATGGCCAGGCTGATGACCGTGAGCAGCAGCGTATACACCACGCTGAGGATGATGCAGTGGGCCACGCTGGAGCGCACACCCTTCTCATCCCCCGCGCCGAAGCGCTGGCTTGTCACGATGGTGAAGCCGGCCGCCGCGCCCTGCACCATGCCCATGACGAAGAACATGAGGCCACCCGTGGCACCCACGGCCGCCAGGGCCGACACGCCCACGAACTGCCCCACGATGATGGTATCCACCATGGAGTAGAGCTGCTGGAAGATGTTGCCGATGGCGAGCGGCAGCATGAACACAAAAATCAGTTTCCACGGGTTGCCCGTGGTCATATCCGTTACTTTGTTATCCCTTTTTGATGCCATGGTTCCCTATTGATGTCCCTGTTTCACATTGCGGGTGGCTGCCCCGTCGCTTGTATCCGTATCCCCGGGAAGCCGGAGGCCACCTCATCCGCCGGCTTCACCGGCACCTGCTCCCCAGGGAGAAGACTGTCATCCAAGGCAGCCCACTCTCCTGAAAAAGAAATCCTTGCCCTTGAACAACGGGCAGCGCTTCATGCCGCCCTGTCCATTGTCCATTGTTCATTGTTCATTATCCATTGCCGTCTTACCGGATGAAATTGGTCATGGGCCTTGCGTGGCTCCCGGGCGGCGGCAGCTGCTCCTTGGCAATGGCCAGGGCCTTGACGGTCCATGCCATGTCACGGCCAAGGCGCTTTGCAACCTCCACGCCCTCCTCATCCTGCAGGCACTCGCCCGGGTCTGCCCCGTGCACGGCGCCCCAGTAATCGGACGTGACAATCAGCATCTCCATGGCATCCATGGTGCCCAGCAGCTGCTGATAGGTCTCCTGCCCGCCGCTGCGCCGCAGGGTGCATAGTGCGCCACCCACCTTATGATGGAGCTGGTTCACGCCGCAGCCCGCCGCGAGCATCAGGCGGTCCAGCACGCACTTCATGCCACCCGCGATGCCGCCATGGTAGACGGGGCTGGCAAGCAGGATGCCGTCCGCCTCAATGCAGGCCGCAATGATGTCGTTGACGCCGTCATCGTCCCGCACGCAGCGCAGGCTGCCCGTGTTCAGGCAGTGGTAACAGGCCATGCAGGGGTGTACGTTGGGGCCTGGCTGAAACACCTCAAACTCCACGCCGGCGGCTTCCACCTCCCCGCGCACCAGGTCCAGCAGCATCGCCGTGTTTCCGTTCTTCCTCGGGCTTCCGTTGATGGCAACAATCTTCATGGCTCTTCTCCCGTTCTCATCAGAATGTGGGTCCTCCCGCCGCCCGCAGGCAGCCGGCGCACCCCTCCCCTATATTAAAATGCGGTTAATCCGCCGTGTCAACCACCGCGTTGTCATCAGGCAGGCCGTCACGCTTCTCCTTGCGCAGGCAGATGGCAAAATAGGCAAAGCAGATGACAATCTGTACCAGCGTGGCGCACGGCGTGGCAAGGCCGATGTAAAAGACGGAGGTCTCCGGAAGGCGGCTCATCAGGTAGGCGACGGGCAGGCGGATGCCGATGCCGCCGATGAGGCCCTGCACCATCACGAACACGCTCTTGCCCTGGCCGGAGAAATAGCCGACCAGGTTGAACATCACGCTGGTCAGCACACACTCAATGGCAAAGGCCCGGAGATACAGGCCCGCCTGGGCGAGAACGGCCGGGTCGCTTGCAAAGATGCTGGCCACGAGCTCGCCCTTGAAGATGATGAACGTGGCGATGAACACGCCGATGCCGCCCGACACCATCATGCCATAGGCCATGCCACGGCGGGCACGGCTCATCTGCCGGGCACCGGTATTCTGCGCCACAAAGGCCGCCATGGCCTGTGAGAAGGAGTTGGGCAGCAGCTGCACGAAGTTGGTCACCTTCTGTGCCACGCCCACGCCCGCGCTCTCGGTGAGGCCCATCTTGTTGACCAGCGCCATGACGAAGAGGAAGCTGATGCTCACCAGCACGCCCTGCAGGGCGATGGGGGCGCCAAGCTTTAACACCATGCCGGAGGTCCGGGCATTGAACCGGATGTAGGATTTGTTAAAATCAAACGGCAGGCCGCACTTTTTCATGATGATGAGGCTCATCACCACGCTGAAGCCCTGGGCAAACACCGTGGCAATGGCCGCACCGGCCGCGCCCATGTGGAACACCGCCACCAGCAGCAGGTCGCCCGCAATGTTCACCACGCAGGAGATGGCCACCGTGATGAGGGGCATCTTGCTGTCGCCAATGCCGCGGAACACGCTGCCGATGAGGTTGTAGGCCACGATGCACACCGTGCCGACGGAGCAGATGCGGATATAGGCCGTGCAGGCCTCAAACGCCGCCTCCGGCACCTGCAGGATGGTACAGATGCCGCCCGCCAGCGTGGTGCAGAGCACCGTGGGGATGACCATGATGATGGCAAACAGCACCAGCGCCTCCCCCACGATTTTGCCGGCCTCGCCGCGCTCCCCCGCGCCCAGCTTCTGGCCAAGCAGCACGGTGACGCCGGAGGCGAGGTTCGCCATGAGGAAGGTGATCATCTGCATGAAATCCGCGCCGTTGGCCACGGCGGAGATATCCCCCGTCTCCGCGAACCTGCCCACGATGGCAAGGTCCACGGCGCCGTAGAGCGCCTGCAGCGCCAGGGCGAGGAAAATGGGGACGATAAACTTAAGCAGGGGACCCAGGATGGGGCCCTGCGTGAAATCAAATGTCTTCTGCGCTTTTCTTTCCATAAATACCCTGTGTCCGTCCCGTCAGCGGCCATGCCCGCTGACCGTCCTTGAAAAAGCGCCCGCGGCGGATTGCCGCAGGCGCATCATTTCCCAGGGGGATATCCCCCATTTTGCGCAATGGGAATGCGCAGGCCCGGAACGCGGTCCCTTCGCCGGAACCGCCAGCCCTGCAGTCCGCTTTCTTATTTTACCGGCACCTTGATGACGATCTTCTGGATGGCCATGGGCTTGTTGGCGGCGATGTGGGGCTTGTGGGCATCCTCATAGCCGACGACGCAGTAGTCACCCTCACGCAGGTACACGGTGCCCCAGTTTGCGGGGTCATAATAGAACTCGATGTCGTTGGCCTCGTTGTAGGGGATCTTGTTCTTCAGGCCGTCGCGGATGCAGACGCCGATGCACTCCTCACCCTTGATGACATAGTGGATGTCAAAATACTTCTCGTGGGTCTCAAAATCGAGCTCCTCCTGGGGCTGGGTGGTGTAGGCCTGGACACTGGCGCGTACGCCGTAATCAAGGTCAATCCAGCCAAGGGGCAGGTCCGCGAGGTCCTTCCTTGCGAGGAACGCAAAGGCGGTCTTGAACTCGGGAGAGTTCTCGTCATACTTGCCTGCAGTGTTCAGTGCTCCAAGAATCATGTTGGTTCTCCTCCTAAAATAATTTTTTCAGTCAACGTATCCCCCTGCGGGGCAAAGCCATTCCAAAGCCTTGGGAAGGCATGCGTTCCAGTAACTCCAGCGGTGCACGCCCGGCCCCTCCTCATAGGTGAGGTCCACGTGCAGCGCCCCTGCCGCGTCGCGGAAGGCGCGGTTCGCGCCGAGCAGGTCATCCTCCGTACCGCAGCACTGGTAGAGCCGCGGGAGGGACTGCCCGGATGCCACGGCATTGCCGAGCACCGTGCGGATGTCGAGCTTCGCGGGGTCATAATACTCCCCGCCGGCGCCATAAATGGTTTCCATCCAGCCCTTCGGCGGGAAAACGCCCTCCTCGCCCGGGTGGAACACGTCAAACGCGCCGCTCATGGAGAAGGCCTTCCCGTAGAGGTCCGGCCGGCGCAGGGCAAGGTCGAACGCGCCGAACCCGCCCATGGAAAACCCGCCGATGAAGTTATGCTCCCGTTTGCGGGACAGCGGGAAGATGCCCTGCATGGCCTTTGGCAGCTCCTCCGTGAGGAAGGTGAAATACGCGCCGCCAAAGGGCAGGTCCTGATAAAAGCTGCAGGACCCGGACGGCATCACCACGGCCAGGCGGTACCGCTCCGAAAGGGAGACGATGTCGCTGTAGTGCAGCCAGCTCTCGCCGCCATGGCAGACGCCGTGCAGCAGCCACAGGGTCTCCAGCTTCTCCCCATCCTGCGCATAGGTGAAGGCCCTGTCCTCCGGGCCGAAATACTCGCCCTCGGACGGGGTGGGAATCAGCACGTCCACCGGCACGCGGCAGAAAAGGGACTGGCTGTAAAGGTACAGCTTGATGACCGCCATGGGACCCTCCTTTTTTTCAGGCCGCGGGCTGCGTGTCAGCCTCCAGCGGCTTAACCTTCTGCTTCCAGAGTTTAAAGAACATCACCGTGGAGTAGCCAAGGCTCATGAACTCCGAGGCCACGAAGGCATACCACACATAGTGGATGCCAAAAAGCCGTTCAAACAGCCAGGCCAGCGGCAGCAGGATGAGAATCTGGCGGAGGAAGGAATTGACCGCCGTCACATACCCGATGCCAAGGCCGTTGAGGAAGTCGCCCAGCACGATGCAGAACGCGCTCATGATGAACGGGATGGACGTGATGCGCAGCGCGGGGACACCAATCTCGTACATCTCCTCCGTGGCGGAGAAGAGCCTGAGGAAAGCCTCCGGCCACAGGTGCAGCACCACCGTGCCGATGCCCATGATGACGGCCGACACCACAAGGGCCAGCTTCAGCGCCTGCTTCATGCGCGCGGGCCGCCTGGCACCATAATTATACCCCACGATGGGCACCATGCCCTGCGTGATGCCAAAGACCGGCATGAACACGAAGTTCTGCAGCTTATAGTAGATGCCGAACACGGAGACAGCCGTATCGCTGATGGCGATGAGAATCTTGTTCATGCCGACGTTCATCAGCGAGCCCATGCCCATCATCAGCATGGCCGGCACGCCCACCTGGTAGATTTCCTTCACCACGGGGCCCTTCATCCGGAAACCCTTAAAGGAAATCTGAATGTCGTGGTTGCCCGTCAGGCAGAAGATGAGGCCCAGCACCGCGCCGATGCACTGCGAGATGACCGTGGCCACCGCCGCGGCCGACGACATACACATACTCGCCGTCAGTGTCGATGCCGGAGGGCTGGCCGAGGTCGTGGCTGCAGTAAGCCAGCACGTTGCCCTCGCTGTCCATCACATGGACGGCATCCTTCTCACGGTCGCACAGCCAGACGTGGTCATTCTTGTCCACGCAGATGGCATGGGGCACGATGAACTTGCCGGGGGTGTCGGTATAGGCATCAAACACGCCCTTGCCGCCGAAGGTCTTGATGTAGTTGCCCTTGCGGTCGAACTTGTGGATGGCGAAGTTGCCGTAACCGTCGGAAACATAGATGTTGCCCTGGCTGTCGAGGTCCACGTCGTTGCAGAGGTTAAAGTACTCCGTGGTGAAATCGGTGTCCTCAAAGCTCTTCATCTGCTGATAGCTGCCGAACTCCATGCCATGGAAGGGCTCGGTGGCCATCAGGCCGTTGTGCCAGCGCATCTTGTAAACATCGTTCTTCGGGTCGCCCTTGATGTTGTGGCAGCCGTCGTTGGCCTTGCCGATGGTCATGACGATGTTGGAGTTCATGTCCATCTCCACCACCTGCTGCTGCATGACGGTGGCCACGATGATGGTGTTTTCGGGGGTCACGTTGCCGAAATGAACGGGGCCAAACTTGCCCTCGCCCAGCTTCTCGATGTAGTTGCCATCGGGATCCAGCTTCACAAAGCAGGTCTTGGGGCCGGGGGCCATGCCGACGCCGCCGCCGCGGAGCACCACATACAGGTTATCCTGCGCATCGCAGAAACCGCCGGACACGTTGCCCATGTAGGGCAGCATCTCGATGTCCTTGGGCAGGCCCTTGCTGTAGTCCATGTCCAGCTCATACTGGAACTTGCCGTCTGCGGTGGAATAAACGATTTTCTGGTGCTTGCCACGCTCGGGGTCGCCGTGCATCACTTTGACTTCGCTCATAAATTTTTCTTCCTTATTTATTATTTTTATCTTTTATCCGTGGTCTGTTCCCCATCCGGACGGGGAACGCTGATTGGCAAATGAAAAACGCGACGGGATGAGGGTAATCTGTGGATGCCCGTCTTCCGTGGCAAACGCCGCGGAAGACGGGTGATGGGACGTTATGTGAAAAACGGTTCTTATTTGGTGAAGCCCGGCAGGCCCTCGATGGCATACACGCGGACGGGGCAGGAATCGAGGCCGATGATCGGGATGGGGGCGTAGCTGATGAAGAAGATCTCGCTCTCCAGCAGCTCAAGGTTCTGCAGCACCTCAAGGAAGGTGCAGTTCTGGGCCATCAGGATGTCGTGGAAGGGCTTGACCAGGGAGACATCGCCTTCGATGGCAACGCCGTCGCCAAAGCCGACGCACTGGACCTTATGG
>R21__coassemble_1499_pt1 | contig 15565 bp, 13 predicted proteins | sample R21__metabat2_low_PE_066 | metagenome-assembled genome bin R21 | reverse complement strand
TCCTGGATTATGACAGCCTCACCGTCACCGGCCACGGCACCGTGCAGGAGCTGCCGCAGAAGGAATTCCTGCTGCTCTTTAAGCTCCTGTCCTATCCCGGCAAGATCTTCACCCGCATCCAGCTGATGGATGAAATCTGGGGGTCGGACAGCGAAACCGGCTGGGAAACCGTGACCGTACACATCTCCCGCCTGCGCAAGCGCTTTGAGGGCTGGGAGGAGTTCACCATCGATTCCGTCCGTGGCCTCGGCTATAAGGCCACCAAAAACGTATGAGCACCACCGGTAAAAAACGCCATTCCGTCAGGGCATGGGCAAGGCTCCTCTTCTCCCGCCATCCGCGCCTCCAGCGCCCCAAAAAGCGCCAGACAAAGGGTGGCCGTTTCTCGCTGACCCTCATCTTCTCCCTGTTGCTGTTTTTCTTCTTCCTCGTCACCATGGTCATCATGGTGGGCATCTGCTACATCCTCGTCTACACCGGCGTCCTGCAGGTGACCGGCGCCTGGGATGGCGCTTCCCTCTTCTTCCTGTACCTCGGCATCGCCAGCATCGTGCTGGGCTGGCTGCTCTCGTCCAGTGCGGGCAACATCCCGCTGGCCCCGCTCAACCACCTGGTCAATGCCATGAACCGCCTCGCCGACGGGGATTACACCACCCGCCTCAACGCGGGCAAGACCTGGTCCCGCCTAAAGCCTGTCCACGAGGTCTGTTCAAGCTTCAACACGCTCGCCGAGGAGCTCAGCAACACGGAGATGCTGCGCAGCGACTTTGTCAACAACTTCTCCCATGAGTTCAAAACCCCCATCGTCTCCATCGCGGGGTTTGCAAAGCTCCTGCAGCACGGCAACCTCACCGAGACGGAACGGGAGGAATACATCGCCATCATCGCGGAGGAATCCGCAAGGCTTTCCCACATGGCCACCAACGTGCTCTCCCTCAACAAGGTGGAGGGGCACGCCATCCTGACGGGCATCACCACCTTTAACCTCTCCGAGCTCGTGCGCACCAGTTTTCTGCTGCTCGAGCCCAAGTGGTCCAAAAAGGACATCGAACCCGACATGGATTTTGACGAGTATACCATCGATGGCAACGAAGAGCTTTTAAAGCAGGTCTTCATCAACCTCATCGATAACGCCGTCAAGTTCTCCCCCGTGGGCGGCACCGTGTCCATCGACATCCAGAAGCAGGAGGACATGGTCGCCGTCAGCGTGACAAACCACGGGTCCGACATCCCCATGGCGGAATGCGGGCGCATCTTTGATAAGTTCTACCAGGCGGACCGCAGCCATGCCACGGAGGGCAACGGCGTGGGCCTCGCCGTGGTCCGGCAGGTGACGGAACTGCACGGCGGCATCGTCAGCGTCCGCTCCCAGGAGGGCACCACCACGTTCACGGTGTCGCTGCCGGTCTCGCAGAATGCCGGCCGGTAACCCGTTTTTTGACCGATTTCACTTTTCTGCCACAAGCTTTTCACGGTGCTGTCCGCAATTGACACAGCCCGCGCATTTCTTTTTTGCTTCCGTTTCATTACAATGAATATGGTAAAAATTTCCGGCAGGCCCGGCGGGGCCTGCCGGACTCCCATATTGTCTTGCACAAAAGTCATTGATAAGGAAGGTAGTTTCCCATGTCCAAAGTCATCGGCATCGATCTTGGCACCACCAACTCCTGCGTTTCCGTGATGGAGGGCAGTGAGTGCGTCATCATCCCCGCGTCGGACGGCAGCCGCACCACCCCGTCCATCGTGGCCTTCACCAAGGAGGGTTCCCGCCTTGTGGGCACCCCCGCCAAGCGGCCGGCCGTCACCAACGCGGCAAGGACCATCTCCTCCATCAAGCGGGAAATGGGCACCGATTACCGCGTCAAGATTGACGGCCACTCCTACAGCCCGCAGGAAATCTCCGCCATGATTCTTTCTAAGCTCCGCGAGGATGCGGAGAGCTACCTGGGCGAGCCCGTGACCGACGCGGTCATCACCGTGCCCGCATACTTCACGGACAGCCAGCGCCAGGCCACCAAGGACGCGGGCAAGATTGCCGGCCTCAACGTGCTGCGCATCGTCAACGAGCCCACCGCGGCCGCCATGGCCTATGGGCTTGACAAGGAGCAGGCGCAGAAAATCCTCGTGTACGACCTGGGCGGCGGCACGTTTGACGTATCGGTGCTGGATATCAACAACGGCGTCATCGAGGTGCTGGCCACGGCCGGCAACAACCGCCTGGGCGGTGATGATTTTGACAAGGTCCTGCAGGATTACATCCTCGATGCCTTCCGGCAGCAGGAGCACATTGACCTCCGCAAGGATGCCGTTGCCATGCAGCGCGTCAAGGAGGCCGCCGAAAAGGCCAAGATAGAGCTCTCAGGCGTCCAGCAGACCACCGTGATGCTGCCCTTCATCGCGCAGGACCGCTCCGGCCCCAAGAACCTGGAGATGACCATCACCCGTGCCAAGTTCAACGAGCTGACGGCCCACCTGGTCAGCATGACCCGCGGCCCGGTCAGCCAGGCCCTCTCCGATGCCGGCATCTCCCCCGCCCAGCTCAGCAAGGTGCTGATGGTGGGTGGTTCCTCCCGCATCCCCGCCGTCAACGACCTCATCCGCCAAATGACCGGCAAGGAGCCCTTCAAGGGCATCAACCCCGATGAGTGCGTGGCCATGGGCGCCGCCATCCAGAGCGGCGTGCTCTCCGGCACCGTCACGGGCCTGCTGCTCCTCGATGTCACGCCCCTGTCCCTCGGCATTGAAACCGTGGGCGACCACTTTGCCAAGATCATCGACCGCAACACATCCATCCCCATCACCAAGAGCCAGGTGTTCACCACCGCCGCCCCGTTCCAGTCCAACGTGGAAATCCACGTCTATCAGGGCGAGCGCGAGCGCGCCAGCGGCAACAAGCGCCTTGCGGATTTTACCCTGCGCGGCATCCGCCGGGCCCCAGCCGGTGTCCCGCAGATTGAGGTCACCTTCAACATCGATACCAACGGCATCGTCCACGTCTCCGCCAGGGACCTTGATACCGGCAAGGCGCAGGAGATTACCATCTCCGGCTCCGGCAACCTGAGCCAGGATGAAATCAACGCCGCCATGGCTGATGCCGCCCGCTACAAGGAGGAGGACGGCGTCCGGGAGCGCCTGCGCGCCGCCCGCGAGAAGGGCAACGCCGCCTATAACCGTGCCGAACAGGCCATCAAGGCGGATAAGACCCGCAAGGCAGCCCTCAAGGAGCCCATGAAGACGCTGAAGAAGGCCATCGGCCACGATGACGCCGCCGCCATCGAGCAGGCCACCGCCGCCGTGGAGGCCATCATCGGCGCCTGAGCGGGATTTGGTTTGGAGTTGGGAGTTTGGAGTCCTGAGTCCGAGAGAAGTTCAAAGTCCTGAGTCCTAAGTCCTAAGTTGGAGGACGCGGCCAAAAGGCTCCCCTTAGTGGGTAAGGGGAGCTGTCAGCGTCAGCTGACTGAGAGGATGAGAGATATCAATGCAATTATCCTCTCCGGTTGCTACGCAACCACCTCCCCTTTTACAAAAGGGGAGGCTTGCACTGCCGACCCCCAAGCATTCCCCTCCCCGTAGGGGAAGGTGGCATCGGCTCTGCCGATGGCGGATGAGGTGTCCCCCCCAAAACCTCCCGCAAATAATTGTCACAGCGCCCCATTTGGTGCTATACTAACCCTGTTCCCATTTTGACCGTAAAGGAGATGAGCCTCGTGTCCGATCCCTATCAGGTGCTGGGGGTGTCCTCCAGCGCTTCCGATGAGGAAATTGCCAGGGCCTACAAGACCCTCGCCCGCAAGTACCATCCGGACCTCAACCCGGGTGACCGCACGGCCGAGGCCAAGATGAAGGAGATTAACGGCGCCTACGAAACCATCAAGGACATCCGCGCCGGCAAGACCTCCACCGGCTCCACCTACTCGGGCGCCGGCCCGCAGGGCAGCTACTACGGCAGCCAGTCCTCCTCCGGCCAGAATAACCGCTATGGCCAGTCCGGTCAGTACGGACAGCATGGGCAATATGGCCAGTACGGCAGTTACCAAAATGGGCAGGATGACAGCCAGAACCAGCAGGGCGGCTTTTACTGGAGCCCGTTCGGCTTCGGGTTTTACGGCACCTCCGATGATGAGAACCGCACGGAGAACAGCTCCGGCCGCCGCACCACGAGGCGCCCCGGGTTTTACATCCTGCGGCTGTTGCTGCTGATCTGGCTCGTGCCGATGCTGCTCTCGCTGTTCCTGCGCGGCTGTGGCACCACCTCCAGCTACTACAGCCCCTTTACCTCCTATGGCTACGGCTATGGCCCCGGATACTATTCCACCTATGGCTCCGGCACCACGCAGGGTGGAACCTCCACCCAGGGCGGCAGCCCGTCCTCGGACAGTTCCACCAGCTCCTCCGGTACCACCGGCTCCTCAAGCGGCTACGAATACCGTGGCTGGTAACGGCAAGACACAATGAAACGCGCCTGCTTTTAAAAAGCAGGCGCATTTTCATTTGGGAAAACACATATTCCTGAAAAGAGCCTCCATGCCACAACCGGGGCTAAGAATAAGCCTTCCCCTTGAGGGGAAGGTGTCACAGGCATGGCCTGTGACGGATGAGGTGGCACTATCTCATTATTCATTATCCATTGTCATCATACGTGTCGAGGAAGCTGTGCCGGCCCGTGGCGTCGCGGTATTCTATCACGGTGCCCAGCTGCACGTTCTCAAGCGAGCGGAAGATGTTGGCCTCCACGGCGGGGTTGTTCTTCTTCATCTCGGCAATCAGGTGCTTCATCTCCTGCCGTTTGGAGGCGGAGTGGCCGTTCTCATCCACGCTGGAGCAGGTCTCCGTAAAGTGGCACGCGCACTGCAGAAAGTGCAGGTCATTCCTGTCCCGCCAGCGGATGATGTCCGCCTCACGGATCAGGTACATCGGGCGGATCAGTTCCATCCCCGCAAAGTTGGTGGAATGCAGCTTCGGCATCATGCCCTGGAACTGGCCGGCCCACAGCATGCCCATCAGGGTGGTCTCAATCACGTCGTCGTAGTGGTGGCCGAGGGCAATCTTATTGCAGCCAAGCTCCTTAGCCTTTGCGTACAGGTTGCCCCGCCGCATGCGGGCGCAGAGGTAGCAGGGGTTTTTATCGATATGGTCCACGCTGTCAAAGATGCCGGAGGTAAATACCGTCACGGGGATGCCGAGCAGCTGCGCGTTCTCCAGGATGCGCTGCCGGTTTTCCGGCAGGTACCCGGGGTCCATCACGAGGAACTCCAGTTCGAACGGGATTTTATTGTGCCGCTTCAGCCCCTGGAAGAGTTTTGCCATCAGCATGGAATCCTTGCCGCCGGAGATGCACACGCACACGCGGTCACCGGGGCTCAGCAGCGCATAGCGGTTGATGGCCTTGGCAAAGGGCACCTCCAGGGATTTGTGGAATGCCTTGTGGATGGAATCCTCTATCTCCCTGGTGCGGTCCAGGCTGCCGTTTTCTTCCATGACCCTGTCCTTCCTTCCGTTCCCCGCACAGCACGGCACGGGGCCCTATTTTACTGTCAGGTCCCAGTATAACGGATTTTCCCCGCAAATACAAACATCCGCGGGTGGATTCCCCGCGGATGCCGGTCACTAAATTATCGCTCCCTGCTCACACGTCCAGTGCGCAGACATCCTCCACCGTTTCGCGGCGGACGGCCACATAGGAGGTGCCGTCCTTCAACATCACGACCGGCGGACGGCCGATGCGGTTATAGTTGGAGGCCATGCTGTAGTTGTAGGCGCCCGTGGTGCACACGGCAATGATGTCCCCGCGGCAGGTTTCACCGGGCAGGCTGACGGCAGGCTGGATGATGTCGCCGCTCTCGCAGCAGCGGCCCACCACGTCGGCCACCATCGTGCGCGGGGCATCCATGCGGCTGGCCGGCAGCACCGTGTATTTTGCCCCGTACAGGGCATAGCGCGGGTTATCCGTCATGCCACCGTCGATGGACACGTAGTTCTTGTACCCCGTGATGCGTTTGACGGTGCCGGCAGTGTACAGCGTCATGCCCGCATCCGCCACAATGCCGCGCCCAGGCTCCATCGCGATGACGGGGATGGGCAGGCCGAGCGCCTCACAGGTCTCCCTGAGAACCTTCACCATGCCCTCAATGCGGCCAACGGTATCGGGCCGGCCGTCCTCCAGAACATAGGGCACGCCAAAGCCGCCGCCCATGTCAAGCTCCTCCGCGGTATAGCCGTATTTTCCGCGAATCATGGCGATGAACTCCAGCATCACCTTCACGCCGCGCTCATACACGTCCTCCCCAAAGACCTGGGAGCCGATGTGGCAGTGGAAGCCCTTCAGGGCGATGTGCGGCTGCCGCAGGGTAAAGGCCGTGATCTCCTCGGCCTGGCCCGTCTCAATGGCCGTGCCGAACTTGGAATCCACCTTGCCGGTGGAAATGGCCTCGTAGGTGTGCGGGTCAATGCCCGGGGTCAAACGCAGGATGAGGTTCTGCTTCACCCCGCGGCGGGCGGCCTCCGCCTCCACGGCGATGACCTCCTCCGCGTTGTCGGCCACGAAATAGCCGATGCCCCTGTCCATGGCGTAGGCAATGTCCGCATCGGTCTTGTTATTGGAGTGGAAATAGGCCCGGGAGAGGTCATACCCCGCCGCGTGGGCCGTGGCAATCTCCCCGCAGGAGACCACGTCAATGCCCATGTGCTCCTCCGCCATGATGCGGTACATCTGCTTGAAGGAGCAGGCCTTGCTCGCGTACAGCACGCGGTAGTGTCCCTCCCCCAGCAGGCGGGCAAAGGTATCGGTATACAGCCGGCAGTTGGCCCGCAGGCGGTCCTCATCCATCAGGTATAACGGCGTGCCATACTGCGCGGCAAGGGCCGTCACGTCCTGGCCCGCAAAGGTCAGGTGGCCGTCCTTCTCCCCGATGTTGGCAGCAATCTGGTCGTGTAAAAGCATTGGTAATCCCCTTTGTTGGCAGTCACCCCGTGCCGCCGCACGGGGGCGGAAGCGCAGAGTGTATATAATATATCATTTTGGTGGGTGTTTGTCCATAGCTTCCGCTTTAGAAAGCGTGCAACTAGGGATGAAATTTCCGTCCGGGCCCCGCCGCGCCACAATCCCCCGCGTTTTCCCTTGCCCCGCCGCCCCCTGCTGTGCTATCATAGCATTGCCGCAAGGCATAAGGAGGATTGACCATGCTCAAAGGCAAAACCGTGGTGCTCGGCGTCAGCGGCTCCATCGCCGCCTATAAGATTGCAAACCTGGCCAGCGCCCTCAAAAAGCTGCACGCGGACGTGCATGTCATCATGACGAAGAACGCCTGCAACTTCATCAACCCCATCACCTTTGAAACCCTCACCGGCAACAAGTGCCTTGTGGACACCTTTGACCGGAATTTTGAGTTTTCCGTGGAGCATGTGTCGCTCGCCAAGCAGGCGGACGTCCTGATGCTGGCCCCTGCCACCGCCAACGTGATTGCAAAGCTGGCCCACGGCATTGCCGATGACATGCTCACCACCACGGCGCTCGCCATGACGTGCCCGCGCTTCGTGGCGCCCGCCATGAACACGGCCATGCTTTTAAATCCCGCCACGCAGGATAACCTTGCCACCATCGCCCGCTATGGGTACGAGGTCATCACCCCCGCCACCGGCTACCTCGCCTGCGGGGACACGGGTGCCGGCAAGATGCCGGAGCCGGAAGACCTGCTCAGCTACATCCTGCGCGCCGTGGCAAAAAAGAAGGACCTCGCGGGCCGCAGGCTGCTGGTCACCGCCGGCCCCACGCAGGAGGCCATCGACCCCGTGCGCTATGTCACCAACCACTCCTCCGGCAAGATGGGCTATGCCATCGCCCGGCAGGCCATGCTGCGCGGCGCGGACGTCACCCTTGTCTCCGGCCCCACCAGCCTTTCCCCCGTGCCCTTTGCCGCCAACGTGCCGGTCACCAGCGCCCGCGACATGTATCTGGCCGTCACCGGCCGCGCCCCGCAGCAGGACATCATCATCATGGCGGCGGCCGTGGCGGATTACCGCCCCGCCAGCGTGGCAGGGGAAAAGATTAAAAAGGCCTCTGGCGGCATGGACATCGCCATGGAGCGCACGGATGACATCCTGGCCACCCTCAGCGCCGGTAAGCCCGAGGGGCAGTTCCTGTGCGGCTTCTCCATGGAAACGGAGAACGTGCTTGAGAACAGCCGGGCAAAGCTGCAAAAGAAGAACCTCGACATGATCTGCGCCAACTCCCTGCGCACGGCGGGCGCCGGCTTCGGGGTGGACACCAACGTGCTCACCATCATCACCCCGGAGACCGTTGAGGAGCTCCCGCTGATGAGCAAGGATGACGCGGCGAACGAAATTCTGGACCGCATCCTTGCCAATTTGAAAAAATAAGCTATAATGGTGCTGTCTGGCGGACGGACCCGCCTGTATCCCGGTGAGGAACAGGACGGGGCGCATCCCGTCAGGCAGCCGTTTCCCCTTCCTGGCGTGTGCCAGGTCCATCACCGTACTGCATCCCCGTGGCGGGAGCAATAACAAGGAGGTACAATTTCATGAGAAGCAACAAGACCCGGCAGCTCACCATCCTGGCCCTGATGACGGCCATGCTGGTGATTTTTTCGTTTACGCCCATCGGCTCCATCCCGGTCGGGCCACTGGTCATTTCGCTCAACGTCATCCCGCTGGCCATCAGCGCCATCGTGCTCGGCCCCAGGGGCGGCCTCGTGGCAGGGTGCATGTTCGGCATCCTCTCCTTCCTGCAGGCGCTCGGCATCGGCATCCCCAGCGGCATGGGCGCCATCCTCGTGGGCATCAACCCGGTGCTCGCCTTCATCCAGCGCTTTGTGCCAAGGGCGCTTGACGGCCTGATCATCGGCTTTGTCTTCCAGCTGATCGGCAAAAAGAACAAATACGCCGCCTGCGCGGTCACGGGCTTCCTTGCCGCGTTCCTCAACACCGTGTTCTTCATGGGTGCGCTGGTGCTCCTGTTTGGCAACACGGAGTATCTGCAGGGCCTCATCGACGGGCGCAGCATCATCGTGTTCATCTGCTCGTTCGTCGGCGTCAACGCCGTCGTGGAGATGGTGGCCGCCACGCTCGTGGCCGGTGCCGTCGGCTTTGCGCTGTACCGCACGGGCTTCATCAGGGCGGAGGAGCCAAAGGCCGCCGCGTAAATCCCGTTTCCCCCACAGAAAGGAGTTCCCATGCTGCTTGCCATTGACATCGGCAACACCAACATCGTCATCGGCGTCATCGAGAACGATGCCATCCTCCTCACGGAGCGCATCTCCACCAACACCACCAAGACCGAGATGGAGTATGCCATCGACATCAAAACCGTGCTGGACCTCAACGGCATCGGCGAGGACCACCTCGAGGGCAGCATCGTCTCCTCCGTCGTGCCGCAGATTACCCGCATCCTCTGCCGCGCGGTGGAAAAAATCACCCGCCTCACCCCGCTGGTGGTGGGCCCCGGTGTGAAGAACGGGCTGAACATCCAGCTCGACAACCCCTCCGAGATGGGCGCCGACCGCGTGGCCGATGCCGTGGCAGCCATCCACGAGTATCCCGTGCCCCTCGTCATCGTGGACATGGGCACCGCCACCACGCTCTCCGTCATCGATGAGAAAAAGCGCTTCATCGGCGGCATCATCATGCCGGGCGTGCGCATCTCGCTGGATGCCCTCACGGCCCGCGCGTCCAAGCTGAGCGGCATCTCCATTGAGGAGCCCCGCAGCTTCATCGGCCGCAGCACGCAGGACTGCATGAAGAGCGGCGTGCTCTATGGCAACGCGGCCGCCATCGACGGCCTGGTGGACCGCATCGAGGCGGAGCTCGGCCAGCCGGTCTCCGTCATCGCGACGGGCGGCATGTCCAAATATGTCACGCCACACTGCCGCAGGGACGTCATCATGGATGACAGCCTCCTCCTCAAGGGCCTCAACATCATCTACAAAAAGAACCGCTGAAAAGCGGTTCTTTTTCATATTCCTCAGTTTTCTGTACAGCGGTATCTTATCCCACCAGCACGCAGAGGAGTGCCGCGGCGTAATAGATGACCGAAATCAGGTTCGTCCAGCCGCCGCAGATGATCATGTGCGGGCCCTTGGGCAGCTTCCTGACAAGCGGGGTCATCAGCACCAGCACCAGCGGGCTCAGGATGACCATCCATCTCGGCAGGGCCGTCAGCCCCAGCACGATCATGGCAGACATGCCGATGAAACCCACCGTCTGGATGCCGAACGCTACCTTCTTCTGGAAATCGAGATAGTCCTCCACCTCTTTGAGGCAGGCATCGTCATGCCGGCCGATGAGGCCCAGGTTGGCGCAGTGGCTGTGATAGGCGCCTCCGCAGATGATGCCGAGGCAGTTGACAAGGAACAGCACCCACCCGAGGGCTTCATAACCGGGCTTTGCCATCAGCACCAGGTGGTAATAGCCGGTGCAGTACACAAAGGCGGACAGCGGACCGATGATGCCGCCAATGTACAGCCTTTTCGTGCTGACCCGCTTCATGATGGCAATGACCGGGTTCAGTGTCCCGTCGTTCACGTAATCCTCTTTGCTAAAATACAGCGTCATGTCCCCGCAGAACATGAAAAGGGCCCCCACAAGGCCAACAAGTAACGCAGTGTTAAGGTTCATGATATCCTCCTTTTTCCGTCCATCCGGTGTTTCACCTGGGGTCCTTCACCCTGTCCCCCACAATCCAGTAATCGCAGCAGGCCTCGCCCCTGGCAAGGGTGTGCTCCCGCAGGAGCCTGCCGTGCTGCAGGCGGAACATGGTTTCATCGGTTGCGCACAGGGCGGGCATCAGCCCGTCCAGGCCCTCCCGCCGGCAGAATTCGCAGATGGGGCAGCGGGTAAAGTAATAAAAGCTGCCGTCTGAGTGCCTTGCCTCATCAAATGCCACGTGCCAGTTGACGGGGTACCGGTCCCCGTGTTTCTGAAACCAGGCCGCATACTTGTGCATGTCCGTTTCCCATTTCTTCGGGGTCCTGTTGAGGTCCGTCATGCCAAAATAGGTTCTGAGCAGCCTTGCGTTCAGCACATCCGTCATGACAAGCGCCATGTCCCCGGGGCTGATTTTTTTGCCGCTGCCCAGATAGGCGCCCGCGAACACATAGGCAAAATAGGCGTTCATCGCCATGGGGTTGCCGGGGCCAAGGTCATCCGCTTCAGAGAGCAGCCGCCGGTATTCCCGCTTCCCGTTCCGGATGGATGTCTCCGCCAGTTCCCTGCCAAAGCGCGCCGTTATGCTCTTTTTCATCACCGGGGCAAACAATGCCCAGTAGATGCCATTGTACTGCATCCCTTACTCCGTCCCTCCCCGTGCCGTGTGGACCGCCGCCTTATGCGGCATTTTTTCATTTAAAAGATCAGTTTCAAAATGCCCGCCAGCGCCGCGGAAGCCGCAATATAGATGACCACCTGCACAAGATGGGATTTTTTGTTATAGCCAAAGAGATGCGGCCCCAGCACCGGCTCCACCTCCGGATAGTAATGCGCGAAAAAGTGGAAGCCGTTGTTGCAGAGCAGGAACCAGTCAAAAAAGCCGATGTCAAATGCCTTCAGTAGCAGCAGCATCACAAGGAACCGGAGGAAGAACTGCCAGTAGGTAAACCCGTTCCGGATGCCGTCTAAGGCCCCCAGTACCATCGGCCCCGCCAGCAGGATGACGGCCACCACGGCCAGCAGCCAGCCCACCACGTGCTGCCCGCGGAAGCGCTCCGGCTTGGTGTCCGCCATGACCGCCAGCTCCTCCTCCGGGCAGGAGGAGGCAAACCTTTTCTCCTGGATGAAGCCCACCTCGGCCCACAGGACCAGGAAAAGCCCCGCCATCATCAGCACGGCAAGCAGTACCGTCAGTAACATCATATCCATCCTTTCTATTTCAGCAGCGTAAAAATCCCCGTCATCGCTTTCTGTAGTTAGATATTGCTAACCTATATTAGCACAAGCTAACCAAAATTACCACTCCCGTTTTTCAAAAAACGGGGTTGCCCATAAAAACGGACATTTTCTGTGGAAAATCTTTTTTGTTGCATCCGGCCCGCCGCCGTGTTATACTATAGCCGCTTCAGGGCGGGGTGCAATTCCCCACTGGCGGTACAGTCCGCGACCTGGCGTCAGCCAGCTGAACCGGTGCAACTCCGGTACCAACGGTATAGTCCGGACGGGAGAAGTAGCATCGCAATGGTTGTTTTTCACAGTCCATGCGTACGCCCGGGAGAGCATCCTCCTGGGCGTTTTTGCTTCCCCGCTTCCTTCCCCCGAAAGACATTGAAAAAAAGGAAGTGGATTACAATGAAATCTCACGGTTATGTCAGGAAACTCACCACCACCGCCATTCTCTCGGCCATCGCCTTCGCGCTGATGTTCGTGGAGATCTCCGTGCCCATCATGCCCTCCTTCGTCAAACTGGACATCTCGGACCTGCCGGCCCTGCTGGGCGCCTTCGCGTATGGCCCCGTATACGGCATCGTGGTTGAGCTGATCAAAAACCTCCTGCACATCCTCTTCAAGGGCACCTCCTCCGCCTTCATCGGGGAGCTGTTCAACTTCACCTGCGGCGCGGTGTTCGCGGCCTCCGCCGGGCTCATCTACCGGTTCCGCCACACCCGCAGGGGTGCCGTGCTCGCGAGCCTCCTCGGCTGCCTGCTGATGGCGCTCGTCTCCCTGCCCCTCAACTATTTTGTGGTCTACCCGCTGTACGCAAGGATGTTCGGCGGCATGGAGAACATCATCGGCGCCTACGAGGCCATCCTTGGCGTCATCGCCAAAGTTCCCACCGGCAACTCCCTGTTCAACTGCCTGCTGGTGTTCAATGTGCCGTTCACGTTCGTAAAAGGCCTCCTGGACGCCGTCATCTGCTTCTTCATCTACAAGCCCCTCTCCGGCGTGCTGAAGGGCTCTGCGGAGAAGAAATCCGCCTGACAGGCCCTCCCTGGCGGCAGGATGCTAAGCCGCCCTTTGGGAGCCGCCCGCCATATCCAGGCCCACACGAAAAAAGGACTTCCCCCGCACGGGGGAAGTCCTTTTTGATTATCCTGTGTGTCATCCGTTTTCCCTGGCCACCCGCACGGCCTCCGTGCCATGGTGGCGCAGCAGGGTTACATCAATAATCGCCATCATTGGGGGCGCCGCAGTAGCAATCATTCCCCTCTTCGAAGCTATGTCCAGCATAGTTCGTGGTATAGCCGCAATATTTGCACCTGCTCCAGTGCTGGGAATCGTTATGTCTCCATTCATATGTGCAGCTTTCCGTCCTGAGTGTCTCCTTGCACAAGTTGCAGACAACGCTGTGCGTTCCATCTGAAAGGCTGCTGTACGTCACCGAGGGGTGCGTACATTCGCCCACGATGGTAAACTTGTTGCCGCAGTTGCAGGTAAATGTCACGGTGCCGTCCGTGTTTATGGTGATGTCGTCGCTGTCAATGTTGCCGCTTACATACCTTGCCTGGTGTGTGGAAGTGTCCGTATAGCCACAGACCGTGCAGGTATACTGGCAGGTGCCCGTCGCGCTTGTCTTATCCACGGTCCAGGTAAGGACATGGCCATCATAATCCACTGTCTTGCCACAGACCTTGCAATCTCTTTTATGGGATCCGTCTGTGCACACCCAGTCGCCTGGGGTATGCGCTTCCACGGCAGTTTGGTATTCGCAGGTCTGGCAGGTCTTATAGTGTCCGATGTTATTGTCATCATCATCATATTCAATCTCCCACGAGCCAAAGTTATGGGTGGCGGAAGTCATTACGTAGCCGCAGTCCTTGCATGTCTTCTTGCAGGTGGTTTCCGTACCCTGGTAATTCCAGTCGTGCCATCCCCAGGACTCTTCCCGTCCACAGACCGTGCAGACTTCAAAATGCCCGTCCTCATCTGCAGAGCTTTCCATTTGATGTGCCTGCGTCTCCGTGGTCCCGCAGAGGGAGCAGGTCCTCTGGTGCAGGTCCTCGTCATCATCAGACTTCTTCCATGCGCTCCAGTCATGGTCGTGTCCATAACCACAGAGCGTGCAGGGGTTGCCGTCATGGTCAGCCTTTTCCGTCCGGTAGCCGCACACGCACAGCTGATAGTGCCCGGTGATGTCCTTCTCATAGGAAAGGTCATGGGGTTCCGCCGTGCTGACGACATACCCGCAGTCCGTACAGGTGACAGTATGCGTTTTGCCATCCTGATTATCCGTCAGGGCCGTATTGACATGCGCCTGCTCTGCCTGCCCATAGCTGATGGTAAACCGGAGGCCGCAGACACACTCCCACACCACGGTACCGTCGTCCGTACAGGCCGGGCTCCCGGAGATGAGCGTACCGTCCGTGACCGTACCGTCCTCCCAGTCCCAGCCATAGCGGTCGCCATGGGTGACGGCATCCCCGGTATAGCCGCAGACCGTGCAGTATGGCTGGCACAGTCCATCGATGCCGTCCTTGGTTTGATAGGCCCAGGTATGTTCTTCCTGCCGTACATACCCGCAGTCCCCGCAGGTGAGGACATGATACAGGTAAGCAACCTCGCCATCGTTTCTGTCATCCGCCTTTGCGGAAGACCAATTGCCATGCTCGGCATCCTCTTGACTTTGACAGACAGTACAATGGCGCCTATGGCACTCATCATCAAAAGAAACCTCACCTTCACCAGCAATTGTATCACTAATCACGTACCATGCGGTGTAATCGTGAGGAATGGTGATTTCCTCCTGTTCCTTCAGCACGGTGCCACAGACAGAACAGACACTGCCGTCTGACAGGCCGGGGGTTTCGCAGTCCACCGCGGCATAGCCGGGCACAACGGAGGGGGTGTGCGCGGCCGGAATCCTTTTCTGTGCCCTGAGGGTTGTCCCGCAGACGGAGCAGACCGTGCCGGACGTGAGGCCATCCTCCGTGCAGGTCGCGGCGTATCCCTCCACCGTCACTTTGGTATGGGCCAGTTTGGGGATGACCACATGGTCCTCCGCCCCGCAGACGGAACAGACCGCCAGCTTCTCGCCGCTGTGCGCGCATGTTGCCTTCGTGGTCACCCTGTAGTTGCCGTAACGGTGGGCACCGCGGGAGGCGTTTACCCTGATATACCCGCACGACACGCACGTCTCACTGCTGATGACTTCCGTCCGGCAGTCCGCCGTCCCGTCCAGGGATACCTTATCGCCAAATTCATGCACGTGGCCGGCTTCCGTCTCCACCTCCGGCTCCCGCGCAAGGAGCTGCGCAAGCTCGCCCGTGACTGTAAAGCCCTCCGGGAGTGTCAGGCTCCCGTCCGGGGAAACCACGAGCAAGAGCACCGCGTACGGCTCCGCACCGTCTGCCGGCTTCCCCTCCGCAAGGCACACGCCCGACACCGCCAGCGCGAGCACCATGAAAAGCGCGGCAAAAAGGATGCCCCTGTTCTTCCCCGACTGCCTCATGTCATTTCCCTCCTTGGCTGATTTTTTCCGTTGACCGCCATCCCCGCCGGATGGCCCTGTTCCCTGTCTCAGATGGTTTTCTTCCCGGAATGACTTTGTATGCCCGGCGTTCCCGGGGAACCGTACCGTGGGGGATGTCCCCTCATTTTTGCGTGACTGAAGTGATGAATCCTGATG
>R21__coassemble_1432_pt1 | contig 16006 bp, 10 predicted proteins | sample R21__metabat2_low_PE_066 | metagenome-assembled genome bin R21 | reverse complement strand
AGCTCCTCCTCATCGGCGGGCATGTAGCGCTTGGTGCGGCGGTAGACAAGGCGGCCGTGCTTGACACCCGGAATGCGCTTGGCCGTGCGGGCCGCGTCCATGGCGGTGTTGCCGGCGCCGACCACCACCACGTCCTCCCCGCAGGGCAGGGGCGTGCCGGCCTTGTAGGCGGCGAGGAAGTCGAGGACATCGGTGGAGCTGCCGCTCTCAAGGGCGACCCTGCCGGGGGCCCAGGCACCGATGGCATACACGATGTGGGTAAAGCCCATCGCCTTCAGCTCCGCGGCGGACGGGGCGGGGGCACCGGTCCTGATGGTGACGCCCATGGAGGCGATGATGGCCGCGTCGCGGTCAATGGCATCCTCCCCGATGCGGAACGGCGGGATGACATAGCGGACGATGCCGCCGAGCTTTGCCTGTTTTTCAAAAAGGGTGACGCTGGCGCCCTGACGGCCCAGGAAGAAGGCGGCTGCCATGCCGGCAGGACCGCCGCCGACCACTGCCACGCGGATGTCCTCCACCTTGGCGGCGGGGGCGAGGGTGCCGATGACGGCATCATAGCCGCTGCGGGCCGCGGCAAGCTTGGCATCGCGGATGTGCACGCTCTCCTCATAGAAGTTGCGGGTGCACTTGTCCATGCAGCGGTGGCTGCAGATGGTGCCGGTGATGAAGGGCAGCGGGTTCTTCTCGAGGATGACCCTGAGGGCATCCGCATGGAGGCCCTTGCCCACCAGCTCCACATACTGCGGGATGTCCTGATGGATGGGGCAGCCCTCGCTGCAGGGGGCCGTGAAACAGTCGATGAGGGGCACCGCACGGTCCAGCTTGCGCTTGGGGGCGGGCTTGACGGGCTTGGTGTTGCGCACGCTGGCGCGGGCCTGCTCCGCAAGGTAGGCGACCTTGCCCACGGAGACACCGGTAAAGGGCAGGTAATCGTGGGACTTGAGCGCATTGCCCATCTGGGTGAGGCGCTGGTAGCCGCCGGGCTTTAGCATGGTGGTGGCCATGGTGATGGGCCAGATGCCGGCATCAAACAGCGGGGCGATGTTATAGGCATCGATGCCGCCGGAGAAGGACATGCGCAGCTTGCCGTCAAACTCACGGCTGAGGCGGTGCGCCATCTCAATGGTGAGCGGGTAGAGGGAGCGGCCGGACATGTACATCTCGCCGGAGGGGAGCTCGCCACGGGTCACGTCCACGGGGAACGTGTTGGAGAGCTTCAGGCCGAAGGACACGTTGTTCTTTGCGGCCAGGGCGAGGAGGCGGCGGAACATGGGCACCGCGTCGCCATACTGCAGGTCCTCGCGGAAGTGGTGCTCATCAAACACGATGTAGTCAAAGCCGAGGCCGTCCAGGATGCTCCTTGCCGTGTCATAGCCAAGGATGGTCGGGTTGCACTTGATGAAGGTGTTGAGGTGCTTCACGTCGATGAGGTAGGTGGCGATGCGCTCAATCTCCCTGGGCGGGCAGCCGTGCAGGGTGGAAAGCGTGATGGATTTGCACACGGCGGGGTCGATGGCGTCAAGGTAGGCCTTGTCCACACCGGGCAGGCGGTCAAGGTTCTCCTCCGCCCAGGCGCGGCAGGCCCTGAACTCCTCGGTGTCCGCGGCGTTCTTGATGCCCTCGATGAAGCGGTCAATCTTCTCGGAGATGATGCCGTCGTAGGTGTAGCCGACGCTCATGTTGAAGATGAAGCCCTCCGGGTCGCCCCAGGAAAAGGCCCTGGTCATCAGCTTGAGGGCGTACCAGGCCTTGACATACTCGCCAAAGGCCTGCGGGACGGTCAGCTCCGTGGACCACTCGCAGTTATAGCACTCATCCTGCGCGGTGATGCAGGGCTTGGGCACGCACTTGGAAAGCTCCAGGCCGTCCATGATCTGCACGGTCTTCAGCTCGAAGAAACGGCTGCCGGCGTAGTAGGCGGCGATGATGTTCTGCGCGAGCTGGGTGTGCGGGCCGGCGGCGGGGCCGAAGGGGGTCTCCAGCTTCTCCCCGAAGATGGAGAGGAACTTGCCGGGGACGGGCTCAAAGCGGCGGCGGATGCCGAACACGCTGCCCTTCTCCTGCTCACAAAGGATCCAGTTCATCAATGACCCAAACGGGATGGGCGTCATCTGGTCTAACATGGTTTTCTCCTCCAAATGTTCTCTGTCGTGTGGCCACGGGATGGGCACCCGGGACCTGTCAGGAAAGGCTGGTGGCCTGTGGACAACCCCACCGCCTGTTTTACAGGCACCTCCCCTTACACAGGGGAGGCTTGGCGGGGCAAACCTGTTGCATGATTACGCGTTGACGGCGTCCGCAAGGCGCTGGGCGCTGTCGCGGCACTCCTGCATGAGGGCCTTCTCGTCGATGCCGAGGAGCTTGCGGTCACGCATCAGCACCTTGCCGTTGCAGATGGTGTCCGTGACGCTGCGGCCCTGCATGCCAAAGAGGATGTGGCTGTTGCAGTTGCCCGCGTGCATGGGGGTGAGGGGATCGTAATCCACCACGATGACATCGGCATAGGCGCCGGGCTTGAGCACGCCGACGGGATGCTGATAGTAGCGGCTCGCGATCTTCGCGTTGTTGGTGAACAGCATCTCCGGGATTTCGCCCCAGGCCACGGTGGGGTCACAGAGGTGGTGCTTATGGATGATGTTGCCCACCTTGTAGCTCTCCAGCATGTCGTTGGTGTAGCCGTCCGTGCCGAGGCCGACGGTGACGCCTTCCTTTAACATGTGCAGCACCGGGCCGCAGCCGACGGCATTGCCCATGTTGGATTCCGGGTTATGGATGACGGCGGAGCCGGTATCGCGCAGCAGGTCAAACTCCGCCTTGTTGGTGTGCACGCAGTGCACGGCGAGGGTCTTGTCGCCGAGGACGCCGGCATCATAGAAACGCTCTATGATGCGCTTGCCGTAGGTGGCGAGGCAGTGCTGCACGTCGCTGATGCCCTCCGCGCAGTGCACGTGGAAGCCGGCGCCGTGGCGCTTCTGGTTGCACAGGTCCAGCGTGGCATCCGATACGGTGAAGGAGGCGTGCAGGCCCATCAGGCCCTGCAGCATGTCGCCGCCCTCTGCCTGGGCACGCAGGATCATGCGCTCATTCTCCTCCACGGACTCGCGGGATTTCTTCTCGCCGTCGCGGTCGGACACCTCGTAGCAGAGGCTGGTCCTGACGCCGAGCTTGATGGCGGCATCGGCAAGGTCATCGAGGCTGTAGGGGATGTCAAAGAAGCTCGCGTGATGGTCAAACACGGTGGTGACGCCGTTCTTGATGGAATCGGCATACACGGCGAGCGCGCTCAGGCGGTTGTTCTCGTGGGTCAGGCAGCGGTCAATCTTCCACCACTGGCCCTCGAGAATGTCGTTGAAATCCCTGGGGCTGTAGCCGCGGATGGAAAGGCCGCGGGCAAAGGCAGAGTAGATGTGGTTGTGCATGTTGATGAGGCCCGGCATGATCACGCCGCCGTTTGCGTCAATCCGCTCCGCCTCCGGGTACTTGGCAAGGAGCTCCTCAGAAGGGCCCACCTCCAGGATGAGCGCGCCATCGGTTACGACGGCCCCGTCATCATAATAAGCGCCATTGTCGCGGGTGATAAGTCTGCCATGATGGATGATCAGCATGATACATGTCCCCCTTTAATATGGAATGATGTCCTGAATTTTCTGGGATTCCTGTGGATGTCCTGGAATTTTTACGGTGATTGACGGCATCTTTGACGTGTCGGACGGGGTGGAAAGCCATTCCCCTATCTGCATTATACAATGGAGTTTCCCGTGATTCAACAAAAAACGGAATAAATATCAAAATATTTTTATGGAATCAAAAAATATTTTTTAAATAGGCTTGCATTCTCGGCACTTGCCATATAAAATGATGGTGTAAAGGTTTTCCAACTTGTTTTTCCGCTTCTTTTTTGTTATCATTGTGTTCATCAGTTTACATTGCCGCAGGGTCCGTCATTTTTCGGGACGGACGGAACTTGATTTTCAACGTTTTCACTGGGAGGAACTGATATGCGCCGTATTGCCGGTTACCGTTGCACCATCTGCAAGAAGGAATACGCCTTCGGCCCGGAGCTGATGACCTGCCCCGCCTGTGGGGAAAAGGGCATCCTGGACATCCTTTATGATTATGATGAGGTAAAGAAGGACCTCACCAGGGAGAGCCTTGCGGCCTGCCGTGACAACAGCATGTGGCGTTACCGTGCCCTGATGCCCGTGGCGGACACCACGGACGTGTCAAAATTCCTGCGCATCGGCTGGACCCCCCTGTATGAGTCCATGAACCTCGGCAGGGAACTGGGCATTAAAAAGCTATACATCAAGGACGATGGCATCAACCCCACCGCCTCGCTGAAGGACCGCGCCAGTGGCGTGGCCGTGGCAAAGGCGATTGAGCTGGGGTACGATACCATCGCCTGTTCTTCTACGGGCAATGCCGCCTCCTCCTGCGCCGGCAGCGCGGCCCGCATGGGCCTGAAGGCCGTCATCTTCGTGCCGGAGCGTGCCCCCGAGGGCAAGGTGGCGCAGCTGATGATCTTTGGCGCCAAGCTGGTCAGCGTGCATGGCGACTACGAGGCCACGTTTGAGCTTTCCAAGGCGGCCATCGACAAATACGGCTGGTATAACCGCAACGCCGGCATCAACCCGGTGATGATCGAGGGCAAGAAGACCGTGTCGCTGGAGATTGCCGAGCAGCTGCACTTTGAGCCGACGGACTGGGTGGCCTGCTCCGTGGGCGACGGCTGCACCATCGGCGGCGTGTACAACGGCTTTTATGACCTGTTCCAGATGGGCCTCATCGACAGGATCCCCAGGATCCTCGGTGTGCAGTCCACCGGCTGCTGCCCGTTTGTGGATGCCGCGCGGGAGAACCGTCCGCTCGTGCCCACCCCGGAGAACACCATTGCCGATTCCATCGCCGTCGGCGTGCCGCGCAACCCCGTCAAGGCCCTGCGCGCCGTGCACGATTCCAATGGCGCCTGGATTGCGGTCTCCGATGAGCAGATCCTCGACACCATGCGCGTGCTTGGCCGCACCGAGGGCGTGTTCGGCGAGCCTGCCGGCGTCACCGCCACCGCGGGCGTCCGCGAGGCCGTGGCCAGGGGCATCATCAAACCCGATGAGACCGTCACCGTCATCTCCACGGGCAGCGGCCTGAAGGACGTGAAGAACGCCCTGCGCGCCGCGGGCAAGCCCATCCTCTGTGAGCCGAGCCTGGAGGCCCTGGAGGCAAGCGGCATCCTCGGCTGAACGGCCGGCGGACGTGCCGCATCCTGATGGTTATTCCGCCCCATCCCGATGGGGCGATGCATAACAAAAATATAAATTGGAGGAAAAAACAATGAAAAAGCTGATTGCAATCCTGCTGAGCCTTTGCCTGGTGCTTGGCCTTGCAGCCTGCTCCGGCAGCACCACGGATAGCACCGCGGCGGAAGATTCCCTCAAGATTGGCCTGATCTGTGTCCATGACGAAACGATTGGTTACGACCAGGCGCACATCGATGGCTTCAAGGCTGCTGTTGCTGAGAAAGGCCTCAGCGAGGACAGCTACATCATCAAGACCAACATCCCCGAAGGTCCTGAGTGCTACGATGCCTGTGTTGACCTTGTGGAACAGGGCTGCCAGCTGATCATCACGGACTCTTTCGGCCATGCCAGCTTTGCACAGCAGGCGGCAAGTGAGTATCCGGACGTTCAGTTCGTTTCCTGCACCGGCTCCAACGCCCTTGCAAGCGGTCTTTCCAACCTGCATAACATCTTCCCGCACACCTATGAGTCCCGCTTCATCTCCGGCGTCGTTGCCGGCATGAAGCTGCAGGAGCTCATCGACCAGGGCGCACTCTCCGAGAAGAACTACGATGCAGACGGCAAGATCAAGACCGGTTATGTCGGCGCCTTCCCCTTTGCAGAGGTTATCTCCGGCTATACCGCATTCTTCCTTGGCATGCAGTATGTTGTCGGCGATGTCATCTCCATGGATGTTACCTTCACCAACAACTGGGCTGACGCTGCTGCAGAGCAGGAAGCCGGCCAGTCCCTGATTAACAGCGGCTGCGTCATCATCAGCCAGCACGCTGACTCCCAGGGCATGCCCACCACTGCTCAGGCTGAGCTGGAAAAGGGCACCGTCTGCTATGCCGTCGGTTACAACGTGGACATGCTCAACGTTGCACCGCAGGCGGCACTGACCTCCGCACAGAACAACTGGGCTTACTTCTATGGCTATCTGTTTGATGCCATGAAGAACGGCACCGCCATCCCGACCGACTATTCTGCCGGTTATGCAGAGGGCGCAGTCATGATTTCCGCACTGGGCGAGTCCTGCGCAGCGGGCACCCAGGAGAAGGTCGATGAGGCCATCCAGGGCATCAAGGATGGCACTCTCAATATCTTTGATACGAACAACTTCACCGTCAACGGCGAGCACCCCACCACTTTCCTCGTGGACATCGATGGTGACTATGTCGGTGACGAGGGTTACGAGGCCATTCAGGATGGTATCTTCGTGGAATCCTCCATCCTCAGCGCACCGTACTTCTCCTTCCAGATTGACGGCATTAACCTGCTCAACTGACGTGTAATTCCGCTTGGGACTGCGGGGCGGCCTAAAGGCCGCTCCGTAGTCCCATCCTTTTTCAGGCATCGTTGCCCGTTTCTTTTTAACAGTATTTCATTTTCATGTCTTTTATCTGTGATTCCGGTCTGAAACCAATGTGTTAGGAGGAAGAGAACGTGTCTCAATATGCACTCCGCATGCAGGATATCACCAAGACCTTTGGCCCGATCAGGGCGAATGACGGGGTGAACCTGACACTGAACAAGGGTGAAATCTTAGCACTGCTGGGCGAAAACGGCAGTGGCAAGACGACCCTGATGAATATGCTGTCCGGTATTTATTTCCCGGATGGCGGACAGATTTTTGTCGATGAGGAACCGGTGACCATTGCGTCCCCGCATGATGCATTTAAGCTTGGCATCGGCATGGTACACCAGCATTTTAAGCTGGTGGATGTGCTGACCGCGGCTGAAAACATTGAGCTGGGCCTGCCGGGGAAGACCGTTGTCGACAGAAAGGCCATTGCTAAGAAAATTAATGAGATCTGCTCCCGGTATGGGTTTGTCGTGGACCCAAACAAGAAGATTTACAACATGTCTGTTTCTGAGAAGCAGACCCTTGAAATCGTGAAAACCCTGTACCGCGGCGCAAATGTGCTCATTCTTGATGAACCCACTGCCGTGCTGACCCCGCAGGAGACTGACAAGCTCTTTGAGGTCATGCGCAACATGAAGGCAGACGGGAAGAGCATCATCATCATTACCCATAAGCTCAATGAGGTGCTCGCCATATCAGACCGTGTGGCGGTCCTGCGCAAGGGACACTTCATTGGGGAGATGCCGACGGCGGAGGCCACCATCCAGAGCATGACGGACATGATGGTCGGCCGCGCGGTGGCACTGAACATTCACCGTGATGATCCCGTCGCGCCCAAGGAGAAGCTGCGCATTTCACATCTGACGGTCCGCGACAAGGATGGCGTGGAAAAGCTGCATGACATCAATCTTTCCGTCTACGGTGGCGAAGTGCTTGGCATTGCCGGCATCTCTGGCTGTGGTCAGAAGCAGCTGCTGGAGGCCATTGCCGGCCTGCAGACGACGGAGGAGGGCGCAAGCATCCTTTACCAGCCGGATGACCTTGCCCAGAAGGAACTGGTTGGCATGCATCCGCGGGATATCTCGGACATGGGCGTGAAGCTCTCCTTTGTGCCTGAGGACCGCCTTGGCATGGGCCTCGTCGGTTCCATGGACCTGTCGGACAACGTCATGCTCAGGTCCTACCGTAACGGCCATGGGTTCTTTACGGACAGGAAGACACCGCAGGATCTTGCCAGGAAGATTGTTGTTGACCTCGAGGTGGTGACCCCCGGTATTTCCACGCCAATCCGCAGGCTTTCCGGCGGCAATGTCCAGAAGGTGCTGGTTGGCCGTGAAATTGCCCAGTCCCCCGAGGTATTGATGACAGCCTATGCGGTCCGTGGCCTTGACATCAACACCAGCTACACCATTTATAACCTGCTGAATGAGCAGAAGATGCGTGGCGTGGCCGTCATCTATGTCGGCGAGGACCTTGACGTGCTGCTGGAACTGTGTGACCGCATTGCGGTACTGTGCGAAGGCAGGCTCAATGCCGTTGTTGATGCGCGTACCACAACAAAGGAAGAGGTTGGCCTGCTGATGACTTACCTCAAGGAAGAGGACGGTACAGAAAAGGAGGAAAGCCATGAGGAAGCATGAACCGCTTATCCATGTGACGAAGCGCGCATACCCATTGGTCTGGTGGAAAAACTGGGGGGTCCGCCTGATTTCCGTATTGCTTGCCCTGATTGTCAGCTGTATTTTCATCTATGGCATTTCCAAGCTGAACCCGTTTGAGGTTATGGCGGCCATGGTGAAGGGTGCATTTGGCACGCCGACCCGCGCCTGGGCAACCATCCGTGACATGGCACTGCTTCTGTGCATTGCCATCGGCCTTGCCCCCGCATTTAAGATGCGCTTCTGGAACATCGGCGCAGAGGGCCAGATCCTGGTTGGCGGCTGTGTGGCCGCGGCCATCTTGATTTACTGCGCAAAGCTGCCGACCGCTGTCATGCTGGTGATGATGTTCATCGGGTGTGCGCTCGCCGGTATGATCTGGGGCATCATCCCTGCCATTTTCAAGGCGAACTGGAATACCAACGAGACCCTGTTCACCCTGATGATGAACTACATTGCCATGAAGCTGACCAACTTCCTGATTTCCAAGTGGGAAACGCCTCCGGGCTCCAATCAGGTTGCGGTCATCAACATGAACACGCAGGCCGGCTGGTTCCCGAGCATCTTTGGCCAGAAGTACATGCTCAATGTCATCATTGCGGTTGTGCTTGCCGTTGCCCTGTATTTTTACCTGAACTATTCCAAGCAGGGGTATGAAATCTCCGTCGTCGGCGAAAGCGAGAACACGGCGCGGTATGCGGGCATTTCCGTGAAGAAGGTCATCATCCGCACCATGGCCATCTCCGGCGCCGTCTGTGGCCTTTCCGGCATGGTTGGTGTCGCTGGTTCCGCACATACCATCGCGCTGGAAGTTGCGGGTGGCCGTGGCTTTACCGCCATCATCGTGGCGTGGCTTGCAAAGTTCAACTCCGGTGTGATGGCGCTGATTGCGGGCCTGATTGTCTTCCTGCAGAAGGGTGCCGTGCAGATTGCATCCCAGTTTAACCTCAATGACTATGTTTCCGATGTTGTGACGGGCATTATCCTGTTCTTCATCCTTGGCAGCGAATTCTTTGTGAATTATTCGCTCCGCTTCCGCAAATCGAGAGAGGAGGCTAAAAACTGATGGATATATTCCTGTCCCTGTTACAGTCTTCGCTGGTGTATGGCACCATACTCCTGTATGGCGCCATGGGTGAAATCCTGACGGAAAAATCCGGCAACCTGAATCTGGGCGTGCCGGGCATCATGAGCCTTGGCGCGGTTGGCAGCTTCATCATGGCACGCCTGTATGAGGTGATCATCTGCGGGCAGACCGGCGCCACGCCGTCTCCCTGGCTGTGCATTCTCTTTACCCTTGCCGGCGCCATCCTGTTTGCGGGTCTTGGCGGGTTTGTTTATTCCCTGCTGACCATTACGATGCGCGCCAACCAGAACGTGACCGGCTTGACGCTGACCATCTTTGGCTGTGGTTTTGCCAATTATTTTGGCTCTGCCATCCTGCAGAAGCATGGCGGCGTTGGCAGCCTTTCCCTCTCGGTGACTTCCCGCGCATTCCGTGCCGTAATCCCGGGCCTTGAATCCGTCAAGGTGCTGGCGTCGCTTGGCTGGCTTGTGTATGTGTCCATCATCATGGCAATTGCCATGCAGTGGTTCCTCAGCCGTACCCGCGTGGGCCTGAACCTGCATGCAGTCGGCGAAAACCCCGCAACGGCAGATGCAGCCGGCATTAACGTGACCAAGTACAAGTACCTTGCCACCTGCATTGGCAGCGCCATCTCCGGACTGGGCGGCCTGTATTATTTCGTGGACTATGTCAAGGCAGCCTGGACAACGGATGGTACGCTGGAGGCACTTGGCTGGCTGGCCGTGGCACTGGTCATCTTTGCAACCTGGAAACCTGCCCGCGCCATCTGGGCCTCCTATCTCTTTGGCGCACTCAGCTGGGCATATTTCTATGTCGGCGGCCTGAACCGTTCCAGCCAGGAGATTTTCAAGATGCTGCCCTACGTGGTCACCATCCTGGTGCTGGTGTTTGTCAGCCTCCGCCGTTCCAAGGAGAGCCAGCCGCCGGCACACCTTGGCCTGCCCTACTTCCGCGAGGACCGCTGAGAAAACCGGTATGGAGGGACCTGGCGCTCCGGCACATGATCTTCTCCATAACGCGGAAAACCTAAAAATCTGTTAGATTACCAAAAATATTTTTGAAAAAGGGGCGTTTCGGCGCCCCTTTTCTATTGAAATCCCCGCAAGGGTGTCATATAATAGGCACAAGGGGAGAAGCATCCACAAACCTCCCCGTGCAAGTCACCATTTATGAGAAGTTTTCCCAGAATCCACAGTGAAAAATTTTAAAAGGAGATTTGAAGTATGGATTACGGTCGTATTTACAATTTTTCCGCAGGTCCTTCCATGCTGCCCCAGCAGGTACTTGAGGAGTGCAGGGATGAGATGATGAACTACCACGGCAGCGGCATGTGCGTCATGGAGATGAGCCACCGCTCCAAGGTGTATCAGCAGATCATTGACGAGGCCGAGGCTGACCTGCGCGACCTGATGGGCATCCCCGATAACTACAAGGTGCTCTTCATCCAGGGCGGTGCCACGCTGCAGTTCTCCATGATCCCCATGAACCTGATGAAGAACGGCAAGGCCGTCTACATCGAGACCGGCGCCTGGGCCAAGAAGGCCATTGCCGAGGCCAAGAAGGTGGGCGAGGTCATCGTGGCCGCCTCCAGCAAGGACAAGAACTACAGCTACGTGCCGGACTGCTCCGACCTTGACATCCCCGAGGATGCGGATTATGTCTACATCTGCGAGAATGAGACCATCCACGGCCTGACCTATCCGAAGCTGCCCAACACCAAGGGCCACATCCTGGTGAGCGACCAGAGCTCCATGTTCCTCTCCAAGCCCTGCAACGTGTCCGATTACGGCATGATCTACGGCGGTGTGCAGAAGAACATCGGCCCCGCGGGCATGACCATCTGCATCATCCGTGAGGATCTCATCCGTGATGACCTGACCAACCTGCCCATCTACCTGCAGTACAAGACCCATGCAGATGCGGGCAGCATGTACAACACCCCGAACTGCTGGGCCATCTATGTGTGCGGCAAGGTGTTCAAGTACCTCAAGTCCATCGGCGGCCTTGAGGAGATGGCACGCCGCAACCAGGAGAAGGCAGCCATCCTCTATGACTTCCTTGATCACTCCAAGATGTTCCACGGCACCGTGGAGCCGGGCAGCCGTTCCCTGATGAACGTGCCGTTCGTCACCGCCAGCGCGGAATCCGATGCCGCCGTCGTGGCAGCCACCAAGGCAGCCGGCTTTGATAACCTCAAGGGCCATAAGAGCGTGGGCGGCCTGCGCGCCTCCATCTACAACGCCATGCCCAAGGAGGGCGTTGAGGCACTGGTGGCGTTCCTCAAGGACTACGAAGCCAAGAATTCCTGAACCAATTTTTTCAATAAGGAGGATATGACCATGATCCGCGTATTGGCAAGTGACGGTATGGATAAGGGCGCCATTGCGGCGCTGCAGGCAAAGGGCGTACAGGTGGATGTCCAGTTCTATGAGCCGGATGACCTCTGCAAGGCCGTTGCGGAATATGACGTGCTGATTGTCCGCTCCAAGACCAAGGTGCGCGTCCCCCAGATTGACGCGGCAGCGGCGGCCGGCAGGCTGAAGCTGATCATCCGCGCTGGCGTCGGCGTGGACAACATCGACGTGAAGTATGCCGAGTCCAAGGGCATCACCGTGAAGAACACCCCGCGCGCAAGCTCCCAGTCCGTGGCGGAGCTGGCACTTGGCCATATGTTCTCCGCTTCCCGCTATATCAGCGCGGCCGGCAAGTCCATGCGTGACGGCGCCTGGGAGAAGAAGGCCTACGAGGGCATCGAGCTCTGCGGCAAGACCCTGGGCATCATCGGCTATGGCCGCATCGGCCAGCACCTCGGCGTGATGGCAAAGGCCATCGGCATGAACGTCATCGCCTATGACATCTATCACATCCCGGGCATCGAGGAGAAGCTCGGCATCCCGTATGTGGAGCTGGATGACCTGCTTGCCAAGGCGGATTTCATCAGCGTGCATGCACCGGCCGTGGACGGCGGCGCCATCATCAACGCGGACACCATCGCCAAGATGAAGGACGGCGTGGTCATCATCAACACCAGCCGTGGCACCAACGTGGATGCGGCTGCCCTGCTGGAGGGCCTGAAGTCCGGCAAGGTCTATGGCGCCGGCCTCGACGTGTTCGACAAGGAGCCCCCGACGGACTGGGCGGAGCTCATCAACATGCCCCGCGTCTCCTGCACGCCGCACATCGGCGCTTCCACGAAGGAAGCCCAGAAGCGCATCGGCCTGGAGCTTGTGGACATCGTGACCGCGGCCTTCAGCCTGTAACAGCAACTTTACCTGCCCGGGCCCCGGACGGCATGCCGTCCGGGGCCCTTTTGGCGCTTGTGGACGGGACGGGGAATATGGTATCATAGGACCATCTGAGAAAAAACTGTTTTTCATTGCCGGAGGCGTCCATGAAGGCTGTCAAAACCGTGTTCCGTGTGCTGGGGTTCATCCTGCTGCTGGCCCTTGTCTGCGCGCTGCTCTGCGTGGCGGCCCTGTGGGTGTACCTTGCCACCGGCGATTTTGCCACGGAGCAGCAGGACGCGACGGCCACCACGGCAAAAAGCTATGCGGGCACCGTGACCCTTGCGGGGGACGGCATCACCGTGCCGCTGACGGAGGGCGACCTGTTATACCTCTTTGAGGATGCGGTGGGGGATACCCTCACGGCCACGGTGGAGGGGCTCAGCCCGGTACCCGTGAAGCTGACAAATGCGTCCATTAGAGTGGTGCCCGATGAACTGACGGTGTATCTTTCCGGCAGGGTGCTTGGCTTCATCCCGGCACATGTGCGGGCTACCTTTGCCGTGACCACGGCCGTGAACTATGTGTACCTCGATTTCACCCGGATGGACATTGGCCCCAGTATCACCATTACGGCCGATGACATCCTGGAGCGGGGCATCATCCCCTCGTTTACCCTGGAGCTGGATGAGGACGTCGCGTCCCTGACGCTCCTAAGCCGCGGGGCGGAGATGACGCTGCCCGCCACGCTTTTGACGGACGGGACGGAGGAGGCCATCCGCGAGGCCTGCAGCCTGACGGTGCCCCTGTATGTGCTGGGCGCGGACATGGGGGATGCCACCGACATTGCGGACATCCTGCTGGGGGAAACCCTCACGGAGACGGCGGATGGCGCCTGCATCGGGGAAATCCTGCAAAGCGGGGAGGACCCCCTTACGGCCCTTGCCACCCTGATGGGCATGGCGGATGCGGACACGGAGGCCCGTTACCTCGCGGCGCGAGATGCCATGACCCTGCATTTCCTCCTGCCGGACGGCCTCATGGGTACGGATGCGGTGCGTGAGGCACTGGCCACTGCGCGGGAGGAAAGCGAGACACCGCTGGAAACCGCCCTCAGGGCGGCGCGGGAGAGCTATATGGCCCTGAACCTGCGGGTGGAAGCCGATGGATTTACGGACCTTGCAAAGGGGACGCGGGTCACGCCGTCCAGCTATTGCGCAAGCCTGAAAAACGGGGCCACCGGGCAGTTTTACCTGTTGGGCGGCAACGCAAGGCATCCCGTGCGGACAGGCGACATGCCGTCCCTCAAGGAAATCCCCTATGCCATGGGCCTGTATGTGAGCCATTATCCCGATGTCCATGCGGACCTTGGCATGCTCATCACCCTGCCCTGCGGGAAACAGGCAATGTGTCATTACCTTGATGACGGCACGCTGGTGCTGTACCTGACCACGGAGCAGACGGTGAAATCCCTGCAGGCGCGCAACGCCCCCATGTACCTGCCGGCGGACGGCCTGCCCACGGGCGGGAGCCGCCTGAAGCTGGCCGCCACGGAGACGGTCTCGGCCGTGACCATCATCATCCCGGACGGGATGGAGACGGTGGACTGACGGCGTGCAGCATCAGGAACAATAAAAAAGGCGTGAGGCTTTTGCCTCACGCCTTTTGTGTTGTTTAACGGTGGAAATAGGTCATTCCGCACTGCCGGTGGGGGCACTGTCGGTGGGGGTACTGCCGGAACCGTTGCCGGTGCCGCCATTGCTGCCACCGCCATTGCGGCCGGAGCCGCCGGAGCGGTGCCTGCGGCGGTGGCTGGGCCTGCGGGTGGGATCGCCGGACGGGGTGGCCTCAGAGGACTGGTCATTACCGGAAGCGGACTGCTGGTCCGCAGGACGCTTCTGCTGTCCGCCGGACGGCCTGCGCCTGCGGTTATTGCGGGGTGCGGTCGAACGGTCCTGATTCTCCATCTTGGCGGCGATGGCCTCGAGCTCCTCCTCCTTGGCGGTGGCGGGATCCGCGGCTTCCGTACTGGCAGGTGCCGCCTCCCGCTGCGGCTTGACGCGGGCGGTCATGGGGCGGCGGCCATTGTTGGCACGGCGCTGGGCGGCATAGGCCTGGCCGAATTCATTCTCCGTGGATACGGCATCCGCCTGCCCGTCCGCTTCTCCGGCGGGAACCTCGCGGCGGGTGGGCGCGGGTTCACCGGGCTTGGCCAGCTCCGAATAATGGTACCAGCGGAAATCGTAGCTGCCATCCTCCTGGATGAGCTTGACACGGGATTTCTCGGTGATGGCGTTGTTTTCCATCACGATGCCGTTGCCATCGGGGGTCTGGATTTCCTTGCCCGCCTTGGGCATCAGGTGCTTCATTTCCTCGTAGCAGCACTGCTCATACTGCAGGCAGCACATCAGCCTGCCACACAGGCCGGAAATCTTGGTGGGGCTCAGGGAGAGGTTCTGCTCCTTGGCCATCTTGATGGACACGGGGCGGAAATCATCGAGGAACTCCTTGCAGCAGATGGGCCTGCCGCAGGGGCCGAGGCCGCCGAGCAGCTTTGCCTCATCGCGCACGCCAATCTGGCGGAGCTCGATGCGGGTGTGGAACTGGCTGGCCAGGTCCTTGACCAGGTCGCGGAAATCCACGCGTTCATCCGCGGTGAAATAGAACACGATCTTGGCGCCGTTGAAGGCATATTCCACGCTGACCAGCTTCATGTCCAGCTGGTGCTGTGCAATCTTCTGCTGGGCGATTTCGTAGGCGGCGGGTTCCTTGGCCATGTTGGCCTCACGGTCCTGCTTATCCTGCGCGGTGGCGATGCGCATCACGGGGGCGAGGGGCTGCACGACGGAATCATCATCCACCTCGGTGATGCCAAGGCAGACCTCGGCAAACTCCGTGCCGCGGGCGGTCTCCACGATGACACCGTCCCCCTCATGGATGTCGAGCGTGCTGGGATCAAAATAATACATGCGTCCGTTGTTACGGAAATGGACGCCAACAACCCTTGTCATAACGTTAAACTCAGTTCTCCTTTTCGATGAGCGAGGCCAGCACCCAGTCCAGCGTCTGGACGGGGTTGGTACCGTTGGCGCCGAGACGCCCGAGGCCTTCGCACAATATGCTTATGATACCTTGAATTTCCCTCGTTGTAAAGCGGGCGGCCATGTCAGCCTCCAGTTTTTCTGCCTCCCGGATGAGGGCGGGCACGCAGGCCTGCCGGGTGGGTGCCGAAGGGGACAGCTTCCGCACCAGCGCGTCGCGGGCAATGGCAAGCCAGATGCCGAGAAGCTCCGGCGCGTTGCCGGTTTCCTGGCGGAGCTTGCCCTCGCCGACGGGCGGCATGGCGGCGCTTTTTAAGAGCTCCTGCGCGGGGGCGAAGGGGGAACCCTCGTGCC
>R21__coassemble_1421_pt1 | contig 16103 bp, 16 predicted proteins | sample R21__metabat2_low_PE_066 | metagenome-assembled genome bin R21 | reverse complement strand
AACACCCAGGGAGCCTGCGACAATCCTTCGGACTTCGGACTTCGGACTTCGGACTGCCATTCCATAAAATAGTGCAAAAAAATATGGGAAAAATACGAGTTAGGGGATGACAACTCCCATGGAGTTGTGCTATACTAACTGAAGTTAGCAAAGGGCAACACGAAAAGTTGCCTTTTTTCAGGGCGATGGGTTAGCAACATCTAACAAGATGCCGCAAGCACCTGCTCACGCCGGGCGGGCCCGTTGAGGAAACCCCATGGGATTTTAGCCGGCTGGCGGGCATGAAACGGGTCCCCGGCATGGAAGTGTTCCGCGGCCGGAAAGGGAACGGAAACCCATGGACTTGCATTTGGCAGATATGCCAATGGGCGGCCCTGAGGCAATGATGGCATCCAAACCCCGGTGGGAGGCGTCCCGCGGATGGTCGGATGCGCCAGGCCATGGGGCACATACAGTATCAGGAAACGGAGCAGACAAGATGAGCGAAGAACAGGTCAGGGAGGAAAAGCGTCCCATCCAAAAGGTCAAAACGGAGTCGAGGGGCGATTACCTCAAATCCATCTATGTGTTTTCCCGCATGTCGGACGGGTCCATCCGTTCCAGCGAGCTGGCGGAGTACATGGGCTTTTCCAAGGCCAGTGTCTGCCGCATGATGGGCATCATGAAGAAGGACGGCCTTCTGACCATGGATGATGACTTTGCCATCCGCCTGACCGAGAAGGGCGAGGAAGAGGCCCGCAAGGTTTACCAGAAGTACTGCTTTTTTGAGCAGCTGCTGATGGAGGCGGGCGTTTCCGCTGAAATGGCCTGTGATGAGGCCTGCCGCCTTGAGCACATGCTGAGTGACGAAAGCTTTTTCAAGCTGAAGGCCTTTTTTGAATCCTATAAGGGGGAGAACGCACAGCCTGCCGCCGTGTGAGAAAGTGACCGATGACGCAGGAACAGTGGGAAGCCATCCGCACGGACGATGCCTCCTATGACGGAAAGTTCTATTACGCGGTGCGCACCACGGGCGTTGTCTGCCGGCCATCCTGCCATGCAAGGGCCTGCCGCCCGGAGAACGTGGTGATCTTTGACACCCTGCCCGAAGCGCTTGCGGCCGGCTACCGGCCGTGCAGGAAGTGCTGCCCGGAGGTGGAGGACTGGCAGGGGACCCGGAAGGAGCTTGCCAGAAAGCTCTGCGACCTGGTGGAGAAGAACTACCGTGAGAAATTTTCCCTCGATGCCATTGCCGGCGCGATGCACATGGATAAGAACTACCTCATCCGCGTGTTCCGGGAGGTGAACGGCATGACGATGCTGCAGTATCACAACACGGTGCGCTGCAACCATGCAAAGGCCCTGCTTGAGCGGCCGGACCTTTCCATCTCCTATATCGGCAGTGAGGTGGGGTATAAGACACCGTCCCATTTTACCCGCATCTATAAGAGCGTGACGGGACAGACGCCGGGGGAATACCGGCAGGGATATCTCAGCGCGTTCGCCACGACGGGAAATGGAATGAAAAACTGATATCAGATAAGTATTTGCGAATAAGAGGACGATATCAGGCAACACAATGGGCACGCATATGTTACAATATGCGCTGGGTTAGGCAAAGCTAACCCATTACTTTGGCAGATTTGTTAGCGAAAGCTAACATTTAAAGGAAGAAACGTAACCGCAGGGGGCGAAAACCTCCCCGGTAAAGAGGAGAGACAATGAAAGGAAATGCGCTGAAACGGTTTGTCACCATGGTGCTGGCCCTGCTGATGGTGCTCAGCATCTGCTCCGTGGCATTCGCGGCGGATGACAGCCAGGGCGATTCCGACGGCAATACCTACTATCTCAGCTATAAGAAGTATGTTGCTGCGGAAAACGCGGACGGCAGCAAGACCATCACCTACACGATGGTGGCCGAGCAGATTGATAACCTTCTTAAGGAGGGCATGCGCCGCTACAAGGCCGGTGTCCAGAAGGACGGCGATGACGGCTATTATAAGCCCTTCACCAACAGCTACGGCTTCTGGTATGAGACCTCCGGTTTTGAGAAGACCGTCATGGGTTATATCTCCGGTGCCCGTGTCACCGAGGTGGAACTGCACTTCTCCAACATGAAGAAGGCGGTCAACGCCGGTGAGAGCGTGGAAACGGTACAGGGCGAGGTGGACCAGCTGCTTGCCCTCCTCTATGAGGACGCGGCAATCCTGGATGACCTGTTCGGTTACAGCAACACGACATCCTCCGGCAGCGGCCTTGCCTGGGCGACCTTCGGCGCGGTGCTGAGCATCATCGTCCGCGAGGGCCTTGAGGCCATCCTGATTGTGGGTGCCCTTGCCGCCTATACCGTCAAGACGGAGAACAAGCGCGGCACTGCCAGCGTGTACATCGGCAGCGGCCTTGCGGTGGTGGCCAGCTTCATCACGGCCGTCATCTTCTACATGGTCTCCAAGTACGTCGGCAGCTCCCTCAGCCAGGAGTTTGTGGAGGGCGTGACGGCACTCATCGCCGTGGGCGTGCTCATCTATGTGTCCAACTGGATGTTCTCCAAGTCCGAATCCGCGGCCTGGACCGGCTTCCTCAAGGATAAGGCCAGTGAGTCCGCAAACAGCGGCAAGATGCTGGCCCTGGGCGGCACGGCCTTCCTCGCGGTGTTCCGTGAGGGCGCCGAAATCGTGCTCTTCTGCCAGCAGTACTGGACGAGGGCAGCCTCCATGGAGCATGGCTACCTTGCCATCTTCGCCGGCATTGCGGCGGGCCTCGTCATCGTCATGGCCGTGTTTGTGCTCATCCGCGTGTTCGGCATCAAGATCCCGCTGAGCAAGTTCTTCATGGTGACCAGTATCCTGATGGCCGTGATGAGCGTGGCGTTCATCGGTGCCGGCATGTGGGAGCTGTTCATGGACGGCGGCCTGGCCAGTCAGATCGGCGGCTGGGTGGAAGCCCTGTCCACGACAATCCAGCCCCTCAGCTGGATGTCCGGCAGCGACATCCTGGACTTCTTCGGCATCCATCCGACCTGGATTACGCTGGGACCGCAGCTGCTGCTCACCGCGTTCTGGATTTTCTCTTACATCTACACCTCCCGCAGGAACAGGAAGCGTCATGCGGCGGAGGAGGCAAAGGCCTGAACGGCCCTGCCCTGACCTGATGGTAATAATCCGGGCCGGTGCCCGTGAAAAACCGGCCTGGTTATTAGCAAGATAACAAAAAAACATAGGAGGAAAGTAAAAATGAAAAAGACTCTTGCACTGATCTTTGCCGTGCTGATGGTCGCCAGCTGCTTCGCAGCCTGCGCCACCACTTCCACCACTGCCACTGCGGCAACCACCACCGAGACCGTTGCAGCCGCTGAGGATGCAGCAGAAGAAGACCTCGGTTTCTCCGAGGTGGAAATCTTCTCCGGTGTTGAGAAGGAGTTCCTCAACCTGAACGGTGTGTACTTCCAGCCCGTTGACATGACCGGCGGCTACAATGCTTCCGATTATGACTGCCACCTGGAGCTCGACGTCTCCGCCCTGGAGAATGACCTCGGCTATGGCACCGGTGACTGGGTCCCCTACCTGACCGTTGAGTACGAGGTCAAGAAGAATGACTCCGATTACACCGTGTCCGGTACCTTCATGCCCATGGCTGCTTCCGATGGTCCGCACTACGGCGCCAACCTGAAGATGGACGGCGACGGTGAGTACACCGTGACCTTCACCGTGAAGTTCCCCGACAGCAGCACCTACCTCATCCACACCGATGAAACCGGTCCTGCCGCACACGAGTTCCCCGAAGCCATCGTCTACACCTATGATGCTTGGCAGTTCGTCAACGGTGCCTGGGCTGAATAAGCGAAAGGTATCCACAATCAGAGTTTACGGGGCTTTGATGTAAAACTGATGGCTCAGGCTTGGCGGTCACCGCCCGTGCCTGAGCCTATCGTTGCGTAAACGGGGATGGGACAATCCCATCCGGCGGAAGAGGGAATGTGCCGGGGGAAAAGCCCTTTGACACATCAGAAATGGGTTCAGTAAGGAAAAGACATGCTGACTTATCTTATCAATGTAACGGATGACATGCTGGCGGTTTCCGTGGTCATCGGCGTGATATTCGCCTTCATCAGCCAGTATTGCATGGAGCGTGGCAAGCTCATCCTGCGCGCGGGCCTTGGCCTCGGCGTGGTGGCTGCCGGCATCCGTGCCTATATTACCAACACGAGGCGCCTTGTGGGCGGCTGGCGCGTGGGTACCATCGGCTATGGCATTGTGGTTGCCATGGTGCTGGTGGCGGTCATTGCGTGTATCGTGCTGCTCAGAAAGCTTGCCTCCCGGCCGGCAGACGCCAAAGACGGCGGATCGGCGGAAATCATCCTGGCCACGGTGACCGGGCTGCTTGTTGCCGCTTATCTCTACAATGCACTGCCGGAGGTATTTGTTTATCCCTTCAAGTTTGACACGAGCGGGGACGGCGTCCTGAATTCCGATTTCCTGCTTCGCCTTGGCGGTTATCTCCTGGGACTCATCGTGTGCCTGGTCAGCGCCGTTTCCGCCTGCAGGGTGCTGCAGGTCCTGGGCCGCAAAGGACACGGCGGTGCCGTGACGGGCGCTTTCCTTGTGACGAACCTTGTCTACATGTTCTGCCCGATGATGAAGCTCTTCTCCGTGCTGATCGTGAGAAAGTACATGTCCGGCAGGACACTCTTTAAGATTGCCACCTTCTCCAATAACCATGCGGCCTGGTACACTTATGCCATGTTTGCCGTTGTGGCGGCGCTGGGCATCTACCTGTTCATCAGCAGCGCCACCTCCCACGAGCCCTACAGGACCAATGCGGAACACCGCAAGCAGAAGGCGGTATGGAGGACGGGGAAGCGTCATGCGGTATCCCTGTATGTCTGCTTTGTGCTGGGCATCCTGTGCGCCACGCTGTTTGTCACGCTGAACACGGTGGTCATCAAGGAAGCCCCCGTGGAGGAGCCCATCATCATCAAGGGCGCGACCGGTGAGGATGAAACCCTGTGCGTGCCGCTGGAGATGGTATCGGACGGCCACCTGCACCGCTTTGGCTACACCACGGCGGATGGCACGCTGACCCGTTTCATCGTCATCCTCAAGCAGGCCGGCACCAACAACTATGGCGTTGGCCTCGATGCCTGCGAAATCTGCGGTGAGGCCGGCTATTACGAGAACAAGGACGGCCAGGTGGTATGCAAGAAGTGCAACGTTGTGATGAACACCACGACCATCGGCATGAAGGGCGGCTGCAACCCCATCATCATTGAGTATGACATTGATGATACCGGCATTGTGGTGCCCGTAACGGAAATGGTGAACAACCAGTCCCGCTTCAAGTAAGACGGGAGGAGGGTACAGGATATGTTTTTGACGATGGTACGCGGCACGTTCGTGCGCCAGTGGAAGAAGATGCTCATGATTGCCATTACGGTGGCCCTGGGCGCTTCCATTGCCACGGCCATGCTGAACGTGATGCTGGATGTCGGCGACAAGATCAATGCGGAGCTCAAGACCTACGGCTCCAACATTACGGTGGTCCCCCAGTCGGAATCCGTCATTTCAAAGCTCTATGACCTCGATGAGACGGAGGTCCAGACGGATTATCTCGAGGAGGAGGACGTGAACGCACTGCTCCTCATCTTCTGGGCAAACAACATTACGGATTTTGCCCCCAAGACGGAGGCTGTTGTCACGGTGGACGGTACCGAGGTGACCATGGTGGGTACCTGGTTTAACCACCACCTCGAGTTTGTGAAGCGTGCCTCCACCTACCAGCGCGATACGGGCATCATCAACCTGCGCTCCTGGTGGGACATTGAGGATGGCCAGTGGATGGATGAACAGTCCCTGGACGGGGATGCCTACTGCATGGTGGGCTGTGATTTTGCAAAGGCCCATGGCATCAAGGCGGGCGACACGGTTACCGTGGCCGGCAGTGCGGGCACGGAACAGCTGACCGTGACGGGCATCTACGAATCCGGCGATGACGATGACGGCTGCATCTATACGACCCTTTCGGCCATGCAGCGCCTGACCGGGACGGAGGGCCTGGTGGGCACCATTGAGGTGAGTGCCATCACCAGCCCCGATGACGAGCTCTCCGTGCGCGCGGCCAAGAACCCGAACCTGCTGACCGGCGAGGACTATGACCTCTGGTACTGCACGGCCTATGTCAGCTCCATCTGCTACCAGATCCAGGAGCAGATTCCCACCGCCTCTGCCACGGCAGTCCGCCAGATTGCGGATTCCGAGGGAAAGATCCTTGAAAAGACCAAGCTCCTGATGACCCTCATCACCGTGCTGAGCCTGCTGGGCGCCACGCTGGGCATCTCGAACCTCGTGACCAGCTGCGTGATGGAGCGCAGCCAGGAAATTGCCCTGATGAAGGCTGTCGGTGCCACCAACGGTCAGGTGACGGTGCTGGTGCTGACGGAAATCATGGCAACGGCCATCATCGGTGCCGTGGCGGGCTATTTCATGGGCTATGCCTTTGCGCAGATCATCGGCCAGAGCGTGTTCGGCGCGTCCATTGACATGAGCGGCATGGTGGCGTTTCTGGTGAGCGTGCTGATCATCTTTGTCACCCTGGTGGGCAGCATCCCGGCCATGCGCATGCTGTTCCGTCTCCGTCCGTCGGAAGTGCTCCACGGCGGTCACTAAGGAGGGCAGTTACATGAACAAGAAACAGAAAATGTTCTTCCGGATGATATTTGCATCCCTGGTGCGCCGGCGCTCCCGCATGATCGTGGCGCTGCTGGCCATTGTGGTGGGCGCATCCATCCTGTCGGGCCTTGTGCTCATCTATTATGACGTACCGCGCCAGATGTCGAGCCAGTTCCGTTCCTACGGCGCCAATGTCATCCTGACCCCGTCCGGTGAAGGCGACATCACGGAGGAATCACTGGCCGCCGGTGTTTCCGTGTTCCCGTCGGGCGAGCTTGGCGGCTACACGCCCTACCGCTACGAGACCAGCAAAATCCATAACATGCCCGTGACCCTTGCCGGCATCGATTTTGCAAGCGTCCTTACGACCAGCCCGTACTGGTATGTGGAGGGTGAGATGCCCGCCGCTTCCGGCGAGGCCCTGGTGGGCGGCGACATGGCCGATGAACTTGGCCTGAGCGTCGGCAGCAAGGTTTCCGCGGTGCAGACCATTGAAATCACGGATGACACCGATACCTCGCTCATCCCCTCCTACGAGATGTATACGGACCCGGAGACCGGCGAGACGTACGCGGACCACGAGCTCGAGATGACCGTGACCGGCATCCTCGAGACGGGCGGCTCCGAGGAGGATTACATCTACGTTTCCTTTGATGACCTTTCCTACCTGACGCTGGATGCGCGCGGCTACGACATCGTGGAGGTGAGCGTCGCCACCACCAGCCAGAAGCTGGAGGAGTACATCGCCAAGGTGGATGCCCTGGATGCGGGCGTCAGCGCCAAGCTGGTCAAGAGGCTGACAGCCTCTGAGGGCACCGTGCTGACGAAGCTGCAGAGCCTTGTGTTCATCGTGACGGCGGTGGTGCTGGTGCTGACCATGATCTGCGTGGCCACCACGATGCTGGCCGTGATTGCGGAGCGCCGCAAGGAAATCGGCCTGCGGAAGGCCATTGGCGCGAGCGACGCGAGCATTGTGGGCCAGTTCCTCTCCGAGGGCATCGTGCTGGGCTTTGTCGGCGGTGTCATCGGCTCCCTGCTGGGCTTTGCCTTTGCCCAGGTGGTGAGCATGAACGTGTTTGGCAGCGCCATCACGTTCCGCCCGCTGCTGATCCCCATCACGATTGTGGCATCGGTCCTTGTGACAGGCGCGGCCTGCATGATACCGATCAAGAACGCGGTCGAGGTTGACCCGGCCCTGGTCCTGAAGGGTGAATGAGAACGTACGGTTTGATGGCAGAAAGGATGAAAATATGAGCAGCTTACTCGAATTAAAGAATATCTCCAAGATTTATGGCGACCTGAAGGCGCTGGACAACGTGAGCCTCTCCGTGGAAAAGGGGGAGTGGGTTGCCATCATGGGCCCCTCCGGCAGCGGCAAGAGCACGATGATGAACATCGTCAGCTGCCTGGACAGGCCGACCACCGGCCAGGTCATTTTTGACGGCCGTGACATTTCCAAGGACTCCAACCGCAAGCTCACCGAGCTGCACCGCGACAAGATTGGCCTTGTGTTCCAGCAGTTTCACCTGGTGAACTACCTCACCGCCGTGGAGAACGTGATGATGGCCCAGTACTATCACAGCATGCCCGATGAGAAGGAGGCACTGGAGGCACTGGAGCGCGTCGGCCTGAAGGACAGGGCGCGCCACCTGCCGAGCCAGCTCTCCGGCGGCGAGCAGCAGCGTGTCTGCATTGCCCGCGCCCTCATCAACAGCCCGGAACTGATCCTGGCCGATGAGCCCACCGGTAACCTTGACGAGGCCAATGAGAACATCGTGCTTGGCATCTTCCGCCAGCTGCACCGCGATGGCACCAGCCTGATTGTCGTCACCCACGATAACGAGGTGGGTGAGGAGGCCCAGCGCATTGTGCGCCTGGAGCATGGCCGCATCGCGTCCGATGCCGTCAACCCGAACTTTGGCAAGGGGGTACAGCTGTGATGAAACTGAAAAAACTGGCCCTGCTGGGCGCAACCGCCGTACTGGCCGCTTCCCTGCTTGCCTGCGGCACCAAAACGGCAACCCATACGAGCTTTGCGGACGGCACCTACACCGGCCGCAGCTCCGACCATGAGGAGGATGAAAGCGGCAACGGTTCCGGCTATGGCACCGTGGAGCTGGTCATCAAGGACAACAGGATTGCCTCCTGCACATTTACCATGTATGAGCTTGATGGAACCCTGAAGGATGACACCTATGGGGCGGACCTCTCCAAGGAGAACCGCCTGAAGGCCCAGAAGGCCGTGCAGTCCGCGGATAAATATGCCGAGATGCTGGTGAACGGCGGTACCCTGGATGGCGTGGATGCCATCAGCGGCGCCACCATCTCCTACAACGAGTTCATCGAGGCCGTGAATGACGCGCTGGATAAGGCCGCGCTGGATTAACTGATGGTTTCGCTCCGGGGCCGGCGATACGGGATTGCCGGCCCCTTTTCAGGGACGGACGGGGGAGACCCGTGGACAGGCAGACGCCTGCCGGAGGCACCGGATGAAGACACCGCTGAGGATACTGATGCACGCGGGCATTGTGCTCTGTGTGCTTTTACTGCTTGTGGGGATTCCCGCGGCGGTGTTTTTTGATGTCTTCGGCGGGGATGGTACCGATGCCGTCAGTTCTGCCACCATTGTGGTGGATGCGCCGAGCGGCAGCTTTTATGTCCTGCTCAACCCCTCCCTGCATGAGGACGCGCTGGAGGACTGGGTGGCCTTCCTTTCGGCAGACCCGGACAGCAACGAGGACCTGCCCATCATCTGGGAGGACGCGAAGCTCCTCTATGCCGAGGGCGATGCCACGGGGGAACAGCTGGCGGAGCGGTATCAGAGCATGCTGTCTCCCAACCAGATGACCATCCGCTCCGAAAACCCGACCCTGCTCTGCAGCAAGGTGGAGAACGGCCTTGTGGACATTGCCGTGTTTTCCAGGGAATTTGCGGATGCCCTGCAGTTGAACCCGGAAATTTCCGGACTGACCGTGATGGAACTGGTGGGAGGGGAATGACATGCTGAGGAAGCTGAACCTTTTGAGCATTGTGGGGATGCTGGTGTGCTTTGTGGCCCATGCGCTGATGAGCTCCTTCCAGCTGCTGGGGGCCAGTGCGGACAGCCTGAAGACCGTGGGCTGGGTCTGCATCGGCATGGTTTCCGTACATATGCTGATTTCAGCCATCCTGACCGGACAGACCCTGCATGCCCTGCACCGTTCCGGCGTCTCCTACTGGAGGGGGAATGAGCTCTTCTGGCTAAGGCGCGTCAGTGGCCTTGCCATTGTGGTGCCACTTATCCTGCACCTGGTGATTTTTAACGCCTCCAATGAGGGCGCTTACCGCCTGCAGGTGTTTACCACGGGACGCATGGTGAGCCAGATCCTCCTGCTCCTTGCCATTGCCCTGCATGTGGTCATCAATGTGAAGCCATACCTCCTTTCCTTTGGCATGCGGGCCCACAGGCAGGTGGCCGTTGACATCCTGCTGGTGCTGAGCGGCCTTCTTGTGCTGTTTGGCGCGGCATTTATCGTGTATTATCTCAGGTGGATGCGGTTTTAAGGAACATGGAAAGAACCATCAACATCATCGGCGCGGGCCTTGCGGGCCTCAGCGCCGCCATCACGCTGGCACGGGAGGGAATCCCCTGCCGCCTCATCTCCGCACAGCCATCGGAGCGGGCGCAGAGCGTCCTGGCCGAGGGCGGCATTAACGCGGCCCTTGACACCATGGGCGAGGATGACAGCGTTGAGGAGCATTTTGCCGATACCATGCGCGGCGGCTGTTACCTGCAGTCCGACGAAGAGGTGCTGACGCTGACGGGGGCGGCCTGCGGGGTGGTACGGGAGCTTGCGCGGCTGGGTGTCCCCTTTGAGGCAAAGGACGGGCAGCTTATCCTGCGCAACTTTGGCGGCCAGAAGAAAAAGCGCACGGCCTACTGCAAATCCTCCACCGGCAAGGTGCTGATGACGGCCCTGATTGACGAGGCCCGCCGGTATGAGACGGCGGGACGGATTACCCGTTTCTCCCACCATGAGCTGGTGGACATCCTCCCCGAAGGGGGACGGCTTGCCGCCGTCCTTGTCCGCGACGGACATACCGGCACGGTGACACCGTTTGCCGGCCCCTGCATCCTGTGTACGGGCGGCCTGAACGGCATGTTCCCGGGCATGACCACCGGCACCACGCAGAACACCGGCAACGCGGCGGCCATCGCCTTTGCGCGGGGGGTGGAAATGAAGAACCTCGAGTTCATCCAGTATCACCCCACCACGGTGGGAATCCCTGGTAAGCGCATGCTCATCAGCGAGGCGGCCCGCGGTGAAGGCGGCAGGCTCTATTACCTGCGCAACGGCCAGCCGTGGTATTTCATGGAAGAGAAATATCCGTCCCTTGGCAACCTGATGCCCAGGGACGTGGTATCCCGCGAGATGGTGCTCTGCGGGGAGGAGCCCGGTGTGACCGGTGACTGCATGCTGGACATGACGGGCCTTGAGGAAACGGTGTTTTCCGGCAAACTTTCCGACATGCGGGAGGAAATCCTCCAGTACCTGGACCTTGACATTGCGAGGGTACCGGTTCCCGTGGGGCCCGGCATCCATTATTTCATGGGCGGCATCCGCGTGGATGCCCGCCACGAAACGAACATCCGCGGCCTGTTTGCGGCGGGCGAGGCGGCAAGCCGTTATCACGGGGCAAACCGCCTTGGCGGCAATTCCATGCTGGGTGCCCTGGTGGGCGGCAGGAGTGCTGCCCTTGCCGCGGCTGAGACGGCGGAGGACCGGGAGACCGGCTTTGCCGGCGTCACCCGTATGGATGACACGGATACCGCCTACAGCGCCGCAAAGGCGGAAAAGCTTGGCGGCATGTTACTGGACGGGCTCGGCATCCTCCGCACGGAACAGGGCCTTGCGGATGCGGCGGACCGTGTGCAGGGGATGCTGTCATCGGACGGTACGCGCATGGAGCACCTCAGGGAACAGCTGGGCCTTGCCATGCTGCGCTCGGCCATGGCCCGCAAGGAGAGCCGCGGCGCACACTGGCGGCTGGATTACCCCACGGCGGCGGACTGCTTCCGTGCCGACACGGTCATCTCCCTTGTAAACGGCAACATGCTGGTCCGCTTTGAGGAACGCCCACAGGGAGGTAACGGACAATGACCTATACCCTTTCCATCCTGCGGCACGAACGCGGCCGGGAACATGGCTTCTGGCAGGATTTTACCTATGAGCCCGCCTCATCAGGGGATACGGTGGCAACGGCACTGACCGCCATCAACGCACGCTCCCCCCTGCTGGACGCGTCCGGCAACCCCGCAAGGCCGGTCACCTGGGAGTGCAGCTGCCTGCAGAAAAAATGCGGGGCCTGCGCCATGGTGATTGGCGGCAGGCCGCAGCTTGCCTGCAACGCAAGGCTTTCCGGGCAGAAGGGAAGCACCATCCGGGTGGAGCCGCTCCGGAAATTCCCCGTGGTGGAGGACCTGATGGTGGACCGCACCATCCTGTATGAAAACCTGAAGACCATCGGCCTGTGGCTGAGGGAGGACGCGGACCTTGTAGACCGGGACCGTGCGCTTGCCTATGAGGCCTCGGGGTGCATCCAGTGCGGGTGCTGCCTGGAGGTGTGCCCCAACTTCTACGCGGGCGGCAGCTTTTACGGCATGGCGGCGGTGCCCGTCACCACGCGCCTGCTGACGGAGATGGACAGGAAGGCCTGCCACGACATGATCTGCCAGTACGCAAAGCACTTTTATGCGGGCTGTGGCAAATCCCTGGCCTGCCGGGATGTCTGCCCCCGTGGCATTGACACGGAAAAGATGCTGGTCAATGCCAACGCGCTGGCCATCTGGAAAAAGAAAAGAGGAAACTGACATGATTGTAAACCGCGCAAAATGCAAGCTGACGGCCCTGGAGCCGGTGGAACTTGTCCTTTGTATCCTGTATGCCATCGGCATCCGCAGCTGGTTCCCTGTCTGCATGCCGATGGAATCCGGCTACATGGCCTGCCACTGGGCAGGGGAGACACTGTTTGCCATGGCGGTGCTTGCCACGGTGCTGGTGGCACTGAAGGCCGTGTTCCCCAGCCTGATGGCAAAGGCCGGCCTTGACGTTGCCCTTTGCGGGACGGCGCTCCTCATGCTGCGCATCCCCGGCGGCATCATCAGCATCTGCTCCGCGGACGGCATGCGGTGCGGCACGACCCATGGGTGGACGATGGCCTTTGGCATTGCGCTGATGCTGCTGGCCCTTTGTGACTTTGCCCTGTGCCTCGCAAAGGAGACGGCGGCAAAGCATCAGCGGGGGAGCGCGGCATGAAGTTCGCAGCGCACCTGTCACTCCGGAACATCATCAAAAAGCCCTTCCGTGCCATTGCGATGGCGCTGCTGGTACTGTTGACCGGATTTACCATCTTTGGCGGTGCCGTGACGATCCTGGGACTCAGGAAGGGACTCGCCTCCTACCGGGCCCGCCTGGGCGCGGACATCGTGGTGGTGCCCTACAGCGCCACAAGCCATGGCGCGGTGGATGACATCCTGCTGTCCGGCATCACCGGCAACTATTATCTCAGCAAAAAGCAGATAGAAAAGATTGCGGCCACCGAGGGCATTGCGGCCATCAGCACGCAGTTTTACCTGACCAGCGCCAAGGCGAGCTGCTGCTCATCAAGGGTGCAGATCATCGGGTTTGACCCTGAGACGGATTTTGTCATCCAGCCATGGATTAACGAATCCTATGCCGGCACCCTGCAGGACGGTGAAATCATCGCGGGCGCCAACATCAGCGTGCCGGAGGACCGCATGGTCACCTTTTACGGCAGGCAGTACCGCGTGGCGGCCCAGCTTGCCGAGACGGGCACCGGCCTTGACAGCGCCGTGTACACTAACATGGCCACCGTCAAGGTGATGGCGGAGGACGCGAAGACCACCCTGTTGAATGACGCCTTTGACGGTGTCAATATCAGTACGTCTGCCTCGGCCGTGATGATCCGCGTGGCGGATGGCTATGACATCAGTGCCGTGGCGGATGACATCAACATCCACATCTCCAAGGTGGAGGCCTCCTCCTCCAAGAGCATGATTGCCTCCATCACCTCCGGCCTTGAAACGGTCTCCGGGGTCATCGGTGGCCTTGTGGCCGGCATCTGGGTGCTGTCCGTGGCCATCCTTGTGGGTGTGTTTGCGCTGGTGGCCAATGAGCGCCGCAAGGAGTTTGCCATCCTGCGTCTGATGGGGGCCTCCAAACAGCTGCTGACCGAGGTCATCGGCGTGGAAACCGCCATGGTGAGCGGCGTGGGCAGCATCCTTGGCCTTGTGCTTGCCCTGCTGGTGATGCCGGCCCTGGAGCAGGGGCTGAAGAATGCCCTCTCCCTGCCGGTGGTGATGCCGTCCACGGGCATGCTGGTCCTGCTTGGCGTGGCAGCGGTTGTGCTGTCCGTCCTTGCCGGGCTCCTCGCTGCCGGCCTTTCGGCCAGGCGCATGACAAAGAGTGAAAGCGGCCACCACCAAACGAACCATACCACAAGAAACTTGAGGCAAACGGAATTTCCCGCACGTTTTACCGGCAGGGGCGGGAGACCAATTTCTTTTATGCGGTGGAAAAGACGGATTTCACGCTGGCGGAGGGGAAACTGACCGCGCTTGTGGGCCGCTCTGGCAGCGGTAAGACCACGTTCTCCAACATGCTCTGCGGCCTGCTCCTCCCCACGGAGGGGACCGTACTGGTGGGCGGTGAAAACCTCTGCACCATGGATGACGCAAGGCGCTCCCGCTTCCGCAACGCCCACATCGGCGTGGTGCCGCAGGGCCAGTCTGCCCTGCAGAGCCTGACGGTGCTGGAGAATGTGCTGGCCCCCATGTATCTGTATGGGGACCCGGCCAAAAAGCAGGACCGCGCCAGGGAGCTTTTGGACCTTGTGGGAATGGCGGACCTTGCGGAGGTGTATGCCGGGGAGCTTTCCGGCGGTGAGGTGCGCCGCATGGCCATTGCCAGGGCATTGATCATGGATCCCGCCATCATCGTGGCAGATGAGCCCACGGGCGACCTCGATGACGAGACCACGACCATGGTGCTGAAGCTCTTCCGCCGGTGCGCGGATGCCGGTGCCTCCGTGCTGATGGTGACGCATGAAAAGGAGGCCCTGCCCTATGCGGACATTGTGTACCGCATGGACAGGGGCGTGCTGAGCCAGGCGGATGCCGGCGGTACCGCCGTGGTGTAAAGAAAAGCCTTCCACGGGAGGGAACATGCCTGAAATGAAAAACGGACTGCATGATGCAGTCCGTTTTGACATATTGTGAAGATGGCGCCGGCGGGGTCACTCCCTGACGAGGTAGCCAAAGCGCTTCCGCTTTGCCAGGATGAACGTGAGCGCGAGCAGGGCGGCAAAGAGCTCCGCCACCACCATGCTGAGCCAGATGCCGTCCGTCCCGATTAGGAGCGGCAGCAGCATGACCGCCGCAATCTGGAAGACCAGCGTGCGCAAAAAGCTGATGAGCGCGCTGGTGAGCCCGTCGCCGAGGGCGGTGAAGAAGGAGGAGCCGTAGATGGCCACGCCGGCAAACAGATAGGAGAGGGAGTAAAAGCGGAACGCGCGGGTGGAGAGGGCGAGAAGGTCCTGGTCGTATCCCACGTAGATGGCGGAGAGGGGGCGCCCGAGAAGCTCCGCCAGCAGGCACATGGCCACGGAGGAACTGAGGATGATGACGGCACTGCGCTTTAAAATGCCGGTGAGCTCCTGGTGGTTTTCCGCCCCATAGTGGAACCCGATGACCGGCGCCGTGCCGACGCTGTAGCCGATGAAGATGGCAAGGAAGATCATGGTGATGTACATCAGCACGCCATAGGCGGCCACGCCGTCCTCCCCGGCATAGCGGATGAGCTGGGCGTTATAGACCATGGCCACGAGGTTCATGGAGACATTGCTCATCAGCTCCGAGGAGCCGTTGGTGCAGGCCCGGAGCAGCACACGGCCCTCCAGGCGGGTCCTGCCGAGGCGCAGCAGGCTGCCGTTGGGAAGCGCAAAATACAGGATGGGAAAGAGACCGCCCACCACCTGGCTTGCGACGGTGGCCCAGGCGGCGCCCGCAAGGCCAAAGCCCCATACGCCCACCAGCAGGAAATCGAGCACGATGTTGGCAACCCCGGCTGCCACCGTGGCAGCGAGGCCGAGGCGCGGCTTTTCCGCCGTGATGAAAAAGGTCTGGAAAAAGAGCTGCAGCATGCAGAACGCGTTGCCGAGCACCACGATGTGGCCGTAGCGGATGCAGTTTTCAAGCAACAGCCCCTCAGCGCCCAGGAGCCTTGCCACGGGCGGGATGAGAAAATAGCCTGCCACCGTGATGAGGATGCCGGACCCGATGCAGAAGTAGACGAGCAGGGAGAAGATGCGGTTGGCCCGCTCCCGGTTGCCCTCCCCCATGGTGATGGCCACGAGCGCGCTGCCGCCCGTGCCCAGCATGAAGCCGAGCGTGCCCAGGAT
>R21__coassemble_1411_pt1 | contig 16203 bp, 13 predicted proteins | sample R21__metabat2_low_PE_066 | metagenome-assembled genome bin R21 | reverse complement strand
GCGTGGTGCAGCTGGACGGCAGCCGGCGCGCGCAGCAGCGCCGTGCGGTTCATTTTCAGCAGGTGCTGCGTGATGAGCTTCAGGGCGCCGTCCGTAAAACGCTCCGTCAGGGCATAGAGTTCATCAAACATCCACTCCGGGTCAAAGGGGGCACAGGGGATGAGGTCGTTCAGGTCGTAGGTGCCCTTATCCTCCTCCGTGGCGGGGCGGATTTTGTCAATCTTCAGCTGCTCGGCACCCTTAAACTCCGTGATGAGGCCGCGCACCTTGACGATGTCCTCGCTCTCGTAGGGGCCGCCGTCCTTGAGGGGGTCATACTCCCACTTTTTGGCAACGGCCTCGCCCTCGCAGTCCGCCAGGGTCAGGTCGAGATACGAGGCGCCCTTCACGTTGGTCTTGATGGCGCAGGAACGGATGAGGCAGAACCCTTCAAAGGTAATCTGCTCCGGCTTTAACTTGTTGAGTAAGCGCATGCGGGACATGGCGGTTTTCCCTCCTTGCGGTGATGGATGCAATGAAACGGACCGGGCGGTCTTCCTGCCCGTGATGGCGGGAAATGCTCCGGCCCGGCAGGTGGCAGTTTCACCATCCATAGTATACCACAACCTGATGCTTTATTGTAGAAAGACCTTTCCTGTGGTAAAATCAGCGTATGAATGTGATGAATTACCAGCCTTACGATATCATTGTCATCGGCGCAGGCCATGCGGGCTGCGAGGCTTCGCTTGCCTGCGCAAGGATGGGGCTTGACACCCTGCTGCTGACACTGAACCTTGACTCCATCGGCATGATGCCCTGCAACCCGGCCATCGGCGGCACGGGCAAGGGACACCTCGTGCGGGAACTGGATGCCATGGGCGGCGAAATGGGACTTGCCGCGGATGATACCCTCATCCAAATGCGCATGCTCAATACCGGCAAGGGCCCGGCCGTGCACAGCCTGCGCGCCCAGATGGACAAGCGCCGCTATCACGAGCGGATGAAGCGCGCCCTGGAAAGCGAGCCGCACCTTGCCATCCTGCAGGATGAGGCGGCGGAGCTGCTGACGGAAAACGGCCACATTGCGGGTGTCCGCACGGCGGAGGGCTTCCTCATCCCGTGCCGCGCCGTGGTGGTGGCGGCCGGTGTGTACCTGAAGAGCCGCATCCTGATTGGCGACTGGTCGCGCCTCAGCGGGCCTGCGGGCATGACCCGCGCGGAGACCCTGTCCGAGGCCATGGCGGAACTGGGCATCCCCATCCGCCGGTTCAAGACGGGCACGCCGGCCCGCGTGCTCGGCCGCACGCTGGATTATGACAAGATGGAGCGGCAGGACGGCGACGTGCCGACCCCGGCCTTCTCCTTTTTAAACGGCAGGCTGAGCCTTGAGCAGACGCCCTGCTACATGACCTATACCAATGCGGAGACGCACAGGATCATCCTCGAAAACCTGCACCGCTCCCCGATGTATGCGGGCAAAATCCATGCCACGGGCACGCGCTACTGCCCGTCCATTGAGGATAAGCTGGTGCGCTTTGCCGATAAGCCGCGCCATCAGCTGTTCATTGAGCCGGAGGGCCTTTCCACCGATGAGATGTACGTACAGGGCATGAGCACCTGCCTGCCTGCCGACGTGCAGATGGACATGCTGCACACCATCGCGGGCCTCGAGCACTGCGAGGTGGTGCGCCTTGGCTATGCCATTGAGTATGACTGCATCGACCCCACCGCGCTGGACCTTACCTTCATGGTCAAGGCGGTGCCGGGCCTCTTCTGCGCGGGGCAGATTAACGGCAGCTCCGGGTATGAGGAGGCGGCCGCGCAGGGCTTCTTTGCGGGCGTCAACGCGGGCCCTATGTCAAGGGCGAGGAGCCGTTCCTGCTGGGCCGTGACGAGGCCTACATCGGCGTGCTGGTGGATGACCTTGCCACCAAGGGCACCCCGGAGCCCTACCGCATGATGACCTCCCGCTGTGAGTACCGCCTGCTGCTCCGCCAGGATAACGCGGACCTGCGCCTCACGGAAAAGGCGCGCAGGACGGGCCTCATTTCGGATGCGCGGTATGACCGCCTGCAGCGCAAGCGGGAGCAGGTGGCGCTGGCCATGAAGGCGCTGTCGCAGACCGTGCCGCCCAGTGAGGCGCTGACGGAGCTGCTCAGTTCCATCGGTTCCGTGCCGCCCGCCCGCGGCGGGGGCCGGCGGGATGAGCTGCTGAAGCGCCCCCGCCGGGCCGATAACGCGCGCCGTAAGCGGAGCGGGGGCGCCAAGCCCCCGCGGCCGGGGGGCGGGGCCGCCGGCGGGCGGCGGGGCCAGGCTCTATGAGCTGCTGAAGCGCCCCGGCATGACCTATACGGCGCTCCTTAACCTGACGGCGGGCACCATGCACGCGCTGCCGGAGCTCGATGCGGAAGCGGAGGAGCAGGTGGAGATTGAGGCCCGCTACGAGGGCTACATCCAGAAGCAGCGCGACCAGGTGGAAAAGGAAAAGCGCCTTAGCAGCCTGCGCCTGCCCGATGACCTTGATTACACGGCCATGGGTGGCCTGCGCCTAGAGGCCAGGCAGAAGCTGACGGCCATCCGCCCGCGTGACGTGGGGCAGGCTTCCCGCATCAGCGGCGTGTCGCCGAGCGACATCTCCGTGCTGCTGGTGGAGCTGAAGCGCCGCGGGCTGTGAAGTCCGGCCGTAAGTCCAGAGTTTTCATGAGATAGCGGAGGAACCGATGTTAACACGCTTACTGGAGCTGTATCCTGTCCTGACGAAAGAGCAGGGGGAGAAATTTGAGTGCTACTACCGCATGCTGGTGGAGTGGAACGGAACCCGCAACCTGACGGCCATCACGGAGCCGCAGGCCGTGGCGGAGAAGCATTTTTATGATTCGCTGGCGGCGGCACCCCTCATCCGGCAGGGCGCAAACGTGATAGACGTGGGCACGGGCGCGGGCTTCCCGGGCGTGCCGCTGCTGATCATCCGCCCGGACATTACGCTGACCCTGCTCGATTCCCTCAATAAGCGCATCGAGTTCCTGGAGGCGCTGCTCAAAGAGCTTGGCCTCACGGCCACCTGCGTGCACATGCGGGCGGAGGATGCCGGGCGCAGCCCGCTCTACCGCCAGAGGTTTGACCACACCGTCACCAGGGCAGTGGCCCCGCTGCCGGTGCTGCTGGAACTGACGGTGCCCCTGCTGCGCGTGAACGGCACGGCCATTGCCTATAAGGGTGATGCCGCGGAGGAGCTGGAGCGTGCCCGGAATGCCGCAAAAATCCTGCGCTGCACCCTCTCCACGGAGACCGTGGCGGCCGATTACGGCCAGCGGACACTGGTGCTGGCGAAAAAGAACGCGGAAACGCCTGGCAAATACCCCCGCAAGGCCGGTACCCCCTCCAAGCAGCCGCTGTGATTTTTAGTTCTGAGTCCTGAGTTCTGAGTCCTAAGTTGGGGGACGGGGGAAAGTTCAAAGTCCTAAGTTCTGAGTCCTGAGTTCGAGGACGGAGGCTGGGCTGCGGCGAAGGAAGGCTCCCTCCGGGAGGGAGCTGGCGCCGTAGGCGACTGAGGGAGCATGCGTGGTTGGAATGAAGCGTACTTCCTGCGAAGGGCACATATTATGGGACGAATCCAAATGTCTCCGACGGTACAAGGGGTGGGGGGAAGTTTCGATTCTTCCCCCTACCCCCATTAAAGCGACCAGGTGAGGAGCGATAGCGACGCAACAGGCGGTACTGAATGGAAGTGCAGTGCACTTCCAGAGCCGCCGTGGACCGAGCACCGGAGTGCGAGAACTGCGGGCCCTGGACCCAAGGGATTGGCACGGTGTGGCGATGATATAGATAATGAAGGATGGCTATTTGCGGTTCCAAAAGCCTTCTCCTTGAGGAGAAGGTGCCGGTGAAATCGGCGGATGAGGTGGACCCCCTGACAACCCTGCTGGCAGCAAAAATCAGGTATTTTCCTGGCAATGATAAAAGGCTTCCCCGTGATGGGGAAGCCTTTTTGTGTGCTTTGGTATGGTCAGGCGTCGATGGTGGAGACGGTCAGGGTGATTTCCTCCAGGACGTCCAGCAGCACCCGGACGGTATCGAGCGCGGTCATGACCGTGATGCCGTTCTCCACGGCGCACTGGCGGATGGCGTGGCCGTCGGAGTGCAGGTGGTCCGTGGCGAGGTCGCGCGTGTTGATGATGTAGGTGATGTGTCCCTGACGGAGCGCATCGAGGATTTCCGTGGAGCCCTCGCTGATCTTCTTCTTCATCCTGGTGCGGATGCCGTTCTCGCGCAGGAAGGCGGCGGTGCCCTCCGTGGCCTCAATGTTGAAGCCCAGCTGGTAGAAGCGCTGGATGAGGGGCAGGGCCTCCTCCTTGTCGGCATCGGCAATGGTGACGAACACGGTGCCGTAGTGCTTGAGGCGGGTGCCGCTGGCCTGCATGGCCTTGTAGAGGGCGCGGTTCAGGTGGGCATCATAGCCGATGGCCTCACCGGTGGATTTCATCTCCGGGGAGAGGTAGGCGTCAAGGCCCTTCAGCTTGGAGAAGGAGAACGCCGGGCATTTCACATAGTAGCGGCCCGCCTTCTCGTGATAGGGGCCCGTGAGGCCCTGCTCCGAGAGGCTCCTGCCCAGGATGACCAGCGTGGCGATGTCAGCCAGCGGGTACCCCGTTGCCTTGGAGAGGAAGGGGACCGTGCGGGAGGAGCGCGGGTTCACCTCGATGATGTATACGTTCTCCTGCTTATCCACGATGAACTGGATGTTGAACAGGCCCACGATGCCGATGCCAAGGCCGAGCCGGCGCGTGTAATCGAGGATGGTGTCCTTGACGGCGGAGGACAGGCTGAAGGCGGGGTATACGCTGATGGAGTCGCCGCTGTGGATGCCGGTGCGCTCCACCAGCTCCATGATGCCGGGCACGAACACGTCCGTGCCGTCGCAGACGGCGTCCACCTCCACCTCCTTGCCCTGGATGTAGCGGTCCACGAGCACGGGCTTGTCCTCGTCGATTTCCACGGCGGTGCGCAGGTAGGTCCTCAGCTGGTCCTCACCGGCCACAATCTGCATGGCGCGGCCGCCCAGCACGAAGGAGGGGCGCACCAGCACGGGATAGCCGATTTCGGCCGCGGCCCTGACGCCGGCCTCGATGCTGGTCACGGCGCAGCCCTTTGGCTGCGGGATGTCCAGCTCCTTGAGCAGCTTTTCAAACAGGTCGCGGTTCTCCGCGCGGTCGATGGCATCGCAGTCCGTGCCAATCAGCCTGACGCCGCGGGCCCGGAGGGGCTCTGCCAGGTTGATGGCGGTCTGGCCGCCCAGCGAGGCGATGACGCCGTCCGGCTGCTCCAGGGCCAGGATGTTCATCACGTCCTCGGCGCAGAGGGGCTCAAAATACAGCTTGTCGCTGGTGGTATAGTCCGTGGAGACGGTCTCCGGGTTGTTGTTGATGATGATGGCCTCGTATCCGGCGGCGCGGATGGTCATGATGGCGTGCACGGTGGAGTAATCAAACTCCACGCCCTGGCCGATGCGGATGGGGCCGGAGCCGAGCACCACGATCTTCTTTTTCTCCGAGACCTTGGATTCATTCTCCTCCTCGTAGGTGGAGTAGAAGTAGGGGATATAGCTTTCAAACTCACTGGCGCAGGAATCGATCATCTTGTAGACCGGCATGATGTGATGCTCCACGCGCATCCCGTACACGCTGAGCTCATCCATGCCCCAGAGGCGGGCGATGGCCTTGTCGGAGAAGCCCATCTTCTTGGCGTCGGCCAGCACGGCCAGGTTCCCGATGTTGGCGGTGAGCTCGTTTTCCTCGCGGATGATGTTGCGGATCTTTTCGATGAACAGCATGTCAATCTTGGTCATCTCATAGATGCGGCCATAATCCGCCTTGCGGCGCAGCAGCTCCGCCATGGCATAGATGCGGTCATCCGTGCCGATGGAGATGTAATGGAGCAGCTCATCGGTATCCCAGCTGTTGAACTTGGGCATGTACAGGTGGTCGATGCCGATTTCCAGCGAGCGGATGGCCTTGAGTAGGCTCTCCTCAATGGTGCGGCCGATGCTCATCACCTCGCCGGTGGCCTTCATCTGCGTGGAGAGGGAGTTGTTGGCATCCGCGAATTTATCAAACGGGAAGCGGGGCATCTTGGTGACCACGTAGTCAAGGCTCGGCTCAAAGCTGGCGGGCGTGTTGGCCAGCATGATTTCGTCAAGGCGCATGCCCACCGCAATCTTGGCGCTGACGCGGGCGATGGGGTAGCCGGAGGCCTTGCTGGCGAGCGCGCTGGAGCGGGAGACCCTGGGGTTGACCTCGATGAGGTAATACTGGAAGGAGTGCGGGTCAAGCGCAAACTGCACGTTGCAGCCGCCGCAGATCTTCAGCGCGCGGATGAGGCGCAGGGCGCTGTCGCGCAGCATGTGGTATTCCTTGTTGGTCAGCGTCTGGCTCGGGCAGACCACGATGGAATCGCCGGTATGGATGCCGACGGGGTCAATGTTCTCCATGTTGCAGATGGTGATGGCGGTGTCGTTGGCATCGCGGATGACCTCGTACTCAATCTCCTTGTAGTTCTTGACGCTCTTTTCCACCAGCACCTGATGGACGGGGGAGAGGGCAAAGCCGTTCTTGCCGATTTCCTCCAGGTCCTCATCGTTATAGGCAAAGCCACCGCCAGTGCCGCCCAGCGTGAAGGCGGGGCGCAGCACCACGGGGTAGCCGATGCGGTGCGCGGCGGCCATCGCCTCCTCCAGGTTGTAGGTGACCTCGGAGGGGATGACGGGCTCGCCCAGGGACTGGCAGAGCTCCTTGAACTTCTCACGGTCCTCCGCGGCCTCGATGCTGGCGGAGGTGGTGCCCAGCAGCTCCACCTGGCACTCCCGGAGGACGCCCTTGCGCTCCAGCTGCATGGCAAGGTTCAGGCCGGTCTGGCCGCCGATGCCGGGCAGGATGGCATCCGGACGCTCATAGCGGATGATCTTGGCCAGGTACTCCAGCGTGAGCGGCTCCATGTAGATTTTATCCGCGATGGTGCGGTCGGTCATGATGGTGGCCGGATTGGAGTTGCAGAGGATGACCTCATAGCCCTCCTCGCGCAGGGCGAGGCACGCCTGGGTGCCGGCATAGTCAAACTCCGCGGCCTGGCCGATGACGATGGGGCCGGAGCCGATGACAAGGATGCGGTGGATGTCAGTTCTCTTAGGCATGGGCGTTTTCCTCCATCATGGCGATAAAGCGGTCAAAGAGGTAGGTGCTGTCCTGCGGGCCGGGCGCGCTCTCCGGATGGTACTGCACGCTCATCACGTGGTCGGCCTTGCACTCGAGTCCTTCCACCGTGTTGTCCAGCAGGTTCATGTGGGTGATGGTGAGGGGCGTTGCCGCCACGCTGTCCGGGTCCACGGCATAACTGTGGTTCTGGCTGGTAATCTCCACGCGGCCGGTTGCCAGCTCCCGCACGGGGTGGTTGCCGCCGTGGTGGCCAAACTTCAGCTTGTAGGTCTTTGCGCCATAGCTCAGCGCAATCATCTGGTGGCCCAGGCAGATGCCGAACATGGGATATTTGCCCCGCAGCTCGCGCACCAGGGAGATGACGGGCTGCACGTCCTCGGGGTCCCCGGGGCCGTTGGAGAGGAAGATGCCGTCGGGACGGAGCCGCTCAATTTCGGCGGCCGGCATGTCATAGGGCACCACGGTCACGTTGCAGCCGCGGCGGTTGAGCGAGCGGACGATGTTCATCTTCATGCCGCAGTCAATGGCCACCACGTTGAAGCGGGGGTTGGGGGTGCGGCTGTACCAGCGCTTTTTGCAGGAGACACGGGAGACCGCGTCGCGCGGGACCTCCGTACGGCGCAGGATGTTGAGCGCGTCCTGAAGCTTCATTTTGGCATCGGTCATGAGCACCTTGCGGGAGCCGTCATCGCGGATGGAGCGGGTCAGCTTGCGGGTGTCGATGCCCTCAATGCCGGGGATGTGGTAATCCTCCATGATTTCGGAGAGGGTCTTGGTGTAGCGGAAGTTGGAGGGGAGGTCGTTATACTCCCGGACGATGAGGCCGCCGATGGTGGGGGTCTTGGTCTCATAATCCTCATCCGTCACGCCGTAGTTGCCGATGAGCGGATAGGTCATCACGACGGACTGATAGGTGTAGGAGGGGTCGGAAATGATTTCCTGATAGCCCACCATGGAGGTGTTGAAGATGATTTCTGTCACGGCGATGTCATTGGAGCCGAACCCGTAGCCGTAATACTCGGTGCCGTCCTCAAAGACAAGCTTGCGGTCAAATTCCCGGAGCATGTGATGCCCTGCCTTTCCTTACTTGATTGCAATAAAATACCCGGTGTCGCATCGGCGCTTATCGGCCGCTGCAATACCGGGATGAAAACAACGGGGGGAAAAACGGAAGGGAGGAAACGGAAGGAACGGGGAATAACGGCGTTTTGAGCGGGGTCATCTCAAGGATTTTCTGCTGGTACCGGGCCGTTCCCATAAGCCTCTCCTTTCACGCAAATTTACTCACTTGCGGTAATATACCACGCGACAAATTTTCTGTAAAGCTGAATATCATTTAGGTTATCGGTGGGCCGGGGAGAGGGGGAAAAGCAGGCGGGAGTCCTGCCGGAAAAAGCGGGAAGGATTGCCGGGAAAGTGCCGGCCACTGCAAAATTCCTATGAATTTTGCAGTATGTCATGTTGTTTTTGGTATGAATTTTGTAATTCCAGCCTATTTATGCCAGGAAGCACACCGCCCCTGCATCATGCTGATGCAGGGGCGGTGTACATTTCCCTGTTTTTGTGCAGGATGGCCTTGTCAGGCCGGGGTTTTAGTCCAGGTTGGCCTTGATGGCATCGATGAGCGTCTGGTACTCCGCATCGGAGAGGGTCACCTGTTTGGGGTCCATCTGGAAGACGCCGTTCCACTCAAAGCCGTCCCTGTACTTGGGCACCAGGTGCATGTGCAGGTGGTGGCCGCTGTCGCCATAGGCGCCGTAGTTGATCTTATCGGGGCCGAAGGCCTTGTGGACGGCGCGGGCCGCACGGGCAACATCCGCAAAATAGGCATTGCGCTCCTCATCGGAGAGGTCACACATCTCGCTGACATGGTCCTTGTAGGCCACGATGACACGGCCCTTGTGGCTCTGCTCCTTAAAGAGGATGAGCTGGCTGACGGAGAGGTCGCAGATGAAAATGCCGAACTTGTCCATCAGGGCATCGTTCTGGCCGTGCATGCAATAGGCGCAATTGGTATCTTTCATAATCAGGAATCCTCCATTTTGATGATATGGATGGCCATCCGGGCCACACCCGTATCTTAACACAACGCGGGCAAAGTGGAAAGGGCCTGCCTTAGCGTCTCAGCCGTTCCGGATGGATTTTTTGCTGAGGTCGCGCACCATGGCGAGGTTGATGATGTCCGTGTCCACGTAGATTTTTCCCAGCAGTGAGGTCTCATTGTTCTGGTCAAAGTTGCGGATGTCGAGGCGCGCGAGGGGTTTGATTTCCCCGTCCGGCACGCGGAAGAATGCCTTGAGCTCCGGCATCTCCCCGGTATGGGCTCCGCGGATGCGGATGATGTCCCAGGTGAGGATGATGCCCGTGTTATCCCGGATGTACTGGTGCAGGGAGGTCAGCTCCCCCTCACGGCCCATCCAGTCCACGCCATGGTAGAGCCGGTTTGCCATGTAGTCCACGCAGTACATGCAGGGCTGGCCGTCGCCATAGTAGCAGGAGCGCATCTCCAGCATCTTTTCCTGCGGCAGCAGGCCCAGCGGGGCGCCTGTGCTGCCGGCCGGCACGCTCTCCACCGAGAAGACCTTCACCTCCGGGGTGAGGCCGTTGTTTTTGATGATTTCATACATGCTCACGGAAGGGTACAGCGTTGCCTTCATGGTGAGCGCCGGCGGGTTGACATAGGTGCCGCTGCCGTGGCGGCGGATGATTTTGCCCTCGCTCTCCAGCTCCGCCAGTACCGTGCGGATGGTGCTGCGGGATACCTGCAGGCGCGCCGCCAGCTGGTTTTCCGAGAGCAGCCTCGTGCTGTAGGTGAAATCCATGTGGCCGATCAGGTCCAGAATTCCCCCACGGACCTCATCGCGCAGTGATGTTTCGTTGTTACTGGTCCCCCGTTCCATGCTGCTTACTGCTTCCTCCAGTTTTCCACCCACTGATCAAAGGCGGCAAGGTGATGCTGCCCCTTGATGGAGTAGGCAAGGGAGTTCCTTGCCACGCGGATGAGGGTATCCTCGTCAAAGCCGAGGTTTTCCACCACATTGCGGTATTCCACCAGCAGGTCGCCCACATACGGCGGGTCATCGGAACTGATGGAGCATGCCACGCCCTGCTGCATCAGCGGGACGATGGAGTGGTCCTTCGGCGTGGGGAAGAGACGGGCGTTGGAGACCGTGCACATGGCAAGCAGGATGTCGCGGTCCGCAAGCTCCTTCACAAGGGCCGGGTCCTTGATGGCCCGCACGCCATGGTCAATGCGCTGGCAGCCGAGAAGGTTCAGGGCGTCCCAGATGTTCTGCACGTCCATGTCGCCGCCCTCTTCGCCGGCATGCGCGGTGAGGAACAGGCCCATATCCTTTGCAAGGGCATAGGTATCGGTGAAGAGACGGCAGGGGTAGCCCTTCTCCTCGCAGTCCATGCCGACGGCGTCCACCATGTCAAGATAGGGCTCGAGGTTGCGGACGAATGCCGTGCACTGCTCCACGGGCAGGGTGCGGTCGATGCCGGCGATGAACACAAGGTCCACGCCGAAATCACGTTTGACGGCCTGACGGCCCTGCTCATAGCCCTTCATGACCACGTCCATCGGGATGCCGCGCTCCTCGTTGAGCGGGTAGTCGAGGTGCAGTTCCTGGTAGACGATGTTCTGGCGCTTCGCGTCCTCGCCGAGGTCGTAGACCACGTCGTAATAATCCTCCTCGGTCTGGCAGACGGAGTTGACGAGGCGGTCGCAGGCCATGAACTGTTCGAGGCTCATGCAGTGGGTGCGCACATAGCGGAGCATCTCCTCCTCGGTGGAGAAGGGCATCTTAATGCCGTTGCGCTTTGCGAGCTTCAGCGCCGTCCTTGCGGGGATGGAGCCCTCAATGTGGATGTGGTTTTCACCCTTGGGGATTTCCCGGATGAGCCGTTCCATGCGTTCTGAAATCATATTGCCTCCTCCCTGGGGGCCCTGATGCCCGCCATTAACAGGCCAATCTGCTCGCGCTTTGCCTCTTCCTGCGGGATGGTGTCCATCACCTCACCGCTGTGCAGCACGAGGATGGTATCGCTGAGCTGTTCAATTTCGTCAAGCTCCGTGGAGAACAGCAGCACCGCGGCGCCGCGGTCCCGCTCCTCCACAAGGCGCGCCTGGATGTACTTGGTGGTGCCGATGTCAAGGCCACGGTCCGGATAGACGGCGATGATGAGCTTGGCATTGCGCTCCAGCTCACGGCCCACCACAAACTTCTGCTGGTTGCCGCCGGAGAGGCGGGAGGCCAGTTCCTGGATGGACGGGGTCTTGACCTCATACTTTTGCACGAGGGCCTCGTTGAGCTCCCCAATCTTCTTCCAGTGGAGGATGCCGCCCTTGGAATAGGGGGCCTTGCCGTAACTCATCAGGATGAGGTTCTCGTTGACGGTCATCTCGGAGACCATGGCCATCTTGTGGCGGTCCTCCGGGATGTGGGCGATGCCGTGGTCAAGGATCTGGCGCACGGACTTGCCCGTGACATCCTCCCCGTCAATGTTCACATGGCCCTCCTGCGCCTTTAAGAGACCCAGGATGCAGCGCACCAGCTGGGACTGGCCGTTGCCGTCCACGCCGGCGACGCCGACGATTTCGCCCTCGCGCACGGAAAGGCTCACGTCCCTGAGGCGCTGGACACCCTCGTCATCCCGGTAGGAGAGGTGCTCCACGCGCAGGATTTCCCTGCCGGGGTTGGCCTTCTGCTTGTGGGTGACCAGGTCGATGGATTTGCCGACCATCAGGCTGGCCAGCTGCTCATGGCTTTCAATCTCGCTGATGGGCATGTTGCTGGCCACCACGCGGCCCTGACGCAGGACGGAGCAGGCATCGCAGATGTCCATGACCTCGCCCAGCTTGTGGGTGATGAAGATGATGGTCATGCCGTTGGCCGTGAGCTGGTGGAGCAGGGTGAACAGGGTTTCCGTTTCCTGCGGGGTCAGCACGGCGGTGGGCTCATCCAGGATGAGGAGCCGGGAGTTGCGGAACAGGGCCTTTAAAATCTCCAGCCTCTGCTGTTCACCGATGGAGAGGTCCTCCACCCTGGCCCAGGGGTCGATGGGCATGTGGTAGGTATCACACAGCTCCGTAAAGCGCTTTGCGGCCTCCTTGAGGCGCAGGCGCACGGGGGAGATTTCCTTGTAGCCCAGCATCACGTTCTCAATGACGGTGAGGGCCGGGATGAGCATGAAGTGCTGGTGCACCATGCCGATGCCCGCCTTGATGGCCTGCCTGGGCTCGTGAATGTGCAGCTTTTTGCCGTCCAGGTAGATTTCGCCCTCATCCGGCTGGAGAAGGCCGTATAGGATGTTCATCAGGGTGGACTTGCCGGCGCCGTTCTCACCGAGCAGGGCGTGGATCTGCCCCTGCTCCACGGAGAGGCTCACGTCATCGTTGGCGAGGACCTTTTTGCCGAAGCGCTTGGAGACATGCCGGATTTCAAGATATGCCATGGCTTATCGTCCCTCCTTGCTGTAGGGGATGGCCGATGCCGCGGGGGAGCGGGATTTGCGCACGAACCCGCACACGGCGATGAGGGTGATGACATAGGGCAGCATCAGGATGATCTGGTACGGCACGCCGGTACCGGCTGCCTGCAGGCGGTACATCAGCGCAAGGCCGGCACCGAACACCAGGGAGGCGCCCAGCACGCCGTAGGCGCTGTAGCAGCCAAGCACGACCACCGCGAGGGCCATGTAGCCCTTGCCGGAGACCATGCCCTCGGTGAAGAAGCTGAGCTGGCCCATGGACATGTAGCTGCCCGCAAGGCCGGCAAATGCGCCGGAGAGCAGGATGGTCCACCAGCGGGTGCCGTTGACGCTGATGCCCAGGGTATCCGCGGCGCGCGGGTTTTCACCCACGGAGCGGACCTCGAGGCCGATGTGCGTCTTTTTCATGATGTAGCCCACCACGGGCACCAGCAGGAACGCGGCGTAGCAGACGATGGACTGGTTGAAGATGGTGCCGATGACCGGGATTCTGGAGAGCAGCGGGATGGCAACCTCGTCGTAGGTGGCAATCTTGGCCACGGTTGTGGTGCCGAAGATGATGCGGTTCAGCGTGATGGTAAAGCCGCTCGCGAAGATGTTGATGGCGGCGCCCACAACGGTCTGGTCAGCCTGCAGGTTGAGGCAGAAGAACGCGAACACCGCGGCGATGATGACCGTGCTTGCCATGGCGATGACGGCACCCATCACGGCGGAGCCGGTCCAGTAGGAGCCGATGCAGCCCATCAGCGCGCCGATGAGCATGAAGCCCTCCATGCCGATGTTCACGATGCCGGCGTTGGCACTGAACACAAGGCCGAGGCCACAGATGAGCAGGGGCGTTGTCATGCGCATCGTGGAGGAGAGGAAACTGGTGATAAGGTCGCTCATGCTTTTCTCCTTCCTGCAGGCTTGCTGCCAAGGCGGTGATAGTCAAACAGGCGCTTGCCGACCACGAACAGGATGATGAGACCCTGCAGCATGTAGATGACGGCAACGGGGGCGCCGGACTTCATGGTCATCTTGTTGGCACCGCTCTTGAGCGCACCGAACAGGATGCCGGAGAACGCGATGCCCACGGTGGAGTTGTTGCCGAGCAGGGCCACGGCCACGCCGTCAAAGCCGAAGCCGTTGAAGGCGTTTTCCATGATGCGCAGCTGCACGCCCATCAGCTCACAGGCGCCGCCGAGGCCGGCAAACCCACCGGCGAGGAACATGGAAAGCAGCGTCTTGGTGCCCGTGTTCATGCCGGCGCAGCGGGCGGCGGTGCGGTTCATGCCGATGACGCGCATCTCATAGCCCGTTGTGGTGTGGTACAGGATGAACTGGAAGGCGATGAGGGCCAGGAGGGCCACGATGATGCCTGCATGCAGCCTGGTGCCCGTGAGGATGCGGGGGAGCTGGGCACTCTCCAGCATGGCCTTGGACTGGGCAAAGTTGGAGGTGCTGCCATAATCCTTGATGGGCACGGCAATCATGTAATGGACAAAATAAAGCGCCACATAGTTGAACATGATGGTGGTGATGAGCTCGCTCGAGCCGAACTTCACCTTCATCAGCGCGGGGATGAGGCCATACAGCGCACCGCCGAGGAAGGCCGCAATCAGCACCACGGGGATGTGCACCGCGGCGGGCAGGGAGATTTCCGTGCCGGCGAGCACCGCGCACAGGGCGCCGATGTACAGCTGGCCCTCCGCACCGAGGTTGACAAAGCCGCACTTCTGGGCGATGGCATAGCTGATGCCGGTGAGGATGACGGGCGTTGCCTTGTTGAGGGTTTCCGCAATGGCCTTGAGGTTGCCAAGGGAACCGCTCAGCAGGCCGCCGAAGGCCGTGAGGGGGTCAAAGCCAAGTGCCAGCATGGCAAGGCCTGCCACGAGGAACGAAGCGAGGATGGAAACCACCGGGAAATAGATGCTGTCCAGGATGGCCGGCAGTTTCTCTCTGACGGGGCGTTTTATTTTCTCCATGTTCTCTCCTTATACGGGTGTATCCCGCCGGGAGGCGGGAAAGAGCGGTTGGGGGACGGACAAGATGCGGCGCGGGTCCGTGCCCCGCGGAGGGGGTGCCGGCCGCCGGGAGGGGAAACAGCCCGGGGCCGGCCGGAAACTGGGAAGAGGGGCACCGTAACCAGTGTCCCTCCGGGGATCAAAGACCGGGATTAGTCAAGGTTGATGACGATTTCGCCGGAGACGAGCTTATCATAAATGCTGGCAAGCTCAGCCTTCACCTCGTCGGAAACCTCGATGCCGCAGTCATACCAGTCGCCGATGTACACGGCACCCTGGGCTGCACCCAGCTTGGTGACGCCGTTCTGGCCGATGGTGCCGGCGAGGTAATCGAGGTAGGCGTTCTCATAGATCATGGAAGTATCCTTGATGATGGCGGTGATGACGGAGTGCGGGCCGACGGTCTCCTGGCCTTCGCCGGAGGCAACGGCCACGATGCCGCCCTCTTCGGCAGCCTCATCAACGCCGAGGGCCGCGTCATCGCACATGGGGGCGATGCAGTCCACACCACCCTGGATCATGGCAAGGGCGGTCTCCTTGGCGGCGGCCACATCGGTGAAGGAACCGGTCATGACGGCCTGGGCATCGATGTCAGCATTGACATAAGCGGCACCCTGCAGGAAGCCTGCACGGCCGTTGAGGATGGGGGTGATTTCCATGGCGCCGACGAAGCCGACCTTGCCGGTCTTGGTCATCAGTGCGCACAGGGCGCCCATCAGGAAGCCCTGGTCTTCATCGGCAACCTGGTAGGAAATCACGTTGTCGGCGGTGTAGTCGCCGTTGATGATGACGAAGGTGCACTCCGGATAATCAGGGGTGATCTGCAGGGCGGCATCCTGATAGGAGTTGGTGGAGAGGATGATCATGTCATAGCCGTCGTTGGCATAGGTGGCGATGCAGTCCGGCAGGGCGGAGTTCTCCACGTTCTCCTGGTAGGCAATCTCAGCGCCGAGGGCCTCAATCTTCTGCAGGCCGAGGTAAGCGGTGTAGTTCCAGCTCATGTCGCTGATGGGGCCGGACAGGATGCAGGCCACGCGGTGGGTACCGGAGCTGGTGGTGGTAGTGGTCGTGGTGGTGGTGCCGTCAGCGGTGGTGACGGTGGTCGTGGTGGTGCTGGAGCTGGTGGTGACGGTCTTGGTGCAGGCCACGGCTGCCACGCACAGAACCAGGGCAAGGACCAGTGCGAGTGCTTTCTTCATAGTGTTTTCTCCTTTAATTAGTATTGGCAGGGGCCGCTTGCGGCGGCAGCTGCCTTGTTGAAAACGGGTTGCCCCGTAGTAACCTTGTTATGCCTTCGTTTCGGTGGAGGGATGCCAGAAGCCCTCATGCAGCTTCAGGTATTCCGCCTCCAGTTCCGGCACGGGCCCGACCAGCTGGAAGTCCGGCTTCTGGCCGCAGGCAAAGATGGCGCGGCAGGGCAGGGCCAGGGTGGGGTTGCGGATGTCATCACCGGTGTAGGCCTTGAGCTTATCCTCACTGCTGATGTACACGATGCCGCCGAGGTTGCCCCAGTAGAT
>R21__coassemble_1330_pt1 | contig 16913 bp, 12 predicted proteins | sample R21__metabat2_low_PE_066 | metagenome-assembled genome bin R21 | reverse complement strand
ACTTCTGCCTGAATGACTCCCGTGATTGCCGGGATACACGGCTTTTCATCCGGGCGGACCGGTACCTCAGTGTGGATGATGCCCTGCTGCCAAAGGAAATGCTGCCGACGGAGGACAGGTTCGGTTTTACGGACCTCCGCAGGAATGACGGCGACTATGACCATTGCTTTGTCCTGGAGAATGGTCCGGCGGATGCGCCGGCCATGGTGACGGAGGGGGATGGGATACGGATGGAACTTTTTACCGATTACCCTGCCATCCAGCTCTATACGGGGCAGGGCCTCCACGCACCGCTCAGGCCTTATCAGGGCTTTGCGGCGGAGCCTGAATTCCTGCCGGATTCTCCCAACCACCCGGAGTATCCATCCTGTGTGCTGCGCGCGGGAGAGGAATTTCATAAATGCATCCGCTACCGGTTCAGCAGGACGGAAGAAGGATGAATCAAATAGAAATAAAAACGCAAGGGGGCGGGGCCTTTCTAATGGAAAGGACCCGCCCCCTTTTCAGAATCAATTGAAACAGGTGAACGGAAAATCCAGGATGCGGCCGCCTCTCAGGAATGTTCCCGGATGCGCAGACCTTTGGGCAGGTGGTTTTTCAGCATTCCGCCGCTTGCCTTGCCAAAGCCGATGGGATGGCCGCCTGCAAGGACGGCGACATAGCCCTTGAGGGCGCTACTGCAGGGTATGGCCTCACCGGCAAGATAGGCGGAGAGGTCCCCACCGTTCAGTTCAAGGACATTGCGGAAGGCGTCCCCCGGATACGCAAGGTAAAGCGCGTGCGCGGGTTCAAAACGGGTGCCGTGGATTTCGCCGGCCAGCACGCCCGTTGCCAGGGTGCGTAGTTTTAACAGAGCCGCAGGGACATGGCCTGGGAAGAGGAACACACGCCCGTCGGCAAGCAGGGTGGGAACCCCATATGGCTTTTGCCGCATGGCGGAGGAGATAAATTCCTCGTAGGCGGGCAGTTTCTTTACCTTTGGCTGTGCGTAGCCGGAAAGGGCAGGGGTGGACTGGCCATCCCTGACAAGGAGGGCGGCATACTGTCCCTCGCCGGGCCCCGTGTGTGGGTAGCAGCGCTGTTCCTGCACAAGGGAAAACTGCGGATGTTCCGCAAGGAAGGCGCGGACGTTCTGCTCATTTTCTTCCGGGGAAAAGGTGCAGGTGGAATACACCAGTCTGCCACCGGGGCGTACGGCACCGCATGCGGTATTCAGGATGGCAAGCTGGCGCTGGGCACAGGCCGTGACATGTTCAGGCGACCACTCAAGGATGGCGGTCTCATCCCGGCGGAACATGCCCTCGCCGGAGCAGGGGGCATCCACCAGCACGGCGTCAAACCCCTCTTTCAGCTGAGGAATGAGCACCTCCGGATGCATGCAGGTGACGATGGCGTTGCGGACGCCGAGCCGTTCAAGGTTGCGGGCCAGTACCTGGGCCCGCTGGGGGACGATTTCGTTGCTGATGAGAAGACCATCCCCGGACAGGGCCTGGGCAATCTGGCCGCTTTTCCCGCCGGGGGCGGCACAGAGGTCCAGCACGGCCTCACCCGGCTGCGGATTGAGCAGGCGGACCGGCATCTGCGCGGAAGGCTCCTGCATATAGTAAAGACCGCCGAGATGCAGGGGATCGTGACCGGGCTGATGCCCGTCCGGCAGATAGAAGCAGTCCGGCGGAAGGCAGGGGAGAAGCGCACCGGAAAAGAGCGCGTTCAGCGATTCCGCACTGAGCTTCAGGGTATTGACCCGGAGGGCACGGCGCACCGGCTCTGCCATGGCGGCGAGATAGGCCGGGTATTGGTCACCGAGCGAAACGGCCATGCGGGCAAGGAATTCCTGTGGAAGGTTCATGTATGTCTCCTGTTCAAAGCGGCGTCCTGAAGGCAAGCCGTGCAGTTTTCATCATAATTTGATGCATTGTCAGGGCGGAACATGGGAAAAACGGCGGGAAAGCAGGGCAAATTCTGCAATCCGTGCGGGTAATGGTTGCGCCACGGAGGATTTCGTTGTACAATGTCATCTGGTTTATTGTACATTGTCATGGGGTACCATGGCAAATGATTTTAGTGATATTGAGAAAGGAAGATAAAAACGATGGCTTATACGGACATGACCAGGGATGAACTGCAGGCGGAGCTGAAGGCGCTGGAGACGGAGTATGCCTCCATCAAGGCCCAGGGCCTCAAGCTGAACATGGCAAGGGGTAAGCCCGGCCGTGAGCAGCTGGACATTGTCAGCGACATGCTGACCGTGCTCTCCGACGCGGATGACTGTTTTGCCGATGGCATGGATGCCCGCAACTATGGCGAGCTCTGTGGCCTGCCGAGCGCCAGGGCCTATTTTGCCGACCTGATGGGCACCAGGCCTGAGAACGTGTTTGTGGGCGGCAGTGCTTCCCTGCAGCTGATGTACGGGCTGATTGCCAAGGGCTGCACCAATGGCCTCAAGAACTCCGAAAAGCCCTGGGCCTGCGTGGAGGATAAGAAATTCCTGTGCCCGGCTCCCGGTTATGACCGCCACTTCCGCGTGACGGAGAGCCTCGGCTTTACGCTTGTCACCATCCCGATGACGGACGAGGGCCCGGACATGGATGCCGTGGAGGAGGCCATCAAGGATCCTTCCGTCAAGGGCATCTGGTGCGTGCCGAAGTATTCCAACCCCGATGGCATCATCTATTCTGAGCGCGTGCTGGACCGCTTTGTGCACCTGAAGCCTGCAGCGCCCGATTTTACCGTGATGTGGGACAATGCCTACTGCATCCATGAGTTTGAGGGGGATTATGTCCCGTTCCCGAGCATCCTGGCCCTTGCAAAGGAAGCCGGCACGGAGGACATGTTCTATGAGTTCGCTTCCACCAGTAAGGTGACCTTCCCCGGCGCGGGCATTTCCTGCATGGTCTGCTCCGATGCCAACATGGCCTACCTCAAGAAGCTGCTGGGCGCGGAAATCATCTCCTATGATAAGCTGAACCAGCTGCGCCATGTCCGCTACCTGAAGAACAAGCAGGAGACCCTGGCATTGATGAAGAAGCATGCCACCGTGCTCGGGCCCAAGTTCGCCATGGTGCTCAAGAAGCTGGACGCGGCCATTGCCCCGCTCGGCATTGCCCGCTATACCAGGCCCTCCGGCGGTTACTTTGTCAGCTACTATGCCATGCCCGGTACGGCCAAGCGCATCTGGAACCTCTGCAAGGAGGCCGGTGTCGTGCTGACCGATGCAGGCGCCGCCTATCCGTATGGCAAGGACCCTGTAGACAGCCATATCCGCATCGCCCCCAGCCTGCCGCCCATTGCCGAACTTGACAAGGCGATGGATGTGTTCTGCGTCTGCGCCCGCATCGCGGCCATTGAGAAGCTGCTCGGATGAAGCTGATCCGGCCGGCCGCTTTCCTTATCCTGCTTTTCCTCCTGCTTGGCAGCATGCCGGCAATTGCGGAGGAGACGGGGGAACAGGGAACGGAAGGACAGGAGAATACGGGGGAATCCGGCTACGTGTCCGAGCCCGGTGAACTGAACGGGGACGGCATGGTCACCGCCGCGGACGCTGCCATTGTGCTGCGCGCGGCCGCCGGGCTTGTGGACCTGAACACGGCGCAAAGCTATAATGCGGACGTTACGGCCTCCATGACCGTGGACGGGAAGGATGCCGTGGCACTGCTTTTATACAGTGCCGAGCTGCTCCCCGATGTGCAGGGCGCGGCTGGCCTGCTGGACGGGGCCCTGCTTGGGGAGCGTTACGCGGACAGGTTTTCGTATAACGGTACCGTCCGCACGGACAGCTCCTACCGCTCCAGCATGGTGAACGTCACCATGAAAAAGGAAAGGATTGACAGGTCCTGGTGCTTCGTGGCGGATATCTATATCCGCGACATCACGGCCTTCCAGACGGCCTTCGGCAAGGATACCTTCAATGGTGGCCGCGAGTCCACCTACCGGATGGCCAAAAACCATGAGGCCATCATTGCCATCAACGGTGATTCCCTTTCCTATCAGAAGGCGGAAGGCACGCTGGTCCGTGCCGGGGAGCTGTATGTGGAGAAGGTATCCCAAAAGGATGACACCTGCGTGCTCTACCGGGACGGCCGCATGATGACGTTTGAGCCGGGGGCCACGCTGGAGGAAATGGAAGCCGGGGGCGAGATTTACCATACCTGGTGCTTCGGGCCATCCCTTCTCGATGACGAGGGCAACCCGAGGGAGAGCTTTTCCTCCTCCCGCAGGATCATGGGCGAAAACCCGCGTACGGCCATTGGCTATTATGAACCCGGTCACTATTGCTTCGTGCTTGTGGACGGCCGTCAGTCCGGCTACAGCACGGGCATGAGCATGGAGGCACTTGCCGCCTATATGGCGGACCTTGGCTGCAAGGTCGCCTATAACCTCGATGGCGGCCAGACCAGCGTGATGGCCTCTGCCGACGGTGTCATTAACCAGCCCTACGGCAATGGCCGCAGCACCACCGATATTTTGTACATTGCGGAGCCTGCGCTTGTGGAGGCCTCCAAATGATGAGAGAGATGAAAGAATTTTTGAGGCGTGGCATGGCATCTTTGCTGATTGCCACCATGCTGATGCCGGGCATGTCCTTTGCGGAGGAACAGCCGGAGGAAACGGGGCAGGAGGATGCCCCTGCCGTTACGGAGACGGCAGGGGAGGACACGGAACCGGTCGTCGGTGCCACTCCGTCTGAGACAGGGGAAAATGAAACCGCGTCCGCTGATGCGGCCACCCTGCCGGATGGCGTGGCGGAAACTGCCGCGGATGTGGCAAGGCAGCTGCGGGAAGGCATTGTGGACGTAACGGGCAATGGCACCGGTGATGAAGCGGATGCCATGGCACAGCTGATGCACATGACCGGCAGCCTGCCGGACCTTGCGGGGCTGCCGGAAATCCTCTCGGACAGCCTGCTGGGCGAAAAATACCTTGACCAGTTCTCCTATACCGGCATCCAGCAGGGGGAGACCTACTATAAGAGCGAAAAGATTTCCTATCACCTGACGACCGTGCACGAGGATAAACTCGTGTATTACGTGGCGGACATCCTGCTGCGGGACATCCTTTGCTACAGGACACAGTTTTCCGGCGATGCCTACCGCTCCAAGAGCGAGAAGGTGACCCAGATTGCCGCGAGGAACAATGCCATCATTGCCGTCAACGGTGATTATTTCCGTGCCAGGGAGGATGGCATGGTCATCCGCAATGGCGTGGCCTACCGTACCAAGGCCATCCGCAAGCGCGACCTGTGCGCCCTCTTTTATGACGGCACCATGGAGACCTATGACTATAACGAAATCGGTGCGGAATCACTGCTGGAGCAGGGCTGCTACCAGTGCTGGGATTTCGGGCCGAGCCTGTTAAACGCGGACGGTTCCGTGAAGACCAAGTCCTCGGAGTTTTCCACCAACGTGTTCACGAAGAACCCGCGCACGGCCATCGGCTACATTGAACCTGGACACTATGTCTTTGTCGTGGTGGACGGCCGTGGCATGAATAAATCCTATGGCCTCGATCTTGCGGACCTTTCCAGCCTGATGGCAAGCCTCGGCTGCAAGGTGGCCTATAACCTGGATGGCGGCGGCACCTCGTGCATGACGAGCGCCGTTTACGGCGACATCAACAAGACATCCGATGAAAACCGCTCCTGCTCCGACATCGTCATGATTGTGGAGGATTATTCCGCCTTTGAGGAGACGGAAAACGGATGAAGCGCGTACTGGGATGCATCCGCAGGGCGGATGAGCGGTACCGCATGATCCAGGACGGCGACCGCGTGATGGTGGGCGTATCCGGCGGCAAGGACAGCCTGCTATTGATGCAGGGCCTCGGCCTTTACCGCAAATTTGCCCGCACCAGCTTTGAGGTACAGGCCGTGATGCTGGACCTTGGCCTGAAGGAGCAGGACACCTCCGGCATTTCCGCCATGGCGGAGCGCATCGGCGTGCCGTTTGAGGTCATCCACACGGACATCGGCAAGGTGGTGTTTGACATGCGGGAGGAGCGCAGCCCCTGCGCCCTGTGTGCCACGCTCCGCCGCGGGGCACTGAACAATGCGGCACGGGACCGTGGCTGCAACAAGGTGGCGCTCGGCCATAACCGCGAGGACGTGCTGGAGACCTTTTTGATGAGCCTTTTATATGAGGGCCGTGTCAATACCTTTGCCCCGGTGACCAGGCTTGACCGGGCAGGGGTGACGATGATCCGCCCCATGATTTTCCTGCCGGAAAAATACGCAAAGGGCCTTGCACAGAAAATGGGCCTGCCGGTGCTGCCGGCCAACTGCGATGTTGCGGGCCACACCAAGCGGGAGGAAGCCAAGGAACTGATCAGGTATCTCGCCACCATCGTGCCCGACGTGGAGGAAAAGATGATGCATGCCATCATCCACACGGAGACCTACGGACTGTGGGATGACATGAAACTGCCGCTTGGCTTCCGCCTTGAGAAGACGCCTGCCGGCGGACGCGTCATCCCGGAGGATGCCGGGGACGGCACCATCCCGCCACTGCCTTCCGGTAAGTTCTGACGGCAGCCTGACGCAATGTGAACTTTATTTCACAAAGATTGACGCGGGGGCTTTTTCATTTTAAAATTGCAGGAGTGGCACCATCTGGTGCCAAGGGGATGACAGGAATTTTCCGCGGCTGGGGAATTGCCGCTGAACAGGTTTAGGAGAAACGGCTTGAAGAAACAGAAAAGGATATTACCGGCTATACTGGCTTTACTGCTCGCCATGGCCCTGTCCGTTGCATGCAGCAGCGGGACGGGTACCGGCACGGATGCGCAGGAAGCGGCCCAGGTGGTGAATGCCGGTGATATCGTCATCAATGAAATCGTATCCTCCAATTCGAGGAGCCTTACCGATGAGCAGGCCGGCTCACCGGACTGGATTGAGCTGCACAATACCACGGACCATGCCATCTCCCTGAAAGGGTTTGGCTTTTCTGACAATTCGAGGAAGCTGTATAAATTCACCTTTGACGCGGTGACCATCCCGGCCGGTGGCTACCAGCTGCTGTATTGCGGGGAGCCCGCCAGCGTGGAGGAAAGCAGCATCCCGTTCACCGGGTTTGGCATTTCCAAGGGTGGCGATACGCTGTACCTGACGGATGGATACTATAACATCCTCACCCAGCTGGACGTCCCCTCCCTGCAGACGGACGTGTCCTATGCCCGCAGGGATGACGGCAGCTATGGCTACTGCGGGTCCCCGACCCCCGGCGCGGCCAATGACACGGAGATTTCCGACTCACAGGAGAGCCTGTTCACGGCCACCGTTTCAGGCGGCCTTTCCATCACGGAGGTAAAGCCGGGCCTTGACCCCTGGATGGAGCTGAAAAACGTTTCCGGCGAAACGCTGCAGCTGTCCAATTATTACGTCTCTGACAAGGGCACGGACCTGCTCCGGTATCAGCTGCCCGATGTGAGCCTTGCACCCGGTGCCTATTACGTGGTGTACCTGGTGGGGGCGGACGATGGTGCGTCCGGCGAGCGCACGGAGGCCACGTTCAAGCTTGGCAAGAACGATGACCACCTCTATGTGGCGGACCGCTCGGGCGAGCTCATCAGCGAGTTCTCCTGGGGCGGGGAAGTGCCGGAGGGCATTGCCGTTGTGGCAGGCGCTGACGGTACCCCGCTGTATACCGCTTACCCGACACCGGGGGCCGACAACTCGGATGACACGTTCTCCACCATCACCTATCAGGAGATGGATGCCTCCGACCCCGTCCGCATCAATGAGGTGCTGCGCAAGAATGAGCACTCCATCACGGATGCCCAGGGCGACAGGGAATCCTGGGTGGAGCTTTACAACAGCTCTTCCGAGGCCGTCAGCATGAGCGGATATTACCTCTCCGACAGCCTCAACAACCTGCAGAAATGGGCCATCCCGGATGTGAGCATTCCTGCCGGCGGTTATCTTATCATCTTCCTGGATGGCGACATAGAGTCCTCCACCGACACGGAGCTGCACGCACCGTTCTCCCTGGCCGCGGGCGAGAGCATCAGCCTGCTAAGGCTGGACGGCCTCAGGGTGGATACCATCAACATCCCGGAGGATCTTGCCAAGAACGTTTCCGTGGGGCGCGATACGGATGGTTCCATCCGGTATTACACAACGCCGACCCCCGGTTATCAAAATGCACATGGTTTTGAAACAGCCGACTCGCTCGGCTGTTTCAATTCATCCTACGTTTATGTGTCCGAGGTATGCGCGGTGCATGCCATCAAGACCACGGAAAACGACTGGGTGGAACTGTATAACGGTTCCTCCTCCGGCGTGGACCTGTCCGGCTGGTATCTCTCCGACGATACGAGCGAGCCGCTCAAGTACCAGCTTCCCGAAGGGACCGGCATCGGGGCCGGGGAGTACCTGGTGATTGAGTGCACCTCCCACACCTCCCGCCAGAAGGAGGGCGTTGCCACCTTTGGCCTGAACCCGGACGGGGAAACCATCTGCCTGAGCGATGCCGACGGCCTGCGCGTGGACACCTTCAGGACCGGCGCACTGACCCTTGGCGTGACCTCCGGCCGCGTGGAGGGCGCGGTGGAGGGGGACCGCGTTTTTTTTAAGACGGAAACAAAGGGAAAGCAGAATTCCACCAACATCTATTCCGGCTACACGGCCACGCCGGTGTTCTCCGAGACGGATCTTTACCAGACGGATGCCTTTGAACTGACGCTGACCTGCAGCACGGCATCGGCAAGGATTTACTATACGACGGACGGTTCCAAGCCCACCAGCTCCTCCAAGGAATATACGGGCCCGATCACCATCAAGAAGAACATGTGCGTGCGTGCCATCGCCTATTGCGACGGCCTGCTTGCAAGCGAAATTGCCACTTACAATTTCCTGTTTGAAGTGCCCCATACGCTCCCGGTCGTCTGCCTGAACGGCGACCCGGATGACATCAAGGCGGTGTGGGCGGCAAAATCCAACAAGACCAAGGTGGAGCGCGAGGCTTACATCAGCTATTATGAGGCTGACGGCAAGCTCGGCACCCAGTTCCCCTGTGGCATCAAGGCCAAGGGCGCGGGTACCATCACCTATTCGCAGAAATCCCTTGCCATCCACCTGCGCGGCGGCTACGGGCAGTCCTCCGTGACCTATCCGTTCTTTGGCTATGGGGACGTGACCACGTTTTCCTCCCTGGTGCTGCGCAACAGCGGGCAGGACTTTGGTGACCATTCCACTGACTGCCGCCTGCGTGACAGCTTTGCCTCCCGCGCGGCCGTTGGCCTGAACCTGGACTATGCCATGACAAGGCCCGTCATCGTATACCGTAACGGCGAATACTACGGCATCTACGATTTTAATGAGGATCTCAACAAGGACTATCTGGAGGCCCATTATGGCGTGGACGGCGACCAGGTGGACATCATCAAACGCAATACCACGGTGCTGAAGGGCAGCAACACGGACATCAAGCGCGTCTTTGCCTATGGCATGGAGAAAGACCTCTCCAATGATGAGACGTTTGCCCAGTATGCCGAGTGGATTGACGTGGAGTATTTCACCGATTATTTCATTGCGCAGACGTACTTCTCCAACTCCGACATGTTCAACCAGAAGTACTGGCGCAGCCAGGATTACACGGTGAAGTGGCGCCCCATTTATTATGACCTTGATTTTGCGGCGGCCAACAGCTATACGCGCAACATCCTCTCCGCCTACTTCTCGGAGACCGGTGTGCCGAGCCATGACGGCAGCCTGACCCATATGGACTTCTACGTGGGCCTCAAGAAGAACAAGGCCTGGCGGATGTATGCAGCGGAGCGCTACGTACAGGTGGTGCTGCAGTACTATAATGCCGACCGCCTGCTGGGCATCCTGGATGAGCTGGTTGACGAGATGGAGCCTGAGATGGAACGCCACATTAAAAAGTGGGGCAGGCCCAAGTCCATGTCCACATGGAAGAGTGCTGTGGAGGACCTGCGCACATGGATTAAGCGGAGGCCGGAAAAAGCCCTTGAGCAGATGCAGAGCTACTTTGGCATTTCCGACAGCCAGATGGCGGAATGGCGCGAAAAGTATTCAAGCTGAGGCTTCCCTTAATAAAATAAATCTTTTTTGACTGAAAAAGGGCATCTCCGGATGCCCTTTTTGTTTACACAAAAGTGCTTTCGTGCTATACTTACCCTGTATGATTGGGCATTATGTGGAGACACGGATGAAGCATGGAAGGGGGATACCTGCGTGAGGATACTCGGCATTGACCCCGGCTATGCCATCCTTGGCTATGGCGTGATAGATTCCGAGGGCGTGAAGGTCACACCGGTGGATTACGGCGTGATAGAAACCAAGGCAGGCGAGCCCTTCCCGGAACGCCTTGAAAAGCTGTATACCGGGACCAGGCAGCTGATTGGGTTGTTCCAGCCCGATGTGGCGGTGTTTGAGGAGCTGTTCTTCTATCACAATACCACGACGGCCATCGGCGTCGGCTCCGGCAGGGGCGTGAGCTTGCTTGCGGCCCAGCAGGCCGGCATCCCGCTGTATGAATACACGCCCATGCAGATTAAACTTGCTGTGACTGGTGACGGACATGCGGACAAGCATGCCGTGCAGCAGATGGTAAAGGCGCTGTTAAAGCTGCAGAGCATCCCGAAACCGGATGATGCGGCGGACGCGCTGGCCGCGGCCCTTTGCCGTGCCTATACCATCGGGCCGGCGGCAGAGGAATACCGCATTAAATAATGCATTTGGGGGATTGAAGACTTGTACGCATATATCAGTGGCACCGTTGCGGAGGTCAGCACGGACAGCTGTGTGATAGAGGCCTGCGGTGTCGGGTATGAGCTGAACTGCTCCACGCTGACACTCAAAAAGCTGCTGGAGGGCAGGCAGGCGAAACTCTATACGCATTTCCACCTGGCCGAGGGCGTACAGGCACTGTATGGGTTTTATGACAAGGCGGAGCGTGACATGTTCCGCAGGCTGATCAGCGTGACCCGCGTGGGCCCCAAGCTTGCGCTGAGCGTGCTCTCCAGCCTGACCCCGCAGGATGTGGCAGCGGCCATCGTCACGCAGAATGTGTCGGCCCTCTCCCGCGTGGCGGGCATGGGCAAAAAGACGGCGGAGCGTGTGCTGCTGGAGCTGAAGGAGAAGGTGGATACCACCGAGATGACCGGTTCCGCGGGTTCCGTGCAGGATGCCCAGGGCAATGACATCCGCACGGAAGCGGTGGCAGCCCTGGTGGCACTTGGCTATGACGGCCTCAGCGCATCGCGCGCGGTCACCGGTGCGGGTCCCGCGGACACGGTGGAGGAGCTGATCATGGCATCCCTCCGCAGGATGGCAAAATAACGGGTGGAGAACGATATGGCAAACGACAGTCAGCTGGATAAGGAACCAAGGCTCATCAGCTCCTCCATGCAGCAGGAGGAGGAGGGGCAGGAACTGAGCCTCCGCCCGCATTACCTGCGCGAATACATCGGGCAGGATAATGTGAAAAAGCATATGCAGATTTACATCGAGGCAGCCAAGAAGCGCGGGGAGCCCCTGGACCATGCCCTGCTGTATGGCCCGCCGGGCCTTGGCAAGACCACGCTGGCCGGCATCATTGCCAACGAGATGGGCGTGAACCTGCGCGTGACGAGCGGCCCGGCCATCAGCCATGCGGGGGACCTTGCGGCACTGCTGACAAACCTTGCGGCCGGTGACGTGCTGTTCATTGATGAAATCCACCGCCTCAATGCCAACGTGGAGGAAGTGCTCTATCCTGCCATGGAGGATTTTGCGCTGGACATCATCATCGGCAAGGGCCCGTCCGCGCGTTCCATCCGGCTGGACCTGCCGCATTTCACACTGATTGGCGCCACCACGCGCATGGGCATGCTGACAAGCCCCCTGCGCGACAGGTTCGGCATCAAGGAACAGCTGGAGCTTTACAGCCCCGAGACCCTGATGCAGATTGTGACGCGTTCCGCGGACATCCTGCACATTGAGATTGATGAAGAGGGTGCCATTGAGATTGCCTCGCGTTCCCGCGGGACACCGCGTATAGCGAACCGCCTGCTCAGGCGTGTGCGCGACGTGGCGGAGGTGCGGGCAGGCGGCCGCATTGACGTGGAGGTGGCGAGGGAAGGCCTTGAAATGCTTGGCATTGATGAGCTCGGCCTTGACCCCGTGGACCGCAGGATGCTGACCACCATGATTGTCAAATTCCAGTCAAGGCCCGTCGGCCTTGATACCCTGGCCGCGGCAACCGGCGAGGATGCGGGCACCATTGAGGACGTGTACGAACCGTATCTCCTGCAGCTTGGCTTCATTGCGAGGACACCCCGCGGGCGTATCGTGATGCCGGCCGGTTACGAGCACCTCGGGTACCGTTGCCCGGATGCGGGGCCTGCGGTGGAACAGATACGGCTGGAGGTATGAGATGTTTTTAACCAGGAAAGCGTTAAAACAGCGGATTGCGGAGCTGGAGCAGAAGCTGACCGAAGGGGATGCGCTTCTCTCTGAAAAGGAAGCGGAGATTGCCACCCTGACGGAGGAGGGCAATGCACTGAAGGCTTCGGTGGATGCTTACACCGCCCGCGAGGAGGAGATTGCCTCCCTGAAGCAGGCGGCGGAGGAGACCCTTGCCTCTGCAGGGGCAGATGCCGCACAGACCCGCACGGAAGCGGAAGCCTACGCTGCGGATGTCAGGGCGGAGGCTGAGGCCTATGCCGCCACGGCCCGTGCGGATGCCGACGAGTATGCGGCCAGGACCCGTGCTGACATTGATACGCAGTCCCGCACGGTGATGGATGCGGCAAATTACCGCGCCAGGCAGCTGGAGGAGGAGGCAGACGGGAAAGCCGCCGCCGTCCTCGCGGATGCTGACCGGGAAGCGGAGGGAACCAGGAACGCCGCCACGATGCAGGCTGACACGCTGGTTTCTGAGGCCGGCCGCGAAGCGGACGCCACCGTGGCAGCCGCCAGGGCATCCGCGGAGGAAATGGTATCGGCGGCCCGCAAAGAGGCGGAGGAGATTGTTTCCTCTGCACGCCATGAGGCATCCAGGATGCTTTTAAATGCGGAAGCGAGCGTGCAGGAATATGAGCAGACCATTGAAGCCTATAACGCACAGCTTGCGGATACGGCCCGCATGGCACAGCAGCAGGCGGAGCGGCTCGCGGCGTTTTCACGCACCGGCCGTGTGACCGCACCGAACCTTGCCGAGGAGGCCCAGGGCATTTCGGCCCTGCCCCTCAGCGACGGGGTCGAGCTGGAGGATGCCGGGGATGACCCTGCCCTCGTGATGCAGAACATTTACCGCCTGCAGCACCGTACAAGGCCCGATGAGGAGCCGGCAGAAGAGGAAGAGGCAAAACCTGTTCCCCCGCCACGGCGCACCGGCGCAGGGCTTGGCGCCCTGTTCCCGCAGGAAATCGGCGGTGCCGAGCCGGCCTTTGAGAGGACTGTCCCCGCTGAGCCGGAACTGACGGAGGAGGATCTGGAACCCCTGCCGACGGTTGGCTCCGTTACCGGTACCGCACCTGACATGGATTCTGCCCCGATTGATGACCTGATTGACGACATCATCAGTGCCGTCAGGCAGGATCACTGAATATGTAAACCACAAGAATGGAGAGACAGGAAATGGCAAAGAACAAAAACGAAGGGTTCGTCACGCAGATTGCGTCCCGCACCGAGGATTTTCCCCAGTGGTATACGGACGTCGTCCGCAAGACGGACATGATGGACTATTCCGGCGTGACCGGCTGCATGGTCATCAAACCCTATGGCTACCGTGTCTGGGAGCTGATGCAGCAGCAGCTGGACGTGCGCTTCAAGGCAACCGGACACGAGAACGCGTATTTCCCGCTGTTCATCCCGGAGAGCCTGCTGTTAAAGGAAGCGGAGCATGTGGAGGGCTTTGCCCCCGAGTGTGCCTGGGTGACCATGGGCGGCACGGAGGTGCTGCCGGAGCGTCTCGCCGTGCGTCCCACCAGTGAGACCATCATCGGTACCATGTACTCCAAGTGGATCCAGTCCTACCGCGACCTGCCGGTGCTGATGAACCAGTGGTGCAACGTGGTCCGCTGGGAAAAGACCACCCGCCCGTTCCTGCGTACCAGCGAATTCCTCTGGCAGGAGGGCCACACGGCCCATGCCACCGAGGAGGAGGCCCAGGCGGAGACCATCCAGCAGCTGCAGACCTACCGTGATTTCATGGAGAACGTGCTCGCCATCCCGGTCATCTGCGGGCGCAAGAGTGAGAACGAAAAGTTCGCCGGTGCCCAGGCCACGTATACCCTCGAGGCCATGATGCAGGACGGCAAGGCCCTGCAGATGGGTACCAGCCACAACCTTGGTGACCACTTTGCCAAGGCCTACGACATCAAGTACCTCTCCAAGGAGGGCAAGCTCGAGTACTGCCATACCACCTCCTGGGGTGTTTCCACCCGTATGATCGGTGGCATGATCATGGTGCACGGTGATGACCGCGGCCTTGTGATGCCGCCCCGCGTGGCGCCCATCCAGGTGGTCATCCTGCCCATTGCCATGCATAAGGAAGGCGTGCTCGACAAGGCCGATGAGCTCTTTAAGGCCCTCAAGGCCGCCGGCCTCCGCGTCAAGGTGGACGACCGCGACCAGTCCCCGGGCTGGAAGTTCAACGAGTGGGAGATGAAGGGCGTGCCGGTCCGCATTGAGGTCGGCCCGCGCGACATCGAGGCCGGCCAGGTGGTTGCGGTGCGCCGTGACACGCTGGAAAAGCAGACCCTGCCCATGGAAGGCCTTGCCGATGCCCTGAAGGCACTGCTGGATGACGTGCATGAGAACATGTTCAAAAAGGCACTTGCCATCCAGACTGCCAAGACCGTGGAGGCGGAGACCTATGATGAGCTCAAGGAAGGCGTGCAGACCGGCTTTGTGCTGACCAACTGGTGCGGTGAGTCCGACTGCGAGGAGCAGATCAAGCAGGAGACCAACGCCACCACCCGCTGCATGCCGTTTGACGGCGCCGCCTGTAAAGAGGGCGCACGCTGCTGCCACTGCGGCAGGCCCGCAAAGACCCGCGTGTATTTTGCAAAATCCTATTGATTCAGTCCCCGCATCCGCGGGGTTGAAATAACAAAAGAAATATTTAGTGTAAAGGAGACAACACTTATGGCAAAAAAGACGATTGAAGACATCAATGTTGCAGGCAAGAAGGTCCTTTGCCGCGTGGATTTCAATGTCCCGCTGAAGGATGGCCAGGTTTCCGATGACAAGCGCATCGTGGCGGCCCTGCCCACCATCAAGTACCTGCTGGAGCACAACGCAAAGGTCATCCTTTGCTCCCACCTTGGCCGTCCGGCCGGCACCGGCTACGAAGAGGCCTTCAGCCTGGCACCCGTCGGCGCACGCCTCTCCGAGCTCCTGCCCGACACCAAGATCTGGTTCTGCGATGACTGCATCGGCGATGCCGTCAAGGCAACCATCGATGACATGAAGGAGGGCGAGATCGTCCTGCTGGAGAACGTCCGCTTCTACAAGAAGGAGACCAAGAACGACCCCGAGTTCGCCAAGGAGCTTGCCTCCCTTGCTGACATCTATGTGTCCGATGCCTTCGGCACCGTGCACCGCGCACATGCCTCCACCGCAGGCGTTGCCGCATACCTGCCCGCAGTAGCCGGCTTCCTCATCGGCAAGGAGCTGGGCGTGATGGGCAAGGCCCTGGATGACCCGGAGCGTCCCTTCACCGCCATCCTCGGCGGCGCCAAGGTTGCTGATAAGCTGAGCGTCATTGAAAACCTCCTCGGCAAGGTCGACACCATGATCATCGGCGGTGGCATGGCATACACCTTCCTCAAGGCAAAGGGCTATGAGATTGGCACCAGCCTGCTCGACGACACCAAGATTGAGTACTGCGCCGAGATGATGAAGAAGGCGGAGGAGAAGGGCGTCAAGTTCCTGCTGCCCATCGACACCGTCTGCATCAAGGAGTTCCCGAACCCCATTGACGATGCCACCATCGGGACCGTCGTCGTGGATGCCGACAAGATCCCTGCCGACATGCAGGGTTGCGACATCGGCCCCAAGACCGTCGCACTGTTCAGCGAGGCTATCAAGGCCAGCAAGACCGTTGTCTGGAACGGCCCGATGGGCGTGTTCGAGAACCCCGTGCTTGCCAAGGGCACCTTTGCCATTGCTAACGCCATGGCTGAGAGCGATGCCATCACCATCATTGGTGGCGGCGACAGCGCTTCTGCCGTGAAGAAGGCGGGCGTTGCTTCCAAGATGACCCACATCTCCACCGGCGGCGGCGCCAGCCTCGAGTACCTCGAGGGCAAGGTCCTGCCCGGTGTTGCCGTGCTGAACGACAAATAAGGAACCATACCGGCCGTGCGGGGACCGCACCGGGAGGGGCGTCTCCCTGCATGGCATCATCTTGAACTGAAAGAGGTAAGTATTATGCGTAAACCCATCATTGCCGGTAACTGGAAGATGAATAAGACCGCTTCCGAGGCAGCTGACCTTGTGAAGGAACTGATCCCCCTGGTTGCGGACGCCAAGTGCGACGTGGTCATCTGCCCGCCGTTCATTGACATCCCCGCCGTGGCGGAGCTCGTGAAGGGCACCAACATCAAGCTTGGCTGCCAGAACATCCACTGGGAGGCCAAGGGTGCCTATACCGGTGAAATCAGCGCCGACATGCTCAAGGCCTATGGCGTGGAATATGCCATCATCGGCCACAGCGAGCGCCGTCAGTACTTTGGCGAGACCGATGAAGGCGTCAACAAGCGCGCAAAGGCCGCACATGCCAATGGCATCACCCCCATCATCTGCGTGGGTGAGACCCTGGAGCAGCGCGAGTCCGGCGTGACTGCCGCCCTCGTTTCCGGCCAGACCAAGGCTGCCCTCGCCGGCATGACCGATGACGAGGTCAAGGCCACCGTCATCGCCTACGAGCCCATCTGGGCCATCGGCACCGGCAAGACCGCCACCAGCG
>R21__coassemble_1327_pt1 | contig 16949 bp, 12 predicted proteins | sample R21__metabat2_low_PE_066 | metagenome-assembled genome bin R21 | reverse complement strand
GGCCGTGGCACGGGCTGACGCGGGTGTTGGGTTACGGATCTATTAAACGCGGGGGGGGCGGGGGATTTTCCCCGGCCGCCCTTTTGTGCCATGGGACGGGAAAGAACCCGCTGAAACCTCCTGCTGGAGGGCCTGGTGTACGGGCGGCAGGGAGATTCCATAAAAAGACAGCCACAGTGCCACGGAACGTTCCGTGGCACTGTGGCTGCTTTGGGGGAAAACGGATGAACGGTACTTTCTTTTTTATTCCACGTCCTGCAGGGCATCGTAGCCCTCTTCTCCGGTGCGGACCTTGACGACGTTCTCCACGTCGTACACAAAGATCTTGCCATCGCCGATATGGCCGGTGTAGAGCACCTTCTTGGCAGTATCGATGACGCTGCGCACGGGTACCTTGGACACCACGATGTCCACCTGGACCTTGGGCAGGAGGTTCGTCTCCACGGCGATGCCGCGGTAATACTCCTGCTTGCCCTTCTGCAGGCCGTAGCCCATCACGTGGGAGACGGTCATGCCGGTGATGCCGAGGTCACCCATGGCCTGCTTGAGGGCGTAGAGACGCTCCTCCTTGCAGATGATCTCCACCTTGGTGAACTTGGGCGAATCGGAGGAGAAGGTCGGCATCTTCTGCACGGGGATGGCCTCCGCGGCGGGCGTGGTGCCGGTCACGGCCGGGATGGGGGCATCGGCCGGGGCAAAGTCGCCGTAATATTCCTCGGGCAGCATGGATATGCCGGCATAGGCGGTGAGCAGGCCATGCTCGGAGATGTCAAGGCCCTTGATCTCATCCTCGGCATCCGCCCTGAGGCCGATGGTCTTTTTGAGGAGGAAGAATACGATGGTGATGATGACGGCCGTGTAGGCGGCAACCGACACGACACCGAGGCACTGGACACCGAAGAAACGGGCGCTGCCGTAGACAAGACCCTTACCGGTGGTGGTGCCGTTTGCGAACACGCCAGTGAGGATGGTACCGAGGGCACCGCAGACGCCGTGCACGCTGATGGCGCCGACGGGGTCATCAATCTTTGCGACACGGTCGAAGAACTCCACACTCAGCACCACCACGATGCCGAAGATGATGCCCATCACGGCGGCGGCCCAGGGCTCCACGGCATCGCAGCCGGCGGTGATGCCGACAAGGCCGGCAAGCGCCGCGTTATAGGTCATGGAGACATCGGGCTTTTTGTAGCGGATCCAGGTGAAGGCCAGCGTGGTGCAGCAGGCCACGGCGGCGCAGAGGTTGGTGTTGAAGAAGACGAGGCCGGCATTGGAGATGACGTCGTCGCCCGTCATGCTGACGGTGGAGGCGCCGTTGAAGCCGAACCAGCAGAACCACAGGATGAACACGCCGAGGGCGGCAGCCGTGAGGTTGTGGCCGAGGAAGGCGCGGGGCTTGCCATCCTTATCGTACTTGCCGATGCGGGGCCCGAGGATCCAGGCACCGATGAGGGCGCAGACGCCGCCCACCATGTGGACGCAGGTGCTGCCGGCAAAATCGTGGAAGCCGAGGGCAGAGAGCCAGCCGCCGCCCCAGATCCAGTGGCCGGAGATGGGGTAGATGAACAGGCTGATGCAGGCGGAGTAGATGCAGTAGGCACTGAACTTGGTTCGCTCTGCCATGGCGCCGGAGACGATGGTGGCGCTGGTGGCGCAGAACACGGTCTGGAAGATGGCATAGGCCCACAGCGGGACGCCGTCTGGCAGGATGGCGGAATAATCGCCCATGATGAGCGGGTCAAGGCGCCCAAAGAGCGCGGTGCCCGTGCCGAACATCAGGCCGAAGCCGACCAGCCAGAAGCAGGGCGTGCCGATGCAGAAATCCATGAGGTTTTTCATGAGGATGTTGCCGGTGTTCTTGGCCCTGGTAAAGCCGGCCTCACACATGGAAAAACCTGCCTGCATGAAGAAGACGAGCGCTGCGCCGAGCAGCACCCAGATGGTGTTGACGGAACTGTACATGAATGGTTTCCTCCTGATTCTTTCTCTGCGGCCCCGCCAAAAAGCAAAGCCGCCTCCTGAACCCCATGGGCAGCGGGAGGGACATCCTCCATAACCTCCACCGGACCCCTGCGGCAGTGCCTCCGGGAAACCTGGATGGAGCACTGCCATAGGGCTCTGCCGCAGCTGCGGCATGGTGTTTGGTTGTGGGCAGGGGGCCTGCTCAGGCCCCCTGCGGGGATGCCCTCCGCCCACAGCGGGGCAGAAGGCGGTTGATGGAAAAGGGAAACGGTTCCTCAGGGGCTGCTTATCTCACGCCGAAGAGGAGGTCCGCATAGGTCGGGAACGGCCAGTAGGACTTGGCGGTCTTCACCTCTGCCGCGTCGGCAACGGCACGGAGCTCTGCCATGGCGGGGAGGATGGAATCGCGGATGTCATAGGCCTGCTCGGCGGCATCGGCGATGGAGCCGTTGGCGACGATGGCATCCTGCAGGGCCGCACACTTTGCGCTGATGGAATCCTCAAGGGCGCTGAGTTCGGCCACCTTGCCGGTTTCGTAGGCGGCGGAGACGCCGGCGGAGAGCTGCTGCTTGGTAACGGCCGCGCTGGCAAGGTCGGCACAGTAGGCGCTCACGGCCGGGAGAATCTGGGTCTCTGCCATGCGGACCATGGTGTTGGCCTCGATGAGCACGGACTTGACGTAGTTCTCCATGCCGATTTCAAAGCGGCTCTTGATTTCCACGGGCGTGTAGACGCGCTGGTTGACCAGCATGTCCACGTTCTTCTTCTCGATGGTGCAGGGATAGCAGTCCGGCGTGGTGCGCAGGTTGGAGAGGCCGCGCTTTTCCGCCTCGGCAATCCAGGCATCATCATAGCCGTTGCCGTTGAACACGATGCGCTTGTGGGCGGCATAGGTTTCACGGACGAGGTCGTGGAGGGAAGCCTCGAAGTCCTCGGCGTTCTCGAGCTTATCGGCAAACTCCTGCAGGACCTCGGCCACGGCGCTGTTGAGGATGATGTTGGCATCCGCGATGGACTGGCTGGAGCCGACCATACGGAACTCGAACTTGTTGCCGGTGAAGGCAAAGGGAGAGGTACGGTTGCGGTCCGTGTTGTCGCGGAAGAAGCGGGGCAGCGCGTGCACGCCAAGCTTCATCACGGTCTTCTCCGCGGCGATGTAGGGGGCATCGTTCTCAATGGCGTCCATGATGGCGGTGAGCTCATCGCCAAGGAAGATGGAGATGACGGCCGGCGGTGCCTCGTTGGCGCCCAGGCGGTGGTCATTGCCCGCGGAGGCGACGCTGGTGCGCAGCAGGTCCTGATAGACGTCCACGGCCTTGATGGTGGCCACGAGGAACAGCAGGAACTGTGCGTTCTCATAGGGGTTCTCGCCGGGGCTCAGCAGGTTCATGCCGGTATCGGTGGCGATGGACCAGTTGTTGTGCTTGCCGGAGCCGTTGACGCCAGCAAAGGGCTTCTCATGCAGCAGGCAGTCGAGGCCATGCTTAGCTGCAACCTTCTGCATCACCTCCATGGTGAGCTGGTTGTGGTCCGTGGCAATGTTGGTGGTGGAGAAGATGGGCGCGAGCTCATGCTGGGCGGGGGCCACCTCGTTATGCTCCGTCTTGGCGAGGACGCCATGCTTCCACAGCTCCTCGTTGAGGTCGTTCATGAAGGCCTGCACGCGGGGTTTGATGACGCCGAAGTAATGGTCATCGAGCTCCTGCCCCTTGGGCGGCTTGGCACCAAAGAGCGTCCTGCCGGTGAACAGCAGGTCCGGACGCTTCATGTACTTCTCGTGGTCCACGAGGAAATACTCCTGCTCGGGGCCGACGGAGCAGGAAACATGCGTGACCTCCGTATGGCCGAAGAGCTTTAAGATGCGCAGGGCCTGGCGGTTGATGGCCTCCATGGACCTGAGCAGCGGGGTCTTCTTGTCGAGTGCCTCATCATTATAGGAGCAGAAGGCCGTGGGAATGTACAGGGTCTTGTCCAGGATGAAGGCATAGCTGGTGGGGTCCCATGCGGTATAGCCGCGGGCCTCGAAGGTGGCGCGCAGGCCGCCGGACGGGAAGGAGGAGGCATCGGGCTCACCCTTGATGAGCTCCTTGCCGGAGAACTCCATGATCACGCCGCCGTCCAGGGCGGGGGTGATGAAGGAATCGTGCTTCTCGGCGGTGACGCCGGTGAGCGGCTGGAACCAGTGCGTGTAATGCGTGGCACCGTGCTGGAGTGCCCAGTCCTTCATGGCGTCCGCCACGGCGTTGGCCACGGAGGGATCACAGTGCTTGCCCTGCTTCATGGTGCGCTTGAGGCTGCGGTACACCTCCGCGGGGAGGCGGGCCTTCATCTCACGGTCACCAAATACCATGCTGCCAAAGAGTTCCGGTACGTTAGTCATAGTGATAATCCCTTTCCAAAAGCAATCTTTTATATTATATAGGAAAATTCCCGTAAAAGGAATGCCCTATATGAGAAAAACACCGCTGTCCGGTGGAAAAATCCACTGGACGACGGTGTCCTGATGCCGTGTAATATACTACCGTGAAAACGGATTGTCAACAGGAAAATGAGAAAAAATATATTATTTTTGCAGGAAAAATCGTATATCATTCAAAAATTCTGCAAAAATTGCGAAATCCTGCCAAATATTTAGGTTGACAATGAAGCCGTGAGGTATTATTCTTTCATAGTATGAACAAAGACGTTCTGACACGGGCAATTGATGCGTTGCCCGGGCCATGGCGTCTTGCCTTTTTTGGACGCCATGCGGTCAAGAAAGGTAGGCAAGTATAAGCCATGAGGAGCTATTTAGAAGGAGAAGTCAGGATTCCCTCCGGCTGCGCCATCTCCGCCGTGATTTCCACGGAGGGCAGGCGGATGTCCGGGGAAACGATCATCGAATCCATGAAGCCGATGCACGACCGGTCCAACGGCCTTGGCGGCGGCTTCGCGGGATACGGCATTTATCCCGAGTACAAGGATTTCTTTGCCCTGCACATTTTTTACAACGACCAGAACGCCCGCCAGGCCTGTGAAGGGTACCTGCGCGAGGTGCTGGAGATTGTCAGGGCCGAGAACATCCCCACGCGAAAGACCCCCAAGATCACGGATGAGCCGCTCATCTGGCGGTATTTCGTGACGCCGCTGAGGAGCGTGCTGAGCCGCATGCAGCTGGATGAAAAGGAATTCATCGCCCGCATCGTCATGCGCATTAATAAGGAATATGACGGTTCCTACGTGTTCTCCAGCGGCAAGAACATGGGCGTGTTCAAGGCCGTGGGTTACCCCGAGGACGTCGGCCCGTTCTACCGCCTTGAGGAGTATGAGGCCTACAGCTGGGTGGCACATGGCCGCTATCCCACCAACACCCCCGGCTGGTGGGGCGGCGCACATCCGTTTGCGCTGCTGGACTGGACCATTGTGCATAACGGGGAGATCTCCTCCTACGATGCCAACCGCCGTTTCATTGAGATGTTCGGCTATAAATGCACGCTGCAGACCGACACCGAGGTCATCACCTACATTGCCGATTACCTCATCCGCAGGCAGGGCCTGACGCTGGAGGAGGCCGCCCACGTGGTGGCAGCCCCGTTCTGGTCCACCATTGAGCAGAAGGAGCCGGCGGAGCAGGAGCGCCTGAGGTACCTGCGCACCGTGTTCCCGAGCCTGCTCATCACCGGCCCGTTCTCCATCATCCTGGGCTTTGAGGGCGGCCTGATGGCACTCAACGACCGCCTGAAGCTCCGCTCCATGGTGGTGGGCTCCAAGGATGACAGGGTATTCATCGCCTCCGAGGAGGCTGCCATCCGCGCGATGGAGCCGGACGCGGAGGATATCTGGGCACCGGCCGGCGGGGAACCGGTCATCGTGAAGGTGCGGAAGGGGGCATTCTGATGGCTGTCAATTACATCTATCCGGAGTTTGAAGTCGTCCGCAATGATGCCCGCTGCATCCGCTGCCGCGTGTGCGAGCGCCAGTGCTCCAACAAGGTGCACACCTATGACGCGGAGGGCGACGTGATGCTCTCCGATGAATCCCGCTGCGTGGACTGCCAGCGCTGTGTGGCCCTCTGCCCCACCAGGGCATTGAAGGTTGTCAAATCCGACTGCCGCCTCCGCGAGAACGCCAACTGGTCCGATGAGACCATCAAGGAGGTTTACCGCCAGGCGGGCTCCGGCGGCGTGCTGCTGAGCAGCATGGGCAACCCCAAGCCCTTCCCGGTATACTGGGACAAGATCCTGATCAACGCCTCCCAGGTGACCAACCCCTCCATCGACCCGCTGCGCGAGCCCATGGAGACCAAGGTGTTCCTGGGCAAGAAGCCCTCCAGCATCAAAAGGAATCAGGACGGCACGCTGGACACCACGCTGTCCCCGCAGCTGGAACTTTCCATGCCGGTGATGTTCTCCGCCATGAGCTATGGCTCCATCAGCTACAATGCCCACGAGTCCCTGGCCCGTGCGGCGGGGGAGCTCGGCATCTTCTATAACACCGGTGAGGGTGGCCTACACAAGGATTTCTACCGCTACGGTGCCAACACCATCGTACAGGTGGCCTCCGGCCGCTTCGGCATCCAGAAGGAGGTGCTGGAGACCGGCTCCGCCATTGAGATTAAGATGGGACAGGGCGCAAAGCCCGGCATCGGCGGGCACCTGCCCGGCACCAAGGTGGGCCCGGACGTGTCCAAGACCCGCATGATCCCGGAGGGTTCCGACGCGATTTCGCCGGCCCCGCACCATGACATCTATTCCATTGAGGACCTCCGCCAGCTGGTGTATTCCCTGAAGGAGGCCACGGAGTATAAAAAGCCGGTTATCGTGAAGGTGGCGGCCGTGCACAACATCGCGGCCATTGCCTCCGGCATTGCCCGCTCCGGCGCGGACATCATCGCCATTGACGGCTACCGTGGCGGCACCGGCGCGGCCCCGACCCGCATCCGCGACAACGTGGGCATCCCGATTGAGCTGGCACTGGCCGCTGTGGACCAGAGGCTCCGCAACGAGGGCATCCGCAATGAGGTGTCCGTGGTGGTGGCGGGCTCCATCCGCTCGAGCGCGGACGTGGTCAAGGCCATTGCGCTGGGCGCGGACGCCTGTTACATCGGCACGGCGGCCCTGCTGGCCCTTGGCTGCCACCTGTGCCGCACCTGCCAGACCGGCAAGTGCAACTGGGGCATCGCCACCCAGGACCCGGACCTTGTCCGCCGCCTGAACCCGGACATCGGCTCCGAGCGCCTTGTCAACCTGATGCATGCCTGGAACCACGAAATCCGCGAGCTGATGGGCGGCATGGGCATCAACTCCATCGAAGCCCTGCGGGGCAACCGCCTGATGCTGCGCGGCATCGGATTAAATGAGAAGGAGCTTGAAATCCTGGGGATTTCACACGCGGGCGAATGAAAAAGGTTTATGTGAATGAGAAATGGTGCCTCGGGTGCCATCTGTGCGAATATAACTGCGCGTTTGCAAACTCCGGCCTCACCGACATGGTGAAGGCCCTGAAGGGACACACCATCCGCCCGAAGATCCACGTGGAGGGCAAGGACCGCATCACGTTCGCGGTCTCCTGCCGCCACTGCGAGGACCCCATCTGCGTGCGCAGCTGCATCTCGGGCGCGCTGACGAAGGGCGCCGACGGTGCCGTCACGGTGGACAAAACCAAGTGCGTGGGCTGCTGCACCTGCATCCTGGTGTGCCCGTACGGCGCCATTGCCATGGATGAGAACGGCACGGCCTCCAAGTGTGAGCTGTGCCTGAAGAACGCGTGCGGCTCGCCCGCCTGCGTGGAAGGCTGCCCCAACAGGGCCATTGTCTATGAGGAGAGGTGAGGGCGTCATGACGGAAAAACAGTATGTCATCATCGGCAACGGCACGGCGGCCGTCGCCACCGTGGAGGGCATCCGCAGCTTGGACCGGGACACCCCCATCACCATCGTCTCCGCGGAGAGGCACGCGGCCTACTGCCGCCCCCTCATCAGCTACTATCTTGAGGGAAAGACCGATTTTGAACGGATGCGCTACCGCCCCGCGGATTTTTATGAGAGGAACGGCTGTGAGGTCCTGTATGGCCGGCAGGCGGTGAAACTGGACCCGGAACGGCACCTCATTTCGCTGGATGACGGGACGGAGCTCCCCTACCTGAAGGCCTGCGTGGCAACGGGTTCAAGCCCCTTCGTGCCGAAATTTGAAGGCCTTGACACCGTGCCCCATGCCTTCCGCTTCATGACGGAGGACGATGCAGAGGCCCTGGAAAAGGCGGCCCTTGGCGAGAGCCGGGTGCTGATCGTGGGCGCCGGCCTCATCGGCCTCAAGTGCGCGGAGGGACTGCTGCGCCGCGTGCGCGGCATCACGGTGTGCGACCTTGCGGACCGCATCCTTCCCTCCATTTTCGACACGGAGTGCGCGGCCATGATGCAGGCGCACCTTGAATCCAAGGGCATACGCTTTTTGCTTGGCGATACCGCGGTGCGGTTTGACAGGGATAAGGCCTACATGAAATCGGGCCGTACGGTGGATTTTGACATCCTGGTGCTGGCGGTTGGCGTGCGCGCCAACATTGGCCTTGTGAAGGATGCGGGCGGCGCCTGCGGGCGCGGCATCACCGTGAACACGCACATGGAGACGGCGCTTGCGGATGTCTATGCCGCGGGTGACTGCACCGAGGGGATGGACATCTCCTTCGGGGCGCCGCGCGTGCTGGCCATCCTGCCGAATGCCTACATGCAGGGCCACGCGGCCGGCATCAACATGGCGGGCGGGGACGCGGAGCACGTGAAATCCGTGCCTATGAACAGCCTGGGCCTCTTCGGCCTGCACGCGGTTTCCGCCGGCAGCTATTTTACGGAGGCGGACGGCGGCGAGCTGTATGAGGAAAAGGGCGAGGGCAGGCTGAAGCGCCTGTACATGAAGGACGGGTACCTGACCGGCTACATCATGATTGGCGACATTGACCGCGCGGGGATTTACACCTCCCTGGTGCGCAACCGCGTGCCCATGAGCCGCGTGGATTTTGACCTGCTGAAGAAGGAGCCGGCACTCGCGCCGTTTACGGACAGCTACCGCCGGCATGTCCTGTCGGAGACCGTGTGAGGGAAATGGCATGATTATCATCGATGCAAAGGATATGGAGTACACCGCGCTCAATGAGACGGTGCGCGGGTATGAGGGCGAGTTCCGCATCAAGAACTGCCTGGGGCAGCGCTTCATCGGCGCAGGCCTGCCGGAGAGCCGGAAACTCTCCATTGAGGGCATCCCCGGCAACGCCCTGGGGGCGTACCTGGACGGGGCCACGCTGGAGGTGCACGGCAACGCGCAGGACGCGGTGGGCGACACCATGAACGCCGGCACGATCATCATCCACGGCAACGTGGGCGATACGGCCGGCTACGCGATGCGCGGCGGCCAGATCTATGTGCGCGGCAACGCGGTCTACCGCTCCGGCATCCACATGAAGGCCTACCGCGAAAAGCTGCCGGTGCTGGTCATCGGCGGGCACGCGGGCTCCTTCCTGGGGGAATACCAGGCGGGCGGCTACATCATCGTGCTGGGGCTTTCGGATGACGGCAAGCCCATCGTGTCCAACTTCCCCTCCACGGGCATGCACGGCGGCAAGCTGTTCCTGCGGTCCGCCTGTGAGGGCATCCGCTTCCCGGACCAGGTGACGGCAAGGCCGGCCACGGCGGGGGACCTGGAGGAAATCATGCCGTACCTTGCGCGCTTTGCAGGATACTTCGGCATGCCGGTGGACATGCTGGCCGGGGCGCCCTTCACGGTGGTGACCCCCAACAGCGCCAACCCCTACCGCCAGATGTACGTGGCCAACTGAGTTAGGGCCGCATGAGGAAAGAGTAACGCATGAAAAGGAGTGTATCTCGATGGAACTGACCGGGAATGAAGTCAGGCAGTTTGTGGAAGAAGAGGACATCAAGTTCATCAGGCTTGCCTTCTGTGATGTCTATGGGCAGCAGAAAAACGTGGCCATCCTGCCGGATGAGCTGGAGCGGGCCTTTACCTCCGGCATTGCCATGGATGGCTCTGCCATCCGCGGCTTTGGGCGGGACGTGAAGAGCGACCTCTTCCTGCATCCCGATCCCAGTACGCTGGAGCGCCTGCCCTGGCGCCCGGACACCGCGGGCGTCATCCGCATGTTCTGCGCGGTGACGGAGCCGGACGGGACGCCCATCCCGGCTGACTCCCGCAACATCCTGAAGAAGGCCATCGAGGACGCGAAGCGCGAGGGCATTGCCTTTGAATTCGGCGCGGAAATGGAGTTTTACCTGTTCCGCCTCGATGATGACGGCGCCCCCACCATGGTCCCGTACGACAGGGCCGGCTACATGGACATCGCCCCGCTTGATAAGGGCGAGAACATCCGGCGGGAGATCTGCCTCACGCTCGAGCAGATGGGCATCAAGCCGGAGTGCAGCCACCATGAGGAGGGCCCCGGGCAGAACGAGATTGACTTCCGCTACGGCGATGCCCTGCGTGCCGCCGACAATGCCATGACGTTCCGCCCCGTGGTGCAGACCATCTCCGCCGCCAGCGGCCTGTATGCCGATTTCTCCCCAAAGCCCCTCAAGGGCGCCCCGGGCAACGGCATGCACATCAACATCAGTGCCCGCACCAATGGCGGGTGTGACGTGCTGGACGCCATCATGGCGGGGATCATGCACCACATCCGCGAAATGACCCTGTTTTTAAACCCGCTGGATGCCTCGTATGACCGCCTGGGCGGCAGCAAGGCCCCGCGGTACGTGAGCTGGTCCCACGCGAACCGCAGCCAGCTGGTGCGCTTCCCGGCCACGCCCGGCACGAAGCGCAGGGCGGAGCTGAGGAGCCCGGACCCCATGTGCAACCCGTATCTTGCCTATGCGCTGCTGATTGAGGCGGGCCTTGAAGGCATCCGGGCGGGCATGCAGCTGCCCCCGGAGGCGGACCTGAACCTGTATACGGCACCCGCGGACGTGGTGGCCGGCTTTGAAAAGCTGCCCGTCACCCGTGTGGAAGCTGCCCGCGCGGCGGCGGAATCGGATTTCATCAGGAAATACCTGCCGGAGGACGTGCTGGCGGCCTACCTTGAGACAAGACTGTAAGAAGACTGGTAAGCATCATTCAAATCACCTGCCCGTGGGGGCAGGCGGCATGGAAAGGAGGGGGACAAATGTTTTTCCACGATCAGACCTATGCGGCACTGGTGGTGTCCGCGAATGACAGGTTTACGGAAGCCATTTCCAAAATGCTGCCCCCCTCGGAGTACTGGCCGGTGGTGACCGCCGGGAGCGTGGCGGAGGCGGGCCGCAAGTGTAAGGAGCAGGCCTTTGACGTGGTGCTGGTCAACACGCCGCTGCCGGATGATTTCGGCCTGCGGTTTGCCGCACAGGTGACCGAGTCCGGCGACGCGAGCGTGCTGGTGTTCTGCCGGGCGGAGGTCTATGAGGAGGTCTCCTCCAAGGCGGCTGCCCATGGCATCCTCACCATTTCAAAGCCCGTGCCCACGCAGTTCACCGCCCAGATCCTCAGGGCCATGTGCGCCATGCGGGAGCGCGTGCGCTCCTTTGAGAAAAAGCAGGCCACCGTGGAGAAGAAGATTGAGGACATGCGCATCATCAACCGGGCCAAGTGGCTGCTGATTGAATGCCTCTCCATGACGGAGGCAGACGCGCACCGCTACATTGAAAAGCAGGCCATGGACATGCGGGTGACGAAGCGCGAGGTGGCCGATACCATCATCCGGACATATTCGTGACCCGGGAAAAATAATTAAAAAAATAATTATATATTATATATGAAAAGTGCTTGACTTTGGATATGACACGGTGTTATTGTAGGCAACGTGTTTTTGAATTTGCAAACGGGGAAAGGAGTCCATCATGGCAAAGTATATTTTTGTGACCGGCGGTGTGGTTTCCGGCCTGGGGAAAGGAATCACGGCGGCTTCCGTGGGCCGTCTGCTCAAGGCGAGGGGCCTGAAGGTGGCCTCACAGAAGCTGGACCCCTACATCAACGTGGATCCCGGCACCATGAGCCCCTACCAGCACGGGGAGGTATACGTGACGGAGGACGGCGCCGAAACGGACCTGGACCTTGGCCACTATGAGCGGTTCATCGATGAGGACCTCAACAAGTTTTCAAACCTGACCACCGGCAAGGTGTATTCCAACGTCATTGCCAAGGAGCGCCGCGGGGATTACCTCGGCAAGACGGTGCAGACCATCCCGCACATCACCGATGAAATCAAGCGCTTCATCTACAGCGTCGGCAAAAAGACGGACGCGGACGTCGTCATCACGGAAATCGGCGGCACCATCGGCGACATTGAGTCCCAGCCGTTTCTCGAGGCCATCCGCCAGGTTGGCCGTGAGGTGGGGCCGGGCAATGCCCTGTACATCCACGTGACGCTGGTCCCTTACCTGAAGGCCAGCGGGGAGCATAAGTCCAAGCCCACCCAGCATTCCGTTAAGGAGCTGCAGGGCATGGGCATCACGCCGGACATCATCGTGCTCCGCTGCGACGAGCCCATCACGGACGCCAGCATCTTTGAGAAGATTGCCCGCTTCTGCAACGTGGACCCGGACTGCGTCATTGAAAACCTGACGGTGCCGATCCTCTACGAGGCGCCGCTGTACCTCGAGAAGCACCACATCTCGGACATCGTCTGCCGGAAGCTCAGGATTTTCCCGCCCAAGCCGGACCTTGGTGAGTGGCGGGAGATGGTGGAGCGCATCCGCTATCCGGAAAAGCACTGCACCATCGGCCTCGTCGGCAAGTACGTGGAACTGCACGATGCCTACCTCAGCGTGGCAGAGGCCCTGCGGCACGCAGGATTTGCCCTGGGGGCGAGCGTGAAGATTGAGTGGATTGATTCCGTGGGCATCACGCCCGACACCGTGGAGGGCCAGCTGGAGGGCCTTGACGGCATCATCGTGCCGGGCGGCTTCGGCGACAGGGGCATTGAGGGCATGATCCTCACGGCCCGGTACGCAAGGGAGCATCATGTCCCGTACTTTGGCATCTGCCTTGGCATGCAGATTGCGGTGATTGAGTTTGCCCGCAACGTGCTGGGGCTGGCCGACGCCAACAGCGGTGAGTTTGATGCCGGGACCGCCCACAAGGTGATTGACTTCATGCCCGGACAGTCCGATGAGGTGGAAAAGGGCGGCACGCTGCGCCTCGGCGCCTATCCCTGCGTGATCAAGCCCGGCACCACCATGGCCCGCTGCTACGGGCAGCTGGAGATTTCCGAGCGTCACCGCCACCGCTATGAGTTCAACAACGACTACCGCGCGGCGATGCAGGAGAAGGGGCTGACCCTGTCCGGTCTCTCCCCGGACGGCAGGCTGGTGGAGACGGTGGAGCTGACGGAGCGCCCGTTCCACGTGGGCGTGCAGTACCATCCGGAGTTCAAATCGAGGCCGAACCGCCCGCATCCCCTGTTCCTCGGATTCATCGGCGCGGCACTCAAAAATGAAAAATGAAAAATGAATAATGAATAATGAAGCGATGCCCTCTCTTCCATGCAGGAGTGAGGGCATCGATGTGTAATGGAAAACGGAATGGAAAAGCCCTGCAGGCTGAAGCCTGCAGGGCTTTTGTGATTCTGTGGGGGATGGCTTATTTGCGCAGGAAGGCCGGAACGTCCAGCTTGTTCTTGGGACGCTCGGTATAGTCGCGGTGGACGCTGGACCCTGCCGGTGCTTCCGTTGCCTGCTCATCCGCATCCGCGGGCTCCTCGGCCACGATGGGGCGGCGGGGGCTGTAGGAAGCGGAACTGAAGGCGCTGGTGGGCTTGGCCTGTGCGGCTGCCGGACGGAACGGGGAAGCGGAGGCAGTGGAGGCCTGTGCGGTGGAGGCAGTGGAGCCCTGCGCGGCAGCGGACTGCTGATAGGGGCTGGAGTTAAAGCTGCCGAACACGTTGACGCCGTTGCCGGAGGAAGCGGTCTTCTGCTCCTTGCCAAAGCCGGTGGCGATGACGGTGATGCGGATGGAATCGCCAAGCTCCTCATCGATGTCAGCACCAAAGATGATGTTGGCATCGGGGTCGCATTTCTCGCCGATGATGCCTGCGGCCTCGTTGACCTCCATCAGGCTGAGCTCGGAACCGCCGGTGATGTTCATCAGCACGCCGGTGGCACCCTCGATGCTGGTCTCCAGCAGCGGGCTCTCGATGGCCTGGTGCGCTGCCTCGGAGGCACGGTTCTCGCCGTTGGCGGTGCCGATGCCCATGTGGGCAAGGCCCTTGTCCTTCATGATGGTCTTGACGTCCGCAAAGTCCAGGTTGATCATGGCGGGCACGGCGATGAGGTCGCTGATGCCCTGGATGCCCTGGCGGAGCACGTCATCCGCGACGCGGAGCGCATCGGGGAGGCTGGCACGGCCGACCAGGTCGATGAGCTTATCGTTGGGGATGGTGATGAGGGTATCCACAACGGGCTTGAGGGCGGAGATGCCGATTTCGGCGTTGCGCATGCGCACGCGGCCTTCAAAGGTGAAGGGCTTGGTGACGACGGCAACGGTGAGGATGCCAAGCTCCTTGGCGACCTCCGCAATGATGGAAGCAGCACCGGTGCCGGTACCGCCGCCCATGCCTGCGGTGATGAAGACCATGTCCGCACCGCGGAGGGCATCTGCGATGACGTCACGGCTCTCGTCGGCTGCCTTGCGGCCAACCTCGGGATCTGCGCCGGCGCCAAGGCCGCGGGTGAGCTTTTCACCAATCTGCAGCGTGTTTTCGGATTTGGAAAGGCACAGTGCCTGACGGTCTGTATTGACGGCGATGAATTGTACGCCACGCAGGCCGTAGGAAACCATGCGGTTGATGGCGTTGCAGCCTGCGCCGCCCACGCCCACAACCTTGATCTGGGCAAAGTTCGTGGCTTCGTAATCCTGTTCGATCATTGTCGGACCCCCTTATTCTTTGGTTAAAAAGTCCCGGATCCTTGCTATCAGGGAACCGGATGTATGCTGCTCTGCCTCCTCTTCCACAGCCTGCTGCAGCGGACGTGAGGCATAGAGGACGAAATCAAGTGCGCCGAAGGCGCTGGTGTAGCTGGGCGAGTTCATCTCGTGCAGGTACGAGGGGATGTCACGCTTGACGGGCATGCCAAGCTGTTCCCGGAGATATTCCCCGCTGGACCGCATGGGGGAGAGGCCGCCACCGGTCAGGTAGATGGCAGGGCGCAGCTCCGGCCGGATCTCGAGCTGCTCCAGGGCGTCACGGATGAGCGTGCAGAGCTCCTCGGTACGGGATTCCACGATCAGTTTGACATCCTGATGGTCAAACTTGCGCACGCCGGTGGGCATGCGGACGATTTCCACCTTGCTGAGCGGATCCTGCAGAAAGGCATAGCGGCGCTTGACCTGCTCCGCGTATTCGAGCGGGATGTCAAGGCCGAAGGAGAGGTCGCTGGCAATCTGGTAGCCGCCGGCCTCAAAGGTGAGCATCCTGGTGACACAGGAGTTTTCTATCACGCTGATTTCCGTGTGCGTATAGCCGACGTCAATCAGCACGGCGGGACGGACCCGCTCCTCCTGGGGGATGATGTGCCTGGCCTCTGCCAGGGCGGCGCTGAGGAAGAGGGAAATCCCGATGTCGAGGTCCTGCAGGATTTTCTCGAACCTGCTGACAAAGCCCTCCTCCACGAACGTGCAGGTGACGATGACACTGACCTCCGCCGCGCGTTCATTGATGGGGGGTTCATCGGTTTCCTCCCCGTCCACGATGTAGCACAGCGCCGTGTTGTGCATCAGGATATGCCCTTCGCAGGTAGCCTTTGAGACCGCGCGTTCCTCAAGCTCATCGATGTCGGCGACGAGGAAGCGCTTCTTTTTGGACTCCACGCGGGAAGTGGCCTGGGTGGTGACAATTTTGCAGAAATTGGCAGGCACGGCGATGGCAATCTCACGGATGCGGGAGCCGCTCTGCTGCTCGGCCTGTTCCACGGCGGTGAGGATGGCATCATGCAGGGAATCCTCGTTGGAAAACTCCCCGCCGTCAAAGCCCTCATAGGGGGCCGTGCCGACGCCATACACCATGATGCCGTCCACATGGGCCGAGGCGCCACAAAGACAGACAACCTTTGAACTTCCTATGTCGAGTACTGAAACGGGCTTCAAATGACTCAGGCTCCTCTGCGCATAAGCGCCATCCTATGAATCAAACTATATTATAACACAAGGGATTTTTGCATTGCAACCTTCTTTGGGCCGTATCCCCCGTAAAAACGGAGAAAACGGGCCGTCCGTGGGACATGTCATCCCTGGAAACCATCCTCCGCGCCGGCCTGCGTGCCGCCGGTGGCATCCTGTGTGGTGACCTGCTGCGTGTCCGTGGTTTCCTGCGTGGTGACATCCCCGTAGCCCTCCACGTAGCCTTCCACATAGGTATCGTCCGTGGTGGTCCCGGTCACGCTGGCCTGCGCGGCCTCTGCACTGCCCTGCGGCGAGTAGACGGCACCGCCCTTGGCACTGAGGTACAGGGTGCCGGACGTGATGCCGTTCTGCGTGAAGCGGGGGAGCAGCTGATAGAGCGTTGCCATCTTGTCGGCAAGATCCGTGGACTGGCCCACAAAGATTTTGATGCCGTTGCGCGCCGTCAGGGTGATGGCAAGCGGGGTGGTCATGTCAATGGAGGCAATGTCATCCAGCAGCATGTAATCCTCGAGCGCGTTGATGATGGAAAGCAGCGTTGCCGTGGAGAAGTCATCGGACTGGCCAAGGCGCTGGCCCACCTGGAAACCGGACATGCTGACGCCGCTGACCTGGACAAGGCCCGAGACATCCGTGCCGCCGCTCATGGACAGCACATAGCCGCTGTGGTCAATGATGACGTTGTAATCAAGGCCGACCAGCGCGGCAACCTCCTTGCGCTCCGTCACCTTGATGCGGACACGGGAGGGGAAGAGATAGTCCACGGAATCCACCTGCAGGTAGGGATCCTGCTCGATGCCCGTCTTGGCTGCGTCAAGGTCGCAGAAGAGCATGTGACGGCCAAGTTTGAGGCCGCTGAGC
>R21__coassemble_1265_pt1 | contig 17547 bp, 16 predicted proteins | sample R21__metabat2_low_PE_066 | metagenome-assembled genome bin R21 | reverse complement strand
TTTTTCAGCAGACTCGTGCTCGCCCTTTTTCTTAGGAGGCGGACGCTCTATCCTGCTGAGCTACGGGTGCACACCGTGCCCTTTATTATAGTTTTGTCCGTGGCAAATTGTCAAGGGCACTTCCGGCCATGACCGCATTCCGGAATTTCTGCGTTCATTCCGCGCGGCCTGGCCGGACCATGAGGCATTTCACGGCCTCCCTGGGGTCCGCGCCCTCATTGACCACCGCGTTGACGGCCGTGGCCAGGGGCATCTCCACACCGTAGGTTTTCTGCATCTCCATGGCCGCGGGCAGGGCATTGACACCCTCCACCACCATGCCGACCTGCTTCACCGCCTCATGGGGCTCCACGCCCTGGCCGATGAGCTGGCCGCAGCGGTTGTTGCGGGAGTGGACGCTGGTGGCCGTGACAATCAGGTCCCCGATGCCGGCAAGGCCGCCGAAGGTGCCTGCCTCACAGCCTGCCGCCAGGCCCAGCCTGGTGATTTCCGCCATGCCGCGGGTGATGAGGGCCGCCTTGGCGTTATCCCCGTAGCCAAGGCCGGAGGAAATGCCGGCCGCGAGCGCCATCACGTTCTTCATGGCACCGCAAAGCTCCACGCCGCGGATGTCCCGGTTGGTGTAGACCCTGAGGCATGTGTTCATGAACAGTTCCTGCACGTAGAGGGCCGCCGCCTCATCCGCGCTGGCCGCCACGATGCAGGTGGGCAGGTCCACTGCCACCTCCTCCGCATGGGTGGGACCGGACAGGGCCACGAGCCGCAGGGGCTTCTGGACCGCGGAGGCAATCACCTCCGTCATGGTGAGCAGGGTGCCCGCCTCAAGGCCCTTTGCCACGTCCACCACCACGGCATTTTCCTCAAGGTACGGGGCTGCTTTTTCCGCCGTGGAGCGCACGAACACGCTGGGCACGGCAAACAGCACCACGTCCTTATTCTGGATGGCTTCCTCCATGTTTTTCGTGAACACGATGCCGTCCGGGATGACCATGCCGGGCAGGTTTCTGTGTTTTCTGGTGGTGGAGAGTTCATCCACCTCCTGGGGGAGTGCCGACCATACCGTGGTGGCATGGCCGGTCCTGAAAATCATCCTCGCGAGTGCCATGCCCCAGGTGCCGGCACCAAGGATACCGATGTTTGCCATATTAACCTCTTTTTTTATCCGGGTTTCTTTTCAGCTGGTCCCGTGATGAAATGCCGTTCCTGATGCCGGCGGCTCAGGCCTTCTGCCCGTCCACCTTTTCATCCACGTAGTCGGCAACCATCCGGGCCACCTCATCGCGGACGTTCGGGTCATAGCTCTGGCCGTGGGCCGCCCCCATGACAACCGTTTCCCGGTATTCCACGTGGGCCAGTCCCTTTTTCAGTACCTTCCTCGCCCGCAGGGAAACCTTGTCGTCAAGCTCCGCCCACATGGCATACACCGGGCAGGCAATGTCCTGAAAATTCCTGCGGAGCCTTAAAATCAGTTTCCAGAGTTCCCGCAGGGCGTTGGGGGAGAAACCGTTATACATCTGGGAATAGGGCAGCTTGCCGGCACGCTCCTCCTTTTTCATCTCCGGGTACTGCACGCCGCGGGTCAGGCCGGAGAGAAACCTGGCATAATGCAGCCAGCGCTTCATGCAGACGGGCGGGCTCATCATCACGGCACAGGTACAGGGCTTCTCCTCGGCAATCATGCCGGTCAGGATGCCGCCAAGGGACAGGCCAATGGGGATGATCTCATCACAGCCCGCGTCCACGAGCCTCTGATAGGCATCCTCCTCGGATTTCAGCCAGTCCTGCCAGGTGGATTTGGAAAGGTCCAGGATGCTGGTGCCATGGCCCGCGATGGTCGGGGCAAACACCGTATAGCCGCGCCTGACAAGCTCGTCGGCCACCACGCGGACGTTGGCGGGGGTGCCGCCGATGCCATGGGTCACGATGCAGCCGACCTTTTTATGTGCCCCCGTACCCTCCTGAAAATAGGGCATGGCCACCTCGTCAAAATCCTGTTTCCAGGCAAGCACGCCGTCATCAAAGGTATAACCCATGATTTTCATACGAGCACGCTCCTTGTCTTCTGATAGACGTCACCGCTGCCGACGGTGATGACGATGTCACCGGGCCTGCCGTTTTCATCAATCCAGGCACGGATGTTTTCAAACGTGCCGAGATAGATGGCATTGCCGGATTCCCTGTTGATGCCGGCCACCATGTCACGGGCATGGACGGTGCCGTCATCCACCTCACGGCCCGGATAGATATCGGGCACCAGTACGAAATCCGCCTCTTTAAAGCAGGTCACGTCCTCACAGAACAGGGTTTTTGCCCTGGTGTAGCTGTTGCACTGGAACACGCAGATGACGCGCTCATGCGGCACGCGGGTGGCAGCACGCAGGGTCGCGCGGATTTCGTTGGGATGATGGCCATAATCGTGATACACGCGGATGCCGTTGCGCTCTCCCATCAGTTCAAAACGGCGGCGCGTGTTCTGAAAGGCATGTAGGCCCCTTGCGGTCACGTCAAAGGCAATGCCGGATTTTTCCGCCACGGCAATCACGCCGAGGGCATTGAGCATGTTGTGCTCACCCGGCACCGTCAGGCTGACGCGGCCCAGGGGTTCTCCCCGCCGGATGACGGTAAAGGAGGCGCATCCCGCGTCATCATAGGTGACGTCCGCCGGCACGTAATCCGCATCCCGGTAGCCATAGGTGACGTGTTCGTGGGCATCCTCCCTGAGAAGGTCCTTCACATGGGCATCCTCCACACAGCCGACAAACACGCCGTCCGGACGGAGCTTTGTCAGAAACTTCCGGAACGCGCTGATGATGTTTTCGAGGCATCCGTAGTAATCCAGGTGGTCGTTATCAATGTTGGAGATGAGGGCAATGGTGGGGGAGAGGGTTAAAAAACTCTCCACGTATTCACAGGCCTCGGTGATGAAAAGGTCCGACGCGCCGACCCGCACGCCGCCGCGCAGGTCATCCACGTAGCCGCCCACATGGATGGTGGCGTCACTGCCGGCCTCTGCCGTCACGCGGGACAGCATGGAGGTGATGGTGGTCTTGCCGTGGCAGCCCGCAATGGCAATCACGTCCCCGTAGGAGGCGCTGATCTGTCCCAGGGCCACGCTGCGCTCCATCTCCGGAATGTGCCTTTCCCCAGCCAGGACCCGCTCCGGGTTCTGTGGCTTGATGGCGGCGGAATAGATGATGAGGTCCGCACCCTCCATCAGCTCCCCCGTGTGGCCCTTCGTCCACGGAATGCCCGCCTCGTCAAGGCAGGGGGTGAACTGGGTGTCACCACGGTCGCTGCCGGTCACCTCAAACCCCTGTTTTTTCAGTATGCACGCAATGCCGCTCATGGAGCATCCGCCGATGCCGATGAGATGAATGTGCTTTTTCCCCTGCAGGGTCACGCTGGTTTCTTCCATGCCGTTGCTCCTTTCCTGTATCAGAAGGATGATATTTTTAACTTAGATGAAGACAGATCTGTTTCTCTTCCCGTTCAGAATAAACCGGGATGCCGCCGTTTATCAGCATTTCGGCAAACACGCCGTTCCCCTCAGTGAGCGTATGGGAGAACGTGCCGTCATAAACCTGCCCGTGTCCGCAGGTCGGGCTGTTTGCCTTGAGGATGGCCATCTGTACGCCGGCCTTCTGCACCGCGTCGAATGTCACCGCGGCTCCCCGCCGGTAAACCTCATCCATGTCCACGCCGTCCCGGCGTATGATGTGTCCCTCCCGCAGCTCCACTGGCGGCCTTGGGACGGGCAGGCCTGCCGTCACCTCGGGACACACCTCCACGACGGTGACGTCCGGACGGCTGGCAATCCTGATGACAGCTTCATTCCGGTTGGAGCCGCCGCTGTATTTGCAGGCCCTGCCCAGCAGGCAGGCACTGACCGCAAGGATCATGACTTCAGCTTCTCCTCAAGTTTTTTCTTGACCCGCTGGATGGCATTGTCAATGCTCTTGGTGGAACGGTTCAGCTCCTGGGCAATCTGCTGATAGGTCTTTCCCTCAATGTACAGCATCAGGGCATCCCGCTCAAGGGGGGAGAGCTCATGCTCAATCTCCCCGGCCAGGGCTTCGTAATTTTCCCGCCCGATCAGGGTTTCCTCCGGGTCCATGGCCCGTGAGGAACGCAGCATGTCCGCAATCGTGCCCTCACCGTCCTCTTCATGGAGGGGACGGCTGAAGCTGACATAGTTATTGAGGGGCGCATGCTTTTTGCGGTTGGCCCTGGTAATGGCCGTGATGAGCTGGCGCTGGATGCACATCTCCGCAAAGGTGGAAAACGCCACCTGCTTTTCCGGCTGATAGTCACACACGGCGCGGTAGAGGCCGATCATGCCCTCCTGCAGCAGGTCCTCATGGTCCGCCCCCACAAGAAAATAGGTCCTTGCCCGGGAGCGCACCACCTGTTTATACCTGGTGTACAGGGTTTCCTCCGCCATTTCATCACCATTTTTGATGAGGGCAAGGAGCTGCTCATCCGGAAGCGTCCCGTACTGATTTTCTTCCATCATGTTCCCGTCATGCCTGTTCCGGCCGGACGGCGTCCTGCCTCTTTTTCTCATAGATCAGGATGCCGGCCGCAACACCCGCGTTGAGGGAGTTGATGTGTCCCCACATGGGGATGGAAACGAGAAAATCACAGGTTTCCCGCACAAGCTTCGTAAGCCCGTTGCCCTCGCTGCCGATGACGATGGCCAGCGGGCCGTTGAGTCCCTGCTCCGCCATGGAACGGCCGGACATGTCCGCACCGGCAATCCACAGCCCGGCACGCTTCAGCTCCTCCAGGGCACCCGTCACGTTGGTAACCCTTGCCACCTTCATGTACGAGGTGGCGCCTGCCGCCGCCTTGACAGCCGCCGCGGTCACGCTGGCGGAGCGGCGCTTGCCGATGATGACGCCGTGCACGCCCGCACACTCCGCGGTACGGATGATGGAACCGAGGTTATGCGGGTCCTCCACGCCGTCGAGCACCAGGATGAACGGATCCTCGCCCTTTTCCTTTGCGTCCTTCAGAATGTCGGATACCTCACAGTATTCCATGCCGGCCGCATAGGCCACGATGCCCTGGTGATTGGCGGTTTTTCCGCCATGGCCAAAGGGCATGCAGAGCTCATCCAGCTTTTTCCTGTCCGTTTCACGGATGACAAGCTTCTGCTCCTTTGCCAGCGTCACAATCTCGCCAAGGGAACCGTCATGGTCCGCCGTGACCAGAATGCGGTCGATGGAGCGGCCGCTCTTAATGGCCTCGCGCACGGCATTCCTGCCGATGATGAGGAAGGGGAGGGCATCCTCGCCGCCCGCCTGTTCCTGCTGCGCATTCTCCTCCACCGCAGGATTATCCCGGCGCTCATAGGCATCCCCCCTGTGGTAGCCTTTCCGGGCACCGTCATCCTGCCGGCCATTGGTTTTTCCGGTGAAGGTGCCATTGTCTTTCTGATGGTGACTGCCCCTGTAGCCTTCCTTTTTCTGTCCGGCGTCACTTTTCTTTGTACGGTAGTCCTTGCCACTTTCCCCGTCTGACTCATATTCCTTGCGGGATTTCCACTGTTTTCCCTGATATTTTCCGTTAATCATGTTCTTTTTCCTCCAGATGTGTCAGTAATGCCCTGTTCATCAGCAGGTTCAGCCTTTCCTGCCTGCCACTGAGATACAGGTATCCGATCAGGGCTTCCAGCCCCGTTGCCACGCGGTAATCCTGTACGTTTGCATTTTTGGGGACGGTGCCGCTGTGGGCATTCCTGCCCCTGCGGAAGACCGCCTTTTCCTCCTCCGTGAGAAGGTCCTCCATGTCATGATAAGCCTTTGCCTGTGCCGAGGCCCTGACAAATTCCGTGCTCATCATGTGCAGCTTATGGGCCGTCCCGTGACTGGTCCTGACAAGGTACGTCCTGACATACAGGTCATAGACGGTGTCGCCGATGTAAGCGAGCTGCAGGGCCCCTGTCTCCCGGGGGGATATTTCCTCCATGGGCGGATATGCGGTTAAAATTTCCTCTATCATTGCCATAATGTTTTATTTTAACACAGTTTTCCTGAATCAAACAGTATCCGTGGCGCATTTCCGGTTTTTCCTTTTTGGTTTGCCATATTCTGTTTTTGGTCATTTCTGAAACCCATATTTTGTGGTGGCCCTTTTCCGGTCCTTTTCCCTTTCCTCACCTTTTTCCACACTTTCCTGGAGGGTGGAAAGAAGGCGGTGGAAAACTGTGGAAAATTATGAACAATCTATGAATCTGGCCAGTTTTCGGGCTTTTTGATTGTGGATAACTCTGTGGATGATGTGGAAAAACCTGCACCTCCTTTTTCCGGTTTTCCACTTTTCCCCCATTTTTTCCCATCCCCTAAATATGGTGTTTTTTCTTTGGCTCTGTTACAGGAAGGCTTTCCCGCATGATCCTGTTTTCTGAAATTCCACTGTTTCCATCTGCCCTCCTGAAATGATTTATTTTTATTTTTTCCGCCTGCCTGGCGGATTTTATGACGGATACCTCTTTATTTTGTGTTTTTACATCCCTGCTTTTTACCATATCTTGTAAATCCCCCCGAAAAGCTGAAAAACCTTGAATTTATGGGACTTTTTTGGTATATTTAATGGTACTGATTTTATAGTGGGTAGGTGTCGCATGGAACATCTTCAAATATGGTCAAAAGCCCTGTCGGAAATCCGTCCGCAGATGACGGAACTGACCTATGGCAACTGGATAGCCACCATCACGCCACTCCTCTTCAAGGAGGGCACCCTGATTCTGGAGGTACCGTCCAATGACATACTCCAGACCCTCAAGGATTTTTATTATGATACCATCCTGTCCGCGGTCCGCAAGGCAAACCCGCAGGTACAGGACATCATCCTCATCCTCCCAAAGGACAGGGACATCTATGTCTCCCCTGCACAGGAGGGAGAGGAATGGAACGGGGATATCACCCTCAACCCCAAATATACCTTTGACAGCTTCATCGTGGGCGGTGCCAACCAGTTTGCCCATGCGGCCGCGCAGGCCGTGGCGCAGAACCCCGGCAGTGCCTATAACCCGCTGTTCATCTATGGCGGCGTGGGTCTTGGCAAAACCCACCTGATGCATGCCATCGGCCATTACGTGCTCCAGCACAACAAGGATGCCAAGGTCATTTACGTCACCAGTGAAACCTTTACCAATGAGCTCATCTCCGCCATCCAGCAGGATAAGCGCGAGGAGTTCCGCAACCGCTACCGCAAGGTGGACCTGCTGATGATTGATGACGTGCAGTTCATCTCCCGCAGCCAGGCAACGCAGGAGGAGTTCTTCAATACCTTCAACACCCTGTATAATGCCTCCAAGCAGATCATCATCAGTTCCGACTGCCCGCCCAAGGAAATCCCGAAGCTGGAGGAGCGTCTTTCCTCCCGTTTCCAGCAGGGTCTCATCACGGACATCCAGCCGCCGGACCTGGAGACAAGGATTGCCATCCTGAAAAACCGTGCCAACGTGGAGGGCATCGAGGTGGGGGATGACGTGCTCGCCTTCATTGCCAACCATGTGCAGTCCAACATCAGGGAGCTGGAGGGCTGCCTCACCAAGGTGAAGAGCTATTCCCGCCTTCTGGGCAGGCCCATCAACATGTCCACCACCATGGAGGCCCTCAAGGACCTCATCCCGGAGGTGACGAAGCGTGAGGTCACCCCGCAGGTCATCCGCACCACGGTGGCCGCCCATTACGGGGTTTCCACGGACAGCATGGATTCCGCCCGCAGGGACAGGGAGGTGGTCATGCCGCGGCAGGTTGCCATGTACCTCTGCCACACCATGCTTTCCCTTCCTTATAAGAAGATTTCCTATCTCTTCGGCAGAAACGACCACACCACGGCCATGAGTGCCTGCGATAAGATAGAAAAAATGCTGCAGACGGATGCCTCCTTCAGGCAGGAACTGGATGCCATCAAAAAGGAGCTTTCCTGAACCATTTTTTCCACGGTTTCCTGTGGAAAACCGTGTGGATGGCATGTGGAGCAATTGTTGATAACGTGGGAAAAATGGATAACGTGGAAAAAACCGGATGTTTTCCCATCCTTTTCCACAGAGGTTCACACGCGGAAAACCCAGTAATGACGGGAGTTTTTCAGGTTTTCCACGGTTTTCCCTTTACTACTGATAACTACTACTGAAACAATAAAAAAAACATACCCAGCCTGCAGCGTCACACGCGGCCGGCCGTCATGAAGGAGGTTATTTTCCATGAAATTCACGGTTGATTCCCAGGAGCTCACCGCAGGTGTCCTCAGTGTCGTCAAGGCAGTGCCGGTGCGCACCACCATGCAGATCCTCGAGGGCATTTACATGGAGGCAAGAAACGGACAGGTCACGCTTCTCTGCTCTGACCTGATGCTGGAAAAGGAATACCATGTCGGCGCGGACGTGGAGGAGGAAGGCCGCTGCATCATCCCCGCCAAGCTCTTCACGGAGATTGTCAGGCGCCTCCCCGCCGGCCAGGCAACCGTGCAGATTGACGGCAAGAGCGCGGAGATTGCCTGCGGCCGTGTCCAGATGAGCCTGCAGACCATCGATTTTGAGGAGTTTCCCAGGATGCGCTTCACGGGGGATACCTACACGCTGCGCATGGAAAAGGATGCCTTCAAGAACATGATTGCGGAAACCGTGTTTGCGGCAGCCACCGATGACTCCAAGCCAATCCTCACGGGTGTCCTGCTGGAGCTTGGCACGAACATCACCGCCGTGGCCACCGATGCCTATCAGTTTGCCATGCACTCCATCCCGCTGGCCACCCCCACTGAGGAGCGCAGGACCGTGGTGCCCGCCAAGTCCCTCAGCGAAATCTCCCACATGATGGATGAGAGCGACAAGGATGCGGAGCTCACCTTCACCAGGACACATGTCAAGGTGGATACCGGCATCTCCTGCCTGACGGCCCGCCTGCTGGACGGCGATTACATCAACTACCGCCAGATTCTCCCCAAGGAATACAGGACCCGCGCCCTCATCAACAGGGAAGAGCTGATGAGCTCCATCGACAGGGCCCAGCTGATGGCCAGGGAGGGAAACAACAACATCGTGATGAAATTCTCCGATAACCACCTTACCATCACGGCCAACAGCTTTGTCGGCAAGGTCAACGAGGAGATTGACTGCCAGATCATCGGCGACGACATGGAGATTGCCTTCAATCCCCGTTACTGCATGAACGTGCTCAAGAACATCCACGAGGAAAACGTGTATTTTGACATGACCAGCGGCATCAGCCCCTGCGTGGTACGCCCGGTACAGGGCGATAACTTCTATTACCTCATCGTGCCGGTACGCATTTACTCCCAGTACTGAGGGGGAAAGGAATTCTCATGGCCAAGATTGTTGCCATAGCAAACCAGAAGGGTGGCGTGGGAAAGACCACCACCTCCGTGAACCTTTCCGCATGCGTGGCCATGCAGGGAAAACGCGTCCTGCTCGTGGATGAGGATCCACAGGGCAACGCGACCAGCGGCCTTGGCATCTCCAAGAGCGGGGACGCACCCTCCATCTATGATGTTTTCATCAATGATTACAGGGTGAACGATGTCATCCGCCCCACCATGATAGACACGCTCTCCATCCTGCCCAGCAACATCCAGCTGGCCGGTGCGGAGATTGAGCTTGTCTCCATGATGGCCAGGGAACAGATTTTAAAGCGTGCCCTCGCCGAGGTACAGGACAGCTTTGATTACATCTTCATCGACTGCCCGCCGTCGCTGGGGCTTCTCACCCTCAACGCGCTGACCGCGGCCGATACGCTGCTTGTCCCCATCCAGTGTGAATATTACGCGCTGGAGGGTCTCAGCCAGCTGATGAACACGGTGAAGCTGGTCCGCAAAAACCTCAACCCCTCCCTTGACGTGGAGGGCGTGGTGCTGACCATGTTTGACTCGAGGACCAACCTTTCCATCCAGGTGGTGGAGGAGGTCCGCAAGTTTTTCAAAAACAAGGTATACGAAACCATCATCCCCCGCAGCGTCAGGCTGAGTGAGGCACCCAGCTATGGCCTGCCCGTCATCCTGTATGCCGCCAAATCCAGCGGGGCCCTTGCCTATACCGCACTGGCAGGGGAGCTCACAGGGAAAGGAAACTGATTGTACCATGGCCATGAAAAAAGGACTTGGCAGGGGTCTGGATGCCCTGCTCGAACCGCTCAGTGACGCGGACCTGCAAAATGACAAGGGAAGGGTACTGAAGGTTTCCATTGATGCCGTTGACACCAACCGGGAACAGCCAAGAAAATCCTTCCACGAGGATTCCCTGAAGGAGCTTTCCGACTCCATCAAGGTACATGGCATCGTACAGCCGCTGATTGTCAAAAGGAACGGGGAACGCTATACCATCGTCGCCGGGGAACGCCGTTACCGCGCCGCCAGGTTGGCAAAGCTGAAAACCCTTCCCGTGCTGGTGGTGGATTACGATGACGAAAAGCTTGGTGAAATCTCCCTCATTGAGAACATCCAGCGGGAAAACCTCAACCCCATTGAGGAAGCGGCCGCCGTCCGGTTTCTGATGAAACAGCACGACCTCACGCAGGATGAGGTGGCGGATAAACTCGGCAAGAGCCGCCCGGCCGTGGCCAACAGCCTCCGTCTTTTAAACCTGCCGGACAGCATCATGGAGATGGTACGCACCGGCGTCCTTTCCGCAGGACACGGCAGGGCACTTTCCGGCGTCAAGGATAAGGAACTGCAGTTGCAGCTGGCCGGTGAATGCCAGAGGCTTGGCTATTCCGTCAGGGCACTGGAATCCCGCATCAAAAACCTGCAGAATAAGAAACCGCAGGAGAAAAAGAATGCCGTGGAACGCAGTCAGGACATCATCCGGGCGGAGAAGAATTTCCGCTCCCGTCTTGGCACCAAGGTGAAGATTGACGGCAGCGAACAGGCAGGCCGTATCATCATTGAATATTTCAGTGCGGATGACCTGCAGAACATCTATGCGGCCATCGTCGGTGATGAACAGTAAATGTTTCACGTGAAACATTTTTAAGGATTAAAAAACAGGAATGTTTCACGTGAAACATTCTCATGAAAAGAAAATGGCATAATAAAAAAAGCCATTTTCGTGAAAAAGGAAAGGGACGGATCATGCATCCATATCTGCAAATCGGGAAGTTTCAGCTTCCCATGTTTGGATTGATGATGCTCTGTGGCATGATTGCCGCATTCATCATCATCATACGCAACCGCAAATATCAGCCCTATGACGATGACGACCTCAGCACCATGGCCATCGTGACCATTCTGTCCGGTTTTGTCGGGGCAAAGCTTCTCTACTGGCTTGTGGAACTGGATACCATCATACAGAACCCGCATTTTCTGCTGGAGTCCATCACGGCAGGCTTCGTGTTCTATGGGGCCCTGATTGGCGGTGTCCTTGGCATGGCCATCTACGCAAAAATCAAAAAGCATGCCCTGCTTGCCTATACGGACCTTGTGCTGCCGGCCTTCATGGTGGGCCAGGGCATCGGCAGGATTGGATGCTTTTTTGCGGGCTGCTGTTACGGAAAGCTGACGGACGGCTGGTTTGCGGTGACCTTCCCCGCCGGGACGGCCGCGGCCGGCACCCGCATCCCGACCCAGCTGATGGAATGCGCCTTCTGCGTGATCTGCGGCATCCTCCTGATGATGTCCATGCGGAAGGAAAAACACTATGGCCTGACCTCTGCGGTCTATCTGATGACCTATGGCGTATGGAGGTTCATCATAGAATTTTTCCGTGATGATGACCGTGGCAGCGTGGGGGTCCTCTCCACCTCCCAGTTCATTGGCATCTTCATCGTACTGGCCGGCATCGCATTGCTTATCATCTATCTTAAAGGAAAGACCCCTGCCGTACAGATGTTTCAGAAAACGGAGACCACGGGAGAAACCACGGACGGGGAAACTGTGGATGAAGTGGAAGAGTTATCCACAAAAAATGTGGATAACCCCAGTGAAAATGTGGATAATGCAGGGGAAAACGGGGAAAAGGATGAGGATAACCCTGTGGAAACCGCAGGGGAGGATCAGAAGGAAGAGGAATCCCCTGCATCCGATGAAAACAGTAAGGAAGACCAGAAGGAAACCCCTGCTGAATAAGTAAATTTATCAATACAATCAATACTAATTTCCGCCGCCGGGTGTCCGGGGCGGATGAAGGAGTCTCATATGAAGGAATATCAGAAATCCAGCAAGCTGGATCATGTCTGCTATGACATCCGTGGCCCGGTCATGGATGAGGCCAACCGTATGGAGGCCAATGGCATCAAGGTAACCAAGCTTAACATCGGCAACCCGGCCCCTCATGGCCTTTTTACGCCCGATGAGGTCATTGAGGACATGATTCATAACCTCACCGAGTGTGAGGGATATTCTGCCTCCAAGGGTCTGTTTTCGGCCCGGAAGGCCATCATGCAGTATTGCCAGAACAAGGGCATCCCCAACGTGGGCATTGACGACATCTACACCGGCAACGGCGTCAGTGAGATGATCCAGATGTCCATGCAGGGGCTTCTGAACAACGGGGATGAAATCCTCGTACCCATGCCGGATTACCCGCTATGGACGGCATCCATCACGCTGGCGGGCGGCACAGCCGTGCATTATCGCTGTGATGAGGAATCCGACTGGTATCCGGACGTGGATGACATCCGTTCCAAGGTGACGCCGCGTACCAAGGGCATCGTGGTCATCAACCCCAATAACCCCACCGGCGCGCTCTACAGCCGCCAGGTCCTCAGCGATATCGTGGAGGTGGCCCGCGAGCATGACCTCATCCTCTTTGCGGATGAAATCTATGACCGCCTGGTGATGGACGGGGAGGAGCATGTGGCACTTGCTTCCCTTGCGCCGGACCTGCTGACGGTTTCCATGAACGGACTTTCCAAATCCCACCGCGTGGCGGGCTACCGCATCGGGTGGATGTGCCTGGCCGGTGACAAATCCCGCGCAAAGGGCTATATCGAGGGTCTCAACATGCTTTCCAACATGCGCCTCTGCTCCAACGTGCCGGCACAGAGCATCGTGCAGACCTGCCTTGGCGGCTACCAGAGCGCGGATGAGCTGCTGCTGCCGGGCGGCCGCATCTATGACCAGCGGGAGTACATCTATAACGCCATCCGGGAGATTCCGGGCCTTTCCGTGGTGAAGCCAAAGGCCGCGTTTTACATTTTCCCCAAGATGGACGTGAAAAAGTTCCATATCACCAGTGATGAGAGGTTTGCGTTTGACCTCCTCAGGGAAAAGCGCATCCTTGTGACACATGGCTCCGGCTTCCACTGGGACCAGCCGGACCATTTCCGCATCGTGTTCCTGCCCAACGTGCAGACGCTTTCAAAGGCAATGGGCAAGATGAAGGATTTCTTTGCAACCTATCAGCAGGGAGAATAAGGAGAAACATATGGCAAGGGATTATACGGCCATGCGGTTCCGTGACCGCAGCGGCGCTCTGACACTGAACACGGCGGCACTCGAAAAGTATCATGACATCATCGACCTTTCCATCGGTGACGTGGACCACGTGACTGATTCGGAAATCATCGATGCGGCCTTCCGCGACGCGAAGGCGGGTTATACCCATTATGGCGCGCCCAAGGGGGATAAGGAACTGATTCAGGCGGTCTGCGACTCCTGGCAGGAGGACCATGGCCAGAAAATCGGGCCGGAGAACGTGCTCATCACGGCCTCCGCCTGCCTCGGCCTTGCACAGGTAATCCTCGCCATCACTGACCCCGGTGATGAAATCCTGCTGCTCTCCCCGTATTTCACGCTCTACCGCCAGCAGATCCGCCTGGCGGGCGGTGTACCGGTGGAAGTACCCACCTATCCGGAGGACGGGTATTCCCCGAAGATGGAACGGATTGAGGCGGCCATCACGGAGAAGACCAAGGCCATCATCATCAATAACCCCACCAACCCCACCGGCAAGGTGTATACCAGGGAGGAACTCACCGTCATTGCGGAGATTGCCAAAAAGCATGACCTTCTCGTCATTGCCGATGAGGTGTATACCTGCTATGTCTATGAGGGCGAATATGTGCCCGTACGCACCCTCCCCGGCATGGAGGACCGCACGGTGACCGTGACGAGCTTCTCCAAAAACTTTTTTATGACCGGCTGGCGCATCGGCTTTTTCATTGCCAGCCCGGAGATTGTGAACACGGCCAACATGGTACAGGGCATGCTGGTGTATTCCGCCCCGTCCATTTCCCAGCGTGCGGCCATCAAGGCCCTGACGCTCCGCAAACGGGTGCAGGAGACGGATGCAAAGCTGTTTAAGGAAAGGGTGCTCTATGCCACGGAGCGCATCCAAAAACTCCCGTACCTGGACCTCTGTGCCCCACGCGGTGCCTTTTACCTGTTCCCCTCCTCCCATGAGAAGGGCATCACTTCAAAGCAGATCTGCGACAGCCTCCTCGAGCAGGCCCATGTGCTGGTTTCCCCGGGCAGCGTGTTCGGCGAGACCGGACAGGGACATGTCCGCATTGCATGCACCGTGGAGGTGCCGGTGCTGAAGGAAGCCTTTGACAGGATGGAACGCATCACCAGGCTGTAAAAAAGCGGCAATCTTTAGAGAAAAAAGAAAATCCCGCAGGAATTTCTCCTGCGGGATTTTTGCATTATTTTGTAACTATGGGTTATGCCTGTTCCTTTTGGATGGCATGAAGCAGGATGTCCCTTGCGTAGCCACAGGCCCGCTCCACGCTGCCCGCCTCAAACGGGATGGAGAGGTTGGCGAGGCGCAGCAGGTTCTTATAGCTCATGGAACCGCCGGCCTTGCACAGGGCCAGGTAATCATTCCAGGCCTCCTCCGGGTTTGTCTCACGGCGCTTTTTAAACTCCATGGCACCCATGGTGGTAAGGGTATAGTTGATATAGTACATGGGGTACAGGAAGATGTGGATTTTATGGTACCAGTATCCGCCACGCTCCATGAACGGGTCATTGTCATATTTGCGCCAGGGCATGTACTTCAGCTCCAGGTCGTGCCAGACGGCCGTGCGCTCCTTCGGGGTCAGGCCGGGGTTTTCGTAGATGACATGCTGGAACTCATCCACCGCCACGCCGAAGGGGACAAACGTGATGGCCTCCTGCAGGTGCTGGAAGCGGTATTTATCGGCGCCGTCACCAAAGTACATCTCCGCATAGGGATAGCAGAACTGCTCCATGGACATGGAATGGATTTCCGCAATGTCGGTGGAGCAGCCGGTATATTCACTGATGGGCTGGCTGCGGGTGGCCATATAGCCGGCAAAGGCATGGCCAAGCTCATGGGAGAGGACCCCCACGTCGCCGATGGTGCCGTTGAAGCAGCTGAAGACGAACGGGGCCTCATAGGCAGGGAGCTCCGTCATGTAGCCGGTGGCCGCCTTGCCGGGACGGTTGGCAAGGTCCATCAGGTGATGTCCGGTCATGAAATCGATGAATTCTCCCGTTTCGGGGCTGATGTCATGGTACATTTTCACGGCCTGGGCCACGAGCTCATCTACGCCACCGATGGGCTGCGCGTTGCCGTCAGGAAAGACACGGTTCTCATCATAGGCCATGATGGTGTCCACGCCGATGCGCTTTGCCTGTGCCTCATACAGCTTCTCACAGAGGGGGACCAGTACCTCCTTGACCTGGGCACGGAAGGAGGCAACCTCCTCCTGCCCGTAATCACTGCGGCCCTGCAGCAGGTAGCCGAGAGGAGTGTAGGTGGAAAAGCCTGCCGCCTTGCCCATGGCGGTGCGGATTTCCACGAGACGGTCAAAAATCCGCTCCATGTCCGCCTCGTGGGAGGAGAAGAATTCGCTGTACAGGCGGAACGCCTCCTTGCGGACGGCGCGGTCCTCATGCTCAAAATACTTCTGGATGCCGTAGAGGTTCAGCGTCTGCCCGTCAAAGGGGATGGCGGCGGAGGCAATCAGCTTCTGGTATTCCGTGCAGAGGGCGGCCTCCTCCTGCATGTAGGGAATCAGCGTTTCATTGAAGGCGGCAATCTCACGGCCATAAGCGGTGAGAAGCTCCGGCCCGAACTCCCTTGAGATGTCATTGCGGAAGGGAGAGGCAACAAGCGCCTTCTGATAGGCCACCATGTGGGCCTGCAGGGCGGGGAGGGCATTGTCAAGGAAGGCCATCTCGTCCTCATAGAAACTGTCGCGGGTGTCAAGCGTGTTGCGGATGTGCGCCACGGTGACCATGGTCTCCGCGTCGCGCATCACGTCATCGCGGCGGTGCATCAGGGCCTTGACGGCATCAAAGGAGGTGGCGGCGGTGACATCGGCCGTGATGGCGTCAATCTGTGCGGCCAGTGCGTCAAGGTCCGGCCGGACATACTGGATGGTTTCAAAGGTAAAATCGCTGTTTTTCATGAAAATCTCCTTATCTGAAAAATTGAAAATGGTCAGGCTGACGGATGAAGTCTGCGGTACAGGGAAAGAAGCTGCTCCGGCGCCAGCGCCTCCGCACGGATGGCGGGGTCCGCACCGATGGAGCGGATGGCTTCCGCCACATTCTCCGTGCGGCCGAGGTTATTGAAGAGGGTTTTCCTGCGCATGAGGAAGGCCTGGTTTAAAAAGGCGTTCATGGCGGCAGCGGTTTCCCGCGTGGCGGAGGGCCTGCGTACCAGGCGGACAACGGCACTGTCCACGTCCGGCTGCGGATAATAGCAGCTGCGGGGAATGTCCAGAAGCCTTGACGGTTCATAAAAGAGCTGGCTGAGGATGGCAAGCGGCCCGTACACGCGGTCCCCGGGATGTGCAAGGAAGCGGTCTGCCGCCTCCCTCTGCACCATGATGGTGGCGGAGACGGGACAGGCCAGCAGGATGCGTTCCGCAATGGGGGTGGTGATGTAGTAGGGAAGGTTACCGCACACGGAAAAAGCCCCGTCAAAGGCATGTTCCATGTCAAAGCGCAGGATGTCTGCCGTTCTGACGGTGAGGCGGTCATCCGTTCCAAGGCGTTCCGTAAGGAGGGCACTCATCGTGGCATCCTTTTCCACGGCGATGAGACGGGAAACCCTCGGAAGGAGCAGTTCCGTCAGTGCACCGGGTCCCGGGCCAATTTCGATGACGTCAAGTCCGTCCACGTGGGAGGCTTCCACAATGGAGGTGAGCTTTTCCGTATCAATAAAAAAATTCTGTCCGAGGGCTTTATTTGGCTTCAGGCCGTGGTCGGAGAGAAAATCCTTCAGGGTTTCGGGGTCGGAAATGGGCATTGGAATGATCCTTTCCTCATGGTAGTCCTATCATACCGCAAAAAGGGACGCTTTTCCATAGAAAAAAGGCGGAAAGCACTTGGTATATTATCCTGCAAATCTTGACAGGTTGGGGCGAAAACAGTACAATAGTAATGCTGTCGTGGAGTGTGCGGGTGTAGCTCAATGGTAGAGCTCCAGCTTCCCAAGCTGGCTACGTGGGTTCGATTCCCATCACCCGCTCCAGCACCGTCACGGCGGCAAAAATCATGCCCGATGCCTTGCGAAGTGACCGCAGGCGGGTAAAAATTTTTACGGAGGATTTCACAATGGCAAAGGCACATTACGAGAGAACGAAGCCCCATGTCAACATCGGCACCATC
>R21__coassemble_1258_pt1 | contig 17616 bp, 16 predicted proteins | sample R21__metabat2_low_PE_066 | metagenome-assembled genome bin R21 | reverse complement strand
GGCCTCATCACGGAGTTTAAGGGTGCCGAGCAGCTGAAGATTGACAAAATCCGCCTCGCCACGGAGGAGGACAAGGGCACCTACGACCTGAACGACCTCATCCCCTGCGCCCCCTTTGACCCGGAGTGGATGTTTGATGAGCTCTATGCCCTGACGGAGCGTTTTACGGACGGCGACCTGAAGCTCATCACGCAGCACCTGCTGAAGACGAACCGCACGGCCCTGCTGCGCGCGCCCGCTGCCGTCAAGCTGCACCATGCCACGTGTGGCGGCCTTTTGCAACACTGCCGTGAAATCTGCGAGATGGCATCGGGCATCCTCAAAACCTATCCCGCCCTGGACAGCGACCTTGTGTATGCCGGCGCCATCCTGCATGACATCGGCAAGCTCCAGGAACTTTCCACCGGCAAGCTCGGCATTGCCTCCGCCTACAGCACGGAGGGCCAGCTGCTGGGGCACATCACCATCGGCGTCAACCTGATCGGGGAAACGGGCCACCTGCTCGGCATCTCCGAGGAAACCATCCTGCTCCTCCAGCACATGCTCCTCTCCCATCACGGGCAGGCGGAGTTTGGCAGCCCCAAGCCGCCCATGTTCCCGGAGGCCGAGGTCCTCTCGGAGCTGGACCTGCTCTCCTCCCGCCTGTATGGCATGTATGACGCGCTCGAGAACGTGCAGCCCGGCGCGTTTTCGGACCGCATCTGGTCCCTCGATAACCGCATGCTGTATCAGCGTAGACTCCCCGAAAATCACGGCGCCTCCTCCACCGGTGAGGACGGCACCACCTTTGCCCCCGCCACGGAGGAGGGTTTCCCGTTTTAAGTGCCATGAACCAGCTGACCTACCTGTTCTCCGCCATGGAGATGATCGGTACCATCGCCTTTGCCGTTTCCGGCGTGATGGTGGCCATTGAAGAAGAGCTTGACATCATGGGCGCGCTGGTGCTCGGCTGCATCACCGCCACGGGTGGCGGGGCCCTGAGGGACGTCCTCATCGGGCATTTCCCGCCGGTGCTCTTTACGAGTCCCAGGTACATCCTGGTGGCGGCCGTGGTTTCCATCGGCACCTATGTCGTGGCCCTGCTGCTCAAGGACCGGTTCGTCCAGCAGATGCACCGGCTGGACCCCTTTGTCAACGCGCTGGATGCCCTGGGCCTTGGCATCTTCGTCACGGTGGGCGTGGATGCCTGCTTTGAGGCGGGATTTTCCGGCAATGCCTTCCTCTGCATCTTCATCGGCACCATCACCGGCGTGGGCGGCGGCATCTTCCGCGATTTGCTCGCCATGCGCGTGCCCATGGTGCTGAAAAAACACGTCTATGCCGCCATTGCCATTGCGGGCGCCATCCTCTATTACGTGCTGCTGCGCCTTGGCCTCAACGCGACGCTTTCCATGTTCCCGCCGGTCATCGCGGTGACCGTGCTGCGCATCCTCGCGGCAAAATACCACTGGAACCTGCCCAGGATCCACAGGGCATGACGGCCCTGCCGGATCCCGGTCCGGCTAAATATTAAAAAAGCGGAGCCATGCTCCGCTTTTTTGTATCCTGTTATCCCCCTCAGTCCTGCCCCTCCTCCGGGACGGGGGTCGGGTACCTCCCGTCAAAACAGGCATGGCAGCAGCTGAGGCCCTCCACCGTGCCGCCCAGGTCCTCCGGGCGCATATAGCCAAGGGAATCCGCCCCGATCCGTTGCCTTGTCTCCTCCACGGTGAGGGCATTGGCTATCAGCTCCCCGCGGCTTGGCACATCCGTCCCATAATAGCAGGGATACAGGAACCGTGGCGAGCTGATGCGCACGTGCACCTCCGTGGCCCCCGCCTCCCGCAGCATGCGGATGAGGTTAGCGATGGTGGTGCCACGCACGATGGAATCATCAATCAGCACCACCCGCCTGCCGGAAACGGCATCGGCAAGCACGTTCAGCTTCATGTGCACGGCGGATTCGCGCTCCGCCTGGGTGGGTTTGATGAATGTCCTGCCGATGTATGCGTTTTTATGGAAGGCATTCACATAGGGGATGCCGGACTCCGCCGCATACCCGGCCGCCGCCGTCAGGCCGGATTCCGGCACGCCGGTCACGATGTCCGCGGCCACGGGATAGGCCCTGGCCAGCGCCCGCCCGCCGAGGAAGCGGCTTTTGTACACGCTGACCCCGTCCATACGGGAATCGAGCCTCGCAAAATAGATGTACTCAAACACGCAGTGGGCCCGCCGCCCCGTCACCAGGGAGGTGTCGCTGTGCAGGCCGTGACGGGAAATGGTCAGGATTTCCCCCGGCTCCACGTCGCGCACGAACGTGGCGCCCACCGCCTGCAGGGCACAGCTCTCCGATGCCACCACGTAGCCGGTCCCCGTCCTGCCCAGGCACAGGGGCTTGAGGCCCAGCGGGTCGCGCACCGCAATGATCTTGCGCGGGCTCATGATGACCAGCGCATACCCGCCCACAAGCCTCGGCACCGCCTTTTTCACCGCTTCCTCAATGGAATCCGATTCTGCCCGCAGGCTGATGAGCAGCACGTGGATGACCCCGGAATCGGTCGTGGCCTTGAAGGACATGCCCCGCTCCATCAGCTCCTGCTTGAGCGCCGCCGCGTTGACGATGTTGCCATTGTGCACCAGGGCCAGCGTCCCCTTGAGGTAATAGCTCGCAATCGGCTGCGCGTTGACAATGGTGCTGTTGCCCGTGGTGGAATAGCGCACATGGCCGATGCCGATGTTTCCCTCCATGCCGGCGAGCTTCTCCCCGTCAAACACCTCCGTCACAAGGCCCATGCCCCTGTGGCGCACCAGGTTTCCCCGCGGTCCCTCCGTGTTGCATACCGCAATGCCGGCGGATTCCTGCCCGCGGTGCTGCAGCGCCAGCAGGCCATAATAGATATCGTGCGCCACGTCAAAGCGTGACCCGTCCCAGATGCCAAAAACACCGCACTCCTCGTGGAGCGCGTCAAAAGGCTGTGCAAATTCCGCCTGCATACCAATCCTCCCGGGATTCCGTCACCTGATAAGGGGCATCCCCCTCCCCGGTGCCATCTTCCCTTCCAAAAAAGCAGAGACCTGCCCCATGGGCAGACCTCTTTGTCACGATGGTATTGTAGCACGATGCACCGGCAGCGTCAAATGCAGGGCGCGGCATGGAAAAGCGAAAAAGGGCGGCAGGCCCTTCCGCCATGTTTCCCCGCCGGTGGCATCTGTCATATCATAACGCCGTGCAGGGAACTGCACAGAGTTTCCAAATTGGAGAACCCAACATGTCGAAATCACGCCCCTTCCTGCTGACCGCCCTGCCGGGCGTAGCATGCCTGGCCCCCTGCGCGCGCGCCGGGGAGGGCACAATGCGCCGTGAGGTCTGCATCAGTTCTGAAAGCGGGCTGACGCTGCGCGGTTACCTGCTGGGCCCTGCCGCCGCGCTGGGCGGGAAGCAGAAATGCCCGCTGGTCATCCTGATGCACGGGCTGATGGATTCCGGCGAATTTACGCTGATCCGCCGGCAGGCGGATGCCTATGCGCAGGCCGGGTATGCCGTGCTGGCGGTGGATTTTGACGGGCACGGCCGCAGCGACGGGTCGCTCCTCAACATGACCATCTCAAAGGAGCTTGCTGACGCCGGGGCCATCCTGGCCTATGCGCAGGGGCTGCCCTTTGCATCCCGCGTCATCCTCACCGGGCACTCCCAGGGCGGTGTGGTTGCGTCCATCCTGGCCGCCAGGCACCCGGATGCCATTGATGACCTCATCCTGCTGGCCCCCGCCGGCATGCTGTCGGACCGCTTCCGCGCCGGCACCTGCTTTGGCACACGGTTTGCCCCCGCCGACCCACCGGAGCGGGTCATGGTGTTTGATGACTATGTGGGCCGCACTTACATTGAGGATGCCATGCAACTGGACCTGTATGCCCTGGCCGCCGGGTATCACGGCCATCCCGTGCTGCTGCTTGCCGGCGGGGAGGACCCCCTTGTCTCCCGGGAGGCGGTGCAGCGCTATAAAGCGCTCTACTCCCGGCCGGAAGCGGGGAACACGGTCACCCTCCGGGTGATTGACGGTGCCCCGCACGATTTTGCCGGGCACGAGGATGAAGTCATCATGGCGGTGCTCACGCACCTGTCAGAGGGCCGGTAAGCGCCCGTACAAAGAAAGAGCCCCCGCACCATCTCATGAATGGTGCGGGGGTTTTGTTTCCTGTCAGCTCCCCCTGCAGGGGCCATCGCGGTCCTCAGGGGCAGGGTGGCCGGTCCGCGCACGCACGCGCGCGGGCAGCTTTGCTTCAGTCAAACAGGTACCCGGAGAGGATGGCATCCATGTCATCGGTCAGGGCCTTCAGCTGGGCATCCACGGCCGCCTCGGTATCACCGTTGCCGCCGATGTACAGCTTGAGCTTGGGCTCCGTGCCGGACGGGCGCACCACAATCCAGACGTTGTTCTCCAGCGTGTAGCGGATGACGTTGGAATTGGGCAGCTCAATCTTGGACTCGTTGCCGTCCCTGTCCACCTTGATGCCGGTGGAGAAATCCTCCGTGCTCAGCACGGTCAGGCCGCCGGCCGCCTTGACGGGGTTCTGGCGCAGGGCCGCCATGGCAGAGGCGATGCGCTCGATGCCGGCCTTGCCCTCCAGGGTGTAGGACTTGACGCTCTCCTTGTAATAGCCATAGGTCTTGTAGAGCTCCTGCAGGCCATCGGCCAGGGTCATGCCACGCTCGCCATAGGCGATGATCATCTCGGCAGCCAGGCAGGCGCTGAGCACGGCATCCTTGTCGCGGGCAAAGCCGCCGGCCAGGAAGCCATAGCTCTCCTCAAAGCCGAAAAGGTAGGTATATTCCTTGGTGCGGGCATATTCATCAATCTTCTCGCCGATGAAGCGGAAGCCGGTCAGCACGTCAATCAGCTTGACGCCGTAGCGGGCCGCGATGGCATCCGCCAGCTTGGTGGAGACCAGGGACTTGACCACGATGCCGTTGGCGGGCAGGGTGCCCTGTGCCACACGGGCAGAGAGCAGGTGCTCAAGCAGCAGGCTGCCGATCTGGTTTCCGGTCAGCACGGCCCAGGTACCATCCGCCTTCTTGACGGCGATGCCGAGACGGTCCGCATCCGGGTCGGTGGCAATGCACACCTTGGCGCCGTTCTTCTCCGCCAGCTTGAAGGCCAGGTTGAAGGCATCGGGCATCTCCGGGTTGGGGGCGGAAACGGTGGGGAAGGTGCCATCGGGCTCTGCCTGCTCCGGCACGACGGCCACGTTGGTCACGCCGGCACGGGCCAGCATGGTGCGCACGGGGATGTTGCCGGTGCCATGGAGGGGAGTATAGACGATGGGCAGGCTGGCGCCCTTCTCCTTGAGCAGCTCCGGATACGGCAGCACGCTGAGGCTGGCCTTGTAGTAGGCCTCATCCTCTTCCTCGCCGACCATGATGATGCGGCCATCGGCGACGGCGGCATCAAAATCGCAGCGGGTGTCACCGAACATGGGCACCTCGCCGATCTTCTCGAGGATGGCGCTGGCCTGCTCGGGTGCGCACTGGCCACCGTAGGCCCAGTACACCTTGTAGCCGTTATACTTGGAGGGGTTGTGGCTGGCGGTGATGACAACGCCGCTGATGCAGCCCAGGTGCTGCACGGCAAAGCTCAGCTGCGGCACGCTGTGGAGCTTGTCAAAGAGATAGGTCTTGATGCCGTTGGCCGCCAGCACGGAAGCGGTCTCCTTTGCGAACACGTCCGAGCAGATGCGGGAATCGTACGCAATGCAGCATCCCTTTTCCGCCGCGCCGTCAATCGCCTTGAGGTAATCGGCAAGGCCCTGCGTGGCCTGGCGGACCACATAGATGTTCATGCGGTTGATGCCGGCGCCGATGATGCCCCTGAGGCCAGCGGTGCCGAACTCCAGGCTGCGGTAGAACCGCTCCTCAATCTCGGCAGGGTCGTTCTCGATGGCAATCAGCTCTTTGCGGGTTGCCTCATCGATGGCATCGGAAGCAAGCCACTCACGGTAGGTATCCATGTAGGACATAGTAACACGTTCCCCCTTTTTATGAATTTGAAATGGAAAAGAAAAGCACCGCCCGCGGCCGCGGGCATTGAGAATCCATTGATATCTACATTATACAGAAAACATGGCACATCCGCAACAGGAAAAACCATACGGAAACGGGCAGGAATCCTCAGTTTTCCGCATCCGTGTCCCGTACGGTGATCTCCAGCCGCTGGGTCAGGGCCCTGTCCGGCAGGAGGCTGCGGATTTCCCTGAGGGCCGTCATCACCTCATCGTGGAACTCCCGCGCGCTGACGCGCAGGGCCCCGCCCGAGAGGATGATGAGCTGTTCGAGGCTGTCGGAGGTGGCCACCCGCACGAGGTTGCCGCGCGCCAGCTCGTAGGAGGCCTTGACGATGTAGGCATCCGCCGTTTCCGCCTCGCGGGTATACACCACGGTGATGCCGCCCGTCTTCTCCACGGAGCCGGGGCTGCCGTGCACGCGGTAGGCATCAAACACAAGGATCAGCTCCCCGCCATGATAGGCGCGGTAGCTGGCAAGCAGGTCCGTCAGGTGCGCACGGGCCGCGTCCAGGCTCTCCCCCGCCTCCAGCGCAAGCTCCTCCCAGGCAAAGATGATGTTGTAGCCGTCCACCAGCAGGTATTCCTGCCTGGGCAGTGCCGGCTCCGCCGGCTTTGCCTCCCGGTTCCTGCTGACGGCAAGCTCCCGCGTGGGACGGAAGGCGGAGTTGCCCGCATCCCGCCTGACGGCGCCATAGGTCCGCTCAAAGATGCGCTCAAGCTCCCTGTCCTCCTGGGACCGCGCCGCGCTGAGCGTGGAGCGGCTGCCGCCGGAGGGCCGTGCCACCGGGGTGGCGGACGCCGCCTCAAGGCCACCGCGGGAGACCTCCGCCTCCTGCCGGCCCGCCACGTCACGGATGACGATGTGCATCCGCGCGGGTGCCTCATCCCACGGCACGGTCTCCCCCGTCCCATGAGAGCAGAACACGCTGTCCGCCGTGTTGAGGATGTCCGCGTCCGCGCTGTAGCCCACGGCCTCCACCACCTCCGCCGTGTTATGGCAGGGGCGGTTGCCGCAGGGGATGCAGCTGAGGCTGCCAAGGCCATGGGTATAGCCCGCCACCTCACGGCCATAGGGCTGCAGGGTGGCCACCGGTGCCTCGCCCGTCAGCTCCGCCATGTCCCCCACGGTCACCGGGGAGGAGAAGGTGGCGCCGAGCCTTGTGAGGTCCGCCATGGCATGGCCCACGGCCTCCTGCGGGATGGTCAGGGTAAACGCGTACCAGGGCTCCAGCAACACCGTCTCGGCACTGCGCAGACCCTGCCGCACGGCGCGGTAGGTCGCCTGGCGGAAATCGCCGCCCTCCGTATGTTTGAGGTGGGCGCGCCCAGCCACCAGGGTGAACTGGATGTCCGTCACGGGCGACCCGGTCAGCGCACCCGGGAAGCTGCGCTCCTTGAGGTGCGTCAGGATGAGGTTCTGCCAGGACCTGTCCAGCAGGTCCTCCCGGCACTCGGAGCGGAAGCGCAGCCCGCTGCCCCGTGGCAGGGGGTCGAGCCGCAGGTGTACCTCCGCATAGTGGCGGAGCGGCTCAAAATGCCCACAGCCCCGCACCGGGGCCGCAATCGTCTCCCGGTACACGATGCCGGCCGGGCGGAAGGTAGCCGCAAGGCCAAAGCGGCGGCGCAGGATTTCCGTGAGGATTTCCTCCTGCACCTCGCCCATCAGGCGGAGCTCCGTGCGGTGCAGGGCCTGCTGATAGGCCACGTGCAGGCCGGGTTCCTCCATGCCAAGCTTTTGGAGTGCCTCCCCGAGGCGGTCCGCATCGGCAGGGTTCTCCGGCACGGCCTGATAGCGCATCACGGGCTCCAGCACGGCTTCGGGCGCATCCGGCGCCTCCCCGAGGCCCATCCCCGGCCTGGTGGCGGAAAGGCCCGTCACGCACAGCACGGTCCCCGCGGGCGCCTCCTCAAGGAGCGTGTACCCCTTGCCGGAATACAGGCGGAGCTGGTCCGCCTTTTCCGTATGGGCCGTCCCGTCGGGGCCGGCATAGGCAATGCGGTCCTTGACGCGCAGCACGCCATCCGTCACACGCAGGTGCGTCAGCCTGGCGCCCTGCGCATCCTGGGAAATGCGGAACACCCTGGCGCCGAAGGCCTCCCCGGCCGGGGCCGCCATGGTGTAGGTTTCCAGTACCCCCAGAAACGCCTTCACGCCGGTCAGCTTCAGCGCGCAGCCAAAGCAAACGGGGTGCAGGCGGCAGGCGGCAATGGCACCGGTGATGGCCGCATCCGTGATGGTGCCCCGCTCCAGCAGGTCATCCATCAGGTGCTCATCCGCCATGGCCAGGGCCTCCAGGCGGGAGGCGGCGTCCCCGTCCGAAAAATCCACAAACCCGCTGCCCAGCGCCTTTTCCAGCATGGCAAGCAGGGCCTCACGGCCGGGGTTTGGCAAATCCTCTTTGTTGATGAACAGGAACGTGGGCACGCGCATCCGCGTGAGCAGGCGGTAAAGCGTGCGCGTGTGGCTCTGCACCCCCTCGGAGGCGCTGACCACCAGGATGGCATAATCCAGCACCTGCAGCGTGCGCTCCGCCTCGGCAGAGAGGTCCGTGTGCCCGGGGGTGTCCAGCAGGGTGATGGAGATGGACGGGGTCGTGAGCAAGGCCTGCTTGGAGAACACGGTGATGCCGCGCTCCCGCTCCATGGGATCCGTATCGAGGAATGTGTCCCGGTGGTCCACACGGCCCATGCGCCTTAGCTGGCCCGCCGTGTACATCAGGCCCTCCGCGAGCGTCGTCTTGCCCGCATCCACATGGGCCAGGATGCCAATGACCACGCGCTTTTCCTCCGCCACCAGGTACACCTCCCTTCCTTCCCGTGATAAGAGAATGCGGTGCCCCCGCACCGCATTCCCATCAGCAATTCCTCAAAATGGCCTGCGCCATTACTGCAGCTCGTCCAGCCAGGCCGCGCCGATGATGCCCGCATCATTGCCGAGCGTTGCCTGCCTAAAGGGCGGTAGCTCCATGATGTGGCCTGCAAAGGTATGGTCCTTCGTGCGCTCCCGCAGGGGCACGAGCAGGGTGTCGCCCTGGGCGGACAGGCCGCCGCCGAACAGCACCACGTCCGGGCGGAAGGTGGAAATCAGCCCGCCCGTGCCGGCCGCAAGCCAGCCGATATAGTTTTCGATGACCTCCGCGGAGACCTGGTCCCCCTGCGCCGCGCAGTCAAACACGGTCTTGCCGTTGATGGCCCCGTGCTCCGCCACGTAACTGGAGAGCAGGGAGCCGGGGTTCTGCTCCATGGCCCGCCTGGTATCGCGGATGAGGGCGGACACGGAGGTGTACGCCTCCAGGCAGCCGTCCATGCCGCAGGTGCAGTGCTCCCCGCCATAGACCAGCTTGACATGGCCGAGCTCCATGCCGAGCCCGCGGCCGCCGGTGACGATTTTGCCGTCCAGCATCACGCCGCCGCCAACGCCCGTGCCCAGGGTCAGCATCAGCACGTTGTCACAGCCCCTGGCGGCACCCGCCACCATTTCGCCCGCCACGGCACAGTTGGCATCGTTGCCAAGCAGCACGCGGCTTGGCAGCAGTTCCTGCAGGGCCGCCTGTGCGGGGGCATTGGTCCAGCCAAGGTTGCCGGCCAGCACCACCGTGCCGGTATCCGTGTCAATCATGCCCGGGCAGCCAAAACCGATGCACGGGAATTCCGTCAGCATCACGCCGGCACGCTCCGCGGCCAATTGGGCACAGAAGGCAATGTCGTGTATCATGCCGTCAAAGCCCTTTTCGGGCACCGTCGGCACCACGGCCCTCGCGATGATTCTGTTGTTTGCGTCCAGCACGCCCGCCTTGACGGACATGCCGCCGATATCCACACCGATGCGCATGGCTAAACCCTTTCCGGCGGTGTTTCCCCGCCATGGACTGATTGGTAACGATACTCCCACGGGCCATCAGCTGACGCCTCCGCCGTCACACGGCAGGGGCCGCTTCCGTCCCTGTATGGCCTCAGGTCCCCGGGACGGTCAGGAGGAACGGATTGACCCGGTAGAAAAACTCCCCGAAGAAGGATTCCTCCAGGTAGGTATAGAGCTTTGGCAGCACCGTCAGGGCCACCGGCACCACCAGGAACGCGATGAACAGGATGATGACCCCATGGATGAGGCCAATGCCCGCGCCGATGGCATCATCAAACCGGACAAGCGCCGGATACCCGCCGAGCGCATGCTCCACACAGCCCGCGATGAAACCAAGCAGCAGCCTGGCTATGACAAATGAGATGAGCAGGGAGAAGATGTTGATGACCACCCGCACGATGGTCACGTTGAAATAATCGCCAAGGGTCGTGTAGCCATCATCCGCAAAGGCCTCCACCGCCACGTTGTGGGCCACGCGGTCCCCCATGGGCAGCGGCATGTCCGCGGTTTCAATCACCTCCGTCAGGGTTTCCAGCGGCACGTCGTCCGCGCTGACGCGGGTCAGCTCCACGCTGGTCTTTGCCACGTATTCGGAGCCCTCCGTATAGTAGAGGAGCATGTTGTAAAGATCCTGGTTCTTCTCCACCAGGCCGGAAACCGGCGTCAGCAGCGCAAATGCCAGCAGCCATGCCGCCAGCGTCAGCGCAACGCTCAGCGTGGAGGAGAGGAAGCCCTTATACCAGCCGCCCAGCACCATGATGGCGAGGACCAGCAGCACAACAATGTCAATCAGGTTCATGTTTATACCTTGCCCGTACAATAGGTCGCGTTGGACAGGAACAGCAGGAGGGAGTCAGATATCTTCTCCGCCGCCTGCACGGGGCGGTCCAGTTTGGAGGTGGAGGAAAGGCTCCCCTTGAGGGTGTAGGAATACAGGTTCTCCTCCGTCACCACCACCAGCGCGCCGTTCATGATGTAGCCCGCCACGCCCTCGCCGGGCAGCTGCAGGTAGGTGCTGGTGGCCCCGGAGGTCTCCGCCTCGTTCAGCGTCAGGATGCGGATGGAGTTCATGTTGCCCTCGCGCGGGCCCAGCAGGAATGTCGGCGTGCCGGAGGCATAGGAGAAATCCAGTACCTCGTAGCCGTAAATCATTTCCTTGTAGGTTTCCTTGTTGCCATCGTAGGTGTAGCGGATGATCTGGTTGGTGCCCGCCACAAAGATGGAGTTGTTGGTAAAATACAGGCCCTCCACCAGCTGGTCCTGCACCTCCATCACGCCCGTGGAGGTCCGCTTGGAGAGGTCATAGGTGGTGATGACCGTCACGGGCGACCCGGCGGAAACGGAGAGCGTCTGCATCCACAGCATCTCCGTGGTGGTGGAATAGAAGCCGAAGTTGACGATGTACTGGCCGTCCGCCAGGAGCTGGTCCACCTGCTCACCGTTCTTGGAGAGGATGAGCAGGCTCTCCCCGCCCACGCTGTCGCGTCGCAGCACGGCAATGTGGTCCGTGCCACACTCCACACTGAGGATGGTGCCGGTCATCTGGACCTGCTGCAGGGTGTCCACAATGAGCAGGAGGTCCTCCGTATACACAACGGAGATACCGTCCGAGCCGTTCATCTTGAGGTCGTTGACCTCGATGTTGTAGGTATAGTTGCGTTTGGACCTGGTCCAGTCATAATAGTTAAAGGAGCCAAGGCCGTCACTGGGGGCCTGGTAGAGCATGCCGCTGCCCGTGTTGAGGTGCGTCATCCCCTCAAGGGCGGGGGTCTCCGTCATGGTAATGGTCCTCTCCCTGCCGGCAAAGAAAACGAAATAGACGAGCACCGCCAAAATGCCAATGCCAAAGAGGACGAACGTGGTGAGCAGGGTCGCGTTGATATTATTTTTGTTTTTGTTATTTTTTCGCGACGTGTGGGCGGCGCTGCCCGGGGGGGGCGCGGCCCTGCGGGCCACGGACGCCTGCCCGGCATCATCGCGGTAGGAATCCCGGTAATCGTATACAGGCATGGTTCTGTAAAAATGGATACCTTTCCTATTGTATTCCCATGATATGACAATAGTTTACAGGATGACGGCCCGCCCTGCAAGCAAACCTTCTGTGAACAAATGAAAAACCTGCCTTCCGCGGGGGAAGACAGGCTGTTTTTCTTATGCGTCCGCGGCCGGCATCATCACGCCGAGCTTTTCCTTTTCGAGCCGGAACGTGACGGGCGTGCCCGGCTGGACCTCGCCGTCCAGCTGGATGCGGGATTCCGGCTCCGCCACGGCGGTCAGCTCCACCGCATGGAAATAATCCACGCATTTGAGGCCGAGGTGCTTCCCCTTGAGGAACAGGGGCAGCACAAACCAGACATTCCACCAGTGCACGTCATGGATGACGCAGATGTCCAGCATCCCGTCAAAGGGGTCCGCCTTGGGGGCAACGGCCATGCCGCCGCCGAAGTTGGTGCCGTTGCAGGCCGCGAGGATCAAAAGGTTTCTGTCCATCTCATGGCGCTCCCCCTTTTCATCCACCCAGGTGATGTGGGTCTGCCGGTGGTCAAGGTGCTTTAGCGATGAGAACAGGCCCTTGCGGTAGGCCCTGCTGCCCGTGTAGCCGATGCCCATGTAGTAATCCGTCTTCACCAGCACGTCCACGTCAAAGCCGAAGCCCGCGATGTTGCTGTAGGATTTGCCGTTGGCCGTGCAGGTATCCATGGGGCGGACCTGCCCGTGCCGGGCAATCTCCAGCGCAGCAAGGGGGTCCAGCGGGATTTTCAGCGCCTTGACAAGGTCATTGCCGCTGCCCGCCGGGATGATGCCCAGCGCCGTACCGGTGCCCAGGAGGCCTGCCGCCACCTCGCCGATGGTGCCGTCGCCGCCGATGACCAGCACCAGCTTTTCGCCGCCTGCCGCCGCCTCCCTGGCAAGGGTGGTGGCATGGCCGGGGCGCTCCGTCTCCGCGGAGGTGTAGGCAACGCCCTCCGCGTCCAGCGCGGCCAGTACGGTTTTCAGCGCGGCCGCCGCAATGCCCTTGCCGGCCACGGGGTTGGAAATGATATACATACAGGAAGCCCTCTCCTTTTTTTCGTTCACACAACGTTCCTATTGTATACGAAAACCGCGATTTGCGCAATCTATGGTCGGCAGGGATTTGCCTCCTTTTCCCTGCTTTCCTTATATATAGGATGGCCCCATCCTTGAATTTTAGCGGTACGCGTGTTAAAGTATAAGGGGTGACAGCCATATCCTGTTTTTTCACCCTGTCACCATTCCCGAAAGGACCAGATATGAACATCCAGCTGAAAAAACTGCGTGAAAACGCCCGCATCCCCTCCCGCGGCAGTTCCCATGCCGCCGGGTATGACCTGTATGCCTGCCTCGACGCACCCGTGAGCATCGCGCCCGGGGAGACCAGGTTCATCGGCACCGGCATCGCCGCCGCCATCCCGGAGGGATACTTCGGCGCCTGCTTTGCCCGCAGCGGCCTCGCCTCCAAACAGGGCCTGCGCCCCGCCAACTGCGTCGGCGTCATCGACAGTGATTACCGCGGGGAGTTTCTCATCGCGCTGCACAACGATTCCGCCGAGGTGCGCACCGTGCAGGACGGGGACCGCATCGCGCAGATGGTGGTCATCCCCTACCTTGCCGTGGAATTCACCGAGACCAACACCCTGCCCGAGACCGAGCGCGGGGCCGGCGGCTTCGGCTCCACCGGCCTCAAGGGCTGAGGCACCCGTGCGGCGCCGGACCATAAAACCGCATATCTTCCACCGGGGCATGGCATGGCTCCTTGCCATGCTGTTCTGTGCGTGCCCGCTGATGACCGCATGCACCGCCGGGGACGTGAACCCCGGCAGCACCACAGGGTCCTCCCAGGGCACGGCTTCCACCGCGGCCGCCACGGCACAGCCCGCCACGGAGACTTCCGTCACCACGGTATCCACCGCCGGCACACAGGATGCATCTGCCGCGGGAGGGGATGCCGCCAGTGAAGAGACATCCTCCACCACCGTCACGCCCGAGGAAACGGCAGCCCTTGCCGGCTCCTCGCCCGCCATCCCGGATTTCCCGGATGTTTCCGCGCCCGGCACCCTGCGCAAGACCGTGTCCGATGCCTATGTGGATTATTCCAACACGGCGGACGGCTACATCATGGCAGAGTACACGTCGGATACGGACCTGAAGCTGCGCCTGATCATCCAGTGCCCCGACGGGGAAAAATACACCTATGTGGTCACCCCGCACGTGCTGGACGCCTATCCGCTCTCCGGCGGCAACGGCTCCTACACCGTCACGGTGTACCGGCAGGCAGGCGGTGACACCAAGTACGCCTCCGTGCTGTCCGTCTCCTTTACCGTGGCCATGGAGGATGAGTTCGCGCCCTTCCTCCGTCCCAACCAGTATGTCAACTATTCGGACGCGCCCAACACCATCGCAAAGGGTGCCGAGCTTGCCGCCGGCAAGACCGACACGCTGGAGATTGTGGGTGCCGTCTACTCCTACATCGTCAACAACATTTCCTATGACACCCTGCTCGCCACCACCGTCACCACCGGCTACCTGCCGGACCTGGATGCCGTGCTGGAAAAGCGCAGGGGCATCTGCTTTGATTATGCCGCGCTGATGGCCGCCATGCTCCGCAGCCAGGGCATCCCCTGCAAGCTCGTGGTCGGCTACGTGGGCCAGGCCTACCATGCCTGGATCAACGTGTACGTGGAGGGAACCGGCTGGATTGACGGCGTCATCTATTTTGACGGCGAATCCTGGCAGCGGATGGACCCCACGTTTGCCTCCAGCGCCGGCGGCAGCAAATACATTGAGAAATACATAGGCAAGGGTACCGAATATTCCCCCCGTTACTTTTATTGACCTTTTGAGAAGGGAGACCTTTTATGCGCAGACTCATGCTCTCCAGCCTGGACACGGCCACCGTGCTCGGGCAGCTGTACTATCTTGTCCATGCGGGCATCCGCACCTCGGACGCCCTTTCGCTGCTTGCGGAGGATGAAAAGGACGCAGGCCTCAGGCAGCTCCTCTCCGGCATGGCCCAGGAGGCCGACACCGGGCTTGAGCTCTCCGAGGTGATGCGCAACGCCGGCTGCTTCCCCGCCTATGTGCCGGAGATGGTCGCCGTGGGCGAGCGCACCGGCCGCACGGAGGAAACCCTGCAGGCCCTCTCCGAGGAGGCCACGGCCCGCGCCTCGCTGGACCGCCGCCTGCGCAGCGCCCTTGTGTATCCTGCGCTGCTGCTCATCATCATGCTGGCGGTCATCGCGGTGCTGCTCATCTACGTGCTGCCCATCTTCAACGATGTCTATGCCCAGCTCGGCGGCAGCCTGACCGGGTTTGCCGGCGGCCTGATGGCCTTCGGCAAGGTGCTGGGCCGCATCTCCCCGCTGCTGATTGCCGTCTTTGCCGTGGCCGCCGCCTTTGTGGTTGCCTTTGCCACGTCCCAGGCCTTCCGCAATGCCATCCTCTCCCGCTGGGAGAAGCGCCACGGCGACAAGGGCCTCACCGCCCGCATCGCGTCCGGCCGCTTTGCCCAGGCGCTGTCACTGTGCATGTCCTCCGGCCTCAACACGGAGGAATCCGTGGAGATGTCCGCAAAGCTGCTTGCCGGTACCAAGTCCGTCAAGGAGCATACCGATGACTGCCTCGCCCGCCTCACCCGCGGGGATTCCGTGACCGATGCCCTCTCCGAAAGCGGCCTGCTGCCCCGTGCGGAATGCCGCCTGCTGGAAGCCGGGCAGAAGGGCGGCGCCAGTGAGCTTGCCATGCAGGAGATTGCCCGCCGCATGACGGAAAGCGCCAATGCCTCCCTGGATGACGCCGTCTCCCGTGTGGAACCCGCCATCGTCACCATTTCCTCCGTCCTCGTCGGCATCATGCTGATGGCGGTCATGCTGCCGCTGGTCAACATCATGTCGGCCATCGGGTGACACCATGCGCCGCCGGGTTTCGCCCGCCGTACTGATACGCGGCGCCATCTCCATATTGCTTTGCGTGGCAGTGCTTGCCATCTGCCTGTATGCCATCCGCAGCGTGTCCGAGAGCAATGCGGGCCGCGGACGGGAGCTGCTGGAAACCTCCATCCGCCGCGCCTGCACGGCCTGCTATGCCGTGGAGGGCTGCTACCCGCAGGACATTGCCTACCTGCAGGAGCATTACGGCCTGCAGGTGGATGAGGAGCGCTATGTCGTGTTTTACAGCATTTTTGCCGAGAACCTGATGCCGGACATCACCGTACTGGAGCGTCCATGATGAATAAACGGAGTTTCCAACAGATTGGCAGCCTTGCCGCCCTCATCGTGTTCGGCCTGTTCGCCGCATGCGTATTACTGGTGCTGTTCTCCGGGGCCGGGGCATACAGCAGGCTTTCCGCACGCGACCGCCAGGCCTATGAGGCGCGCACCGGTGCCCAGTACATCACCACCAGGGTCCACCAGGCGGAAAGCCCCGCCGCGGTGACGCTGGTTCCCTTTGGGGACGGCGATGCGCTGTGCCTAGCCGATGAAACCGATTATGGCACCTACTACACCCTTGTGTACTGCTCCGGCGGCTGGCTGAGGGAGCTCTACACCGGGGACATCACCGCTTCCACGCCGGAAGCCGGCGAAAAACTGATGGAATCCGGCGGGGTTGCGTTTACCCTGACGGATACCCTGCTCACCGTCACCCTGCACGAAACCGACGGGACGGACACCACCGTGGTGCTCTCCCTTGATAAGGGGGTGGATGCCGCATGAAATCCCGCGCGCCCCTCTCGCTGATGGAGCAGCTGATCATGCTGCTGGTGTTCGCGCTGGCCTCCGCCGTGTGCCTGCGCGTGTTTGCCTACGCCGATTCCCTCTCCCGCACCAACGAGGCCCGGGACCAGGCCGTGCTGGCGGCAGCAACCTGCGCGGAAACCCTCAAGGCCACCCATGGCGATTATGCCGCCGCCGCGGATGCCGTCAGCGGCACCCTGCATGACGGCACGGTGCTTGCCTTTTTTGATGATGCCTTTGCGCCCACGGAAGCGGCAGATGCCGCCTACACGCTTACGCTCACGCCCGTCCCCGCGGAAAGCCCGCTGGGCAGTGCCGGCATTTCCGTCACGGGCAGTACCGGTACCGTTTATGAAATGACAGTCTGCTGGCAGGAGGTGACAGAATGAAGCAACAGGAAACCTCCCGGCAGGAAGCCTTCTCCCTGCCCGGCGGCCGTGCGCTGATGGCCATCCTGGCCGTGCTGTGCCTCACCGTGTTCGCCATCCTGGCGCTCAGCACCGTGCTGGCCGATGACCGCCTGGCCGATGCCTCCGTTGCCGCCACCGAAGCCTGGTACCAGGCAGACGCCACCGCCGAGGCAACCCTTGCCGCCCTGCGCCGTGGTGAAACGCCCGACGGCGTCGAGTCCCTTGGGAACGGCGAATATGCCTATGCCGTGCCCATCTCCACGGAGCAGACGCTCACGTGCCGTGTCCGCATTGCGGGCAGCGGGTATGAAATCCTCACCTGGCAGGCCGTCCGCACGGCAGACTGGCAGGCGGATGATTCCCTCTCCGTCTGGGGCGGGGAATGAAACAGTAAATAGTTAGGAGTCCTGAGTCCTGAGTTAGTTGAAAGTCCGAAATCCAAAAGCCTTCTCAGCCTGCGGGCTTCGGTCACCGTCTCGGCCCGCGGGCCTCGCGCCACTACCGACCAAGACATGGGGACTGCCTTGGTCACCCAGAGTCGCGGCTCTGGCAT
>R21__coassemble_1184_pt1 | contig 18412 bp, 18 predicted proteins | sample R21__metabat2_low_PE_066 | metagenome-assembled genome bin R21 | reverse complement strand
GTATCGGACTTGATGGCCATGATGGTCTGGTAAATCTGGCCCTTGTCCACGATGGCGCCGAAGGGGCAGTTCACGAGGCACATGCCGCAGGAGACGCACTTGGTGGGGTCGATGCTGGCGCGGCCGTGCTCATCGGCGGAGATGGCGTTCATACCACAGCTCTTCTCGCAGGGACGCTCCTGCAGGATGATGGCGTGGTAGGGGCAGGCCTCCGTGCAGCGGCCGCACTTGACGCACTTCTCCGGGTCGATGTGGCTCCTGCCGTTGACCATGGAAATGGCGCCCTTGGGACAAACCTCAAAGCAGGGATGCTCAAGACAGCCCTGGCAGCCGTCGGTCACGAACACGCGCTTTTCCGGGCAGGCATGGCAGGCAAACTTGATGACGTCAATCAGCGGGGGCTCATAGTATTTTTCGCTGATCATGCTGTAGTCCATGCCGCGGGAGATGGGCGCATGCTCCGACGCGGGGCGGATGGACATGCCCATGGCCACGCGCAGGCGCTCGCCGACGATGGCGCGCTCCAGGAAAATGCTCTCGCGGTAGGTGGCTACCTCGCCGGGCAGGATTTTATAGGGGAGCTCATCAAGCTCCGCCTGGCCGCCGCCTGCATAGGCAAGGCGGGCGATTTCGGTGAAGATCTGGTGACGGATACGGGATTTATTGGTCTGGATACCGCGCATGATAACCTCCGGGCACTGAGTTTTTTGTTATGACGCAGGATACGCCTGTCGTGCGGAAGCGGTTCCCCCTTCTCCCGGGAAGCCGGACCCATGGCAGCGCATCAATTACCAAATATCATTATACTTGATTGTTTGTTCCTTGTACAAGTGGGGATTCATTTGGTATGATAAGGATAGCAAGAAAAAGGAGCTTTTCATCATGTTATATAAGAATGCGGATGTCTTCCGGGAGGACGGCACCTTCCGTCATGGCAGCTTTACCGTGGAGAATGGCAGGTTCGCGGAAATCCTCGACACCGTGCCGGATTATGAGGGCGTGGACCTTGGCGGGGCGCTGGTCATCCCCGGCCTCATTGACATCCACACCCATGGCAATTCAGGCTGTGATTTTTCGGACGGCAACTACGATGAGGTGGCCACGATGCTCCGCTATTATGCCAACAACGGCATCACGGCGGTGTGCCCCGCTTCCATGACACTGCCCTATGACGTGCTGGCCCATGCCTACGGAACGGCCAGGCGCCTGCACGAGAACCGCCCGGAGGGCTGCGCAAGGCTGGCCGGCATCAACATGGAGGGCCCGTTCTTCAGCTATAACAAGCGCGGCGCCCAGAACCCCGCCCACCTGCGCCTGCCGGACGTGGATGCGTTTGCCCGCCTCAACGAGGTGAGCGGCGGCATCATCGCCGTGGCGGACGGCGCCCCGGAGCTGGAGGGCGCAATCCCCTATATTGAAAAGGTTTCCAGAACGTGCACCGTGTCCGTGGCCCACACCGAGACGGATTATGACACCGCGAAGGCCGCCTTTCAAGCCGGTGCCACCGGGCTGACGCACCTCTTCAACGCGCAGCCCGGCATCCATCACCGCAAGCCCGGCCCCATCGCGGCGGGCAGTGAGAACGGCAACGTGTATGCGGAGCTCATCTCGGACGGCCTGCACGTGCACGAGTCCGTGATCCGCATGGCCTTCAAGCTGTTCCCCGGCAGGATCTGCATCATCTCCGATTCCCTCTCCTGCTGCGGTTGCCCCGATGGCAACTATTCCCTCGGCGGCCTGCCCACCATCCTCAAGGCGGGCAAGTGCACCCTTTCAGACGGGGAGACCCTGGCCGGCGCCGTGCAGAACGCCTACGAGGGCATGTGCAACTGCATCCGCTTCGGCATCCCGCGCGGGGAGGCCATCCTGGCCGCCACCCGCAACCCGGCCCATCAGGCGGGCGTGCTGGATGAGCTCGGCACCATTGCCGTGGGCAAGCGGGCGGATTTTGTGGTGTGTGGCCCCGACATGACCCGCAGGGCCGTCTACATGGACGGAAACAGGGTCTGCTGAGGGGCAAAATTCCCCGCGGACACTTGACAAATTATATATTATATTGCACAATATGGGTAAATTGTGACGGAGGAGCCAGCCATGAAACAGGTCATCATCAGACACCAGGCAGACAACATGGCGGCTACCCGTATGGACTCCTTTAGGGGCTTTTATTACTTTACCTATTTTACGGAGTAAGGGAAGGGCAAAAGCCAAGGGAGCAAGGCACGCAACAAGGGTTTTTTAAGCGGTCCTGCCTCTGGCAGGACCGCTTTTTGAGTGCCAACGGCTGACACACCGCAATCACCATGGCATCGGGCGCAATGGCGCGCCCGGGGGAGGAGCTTTTTAGATGACGGCACTGGAGGAATACCGGCAGGAGATCAATGGCATTGACCGCGAGATGGCGGACCTGTTTGCCCGCCGCATGGCGGTGGCAGGCCACATCGCGGCATATAAGCAGCAGAACGGGCTGCCCGTGTTTGACCCTGCAAGGGAGCAGGCCGTGCGGGACCGCGCCGCGGCCGCCATGGAGGATGACGCCATGCGGCCCTATTATGTGGAGTTCATCCAGGCCGTGATGGACATCTCCAAGGAATACCAGAGGAAGCTTCTGGGGGAGGAAAGATGAGCGTACTGCACATGAACCTGGGCCCCGACAGCTACGACATCCATGTGGAGCGCGGCTGCCTTGAAAGGGCGGGGGAACTGATGAACCTTGACCGCCGCGTCCTCGTGGTGACGGACAGCGGCGTACCCGGGGACTATGCCCGCCGTGTGGCGGCCCAGTGCCGGGAGGCCCATGTGGAGGTCATCCCCGAGGGGGAGGCCAGCAAGTGCGTTGCCATGTGGCAGCGGCTGCTCAGCGCCATGCTCGCCCATGGCTTCACCCGCAGGGACTGCGTGGTGGCGGTCGGCGGCGGCGTGGTGGGTGACCTTGCCGGCTTCGCCGCGGCCAGCTTCATGCGCGGCATCGATTTTTACAACATCCCCACCACGGTGCTGTCCCAGGTGGACAGCTCCATCGGCGGCAAGACGGCCATCGATCTTGACGGCATCAAGAACATTGTGGGCGCCTTCCACCAGCCAAAGTGCGTGCTGGTGGACCCGGATACCCTCGCCACCCTGCCGGCCCGGCAGGTGTCCAATGGCCTTGCCGAGGCGGTCAAGATGGGCCTCACCTCGGATGCGGACCTTTTTGCCCTGTTTGAACGGGGCGAGGCCCTCAGCCATCTGGAGGAGGTCATCACGGCCTCCCTGCGCGTGAAGCAGGCGGTGGTGGAGGCGGATGAGAAGGAGCAGGGCCTCCGCAAGGTGCTGAACTTTGGCCACACCATCGGCCACGGCATTGAGAGCTTTGAGGGCCTCAACGGCCTCTATCATGGCGAATGCGTGGCGCTTGGCATGCTGCCGGTGTGCGGGGAGGCGCTCCGCCCGCGCGTAAAGCGGGTGCTGGAGGGGCTGCACCTGCCCACCCGTGTGGCGCTCCGGCGGGAGGCCGTGCGGGAGGCCATGCAGCACGATAAAAAATCCGCGGGCGGCACCATCACGGAGACCTTTGTGTCAGAGCCCGGCAGCTTCACCTTCCGCGAGGTGACCGTGGATTCCCTTGTGGACAGGCTCGGCTGCATCATGGAGGAGGAAGCATGAAAAACACCTTTGGCACCAGCGTGTCGGTAACCCTGTTTGGCGAGAGCCACGGTCCGGAGATTGGCGCCGTGCTGGACGGGCTTGCCCCCGGCCTTGCGGTGGATGAGGCATACATTGCCGCAAAGCTTGCCCTGCGCCGTCCCTACGGCCGCATCTCCACGGGACGCGTGGAGCCTGACTCCTTCCGCATTGTCAGCGGCGTGTTTGAGGGCAAAACCACGGGGACCCCGCTGGCCATCCTCATCCCCAACACGCAACAGCGCAGTGGGGATTACCAGCGCGGCCCGGCAAGGCCCGGCCATGCGGATTACACGGCCTATGTCAAATACCATGGCTTTGAGGATTACCGCGGCGGCGGGCATTTCTCCGGCCGCATCACGGCCCCCCTGGTGGCGGCGGGCGCCATTGTGACGCACGCGCTGGCGGGGCGCGGCATTTGCATCGGCACGCACATCAGCCGCATGGCGGGCGTGGCGGATGCCCCGTTTACGGATTATCAAAAAGAGGTGCCGGCGCTGGCGGAAAAACAGTTTGCCGTGCTCGATGACGGGGCCGGTGCCCGGATGCAGGCCGCGGCGGAACAGGCGGCGGAGGCCGGCGACAGCGTGGGCGGCGTCCTTGAGACCGTGGTGACCGGCCTTGAGGCAGGCCTTGGCGAACCCTGGTTTGATACCGTGGAGGGCATCCTCTCCCATGCGCTGTTCTCCATCCCGGCCGTGAAGGGCCTGGAGTTCGGGGACGGCTTTGCCATGGCGGAAGGGAACGGCTCCACGGTCAACGATGGCTTTTATGCGGCAGGGGACGGTGTGCGCACGCGCACCAACCACAACGGCGGCATCAACGGCGGCATTACAAACGGCATGCCCCTCGTGTTCCGCACGGCGGTCAAGCCGACCCCCTCTATTTTCAAGGCCCAGCAGACGGTGGACCTGCTGACCGGTGAGGAGACGGAGCTGTCACTCAAGGGGCGGCATGACCCGTGCATCGTGCACCGGGCCCGCATCGTGCAGGACAGCATCACGGCCCTGGTGCTCTGCGACCTTCTCGCCATGCGCCACGGCACGGACTGGCTGAACCCGGCGCTGTGAGAGATGGGGTTAGTTTAGGGTCCTAAGTCCTGAGTCCTAAGGGAGAACACACGATGAAGTATGGTTTAATCGGGGAGAAGCTGGGGCACAGCTTCTCGAGGGAAATTCACGAGGCCATCGGCTCCCGCCCGTATGAGCTGAAGGAGCTCACGCGGGAGGCGCTGCCGGCATTCCTGCAGGCGGCGGACTTTGCCGGCATCAACGTGACCATCCCATACAAGGAAACGGTCATCCCGTATCTTGCGGAGGTGGATGAGGCGGCCAGGCTGATCGGCGCGGTCAACACCATCGTCAACCGCTCGGGCAGGCTCTGTGGCTACAACACGGATTTCTACGGCATGCAGCAGCTGTTTGCCCGCCTGGGGATTGTCCCGGAGGGCAGGAAGGCGCTCATCCTGGGCACCGGCGGTACCTCCAAGACGGCACAGGCCCTGATGCGCCACCTTGGCGCACGGGAGGTGCTGCGCGTCAGCCGCACGGCCCGCGAGGATGCCATCTCCTATGAGCAGATGTATGCCTCCCATGCGGATGCGGACATCCTCATCAACACCACCCCCTGCGGCATGTATCCCCATGGGGACGCCTGCCCGGTGGAACTGGAGCGCTTTCCGGGTCTCTCCGGCGTGGTGGACGCCATCTACAACCCGCTCAGGACCCGCCTTGTTCAGGCCGCCCAGGCGCGCGGCATCCCGGCGGAGGGTGGCCTCTATATGCTGGTGGGGCAGGCGGTGCGCGCGGCGGAGCTGTTTTTAAACACCGCCCTGCCGGACGGGACGCTGGATGCCACCTACGGGAAAATCCTCCGTGAGAAGGAGAACATCGTGCTCATCGGCATGCCCTCCTGCGGCAAGAGCACCGTGGGAAAAATCCTGAGGAAAACGCTTGGCCTTCCCCTCATTGACAGCGATGCGGAGATTGTGCGCGAGGCCGGCATGCCCGTGAAGGATTTCTTTGCCAAATTCGGGGAGCCCGCCTTCCGGGACCTCGAGAGCCGCATCATCGCTCGCATTTCGGAGACCGGTGGGCAGGTCATTGCGACCGGCGGTGGCGTGCCGCTGCGCGCGGAGAACGTGCAGGCCCTCAAATCGAACGGCAGGCTCTTTTTCATCGACCGGCCGCTCAGCTGGCTGATGCCGACGGAATCGCGCCCGCTTTCCTCCAGCCCAGAGAAGCTGAAGACCCTGTATGAGACCCGCCACCCCATCTATGTGGCCGCGGCGGATGTCATCATCAGGGCGGACGGGGAATCCCGTGACGTGGCGGAGGAGATTGTGGGAAGTTTTCAGTCCTAAGTCCTGGGTCCTAAGTCCTAAGTCCTGAGTCCTGGGACGGAGTTTAAAGTCCTAAGTCCTGAGTCCTAAGTCGTGAGATTGCAAATCAGCCCGATACGGGCGGGGAGTAACCTATGAAACTGTTAATCATCAATGGGCCCAACCTCAACATGCTGGGCATCCGCGAGCCGGGCATTTACGGCAGCGAGAACTACGAGACCCTGTGCGGCCGCATCCGCGCGCATGCAGCGGAAATTGGCGTGGAGGCGGAGCTCTACCAGTCCAACCACGAGGGGGACCTGGTGGATAAAATCCAGCAGGCCTATGGCAACACGGACGGCATTGTCATCAACCCCGGTGCCTATACGCACACCAGCGTGGCCATCCTGGATGCCGTCAAGGCGGTGTCCATCCCCACGGTGGAGGTGCACATCTCCAATGTGGACGCCCGCGAGGAGTTCCGCCAGGTTTCCTACATCCGCCTTGCCTGCATTGCCACCATCTCGGGGCACGGACTTGAAGGGTATCTCGAGGCCATGGACCTGCTCCGGGCGCGCCTCGCAAAATAACGGGGCCAGGGCATATGCAGGTTACCATCTTTCCATCCCGCGCGGCGGGCACCATCACGGCACCGCCCTCCAAATCCATGGCACACCGCCTGCTCATCAGCGCGGGCCTTGCGCATGGGCAGGGCGTCGTGCACGGCATTGCCTCTTCTGAGGACGTGCTGGCCACGCTGGACTGCCTGCGGGCCCTCGGGGCGGAGGCTGCGTACCACGGCGGCACCGTGCGCGTGACCGGCATCGGCGGCAGGACTGCCTTTGCGCCCGCCACGCTGCCCTGCCGGGAGTGCGGCTCCACGCTGCGGTTTTTCATCCCCCTGGCGCTGGCCACCGGGGCGGAGATGCGCATGACCGGGTCGGAGCGGCTGTTTGCCCGCAACCTGTCCGTGTATGAGGCGATTGCGGCGGAGCAGGGCCTCGGATACCGGCAGGATGCCACGGGGCTGACCCTCCGCGGCCCGCTGAAAAGCGGCACCTTCCGCGTGCGGGGCGACATCTCGAGCCAGTTCATCTCGGGCCTCCTCTTTGCGCTGCCCCTGCTCAGCGGTGACAGCCGCATTGCGATGACAACCAGGGTGGAATCCCGCCCGTATATCGACCTGACCCTCAGCGCGCTCAGGACCTTCGGCATCCAGGCTGACTGGGTGGGGGAGGACACCATCCTGGTCCCCGGCGGGCAGCAGTACCGCCCCGTGGAGGCCACGGTAGAGGGCGATTACTCCAACGCCGCCTTCTTTGCGGTGTACAATACGCTGGGCGGTGACGTGCAGGTGGAGGGGCTGGACCCCCACAGCCTGCAGGGGGACCGTGTCTATCAGCAGCACTTCCCGGCGTTGGTGGCAGGGCACCCCACCATTGACCTTTCGGACTGCCCGGACCTTGGCCCCATCCTGATGGCGGCAGCGGCCTGCCACCACGGTGCCCTGTTCACGGGGACGCGCCGGCTGCGCATCAAGGAATCGGACCGCGTGGCGGCCATGGCGGAGGAGCTGAAAAAGTTCGGCATCTGCATGGACGTGGCGGAGGATACCGCCGAAGTGTACGGGGGGAGCCTGCTACCCCCTGCGGAGCCCCTCTGCGGACACAATGACCACCGCATTGTCATGGCACTCAGCACGCTGCTGACCCTGACGGGGGGCACCGTGACCGGGGCGGAGGCCGTGAAGAAGAGCCTGCCGGATTATTTTGACCGCCTTTTAAGCCTGGGCATCCAGATGGAGCGCGGCGAGTAACGGAAAACATCCTGCGGGCAGGGGAGCCCGCTTCTGGGCAAGGAAAGGAGTACTTCCATGCAGTGGATTTCGGATTCCAACATTTTAATCGTGGGCCTTGGCCTGATGGGCGGCAGCTACGCCAAAGCCCTGACCCGCCTTGGTTATCACGTGACGGCCATCAGCCGCCGCCAGTCCACCATTGACTACGCGCTGGAGCATGGCATCATTGAGGCGGGCTCCACGGAGCCGGATGCGGCGCTCATCGGCGCGGCGGATGCCGTGATCTTCGGCCTCTATCCGGAACTGTTCAAGACCTGGATTGCGGAAAACCAGCACCTCTTCCGCCCCGGCACCCTCATCACGGACGTGACGGGCGTGAAATCCTCCGTGGTGTATGACATCCAGGCCATCCTCCGCAAGGACGTGGAGTTCATCGCCGCGCACCCCATGGCGGGCCGCGAGGTCTATGGCGTGGAGAACGCGGACGAGCGCATCTTCTATGGCGCCAACTACATCGTGGTGCCCGTGGAGAGCAACACGCCGGAGGCCATCGAGTGGTGTAAGAGCCTTGGTAAGCTCCTTGGCTGCCGCCGTGTCAGCGTGTTGAGCCCGGAGGAGCACGATGAGATGATCGGCTTCGTGTCCCAGCTGACCCACTGCATTGCGGTGTCGCTGATGACCTGCCAGGATAACACGCACCTTGTGGATTATACGGGCGATTCCTTCCGCGACCTCACCCGCATTGCCCGCATCAACGATGCCATGTGGTCGGAGCTGTTCCTCATGAACCGGGACGCCCTGCTCCGCCAGATGGATACCTTTTTGGCGGAATTCACGGAGCTGCGCGACATGCTGGCGGCCGGGGACCGCGAGGGGATGCGCGAAAAGATGCGCCTCTCCACGGAACGCCGTGCCCTGTTTGATAAAAAATAAAGCGTTTTTCGGATTGTATGCCCGTGGCGGACGGCCGCGGGGGAGAAGGAGTAGCCTATGAACATGGATTTTGAACGCAAGCTGGCCATCCCGATGGAGGTCAAGGAGATGTATCCCCTCACCGAGGAGATGACCAGGCTGGTGGCGGAGCGCGACACGGAGCTCAAGCGCATCATCGCGGGGGAGGAGGAGAAGCTCATCCTCATCATCGGGCCCTGCAGCGCGGATAACGAGGACAGCGTCATTGATTACATCAGCCGCCTGTGCCCCGTGCAGGAGAAGGTGAAGGACAAGATCTTCATCGTGCCGCGCATCTATACCAACAAGCCCCGCACCACCGGCGAGGGGTATAAGGGCCTTTTGCATCAGCCGGACCTGAACAAAAAGCCCGATATGTTCAAGGGGCTCATCGCCACGCGCGAGCTCCACATGCGCGCCATCCGCGAGACGGGCTTCTCCTGCGCGGATGAGATGCTGTACCCGGAGAACTACAAGTACCTCGATGACATCCTGGCCTATGTGGCCGTGGGCGCAAGGAGCGTGGAGAACCAGCAGCACCGCCTCACCGCCAGCGGCATCGGCGTGCCGGTGGGCATGAAGAACCCCACCAGCGGCGACTATTCCGTGATGATGAACGCCATCTATGCGGCCCAGCACCAGCACACCTTCATCTACCGCGGCTGGGAGGCCCATTCCCATGGCAACCCCTATGCCCATGCCATCCTGCGCGGCTATGCCAACAAGCACGGCGAGATGCTGCCGAACTATCATTATGAGGACATCATCCGCCTGTGCGATGCCTATGATGCCCGCACGCTGGAGTACCCGGCGCTGATTGTGGATACCAATCACTCTAACTCCGCCAAGGATCCCTTTGCCCAGCCCCGCATCATCAAGGAGGTGCTGTCCTCCTGCCGGGAGTCCGACCGTATCAAAAAGCTGGTCAAGGGCTTCATGGTGGAGAGCTACATTGAGGACGGCAACCAGAAGCCCGGCGGGGGCTGCTACGGAAAGTCCGTGACCGATGCCTGCCTTGGCTGGGAGAAGAGCGAGCGGCTCATCTACGAGATTGCGGAGCTGCTGTAATATCCCCGCAGATGTGCCGGAACGGCAAGATTATCCTTGCCTAACGGCGCCCGGATATGATACGATACCTCGGATGGGGGAGTAGCACGCACAAAGCTCCTTTGTGTAGTAAGTCAACATACTGGCAAAAGGCCTGGCTTACTTTAAAATGCGAGACCCATGTGTTGATACCGGCGGGGGAGTGTCCCCTGGCCGCGGCGATGCATGGGCAGACTTGTTCAGCTTGTGACCGGCCGCGGATGCGGCCGGTTTTTGATTGTTTGCCCCAATCCACCATAAGGAGAAGCTGCCCGTGAATGTACTGTTCTTTTTGAATGCCGTGCTGTTTGGCATCGGCCTTGCCATGGATGCGTTTTCCGTCTCCATGGCCAATGGCCTCAATGAGCCTAAGATGAAATGGAACCGCATGTGCCTCATTGCCGGCACGTTCGGCCTGTTCCAGATTGCCATGCCGCTCATCGGCTGGTTCTGCGTGCACACCATTGAGCAGCAGTTCAAGGTATTTTCCCGGTTCATCCCCTATATTGCACTGGCCCTGCTGGCCTATATCGGCGGCAAGATGGTGTATGAGGGCATCCGGGAGCATAAGCATCCCTCGGAGGGGGAGAAGCCCGCGGTCGGCCTCTGGGCGCTGTTTGTCCAGGGCGTGGCCACCAGCATCGACGCGCTCAGCGTCGGCTTCACCATTGCGGAGCTTGGTGCCGTGGAGGCCGTGACGGAGGCTGTCATCATCGGCGTGGTCACCTTTGGCATCTGCATCGGCGGCCTGTTCATCGGCAGGACCTTTGGTACCAAGCTGGCCTGGCGCGCTTCCATCCTGGGCGGCTGCATCCTGATTGCCATTGGCCTTGAGATCTTCATCAAGGGGGTCTTCTTTGGTGGCTGAGGAGAGGGAGCGCACGTATTTTAAGCCCGGTAACATGCTCTACCCCGCACCCGCGGTGATGGTGAGCTGCGCAAGGGAAGGGGAAAGGCCCAACATCATCACGGTGGCCTGGGCGGGGACCGTCTGTTCGGACCCTGCCATGGTGTCCATCTCCGTCCGGCAGAGCCGGTATTCCCATGCCATCCTCACCGGGAGCGGCGAGTTTGTCATCAACCTGGTGCCACGGCGCCTGGTGCGCGCCTGTGATTACTGCGGCGTGAAATCCGGCCGGGACGTGGATAAATTTTCAGAGCTTCACCTGACGGAGCAGCCCTCCACCAGGGTAGCCTGCCCAGGGATTGCGGAGAGCCCGGTCAACATCGAGTGCCGGGTGAAGCAGGTCATCCCGCTGGGCAGCCACGACATGTTCCTTGCCGAGGTGGTGGCGGTGGGTGTTGACCCGCGGCTTGTGGATGAACAGGGACGCTTCCATTTAAACGACGCGGAGCTTGTGGCCTACAGCCATGGGGAATACCGCGCCCTGGGTGGCGTGCTGGGCACGTTCGGCTATTCCGTGCGGAAAAAGCCGTTGCCCCGCAAAAAGACGGTACCCGGGAAGAAGAAAAAATAAGACGGTGGAAATTTAAAAATAAAACGGCCTGCTGCCTTCGGACAGCAGGCCGTTTCCCTTGCAAAAGGCAGGGGAATTTGTTATATTGGAACTTAAGTCTGGGAACATTCCCATCATGTTCCGGTAACGGCAGGGCAGGGATGACGGCCGGCTGCGGCATGGCCCGTCAGTGTACCTGTCAGGGCCGGGGGATTTTAAAAAAAGCACATCATGAAAGGGGTATTTCATGGAAGAACAGCAGAACACGGAAAGCACTGCCACGGAGCAGCAGAAAGCCGCTGAGGAGGCCATCAAGGCTGCCCAGGAGGCAGCTGCGGCGAAAAAGGCGGCCAGGGAGGCCAAATCCGACAAGGTGGAGGGCCTGTGGGACTGTCCCTACTGTGGCCAGAAGGGCATCGGCGGCCTGACCAAGCACTGCCCGGGCTGTGGACATCCGCAGGATAACAACACAAAGTTCTACCTCGCCACGGAAAAGAAGCACCTCACCGAGGAGCAGGCAGAGAACTATGGCAAGGGCGAGGACTGGGACTGCCCCTTCTGCGGCAGCATGAACCGCTATGATGCCACCACCTGCAAAAACTGCGGCGCCCCGCGGGACCAGGCGGAAAGCACGTATTTTACCCGCAAGCAGGAGGAGTCCGGGACACAGCCCGTGACCACGGCGGCCCCGGTCTCCAAGGGCCCCAACAAGAAGGTGCTGATTGCCGTTGGCGCGGCGCTGCTGGCGCTCATCGCCATTTTGCTTGTCATTTTCCTCCCGCGCAAGTCCAAGTCCACCGTCACGGCAGCCCAGTGGCAGCGGGTCATCTATGTGGACCAGCTGACCAACGTGCAGGAATCCGACTGGACGGTGCCATCCGGCGCCACGGTGTATGATGAGCAGATAGAGGTCAGCGGCTATGTGCAGGTGCTGGACCATTATGAGGATGTGGAGGTGCAGCGCTCCCGCGAGGTGATTGTGGGCTATGACGAGGTGGAGCCGGATTACAAGGATAACGGCGACGGCACCTTTACCGAGATAGAGAACACGCCCGCCCCCATCTATGACACGGAATACTATACGGAGACGGAACAGCAGCCCGTGTACCGGACTGACCCCGTGCTGGCCACCAAGTATTACTACACGATTGACCGCTGGATTTACGAGCGCAGCGTGGAGACCTCCGGCAATGACACCACACCCGTCTGGGGAGAGGTGAGCCTGGCCTCCGACGAGATGGAATCCGGCCGCGAGGGTGTCTACGTACTGACCTTCTCCACGGAAAAGGGCAAGACTGTCAGCGTGCAGGTGCCGGAATCCCTCTTCACCAGCTACCAGATTGGCGACACTGCCTCCCTGACCACGAGCGGCGGCACCGTGACCGCCATCGACGGCGTGGCCGTGCGGTAAGGAAAGACGGCATGAGAATACATAAATGAGAAAACCCGGCATCATGCCGGGTTTTTTGATGTGAAAAACAGAAGGCTGAGGAGGAAAGCAGTCAAGGCCGCTTACTGCCTGATGCCAATCAACAACAGCCAGCGATGGTCAAAGAAAATCTGACCGTCCTTTTCATAGGGAAAAAAGCCGGTTTTCTTACCGCCTTCCAGTTCCGCACGGAACAGGGCGGTGATGGTGGCCTGCGTTGCCATGGGCGTATCCGTCAGATTCATCCAGCTTTGCAGGTTGACAGGGACAAGGGTGACTTCTTCTGTCTGCAGGCTGCATCCCATATGGAACAGTGCTTCAAATTCCTGCCTACTGAGAATCCGCGTGTGGGAGGGATCCCGCATGCGTTCGATGGCATCATCCGTGTCCCGGAGGGCCTCCTCCGTGGCAACCATATCCCAGATGACGAGTTTCCCACCATGCTTCAGGACCCGGACCATTTCCTGGAATGGAACTTCCGGACGGGCAAAGTGATGGAGGGAGAGACGCGTAATGATAAGGTCAAAGCTTTCATCGGCATAGGGGAGGGCCCCAGCATCGCCGGTAACAAATGCAATGTTGGAAAGGCCGGCTTCTTTCGCAAGCGACTGACCCTGTGCCAGCATTGCGGGTGTCAGGTCAAGACAGTCAATATGCTTTACGTGAGGGGCCAATGCCCTTCCGCAGATACATGTTCCGGCTGCGACCTCCAGCGCTGTCTCTTCCCCGGTGGGGGCAATGCGGTGGATGAGGTAATTGGTATATTCTGCCTTGGACATGTGGTAGGCTGCAAATTTGGCTGCCTGGTGTCCGAAGGATGAGATGACGGTATCATTGTGGCCCATGGGATTTCCTTTTCTGTCAGCCCTCACTTATGGTACGGCTCCCCGGCGTCAATCTTGAAGGCGCGGTACACCTGCTCGAGGAGCACCAGCCTTGCGATGCGGTGGGGCAGCGTCATGTCGGAGAGGCTCAGGGTCTCATCAGCACGCTGCAGCACGGCCCGGGAGAGGCCGAGCGAGCCGCCGATGACAAAATCCACCGTGCGGGTGCCGCCGTCGCGCAGGGTGGCAAGGCGCGCGCTGAAGGCCTCCGAGGTATAGCGCTTGCCTCCGATGACCAGGGCAATGACGCGGTCATCCGGGCTGATTTTTAAAAGCAGCCGTTCGCCCTCGCGGTCCTTGACGTGCTCCATGTCGGCGGCGGAGAGACGCTCCGGCGCCTTCTCATCGGCCACCTCCACGATTTCAGCGGTGCCGAAGCGTTTGAGACGCTTCAGAAACTCCGCTTCGGCGGCTTCAAAATAGCTTTCCTTCAGCTTGCCCACGCACAGGATGCGGATGTTCATGCCATGGCCTCCCGTTCCGGCACCGGGAAGATGCCGGTCACCTGATAGCGCTCCGCCACGGTCACGTGGATTTCCTCCCCGAAGCCGGCACTGTGCAGGATGGAGCAGACGGTGGTCCTGGCCAGGAGGGGGATGTTGTTATCCTCGGAGAGGTGGGCAAGGATGAACTCCCTGGTGCCGCGCCGTGCCAGTTCTGCCACGGCGGCGCCGCAGTCCGCGTTGGAGAGGTGCCCGTCACGGGCAAGGATGCGCATCTGCAGCTCATAGGGGTAGGGACCCGCACGGAGCATTTCCACGTCGTGGTTGGCCTCCAGCACGATGACCCCGCAGCCCGTGAGCGCGTTGAGCATCTCCTCCGTCATGCAGCCGGAGTCCGTGGTGATGCCGCAGCGGGCCGTGCCGTCATCAATCCGGAAGCCGACGCAGCTCACGCTGTCGTGCGGGACGGGGAAGGGCAGGATGCTGACGCCGGACAGCGTAAATGCCATGCCAGGTTCAAAGGCTTTCTTCTGCGCGGCGGGGATTTCGCCGATGGCAGCGGGCATCTGTCGCCACGCGGCCAGGCACGCATAGATGGGCACCCCGTAGCGGCGGGCCAGCACACCGATGCCGCGCACATGGTCGATGTGCTCGTGGGTGACCAGCACGGCCGTGAGGGAATCGGGGGTGACACCAATGGCGGTGAGCTGCTCCACCACCTTTTTGCAGGTGGCGCCCGCGTCAACAAGGAGGCGCACCTTGCCGGCCTCCACATAGGTGGCGTTGCCGGAGGAGCCGCTCATCAGGGGAATCAGTCGCATACATACTCCTTATGGGTCAAGGCTTACGGCCCGGAGGACATCCTCCCGCCCATGGCGGGGAATCCCCGGGGACCAGCATCCAGTATAGCATATTTTGCCCGCAATCTTAAGATGTGCTATACTGGAAAAAAGCCGGGGCGGTCTGCCACGGGGTCAGGAGAACGGGACATGGGACTTTTCAGCAGGGAAAAAACCGTCAGTCTGCGGGCATACGCAAAGATTAACCTCACGCTGGGCGTCACCGGCAGGCGGGCGGACGGGTATCATACCCTCGATTCGCTCATGACCACGGTGGACCTTGCGGATGACGTCAAGGTGGAGCGGGACCGCGACATCGTGGTCACCGCCACGGGGATGACGCTGCCCTACCGCAACACCATGCGCATGGCGGCGGAGGCCTATCATGCCCTCACGGGGCGCGGGGCCATCATCCATGTGTACAAGCACATCCCGGCCGAGGCCGGCCTGGGCGGCGGCAGCGCGGATGCGGCGGCGGTGCTGCTGGCCATGAACCGCATCTATGAGGAGCTCGACCAGGTGGAGCTTGCCCGCATTGCCGTGCAGGTGGGGGCGGACGTGCCCTTCTGCCTCAAGGGCGGCCTGTGCCGCGCAAGGGGCATTGGCGAGGAGCTGGAGGCATTGCCCATCGGCCGGCCGCTGGACCTCGTCCTCTGCAAGCCTGCCGAGGGTGTTTCCACCAAGGCACTCTTCACGTCCCTGACGCTTCCATGCCCGCAGCCGGACCAGGTCAGTGCCATCCGCGCACTGGCGGCGGGCGACATCCACCTGCTCTCCGGCAGCCTGGTCAATTCCCTGGAGGAGCCTGCCGTGGCCCTGGTGCCCGCCATCGGACGCCTCAGGGAGGCCCTGCTCTCTGCCGGCGCCATTGGCGCCCGCATGACGGGAAGTGGCAGCACCGTGTTCGGCATCTTTGAAAGCCGTGAGGCGGCGGAGCGCGCGGCGGAGGCCGTCAGGACCCATCCGGACTGCGCCTTCTGCACGGTGGCCAGGACCATCTGAGCGGGGAAACCTGCCGTACATAAGCGAAAAAGCAATTTCAGCGGTCTGCCCCATGCCGGGCGGGCCACTTTTATGATCCCGGGAGAATGTAAAACATCCGTAAACCATTCATGAATTCCGTTTACTTGGCGGGAGTCATCCGCTACAATGCAGATGGTGGCAGGCCCGCTTTCTTTCAGGGCCGCCCAAAAAAGGAATGGATATGAATTTCAGTTTGCATACACACATCATGAAAAGGGCCGTGGCCATCTGCATCGCGCTTGTGATGCTGCTGGCACTGCTGCCTGTGCCCCGGGCGCAGGCGGCCACGGAGAGCTCCGCATCGGTGCGGGTCAAGCTTTCCATCGGCTCGGTGTCCAGCATCACCGTCAAGGTGACGGGGGACTATGTCATCAGGGAGAGCGGGGATGCCTTTACGGGCGGCACGCTCACGGTTTCCGGCTCCGGCAGCAAGGTGACCGTGAAGCACAGCACCCTCGGCACGCTCTACAGCGGGACCTCCGTGACCATCGCCCGCAAGGAAACCGCCCGCACGGCGGGGAGCCTTTTAACCATGGCGGTGGCCAATACCAGCCGCTCCTATCTTGGCAACATGACCTTTACGGCCGCTTCTGGCAAGCTGACGGCCATCAACACGGTGCCGCTTTCCCACTATCTCTACGGCGTGGTGGGCTATGAGATGTCCAACGCGTTCCCACTGGAGGCGCTCAAGGCGCAGGCCATCGCCGCCAAGAACTATGTGCTGGCGCGCATGGGCTCCTCAAATGCCTATGACATCGGCGATACCTCGTCGGACCAGGTATACAAAGGCTATAACGCCAGCTACACCAACGTGATTGCCGCGGTGGATGGCACCATGGACCGCGTGCTGCTGCTGAACGGTGCCCTGATGCCCTGCTATTTTGCCGCCAGCAACGGTGGCTATATGATCAAGCCCTCCACGGCCTGGTCCGGGACCACCGCCTATGATGACGGCTACAGCCAGGGCTACGATGCCTATGACCTCAAAAACCCCTCCTCCCCGCGGGAGACCGTGGAAATCCCTGCGGATTTTACGGAGGAGAACGTCAAGGATGAAAAGCTCTATTCCCTGGTGATGACGGCCTTCAATCAGGCGCTCAGCGCCAAGGGCGTCATCCCGGACGGCTATGAATATGGCGGCTTCGTGCGCCTTGCGGACGTGGTATCCACCACGGCCAAGGGCTCCACGGAGGGCTATGACCATGACCGCATGGTGTTCACCGCGGTCATTTCGCTCCTGCCCATCGATGACGGGGCAGAGGAGTCGGAAGGATCCGCCCAGGATGGGACGGAGACTTCTTCGCAGGATGCCTCTGCCGGTGACGCGGCCGGGGAAAGCCTTCCCCTCGAGGGGAAGGTGACGGCAACGCCGTCGGATGAGGTGGAACCCTCTGCGCAGGATGCCTCTGATGGAGAGGCTACGCAGGCTACAACCCCTCAGTCGCCCACGGTGACAGCTCCCATTACACAGGGGAGCCTTTCCGGTGATGCGGATGGGGTGGAACCCTCCACGCAGGAGGCCTCTGTCAGCGCGGCTACGCAGGCTACAACCCCTCAGTCGCCCACGGCGACAGCTCCCCTTACACAGGGGAGCCTCTCCGGTGATGCGGATGGGGTGGAATCCACCACGCAGGAGGCCTCTTCCGGTGACGCCGCGGAGGATACCTCCGGGCCCGCTGACCAGCAGGAATCCACGGAGGAGCCGGCCGGGCAGAAAGCCACCACCCTTGATGATGTCAAAAAACAGCCCATGGAGGCGCAGGTCACCTTCACACTGACCTTTGCGCAGTTCGCAACCGCAGGATACTTTAAGAACACGAGCCTGCGCATCTACTATGCCCTGCGCAGTGAAACCGGCTTTACGCTGATCCATGCCCGCTATGGCCATGGCATCGGCCTCAGCCAGCGCGGTGCCCAGCAGATGGCAAACGAGGGCAAGACCTATGAGGAAATCCTTGCCTATTACTATGGCGGGGCCACGCTGACGGAGTTTGCCTATACCCTGCCGGAGGCTGCCGCCTCCCAGGATGCGGCGGCGTCCGGTACGGATGCTGCCACGGATACGTCCACGGGTGCCACTGCGGGGACGGCAGCGGCCTCCACGGCTTCCGTGGCCACGGGACGCATCAGCGGCACGGCCGTCAAGCTGCGCGCCACGGCCTCCTCGAGCGGCAAGGTGACCGATAAACTCTCCGGCAATACGCTTGTCACGGTCTATGGCATGAACGGTGATTTCTACGCGGTCCGCGTGGAGGGCACCGGTGCCACGGGCTATGTGGACAGCGCGTCCGTGGTGCTGGCCGTCACGGCCCCCATCGCGTCCGGCAAGGTGAATGCGGACGGGGTCAATTTCCGCACGGGCAGTGGCACCTCTTACGCAAGCCTCGGCAAGCTCGATAAAAACACGGCCGTCACCATCGGCGGCCTCGTCAACGGCTGGTCTCAGGTCACGGTGGACGCGACCGGGGAGACCGGCTACATCATCTAACGCTACATTACCGTCACTGGCGCAGGATATC
>R21__coassemble_1180_pt1 | contig 18461 bp, 14 predicted proteins | sample R21__metabat2_low_PE_066 | metagenome-assembled genome bin R21 | reverse complement strand
CTTTTCTTTCCCCTTCCGCCCTCTCCCTTCCGGCCGTCCCGCCGTCATTTCACTCCCCGTTCCCGCCCTGTTTCCGTTGACAATTCCCCCGGATATGGAGTATTCTTATATATTGAAAATTATGGCCGTAAGGAGAAATCATATGAAGGCTTTAACCAGTAAGGAGCTCCGCTCCCTGTACCTGGAGTTCTTCCAGAAGAAGGGCCACGCAGTCATTGAGTCCGCGTCCCTCATCCCCGAGAACGATCCCACCGTCCTCTTCACCACCGCCGGCATGCACCCCCTGGTCCCGTACCTGATGGGTGCCAAGCACCCCATGGGCACCCGCCTGACGGACGTGCAGAAGTGCCTGCGCACCGGTGACATCGATGAGGTCGGCGATACCTCCCACTGCACCTTCTTTGAGATGCTGGGCAACTGGTCCCTTGGCGATTACTTCAAGAAGGAATCCATCGCGTTTTCCTGGGAGTTCCTCACCAGTGAGGAATGGCTCGGCATCGACAAGGACCGTCTCCACTTCACCTGCTTTGAGGGCGACACCGACGCCCCCCGCGATACCGTGGCGCATGACCGCTGGGTGGAGATGGGCGTTGACCCCTCCCACATCGTCTACCTTCCCAAGAAGCATAACTGGTGGGGCCCTGCCGGCAAGACCGGCCCCTGCGGTCCCGACACCGAGATTTTCTACGATACCGGCCGTCCCGCATGCGGCCCGGACTGCAAGGCCGGCTGCGACTGCGGCAAGTACCTCGAAATCTGGAACAACGTGTTCATGGAGTATAACAAGGTAGCCGACGGCGTCTTCGAACCCCTCGCCCAGAAGAACGTGGATACCGGCATGGGCCTTGACCGCACCATCGCCACGCTGCAGGGTGTGGAGAGCGTGTACGACACCGATGCCTTCACCGGCATCATCGCCACCATTGCCAGGCTCTCCGGCAAGGACTATCATGATGACCCCGCCACCACCCGTGCCTTCCGCATCGTGGCGGACCACATCCGCAGCGCCACCTTCCTGCTGGGTGACCGCCGCCCCGTGACCCCGTCCAACGTGGACCAGGGCTACATCCTGCGCAGGCTCATCCGCCGTGCCATCCGCTACAGCATGCAGCTTGGCATCCCCGATGGCAACCTGCACGTGGTCGCCGAGGCCGTCATCGCCCAGTACGGCGAGTTCTACAAGGAGATTGCCGAGGCAAAGGACTTCATCGTGTCTGAGCTCAACAAGGAGGAGGAGCGCTTCTCCAGCGCCCTCCGCAAGGGGACCCATGAGTTCAACCGCATCGTGAACTACCTGCAGGGCACCGAGATTGACGGCATCACCGCGTTCCATCTGTATGACACCTTCGGCTTCCCCATTGAGTTCACCATGGAGCTGGCCGCCGAGAAGGGCCTCACCGTGGACACCAAGGGCTTTGAAGCCGCCTTCAAGGAGCATCAGGAGAAATCCCATGCCGGCGCGGAGCAGCGCTTCAAGTCCGGCCTTGCCGATAACAGCGAAGCGACCACCCGCCTGCACACCGCCACCCATCTGCTGCAGGCAGGCCTGCGCAAGGTGCTCAACGATAACTCCGTTGCCCAGCGCGGTTCCAACATCACGGCGGAGCGTCTCCGCTTCGACTTCTCCTTTGGCCGCAAGGTCACCCCGGAGGAGCTCCGTGAGGTGGAGAAGTACGTCAACGATGCCATCGCCGCCGACGTGCCCGTCATCCGTGAGGAGATGAGCCCCGAAGAGGCAAAGGCCTCCGGCGCCATCGGCCTGTTCGACAGCAAGTACGGCGCCCGCGTCAGCGTGTACACCGTGGGCGACCCCGCCGACAAGGTCTGGTCCAAGGAGATCTGCGCAGGTCCCCATGCCACCCACACCGGTGAGCTTGGCAAGTTCGTCATCAAGAAGGAGGAGGCTTCCTCCGCAGGCGTCCGCCGCATCAAGGCCGTGCTCATCAACGAATAAGCCGGCATCATCCTCTCAACGCAGCACCGCCCGTCCACATCATGTGGGCGGGCGGTGTTTTTTATCCTGCGTTTTTCTGTCCCTCCCCGGGACAGGGCGTGTCAGGCCTCCCCGTGGAGGCCGATTTCATCAAGCCAGGCCTGCACCGCGGCCGCATCCGTGCCGATGGCAAAGCGCCGGCTCTCAAGCCAGGTCGCCTCGCCGTTCACGGCGGCCTGCAGGTTTTTGGCGCTGGTCCCAAGCCCGCTGGAGGCGGAGGTGCACATGGTCACCAGCGTCTTTCCGGAGAGGTCATGGCTTTCCACAAAGGTATAGATGATCTTGGGTGCCTGTCCCCACCAGATGGGGTGGGCAATGATGATGGTGTCATAGGCATCCATGTTCTCCACGTCGCCCGCCATGGCCGGCCGGCAGCTGTCATCATTCTGCTCAAGGCTGGTGCGGGAGTGGGAATCGTTATAGTTGAGGTCCTCCTCCGTATAGGGCTCCGCGGCCTCCAGCTCAAAATAATCCGCGCCGAGGTACTCCGCCGCCGCTTTGGCAAGGGGCCTTGTATGGTCCGTGGCCGAGAAACACACCACAAGGATGTGGCTCCCCGCCTGTGCGGTGTCCCCTTCCTGCGCGGATGCTTCTCCCGCATCCGCCGTGGGCAGTTCCCCTGTGGCATCCTCCGCAACGGCTTCTTCTGCTGACGCGGCAGGTTCCGCATCCGTTTCCTGCGTGGTCACCCCCTGCACGGGTGCCTCCGCCGCATCATCCGCCGCCTCCGCGGTAACAGCTTCCCCGCCGGCAACAGCCTCATCCACCGTCCCGGCGCCCTGCCCCGTGCACGCCGTCAAGGCAAGTACCAGCAGCAGGGACAAGGCAATCACAAAAAGCTTCTTCATTCCAGATTTCTTCTCCTGTCCAATCATAATCATCTTCAATCAGTGTTATGGCATCCGATTACCCTGATCTGTTTTCAAAAAACCGCCCCTGCGGGTCTCCCTGCAGGGGCGGCGGATATCAGACGGGCTTACCGCTTATTTGTTGGTGATGTCCTCATCGTTGAAGGGGTCACCACACTCTGGGCAGAACTTCGGGGGGTTCTTGGGGTCGGAGGGCTCCCAGCCGCACTTGTCGCACTTATACAGCGGCTCGTTCGCGGGCTTCTTGGCGCCGCACTCCGGGCAGAACTTGCCCTTGTTCACGGCACCGCAGCTGCAGGTCCAGCCGACCTGCTCCACAACGGGCTTGGCCGCGCCGCAGTTCACGCAGAACTTGCCGGTGTTGGCCTTTGCGCCGCAGGCGGGGCAATCCCAGCCCCCCTGCGCAGGTGCGCCTGCCGGTGCTGCCTGCTGCTGTGCGGCGGGCTGCTGCTGATACTGGGCAGCCTGGCCCTGCTGGAAGAGGGTATTGATGGTGCTGGAGGTGGCGCCCTGTGCCATGTTCATGCCCATGAAGCCCATCATGGCGCCGTTCTCGTTGCCGGCGGCGGTCTTCATGGCATCCGCAGTCGCGCTGGCGATGTGTGCCGCAGCCATGTTGGGGTTGCGGAGCGTTGCGCTCTTCTGCAGGTCCTTGATGGTCTTCTCGTCTTCCTCGTTGGCGCTCATGGAGCTGATGCCGAACTCGCTCACCTCGATGCCGCGCTTGCCGGACCACTTGCCGGACAGCTCCTGGTTGAGGGCGTCCGCAATCTCGGTGGTGTGGCCGACGACGGCGCTGTAGCGGATGCCCATCTCGCTGATGCGGGCAAAGGCGGGCTGCAGGGCGGTCAGCAGCTCGGACTTGAGCTGGCTGTCAATCTGGCTGCGCTTATAATCGGTGGTCACGTTGCCGCAGACGTTCTTGTAGAAGAGCATCGGGTCGGTGATCTTGTAGGAATACTCGCCGAAGCACTTGAGGCCGATGTCCATGTCGAGGCCGATGTTGTTGTCCACGACGCGGAAGGGCACGGGGTTGGCGGTGCCATACTTGTTGCCGACGATTTCCTTGGTGTTGAAATAATACACGCGCTGGTCCTTGCCGGTGTCACCACCCATGGTGAAACGCTTCTTGAGCTGGTTCCAGGTGTTCTTGATGTTCTCGCCAAGCTTGCCGTAGAAGATGGAGGGCTCGGTGGAGCTGTCCCACACGAACTCGCCCGCCTCAGCGCAGAACTCCACGATGGCACCCTGTTCCACAATCATCATGGCCTGGCCTTCGTTGACCGCCACGATGGAACCGTTGGAGATGATGTTTTCCTCACCCTTGGTGTTGGAGGAACGGCTGGAGGTGCGCTTGACACCCTTGGTGCAGAGCACGTCAGCAGCCATGGATTCGCAGTAGAAATACTCCCTCCAGGAATCCGCGAGGACACCGGAAAGTGCGCCGATACCGGCTTTTAAAAGACCCATAGTAGTGTTTCTCCTTTCAATGGTTCATTTCCTGAGTTGTATCGCAAAGCGGGTTCCCCCGCCCTGTGTCATTTGGAGGTGCGCTGGGAAATGCCCTTGATGTTGACAATCGCCCAGTCGTTTGCGTCTACGGTGATGATGGTGTCACAGTACGGGCAGCGGGCCGTGGCATTGATGTTGACGGGGGCGCCGCAGTTCGGGCAGTTCTTCACGGTGACCGTGTCGGTCTTGCCGGTGATGGTGCCCTGCTTGCGCACGAGGTCCCACTCATAGACCATGAACTTCTCGGCGGTCTTGGAGCCGCTCCTCACCTCGCCGGTCGCGTCATCCACGGTGTAATCCACGATGCGGGTACGGACCTCGGCAATCATGTGGTCCATGTTGCCGGCCTGGTAATAGCCCTGCAGGGAGACACCGAGCACCGCAATCTTGTCCACATGGTTGGTCATGTGGTTCTCCACATAGCGCTGGCACTGCCGCTCCATCTGGTTATAGTAGGCATCGGTAAAGTACGGACGCACGGGGGAGATGTCCTTGGCCGTCCAGGCATTCTGCAGTTTGACATAGAGGTTGGAGAGCTTCTCCTCCAGGGCCGCCTCGTCAAAGCCGGGGTCAAGGGCCGTATACTGGGATACGGGTGTCAGTTTGGAGGCATCCGTCCTGGTGGCACCGGGGGCCACGGAGCCGGAGGAAGAGAACTTATTCTTCATGAAGAAGACGATGGCGGCGATGATCACCACAAAGACAGCCACGCCAAAGAAGAAGAAACTGAAACCGCCGCCGGAATCCGAGCCGCTGTCACTGTAATAGTAGTAGCTGGAACCACTGGAACCGCTGGATCCCCAGGAGGAATCGGAACTTGACCACGAGGAATCCGAGCTCGACCAGGAAGAGTCAGAGCTTGACCACGAGGAATCCGACCCGCCGTAATCGGAGCCGCCGGAAAAATCACCAAAGTCCGCAATGGCGCGGCCCTGCGGGAGCAGCGTGATGCTGAAGCACAGCGCCAGCACCATGAAAAGCGCAACCGCAAGCAGTCCTTTTTTCATGATATCCCTCCAGTTTCACAGGGGCATTCCCCTGTCCTTATCCTACCAAGCAAAAGCCCGCTTGTCAATAAAATCACGGATGATCAGGCGTTCAGGGTGGTCTTCGATATCCCCTTGATGCCCATGATGGCCCAGTCGGCCGCATCCACGGTGATCACGCTGTCGCAGTACGGGCAGCGGGCCGTTGCGTTGATGCTGTCCGGTGCGCCGCAGTTCGGGCTGGGCACCACCGTGGCTTCTGGCCCGCCGGTCACGGCGCCGGCCCTGCGGACCAGCTCCCATTCATACTCCATACGGATATGCTTCCGGTCAGTGCCGCCAATCACCCTGCCGGTACTGTCATCCACGGTATAATCCACAATCCGCGCGGTCACGGCAACGATCATGTGGTCCATGCTGCCCTGCCTGCGGAACCCCTGTACGGCCACCAGTTCCACCGTGATGTCATCCACGTGGTTGGTCCTGTTGCCGTCCCGGTAGGAGGCAAGCTGCCTGTCCATCTGCGCGTAGAAGGCATCGGTCAGGCTCCGGCGCACGCCGGTAAGGTCCTTCCGTGTCCAGGCATGCTGCAGGTCCGCGTAAAGTCCTGCCAGCTTCTCCCGGATGGCCGCCTCATCAAACGCGGGGTCAAGCTGCCTGTAATCCTGTACGGTCATCAGCATGGAGGCATCCGTCCGCGTTGCGCCCTCCGGTACCCTTGAACCCTTTTTGCGGGCCCGCGTTCCACGTGTACCACGGTAATAGGCATAGAGAATGCAGCCGGCTGATGCAAGGATGGCAAAAGCCGTGCCGCCGATGGAGCAGACGAGCTGTGCCGTCGGGGAAAGCAGGCTGCTCCCGGAGCCGGAATCAGAGCCGGAGCCGCCATAGTCAAAATCGTAACCGGAGCCGCCCCAGTCCGACCCGCCGGAGTCCGAGCCGCCATAGTCCGACCCGCCGGAATAATCGCCAAAGTCCGCAATGGCGCGGCCCTGCGGGAGCAGCGTGATGGCAAGGCACAGGCTGAGTGCCAGCAAGGCCGATGCAATGGCCAGTCCCTTTTTCATGTCCGTCCTCCCTGCCCTCAAGGCAAACCTGAACCAAATCCGGCCCACAGTGCCTAAAATATCTTCCCGCCGGGTTCCCGGACGCCGTCAGTTCTCCCTGCGGCCCAGGAAAAAGGCAACGGCAAAGCCGGCCGCAAGGCACACCGCCGCGGCAAGATAGCCGGGCACCGAAACGGCAGCCCACTGCACCTCCACCTTGGCAAGCACCGCGACGGGTGAGGTCACCATCAGGCCAAGCAATGCCCAGTAGGTGGTGACTGGGTGCCTGTCGAGCAGCTTCTTAATGCCCTTGGAGGTCAGGAAGATGCCAAGCGCCGCGCCGATGAGATAGGGCAGGAACACCAGCAGGTTCTCCCCGATGGCCGGCCAGCTGAGGGTACGGATGCCCTCGCTCAGCGCCTTGACGCGCCCGGTAATCTCATAGTAATAGCCGAGGATCAGCATCAGCGCGCTGCCGCTGACGCCGGGGATGATCATGGTGGAGCTGGAGAGGAAGCCCAGCACGATGGTCAGCACAAAGTGCCACACGGAGGGCTTGAGCGACAGGTCAAGGTTGGCCCTGGCGCTGAAGATGAGCATGGCCACCATCACGGCCGCCGCCACAAGGAACGCCAGCACATGGAAGCCGTTCAGCTTTGTGCCGCGCACGTGGCTGAAAAGCATCGGAATGCCGCCGAGGATGAGGCCGATGAACACCATGGCCGTCTGCAGCGGGTAACTGGCAAGTGCCAGCTTTAAGATGTACGAGAACGCCACCACGCCGCACAGCAGGCCAATCACCACGGGGATCAGCACCGGGAGCGTCTTTTTGCGTTCCTCATTGCTGCCGCCGATCAGGGCAATCAGGCTCGGGTAAAGGCCCATGGACATGATCATGGAGCCGCCGCTCACGCCGGGGATCATCACGGCCATGCCAATGACAATGCCGTCCACAATGTACAGGGCACCCTTTTTCAGCAGGTTCCAAAGGGTGAGAAAAAACTGTTTGATAACCGTGTCCTCCTTTGCCACCGTGTGGTGGCAGGTTTTAAAAAAGCATCCGCCACACGCCGTTTCCGGGGCAGCGGATGCCATCAAGGCATGCTCAGGATGCCATGCTCTTCTGTGGATTATAGCAGTTTTGCCCCCTGCTTGCAAGATAACGGGGTCACTTGCCCACACAGAAGCGGGAAAAGATGCGGTCAATCACCATGTCGTCCACGTCCGTGCCGGTAATCTCGCCAAGGCAGTGCAGGGCCGTGCGGATGTCCGTGGCCTTGCACTCAAGTTCCCCGGCCTCCCTGGCGGAACGGATGGCGTCCCCGGCCCGCTTCAGCGCGTCCAGCTGGCGCTCGTTGGTGATGAGGCCCGCGTCCGCGTTCTGCGGGACGGCCACACGGGCAATGGCCTCCCGGAGGGTGGCAAGGCCCTCCCCCGTCACCGCGCTCACGGAAACGGCGTCCTCCGGCATGCCCGCGGCACGGCCAAGGTCGCACTTGTTCAGGATGACAAGGTGTGGCCGTGTCCCCGCCTCAGCGAGCACCGCCCGGTCCTCCCCCGTGAGGGGGCAGGCGCCATCCAGCACGCACAGCACGAGGTCCGCCGTGTCCAGTTCCTTCCTCGCGCGCTCCACGCCGATGCGCTCCACGGCATCCCCGGTCTCCCGCAGGCCCGCGGTATCCACAAGGCGGACCGGCACGCCGTCAATGGCGATGCGGCTGTCCAGGGTGTCGCGCGTGGTGCCGGCCAGCGGCGTCACGATGGCGCGGTCCTCGCCCGACAGGGCGTTGAGCAGGGAGGATTTGCCCACGTTTGGCCTCCCCAGGATGACCACCCTGAGGCCGTCCCGCAGGATGCGGCCGGCCCTGCCGTTCTTCAGCAGGCGGTCTGTTTCCGCAAGGGCACGGTCCAGCTGCCCCGGCAGGTCCCTGTAGGCATCCTCCTCCGCCTCCTCGGGGTAATCGATGGCCGCGTCAATCCCGCTCAGGGCGTCCAGCAGGACCTGCTCCGCCCCCGCGATGTCGCGGGACACGCTGCCGCCCAGCTGGCTGACGGCGGCACGCAGGCTCTGCTCCGCCGTGGCGGTCACCACGTCCATCACGGCCTCCGCCTGGGAGAGGTCCATCTTGCCGTTGAAGAAGGCGCGTTTGGTAAACTCGCCGCCCTCCGCGGGCCGGAAGCCAAGGCCGTTCAGCGCGCCGAGGACCCGCTGCACCGTGACAAAGCCGCCGTGGCAGTGAAGCTCCGCCATGTCCTCCCCGGTATAGCTGGCAGGGCCCGGGAAATAGACCGCCATGGCGTCATCCAGCACCTCGCCGCCTGAGCGCACCGTGGCATGCAGGAGCATCCGCGGCCGGCGCGTCACGTCGGCGGAGAGGATGTCCTTCACCTCCCCCGCCCGCGGTCCGGAAACGCGGATGACGGCAATGGCGCCGCCCACCGCGGTGGCCGGCGCGTAAATGGTATCCTGCCCGTATGCTTTCAGCATGGTTCCCTCCCTGCCGGGCCCCCCCCCGGCCATCAACACCAACACCGCCGCCCCCGGGTTGGGGGGCCGCGGTGGTTCCTCAGTCTTCCGGGGTGATGATGACCCGGCGGTTGGGCTCCTCCCCCTCGCTGTGGGTGGAAATGCCCTGCATGTCCTGCAGCGCGCTGTGCAGGATGCGGCGCTCATAGGGGTTCATGGGCTCCATGGCAATCGGCGTGCCGGTCTCCAGGACCTCGTTTGCGGTCTTGCGGGCCAGGCGGCGCAGGGTCTCCTCGCGGCGGGCGCGGTAGCCCTCGGTGTCCACGGTGATGCGGCGGTAATCATCGGAGCCCTTGTTGGCATACAGGCTCACGATGTACTGCAGGGCATCCAGCGTTTCGCCACGGCGGCCAATCAGCAGGCCGTCACTGTCGGTCTCGATGCGCAGGCGCAGGCCGTTGTCGGTATTGGCGGCCACCACCTCGCTGGGCAGGCCCATCTTCTCGAGCAGCTCGGTCAGGAAGATGCCGGCGGGCTCGGTCTTTGCAAGCTCCGCGCTGTAATCATAGGCGGCATTGTCGGCCTCCAGGGCTGCGGCAATCTCTGCCTGCCTGTCACGGCGGCCGTCGCGGCTGCCGGAACCACGGCGGTCATCCCTGCGGCCACCGTTACGGCGGTCACGGCCACCACTGCGGCGGTCATCCCTGCGGGGACGGTCACTGCGGGCCTCGCGGCGCGGGCGTTCCTCCGTGGAAGCCTCCGCCTGCCTCTTTTCCCGCTCTGCCTCAAAATCGGGCACCACGGGCTGCTCACGCTCCGTCAGGCGGACCACCGCCATCTTGGAACCGATGCCGAAGATGCCGCGGCTCTCAGTCTGCAGGGTTTCAATCTCCACCTCATCGATGGTGACACCCATCTCCATCAGGCCATGAAAAATGGCTTCATCGACCGTACGGCCGGAAAATTCCATGCTTCTCATTTCTCGTTACCTAACCTTTCACTGTTGTTGCGCTGCCACGGGCTTATTGTCTGCGGAACCTGCCGGCTTGCCGACACCCATGATCTTGTTGATGGCCATGGTGGTCACCATGGACAGGAGGCTGGACACCGTCCAGTACATGGCAAACGCGGAGTTGGTCCTGAGGCAGTAGAACAGCGTGATGAGTGGCATGATCCACATCATCACCTTGCTGGTGCCGGCGGCGCTGTTGTTGTCATCGCTCTTGGGCTGGCCCTTCTGCATCACCCAGGTGGCCAGCACCTGGCTGCCGCAGCAGAGGAGCGGCAGCACGAACCAGCCGTTGTTGTGGCCGGCATACAGGTCCGCGCAGGGCTGCATCAGCGTGTTATAGGTCTCCTTGAAGGCATCGGTGATCTCCGCCACGGCATAGCCGTACTTGGAGGAGGCATCCACCACGAAGAAGCCCTTCTGCACGAACAGTTCCGCCGCCTCCGGATGCTCCGCAAAGTAGAAGAGCCTGTGCACGCTGGTGCCGGAGAACAGGGTGGTGGCGTCCGGCACGATGGAGGCCATGCCGCTGTCCGCCTGCCACATGTTGTAAATCCAGCCGAAGCGGAAGGACTTGAAGAGTGTAAGGCCGGCCTCGGTGTTGCCCGCAGCCATCTCATAGAGGACCTTAATCTGCATCTCCTCGCCCCACTGACGGAACGCGGCAATGAACACGAAGAACAGTGGCAGCGTGAAGAGCATCGGCAGACAGCCGCCGAACATGGACACGTTGTTCTCCTTCATGAGCTTGGACTGCTCACGCTGGAAACGCTGCGGGTCGTTCTGGTACTTTTTCTGCAGCTTGTTGAGCTGGGGCTGGATGGCCTGCATCTTGATGGTGGACTGGCGGGACTTGATGTCGCCAATCAGCGTGAGCGCACGGATGAGCACCGTGGAAATCACGACCGTCAGCACGATGCTCTGTCCGGTCACGGACTCGAACAGCCAGCGCATGAAGTAGAAGACACCCTGTGTCAGGAAAAAATCGCCTTGCAAAAGATCTTCCTCCTTATATGATATGGGTTTCCCGGTTACGGGACCGGGTCAAAACCGCCGGGGCACAACGGCTGGCACCGCAAAAGCCGCTTGACGGTCAGCCAAGAGCCCTTGAGGACACCGTATTTTTCCAGTGCCTGTATGCAATAATGGGAACAGGTCGGGTAAAAGCGGCATTGGCGAGGAAGTGCCGGAGAGATGTGCCGCTGATAGCCGCGGACCGCGGCGATTAACATGCGTTTCATGGGATTCAGTTGGCATCCTTCAGGAGGCCCGCACGGCGGAGCGTCAGCTCCATGGCGCGGCGGATTTCCAGGAAGGGGGCCTCCACGATGGGTTCCCGGGCGATGAAAATGATGTTGACGTGTCCCTTGATCCCGGGGATGAGGGGCGTCACGGCCTCCCGCAGGCGGCGCTTGACACGGTTGCGCACCACCGCGGTGCCCAGCTTTTTGGATACGGAAAATCCGATGCGGGGCTCCGCCTGCCGGCTCCTGGCGGATACCAGGACCAGGTAGCGGTGTCCGGTGGAGGCGGACCTGCCGACCCTGTAGGTATAGCGGAATTCCTTCTTCCGCCGCAGGGAATCGCTGCGTTTCAAGGCTCTGTACCGGTGCGGCAAAGTTCCCGGAAAAAAACGCGGCAGGCTATGCCTGCCGCAAAGGCTTGTGTGAGAACCTGCCGACAGCCGCGTGAACGCTTATGCGCTCAGCTTCTTGCGGCCCTTGGCGCGCCGACGCCTGAGGACGTTACGTCCATCTTTGGTCTTCATGCGCTTGCGGAAACCGTGAACCTCGCTGCGCTGCCTCTTCTTGGGCTGATAAGTGCGTACCATTGCTGACACCTCTCTCTTTCGATTTTTTGGGCCGCTCTGGTGCTGCCCTTATCACACGCAGGGTATGGAATGCCACAACCTGCGAACGTAACTTTGGTTATTATATCCAAGCCATCCGCCACTGTCAAGGGGTACACCGCCCCGAAATCTGCGGAAAATGCGCAAAGGGACGGCTTTTTTCGAAAAAAATCCAGGCGTTATTTTGTCACGGGCTTTGCAAATATCATCCGGCCGGCCGATGTCTGCAGGCTGCTTGTCACCTGCACGCAGGCTTCCTGCCCGATCAGGCGTTTGCCGCCCTCCACAATCACCATGGTGCCGTCCTCCAGGTAGCCGATGCCCTGGCCTGCCTCCTTGCCCTCGCGCTGGATGCCCACGGTCATCTCCTCACCGGGCAGCACCACGGGCTTCAGGGCCTTCGCAAGGTCATTGATGTTCAGCACGGTGATGGACTGCACGGCCGCCACCTTGTTGAGGTTATAATCGTTGGTCACAAGGACGCCGCCAAGCTTCCTTGCAAGCTCCAGGAGCTTCAGGTCCACCTCGGGCACCTTGGGGAAATCCGTCCCGTCGATGACGACGCGGTCCCCCAGCTTTTCCTGCAGGCCCTTGATGACGTCAAGGCCACGGCGGCCGCGCCCGCGGCGTGCCTGCTCGCTGCTGTCGGCGATGTGCCGGAGCTCCCGCAGGACAAACTCCGGGATGACGATGCTGCCATCCACGAACCCGGTTTCGCACACGTCCAGGATGCGCCCGTCAATGATGGCGCTGGTATCGAGGACCTTGGGCGGTACGCCGCCATGCGCCTGTTTGCTGCCGGACATGATTTCCGCGCGATGACGGGAGGCAAAGCTCCACCCGCCAATGCCCAGCGCCACGTACAGCAGGACGGAGAGGATGAGATACACGGGACGCAGGGGAATGTTGGCAAGCAGCCTTGAAAGAAGCATGGCCAGCAGCATCCCCACCAGGGCGCCGGCAATGCCAAAGACCACGTCAATGGCCGGCAGGGCGCCGAAATACGCGCGGATCCTGCGGGCCAGTCCGGCCGTACGGTCCATCAGGGCCGGGGCAACGGAATAGGCCGCGATGCCGCACACAAACCCAACCCCCACATACACGGCAATCAGGCCGCCGGTATTGGTGGTATAGCGCATCACATAGGGGCTGTAACCCGGAAAGCTGAAATTATAGATGACAAGCGAAACAATCCCCACACCGATGCCGAGGCCAAGCAGGGCAATCAGGAAGCGGACAAATTTTTTCATGAAATGCCTTCCCTTTCACGGCAGCCGCTGCCGGGCGAGCGCGGTGCCGCATCTTCTAATATTATAAAAAAATGCCCCGCTCCTGTCAACTCAGGGTCCTGCCGGGTCATCCCCACAGGCCGTGGCAGGAGGGGTGGCTGCATCCGGCGCGTCCCCCACATTTCTGAATGGGGCAGTTATCAGGCACCCAGCACCTCAAGGAGCGTCCGTACAAAGAACACGCCGAGCACCAGCAGCATCACGGGGCGCACCACGCGGGCCCCGTTTTTTAAAAAGCACCGGCTGCCAAGGTAGTTGCCCGCCATGGAAAAGAGCGCGGCAGGCAGGCCATAGGCAAGCTGGGCCTTGCCGCTGACGAGGTACACCGCGAGCGCCATCACGTTTGTGGACAGGTTGATGGCCTTGGTCAGCCCCGCGGCATTCTCCACGGCCATGTGCAGGATGCCGGTGAGGAGCAGCATCAGGAACGTGCCCGTGCCGGGCCCATAGAACCCGTCATACACGCCGATGACAAGGGAGATGAGCACCACCGCCACCCACAGCAGGGCGCCCGTCCGCTGTGGCAGCAGCTTCCGCTTCCGCCCGGAGAAATCCGAAAAGAACACCACGTACACCGCCGTGAGCGGCAGCACCACCAGCAGCACGACCCTGAGCGCGTCATCGGAGATGGCCAGCGATATCTGCGTGCCGAGGTAGGAGCCGGTCAGCGCGCACGGCACGGCCAGCAGCGTCTCCCTCAGCGGGATGTACCCCTCCCGCGCATACCGTACCGTGGCCACCGTGGTGCCCAGGCAGGAGCTCACCTTGTTGGTGCCCACCGCCTCGTGCGGGGCAAGGCCCGCCAGCAGGTAGGCCGGCAGCGAGATGAGGCCGCCGCCGCCCGCAATGGAATCCACGAAACCGGCGAGGAACACCAGCGGGCAGATGATGAGATACCGGAGCCAGATGGCCATACGCAGAAAAAATCCTTCCCGTGGCAGTTGCCACAGGAAGGATTATAAGCCAGTTTTCCGTTTCTGAAAACGGGTCCCGCAGGATTTTTCATCCGCCCACGGCCTCCCGCCGGTGTGCTGGGAAGCACGGCGGTCCGCCCCTCCGTCAGCCGATGCCGAACCGGCCCCGGCCCTCCTCCATGGCATGCTGCAGCGCGGTGGCCGCCCGCGGCGCCATGGTGGCAAAGGAATCGCCCCTCGTGGCCACGGCAATGCCCATGGAGACGCTCTCCGCCTCGCCCGCCACCTGCAGGCGCATGTTGATGCGGTCAAACACCTGCCTCGCGCGCTCCAGGATGGTGGCCTCACCCACGTCCTCCGCAAAGCCGACGGCCGCCATATATACATCGCCGTCCATCCGGCCTGCGGGGTCCTCCTCACGCAGGGAGCCGCAGAGGCTGCGGATGATGAGCTGCCTTGCGCGGTATTCCGTGTTGCCGCTCACGGCATCGGGCTTGAGCGTCATCAGCACCACGTGCCCGCTGGATTCCAGCAGCGCGTCCACGCGCCCTGCAAAATCCGCAAGGGCCAGCAGGCTTTCCTCCGCTTCCGGCTCCTCCGCGGCATCCCCGTCAAAGCGCCGGTGGCCGCCGTTGCCGCCGCACATCAGCTGTACGGTATAGGTGTCCGCGCAGTCCACGCAGATGACCTCGCTGCGGTAATCCTGCTCCGCGCTGTCATAATAGTTGCGCCCAAAGCACAGCACATAGACGGTCCTGCCGTCCTTGCGGCAGAGGCGGTGCTCCACGTAGGCCACGGAATGCTTGGCCAGCTGCTTGTTGACCATCAGCAGGTAATCCGCCCGCTCCTCCTTGGGCAGGAGGTCGGTCTGGCTCATATGGTTGCGGATGACGTCCTCGGCGGAGTACCCGGTGATCCGCTCAAACTTCTTGTCCACGGAGACGATGTTCATCTCGGGGTCCAGGATGTAGCGGGTATAGCGCACCTTGTGGGAGAAGCCGCTGTGCTGGTTCCCCGTCTGCTCCTTGAAGCGGCCCGTGGCATTCTCGCGGATTTCCGCCGTGCCGAAGAGGTCCACGGCAAAGCGCTCCGGCTGGGAACGCACCATGGCAATGAATTCCCTTACCACGTGCGGGTCAAACTGGCTGCCGGCGCAGCGCTCAAGCTCCCTTAGGGCATCCTCCGGATGCATGGCCGGGCGGTAAACACGGTTGACCACCATGGCGTCATAGGCATCCACCACGCTGATGAAACGGCTGAGCAGCGGAATGTCCTCCCCCGCAATGCCGTCAGGGTAGCCCCTGCCGTCCCAGCGCTCGTGGTGGTGCAGCACCGCGTCCGCAATGCAGGCCGTGTCCGGGGAGCTCATGGCAATCTTATACCCCTTCTGGGTGTGGCTCTTCATCACCTGCCACTCGCTTTCCGAGAGGGGGCCGGGCTTGTTGAGGATTTCCAGCGGGATGCCGATCTTGCCGATGTCGTGGAGCAGGCACAGAAGGCTCAGCTCCCCGCGCATTTCATCGGAGAGGCCAAAGCGCAGCGCCAGCTCATCGCCCATGGTGCGGGTGCGCCTGACATGCCCCTCGGTGTCCACGTCGCTCTGCTGCAGGGCGCGGATGAGGCTGGTCAGCGTCTCGGAACGGACGGCGTCCTTGTCCAGCATCTTCTTGAGCTGCATCGCATGGATGGCCTCGGTGGCCGCATCCACGGCGGCCCCGTCATGGATGACCGCGACGGCCTGCTCCGTCCTGCCGGAGTATTCCCTTGCCGTGGCCTCCAGCAGGGCACGCATGGCCGGCTGCTCCAGGTCCTTGCTGATGACCAGCAGCGATGCCTCCGGGCCGCGCACAAACTCCGTGCCCACGGGGAAAATCCTGCGCATGGCATTGGCAAGCGCAAGGATTTCGCGGTCGCCGGCATCGGAACCCTCGGAACGGTTGATGCGCTTGAGGCCGTTGATGTCCATGGCACCGATGGTCTTCATGGACTGGACGCGGCTGCCGCCGTTCTCGCAGAACTGCAGAAAGTTCTTGTACCGGCGGAAGCCCGTCAGCGGGTCAAGTTCCTTGCCCTCATCGGTGAAGGCAAACAGGCGGCCCAGCAGCTGGCCGCGACGGTTGCGCATGACGCTGTAATCGCAGCGGACGGGATGCATCTCCCCGTCATTTGCCGGATAGCAGCGGAAGCCCGCGCCGTCCTGCCCCTGCAGGCCGTCCGGCAGGCTGATGCCCGCGGTTTTTAAAAAGTGTGCCACCGCCGTGCCCCGTGCAAGATCCGCCTCCGGCAGGAGTTCCGCCGCGCGGTGGTTGCACAGCACCAGCTTGCCCGTGTAGTCAAACAGGACGACGCCCTGGCTGATGTTATTGAAGGCATAATCCTTAAACTTCGTGACGAGCTGGCCCGACGTGTACACAAACAGGCACCAGTACAGCAAAAACAGCGGGATGGAATAGCCGAGGATGGAAAAATCGAACCTGGTATAGACGGAATCGCCCGGCAGGTACAGAAAGATGCCGTTCAGCACCACGATGGCCGCAATGCCCACAATGAGCAGGATGAAGGGATGCCGGTACTCCCGCGGGACCGTGACGGTTTTATACAGCAGCACCGCCACCGTCAGCACCACAAGGCCATAGGTGAACACCAGGTGCAGGTAATACACGGGATGCATCACATACCGGAAGGCGCCGTAGGTCACGCCGGGGATGCGTTCATAGCTGATGGCAAAGGGATAAAAGATGTTGATGACATAGATGAATGTCTCAAGCAGCGTGTACGCGTGCAGGACCCGGAGCGTCCTGCGGAGCCTTGGGCCCATGTTCCACTCCGCATAGGTGAGGACGCCGCAGAAGAGGAACACCACCATCACGTCGATGGACAGGAAGTAAAAGCTGCTGGCAGCGGAGAACAGCCGCTCCGTCCCCGCAAACACGGATGCGAGGTAGAAGAGGTTCACCATCGTGGCCGATACCGCAATGCCCGCAACATACATGGACATATGCTGGCGCCTGCGGATGGAGGCCACCGCGAGCAGGGTGTCCACCAGTGCAAAGAGGATGGATATCAGTAAATAAATCAATGGATAATTCATACTGTTTCTGTTCCCGGCGGGGAAAACACCGCCCCCCCGCCATGATGTCCTGTTCCCAGTTTCCGTCCCCATGCGTTCCATGGGGGTCCCGTTCCTGCCACAGGCCCCATTGCCCGTGGCGGAACCCGTTTTCGCGCTGATTTGCCGTATCGTATGTGATTCCGTCTGATCTTCCGTGTGTCCGGTGTATGGTTACATTTGTTTGCAATTTTGTGAATTTGTCGGCTATTTGTATTTATTATAGCAAAAAAAAAGGGACGCAACACATTTTCAAAAAGATTTCCTGCCCCGGAATGCAAAAAAATCCCCGCCACCGGCCGGGAAACACCTTTTCCGCACGCAAAAGGCCCTCCCCCGTTTACAGGGGAGGGCCTCATGGTCATAGAACTAAGGACTCAGGACTTAGGACTTAGAACTCAGAACTTAACTCACAGATACTTTGCCGCAAGCTCCGCCACGGCATTGGGGCTTGCCTTGACAAAGCCCGCGTAATCGGTGCCGGATGCCATCACGGCGCGGCCCAGCTCCACGAGGAACGCGGGGATGTCCTTTTCAAACAGCACGCCCACCTCGGTGCCCATGGTCTCGCTCCCCTGACGGTCATTGCCGCCAACGGTCATGCTGAACGCGCTCTGGGGGCCTGCCTCGGAGCGGCGCACCGCGCCGCGGAAGCCGATGGCCGCCGTCTGGTGGGTACCGCAGCTGGAGGGGCATCCGGAGATGTGGATGACGGGCAGGGCGCCGTCGGCAATGCCGGCCTCACGGACGGCCGCCACGCAGGCGCGCAGCAGGCCCTGGGAATCCCTGAGCCCCACCTGGCAGATGGTGGCGCCGATGCAGCTGACGCTCGCCTCAAAGGCCGTTTCGGCACCGCCCGCGGTCAGCTCCAGCATCTTCATGGCTTCATCGCCGGTCAGGTTGATGACATAGGCCGTCTCGTCCGGGGCGATGCGCATCTCCGCGCCGTCGATGGCGCACACGGCATCCGCCACGGCACAGAACTGCCCCGGCGTGGGCTGCCCGCCAATGGGATGCCACTTGACCGCGTACAGGCCGTCCTGCTTCTGCGGGATGACGCGTTTGCCGGATGCCGTGCTGCCGTCACCCTGTTTGCTGACGGTAACGGGCTCCGCCACAAAGGAGAAATCCTCCCCGGAGGCGCGCACCTCGGCAAGCTTTTCAAGGTAGGCCTTTTTATACCCCTCGGGGCCGCCGCACACATCCTGCATGTAGCGGGTCCTTGCCTTGCCGCGGTTCTCATAGTTGCCGTAGGTCCGGAAGGTCAGCCACATGGCCTTGACATAGGCAAGGATGTCGCAGGGGGCAACACCCTCCGCCACCAGCACGCCGAACTTCGGGTTGTTGCCGAGGCCGCCCGCGCTGTACACATCAAAGGTGCCGTCCGCCCTGGCAGCAAAGCCAAGGTCGCGGTAGGT
>R21__coassemble_1156_pt1 | contig 18724 bp, 13 predicted proteins | sample R21__metabat2_low_PE_066 | metagenome-assembled genome bin R21 | reverse complement strand
TTGCGAAAATATATGATTTCCTGCGTTTTTACAAAATCATATATGATTTTTATCGAAAATTTTGAACAAAATCTTGCAGAAAATTTGTTTTTGTGGTTGACAAATTTTTAGTTTAGGTCCATACTGAAGCTAACAGATCAAGAGAAGTTAAAAAGGGAACCGTCCAGAGGTTCCGGCAGCCGTTTCCAAGGATTTTAAAAAGAGCTGAACATCCCGTTTCACCAGCCAGGACACAAAAAGCGCAAACCACCAAAATAAGGATAAATTTTTAGGAGGGTCTTATGAACGCTTACATCGAAAAGGTTTTGGAGTCCACCCGTGCACGCAACGCAACGGAACCGGAATTCCTGCAGACAGTGGAAGAGGTCCTCACCTCCCTGGAGCCCGTCATTGACCGCCATCCCGAGTATGAGAAGGCAGCCCTGCTGGAGCGCCTGGTGGAGCCGGAACGTGTCATCGAGTTCCGTGTCGTCTGGCAGGATGATGCCGGCGTGCCGCACATCAACCGTGGCTACCGTGTCCAGTTCAACAGCGCCATTGGCCCGTACAAGGGCGGCCTCAGGTTCCACCGCAGCGTCAACCTGTCCATGATGAAGTTCCTGGGCTTTGAACAGACCTTCAAGAACAGCCTCACCAGCCTGCCCATCGGCGGCGCCAAGGGCGGCAGCGATTTTGACCCCCGCGGCAAGAGCGACAACGAGATCATGCACTTCTGCCAGGCCTTCATGACGGAGCTGTACCGCCACATCGGCCCCAACCTGGACGTTCCCGCCGGCGACATCGGCGTGGGCGGCACCGAGATTGGCTACCTGTTCGGCCAGTACAAGCGCATCAAGAACCAGTTTGAAAACGGCGTACTCACCGGCAAGGGCCTGGAATACGGCGGCAGCCTGATCCGCCCCGAGGCCACCGGCTTTGGCGCCACCTACTATGTGGGTGAGGTCTTCAAGCACGAGGGCGACACCTTCCAGGGCAAGGTCTTCGCGCTGTCCGGCTTCGGCAACGTCTGCTGGGGTGCCGTCCGTAAGATTACCGAACTCGGCGGCAAGGTGGTCACCATCTCCGGCCCCGATGGCTACATCTACGATCCCGATGGCATCAACACCCCCGAGAAGATTGCCTACCTCCTTGAGATGCGCGCAAGCCGCCGCGACAAGGTGAAGGATTATGCCGACAAGTTCGGTGTCCAGTTCTTCGAGGGCGAGAAGCCCTGGGGCGTCAACGCCAAGATTGACGTCTTCATGCCCTGCGCCACGCAGAACGAGGTCCACATGGAGGATGCCAAGAAGATTGCCGCCTCCGGTGCCAAGTACTACATCGAGGTCAGCAACATGCCCACCACCAACGATGCCCTTGCCTACCTGATGGGCACCGGCATGGTGGTCGCCCCCTCCAAGGCCGTCAACGCCGGCGGTGTTGCCACCAGCGCCCTTGAGATGTGCCAGAACTCCATGCGCTACAGCTGGACCGCCGAAGAGGTGGATGCCAAGCTCTACGGCATCATGAAGAACATCCACGATGCCTCCGCCAAGGCGGCAGAGGAGAACGGCCTCGGCTACAACCTGGTGGCAGGCGCCAACATCGCAGGCTTCCAGAAGGTTGCCAACGCCATGATGGCACAGGGCCTCGTCTGATTCCCTTCAAAACCCATGCGGGCGGACATGGGCAGGATGGAATGCCCGTGTCCGGCCCATCCCTTTCAACAGCCTCCCATAAAAACCCAAAAAGGCCGTGGCACAGCGCCACGGCCTTTTTGTATTTCATATTGTTCTGAATTGTCCTGAACGTCCGGCCGGGGGGCTAAGGTGCAAACCCGTCCGGCGTCCCCGTCCTCCGTTTATTTTGCGTAGTCGAACACGATGACCTGGTCCTCTGAAAGCACGTCGCCGTTGACCATGCACTCACAGTCCTTCAGCACGCGCACCGGGCGGTCCGTGACAAGCCCCATGAACTTATCAACGCCGTCCACCTCAAACTTGAGGGCGGGCGTCATGTAGTGCATGGGCACGGTCACGTGTGCCTTCAGGGCATGCATCATGTCCACGGCACCGGCCGCGTCAATGGTGAACACGCCGCCCACCGGCAGCATCAGCACGTCCGGCTGGCCGATGGCTGCCATGGTGGCCGTGTCGAGTTCGTGGCCGATGTCGCCCATGTGCACCACGGTCATGCCGTCCACCTCCATCCGGAACACCACGTTGGGGCCGCGCTTGGCGCCCTGCACCTCATCGTGCCAGGTGGGGATGCCGGTGATGCGCACGCCGCATGCCTCGTGCATGCCCTCCGTGGTGATGATGACGGGGTCACCCGCCGCCGCGTCAAAGAAGTTGTGGTCAAAATGGGCGTGGCTCGAGGTGATGATGTCACAGTGGATGCCGCTGAGGTTATAGCCCGTGGAGGCATCGCAGGGGTCGGTCAGGATGCGGGTCCCGTCCGCCGTGGTGATGAGGAACGTGGAGTGTCCATACCATTTGATTGTCATTGCCGTGTCTTCTCCTTGTTGCGTAATGTTAATGGATGGGGAAATCCCCTGTTTTTTGATACATGGCCAGCTGTTTTGCCGCGGCCAGGCCGAGAAGGGCGCATTCCCTGCGGACGGCAGCGCGGTCCCTGGGCGGGACGGGCAGGAACATGCCCTCCAGCTTCTCCTCCGCCCGCGCATAGGCGGCCGAGGTACTCTCCTCCCCCAGGCACAGCACATGAAGCGCCGTCTCCGCGATGGCGGGATATCCCGCCGGAAGCTGCCATTCCCCTGCGGGCTGCGCATCCCTTGCCCCGGCGAGCAGCAGCATGTGGTTGACGGCCACACTGCAAAGCGGGTCAGGTTCCACGGAGAGCACGGCCACACGCTTCAGCGCTTGAGTAAGGAGTTCCGTCCGCAGCGTGACATACAGCCATCCGTTTTTGGCCTGTACGGTGCTGACGGGCTGTACGCCGAGCAGTTCTTCAAAATATCTCCCCGGCGCTTCAGAAAGCTTTTTTGCAAGGGTCTCCGCCTCCACACCCTTGCCGACCATGGGGATGGCCGCATGGGCATCCCGCGCCGGCAGCCGGATGGAAGACGGGCGGACCTGGATGGAAGCTGCGCGGGCGATGCCGTCTGCCAGCAGTGTCCTGAGCTGACAGGGAAACGCATCCTGCCGTCCCTGAGATTCCATGCCGCGCGCCCCCTTCCCCTGTTGTTAGTATAAAGGGAAACCGCATCTTCCGCAAGAAAAAGAATGGGAGGAGCGCCAAAAGCCTTCCCCCTGAGGGAACGGTGGTCCGCAGGACCGGATGGGGTGTCCCCACGCAAAAGCACCCTGTCCCGCGTGCGGGACAGGGTGCTTCCCTTTGCCAAAAAATCATGCCGCCGGCAGGGCGTCATACAGCCGGAAGAACAGGATCATGAAGATGGCCGTCACGGCCATGCACACCGCGCCGATGATGAGGAAATGTGCCATGGCGTCCCAGGCGGACGTTCCGCTGCGCTTGTCCGCCATCTCGGCCTTATAGTCGCCGTAGCGCTTCTCTCGGCCGAAATATCCCGGGATGAGCATGCTGCCAAGATGCTTCAGGGCATACCCGATGCCGTCAAAGAAGCCCGTGGTGCTCACCCACACGAGGGCGCCCACGCCCAGCAACAGCACGCCTGCCATGGTGAACGCGTTGGCAAGGTCCCGGTAGCGGAGGATCAGCTCCGTCTCCGTAAAGAAGCCGTTCAGCCACAGGTAGACAGTTGCGATGCCGGCCGCCACCACCGCGGTGATGCCGCAGCGCAGGAGGAGCTTCTTCACTTGGCCAGTTCCTCGCGGTACTTCGCCTCTTCCTCATCGTTGCAGTACACAAAGTGTCCGGGCGCCACCTCACGCATGGAGGGCTGGTGCACGGTGTAATCGTGGTCCGCGATGGGGTTGTACACGATGCGCACGCGGTTCTTCTCGTACAGCGGGTCAGGGAGCGGGATGGCAGAGAGCAGGGCCCTGGTGTAGGGGTGCAGCGGGTGGGCAAAGAGCTCATCCGACGTGGCCAGCTCCACCATCTTGCCAAAGTACATGACGCCGATGCGGTCAGAGAAATATTTCACCACGGACAGGTCATGGGCGATGAACAGGATGGTCAGCCCCATCTCCTGCCTCAGCTCATTGAGGAGGTTGATGACCTGCGCCTGGATGGAAACGTCCAGTGCGGAAACGGGCTCGTCGGCGATGATCATCTCGGGGTCCATCACCACGCTGCGGGCAATGCCGATGCGCTGGCGCTGGCCGCCGGAGAACTCATGGGGATAGCGCCCCGCATGCTCGCGCACGAGGCCGACCCTCTCGAGGATGCCGTAGACGCGCTCATCCATGTAGGCCTTATCCTTGATGCCGTTGATGATCATGCCCTCGCTGATGATTTCGCGCACGGTCATGCGGGGGTTCAGGGACGCGATGGGGTCCTGGAAAATCATCTGGATCTTGGTGACAAGCTTTGTGTGCTTTGCAATGGCAAGCTTCCGCTCAAATTCCTTTTTGAGCGCCGCCGCCTTGGCGGGGTCCTTTTCCGCGGCAATCTTCGCGTCGTATTCCTGCTTCAGGGATGCCTGCAGCTCCTGGCTGTATTCCCTGTCGGACTGCGTGTGGTCATGCCTGGCCTTCCTGATGGCCTCGCGGTTCTCCTTTATGGATTTCTCCAGTTCCGCAATCTCCTGCTCCTTGCCGCCCTGCTTGCGCAGGGAGCTGATTTCCTTCTTCGCCGCGGCAATGGCATCCTTATAGGACTTGGTGCCCGCGCAGATGCGGCGGCCCTTAAAGTAGATGTTGCCGGAGGTGATGTCATACAGGCGGATGATGGAGCGGCCGGTCGTGGTCTTGCCGCAGCCGGATTCGCCCACCAGGCCGAACACCTCGCCCTTCTTGATGTCAAAGCTGACATCATCCACGGCCTTGGTGTACTGGTTGGTCCCCTTAATCTTAAAGTACTGGCAGAGATGCTCCACCCGCAGGAGGACATCGTCCTGTGACGTGCCGGTCATGCCGATGATGTTATTGTCAGCCATCAGCCGTCCCTCCTTTCACTCTCACGCTTTACCTTCATGCGGGCAATACGGTCCGTGATGGCCTTGGGCGTTTCCACCTTCGGCGCATCGGGATGCAGCAGCCACGTTGCGGCCCAGTGGGTGTCGGACACCGGGAACTCCGGCGGCTGGCGCTCAAAGTCAATCTTCATGGCATACTTGTTGCGCTCCGCAAAGGCATCGCCCTCGGGCGGATAGATCATGTTCGGCGGCGTGCCGGGGATGGCCTCCAGGGCCTCCTTGGTGTCAAGGTCCGGCATGCTGGAGAGCAGCGCCCACGTGTAGGGGTGCCGCGGGTCATAGAAGATATCCTCCGCGGTGCCGTATTCCACAATCTTGCCGGCATACATGACCGCAATCTTATCGGCCATGTCCGCCACCACGCCAAGGTCATGCGTGATGAAGATGATGGACAGGCCACGCTCCCGCTTGAGCTTGTTGATGAGGTCCAGGATCTGGGCCTGGATGGTCACGTCCAGTGCGGTGGTGGGCTCGTCGCAGATGAGGATGTCCGGGTTGGCGGACAGCGCAATCGCGATGACGATGCGCTGGCGCATGCCGCCGGAGAACTCAAACGGATACTGGTTGTAGCGGACGCGGGCCTCCGGGATGCCGACCTCCTCCATCAGCTTGATGGCAGTCTCCTTGGCCATCCTGGGGGTCAGCACGGCAACGGACTTGGCGGACAGTTCCTTAAAATCATCCACCAGGGCGATGCTGGCGGCGCGGGCGTCAAACTGCCCCGCCTCTGCCACGGCCTTTTCATAGTGGGTGCGCAGGCGGGCCACCACGTCCACCATGGAGGCAGAGAGCTCCTCAAGCGGATACACCTGCTTGGGGACGACCTTCCAGTCCACGGTGCGTCCGGCGGAGAGCAGCTTCTCGCGCTTCGCGGTCTGCCGGGCAAAGCGGGTCTCCTCCTTGGGGTTCTTCACCTTGGCGGTGAAATAGCGGTCAATCGCGTGGAAGAGCGAACTCGTGAAGGAATAGGCGATGCTGTCCTTCTGGACGTCCACATGGTCAATGGAGGCCTTGACGAGCGCGCTCAGCGCCTTCTGCTTCTGCGTGCAGGCGGACTTGGTGATGCCCTCGCCCGCATAGTAGGCCTCCGCCTCCGGGGCGGCGGCAATGTAGGCCTTCTTCCCTTCCAGGGCCTCCTGCATGGACAGCGTCACGGCGGCATCCGCATGGCCGAGGAACTCGGTCATGAAATCCTTCTCCAGGCTTTCGAGCGCCATTTTATTGAGCTGTTCATTGGGGATGCCGCGGATTTCCTCCTCCGTGTGGCTCATCAGGTAGAAGCCGACGCGGAAGAAATCGGGGGCTTCCTTTGCGGAGATGGTCTCCTGCAGGTCCACCACGCGCTGCATGGTGGCAAGCAGGGCGGGGCTGTCGGCGGCATCCTTGCGGTGCGCCTTCAGCTCCTGCGCCACGGCGTCCAGCTCCTCATCCTGGCCATTGGTCAGGTACTGGTTCTTCACGTGCGGGATGGCCTTGACGATGGCATCCACGGTCTTGGCCGGGTCCACCTTGGCCTTGTGCTCCACGCGGAACAGGTAATCCTCCGCGGCGGAGAACAGGTCCACGCTGGCGGAAACACACTGGTTATAGGCATCGGAGAGCTTATCCGCCTTGGTGTTGAAGGCATCAAAGGTCCTGAGAAGTTCGCGGATGCGGGTGGCCTCATTGGGCTGGGCCTTGACCATGTAGTCGCCCACCAGGCGCAGGCGCTCATCAAACTCCTTGCGGGATTCCCGGCGGACCTGCTTGTTCTTCAGCAGCATGGCCTCGGTGATCTGCTTGCCGATCTTCACGATGGGGTTCAGGCTGGAGAGCGGGTCCTGGAAGATCATGGCAATCTTCACGCCGCGGATCTTGTGCATGTTCTCCTCATCGATACGCAGCAGGTCCTGCCCGTCGTAGAGGATTTCACCGGATTCCGTGATGGCATTGCCGGCCTGGATGCCCATGATGGCCTTACTCGTGACGGACTTGCCGCTGCCGGACTCACCGACGATGGCCAGCGTCTCGCCCTTTTCAAGGTCAAAGTTGATGCCGCGCACGGCCTTGACAAGGCCGCCGTTGGTGCGGAAGGAAATCTTGAGGTTCTTTACGGATAAAATCGTGTTTGCCATTTTCAGTTTCCTCCCTTAATCATCGCTGCCGCGCAGGGACGGGTTGAACGCGTCGCGCAGGCCGTTGCCGAACAGGTTGAAGCAGATCATCAGCAGGGAGATGACGAGGGCGGGATACAGCATCAGGTGGGGGTACACGGTCCACAGGCTGCTCGCGGCGCTCAGCAGGGCGCCGAGGGAGGTCATCTTGGTGCCGCCGAGGTTCACGATGCCGAGGAAGCTCAGCATGGACTCGGAGAAGATGACGCCTGGGATGACCAGCGCGCTGGACGTGATGATGGTGCCCAGGGAGTTCGGGAAGATGTGCTTCCAGATGATGCGGCTGTCACGCGCGCCGAGGGTCCTCGCAGCCATGACGTACTCCTGGTTCTTAAAGCGGTAGAACTGTGTGCGCACCTCGCTGGCCGTACCGATCCACCCCGTCATGACAAAGGCGAACAGCAGGCATGGGATGGCGCCCACCTTGGCCGCCAGGTGAATCTGGAACAGGGTCGCCACCACGATGAAGGGGACGCCCGCCAGGATGTCGCTGACACGCTCCAGCGTGATGTCCACCACGCCGCCGTAGTAGCCCTCCACGGCACCGTACATGGCGCCGAGGATAAAGTTAATCACGGATACGCTCACGGCGATGAGCAGGCTCAGCTGGATGCCCTTGGCCATGCGCAGCGCAAGGTCATAGCCCTGCGCGTCGGTGCCGAGGAAATAGCTGGGCTCAAAGCCGTTCTGGTAGATATAGTAGTTATAGTACAGCACGCGGATCTGGTACTCGGCCGTGCCGGAATCGCCGCCGCCCACATAGGCGTAGTACACGGGGTTGCCCTCGGCATCGCGCTTGTAGTTATCCTCCAGCACCAGGTCATCGGAATAATCACGGCTTTTCAGCTTGCCACTCGCGTTGGCCGTCATGGGCGTGCCCTTGGAATCCGTCTTATACCACCAGTTCGCGTTGGACGGATCCGGGGAGGTGAAGGTATATTCGTTGCTGGCAATCAGCGGGTACAGCACCTGGATGCCGTTCTCCTCCTGCCAGGCAAGGATGCGCTGGTACTCGGCCTGACTCACCTGCTTATAGATGAAGCCCACCAGCATGTAGGTGTTGACGTTGGTATTGTAATAAAGCTTGGCCGCGTCCTCCTTGGTGCCATAAAAGCTGTTGAGGGCGGCATACTTGGACTGCTGGGCCTCCATCAGCGGGAGCGTGGTGTTGCCGTCGGCATCCTCCGCACCGACCGCGATGGCCATCATGTTGATGTAGGCGCGCTCGTTATAGGTGATGTCGCGGCCGCCGTTAAAGATGCCGGTCTTGGAGAATGCCGGCAGATACGGCGCGTTCTTGGCGTAATACGGATCCATGAAGGTGGAATCGTAATTGCGGATGCACAGAGGCGTGATGATGGCATACAGCACAATCAGCACGATGATGACCGTGGCCACGATGGATGCCTTGTTTTTGCGGAAGCGCAGCCAGGCATCCTTGAAATAGCCAATGGGCTTATCCTCAAACTTTTTGTCATGCAGGCGCTCGCCCTCATTGACAAACGCGAAATCCTCCGGAGAGGGCACATACTGTTTCTTATCCATCTTATCTCTCCCCCATCCTGATTCTCGGGTCAATGAAGCCATAGCTGATGTCGGTCACGATGCCGGCGAGCAGGCCGATGATGGTATAGAAAATGGTATCCATCATGAACACGTCATAGTCCCTCTGGGTGATGGCCATGACATACAGGCGGCCGACACCGGGGATGGAGAAAATCTGCTCAATGATGAGCGAGCCGCCGAGGATGCCGATGAAGCTGGAGATGATCATGGGCAGGATGGGCACCATGGCGTTCTTCAGGGCGTGGCGCGTGGTGGCCTGCGCGCGGGTCAGGCCCTTGGCGCGTGCCAGCAGCATGTAATCGCTGGTCAGTGTCTCGGTCAGCTCCGCACGGGTGAAGCGGCACAGGTACGCAATCTCACCAAAGGAGAGGGCCAGCACCGGGGGCACCATGCTCCACAGCATCTTGGCGGAGAACCAGCTGCCGCCGGCATCCGCCAGTGACATGACGAACTGCGGGAACGCGCCAAGCTTAAAGTACAACAGGTACTGTACGATGAACGCGTACACGTAGCTTGGCACGGAAACAAACAGGATGATGAGCACACTGATGATGTGGTCCTGCCATTTGTTTTTGCGGATGGCCGCGTAAATGCCGAGCAGGATGCCAATGGGCAGGGAAACAAGCTCAGAATAAAGATTGACGGTGATGGTGGCCGGGAAGCGCACCATAAAGATATTCCACACGTCCTTGCCCTGCTGGATGTACCAGCTGGTGCCAAAGTCGTGCTTGGTAAAAATATTCTTCAGGTAAATCCAATACTGGGTCAGCAGCGGCTTATTGTAGCCAAGCGCCTCCCACCGGGCCTGGATGATCAGCTTTGCCTCCTTGGTCTGGCCTTCCGGCATGACCTGGGGCAGCATGCGGATCAGCATGAAACAGATCGTCACAATGACAAATGTCGTGAAGATCATCAAGAGCACACGTTTCAGGATGTATTTACCCATGAAGGAACCTCTTCCCTGTCAATTTAGAAAATTGCAATGAAAAAAATAAGAACATCAGCAGAATGCGCGGGGGGATGATAGACAAATGTCCCGCAGGAGGGATGGCACGGCTGTGCCATCCCCCGCGGGAGAAAGGACTTGTGGAACGGGTAAAATGAACATTACCAGGCTTCACGTCCCCTTGAAGGCTCCCCTGTGTAAGGGGAGCTGCCGCATAATGCGGCTGAGGGGTTGTCATGAAATGTCACTTTACTTTAAGGGTGGTAATCCCTTCCGTTCCCGTGGTTCTTATTCGTAGTTGAGGGTGCCGCCCTGTGCTGCCACAAAGTCAGCCCACTCAGCATCGTTGTAGTTCCACTGCAGCAGACGGATGCCGCCGTAGCCATACATGTTGTAGTCGTTGGTGTAGTAATCGCACTGGTAGCTCAGCAGCGAGCAGTTGCAGTAGGAATAAACCGGGATGAAGTAGTACTTGGAGAGCCATGCATACTCAAGGTCTGCGGTGATCTGCAGCTTGGTGGCATTGTCGGCCTGGGCATACACGCCGCTGCCGACCATGCAGCCGGACCACTCCTGATAGGTCATGGGCACCTCCTCACCGTTCACGGTCAGGGTCAGGGTCTCCGTGGTGGGATCCCAGCAGCCGGCCTCGGTGATGGAGTACTGATCCGGATCCATGTAGACCTGGAAGTTGCGGTACGGATAGAAGGCCGCGCCGCCCCAGCCGCCAAGGTTCATGGCATACTCGCCGGCAGCGGTTGCGCTGTAGCGGTCAGTCAGGTTGCCAACGGGCTCCACGGTGAAGGTACCAAAGCCGGTGTCAGCAAGGGCCGCGTTGATCATCTGGTTGAGCAGGGCTGCCTGCTTGTTCTGGTCATCAGAGAGCTCGCCGGGGGCAACTGCCCACTGGATGACGATGTCCTCACCCGCGGTGTACAGGCCGGCTGCGGTCAGCTCATCAAAGGCCAGCTTAAACAGCTCGTTTGCCTGGGTCAGGTTGTAACCGGTGATGGAATCATAGGCTTCCTTGAGGGTGGTGTAGATCTTGCCCTCGCCATATTCCACGCCATACAGCTTGACGATGGCGCTCATGGCCTCGTCAGTCGCGCGGTACTGGGATGCCGGGTCATTGTACACATCGTAGTAGTACAGGTTGTTCATGGTGTAGAACGCGGGCTTATGGCCGGCGGTCGCGGTGACATAGGTCGCGCGGTCAATGGCAAAGCTCATGGCCTTGCGGAAGTTGTCATTGCTCAGCACCACGGAGTTGGTGTTGCCCTTGCTGGCATCCATCTCCTTGAGGTCATCCAGGTTGGTGTGGAAGCTCAGGCCGATGGTGTGGGTTTCGTCGGTGCGCAGCAGCTTATCGCTGGTGGCATAGGTGGAAAGCTCGGTGCCATCGGGGGTCCAGTCGGTCAGCTCGCCCTTGAGGAAGGCCAGCTTGGCGGCATTGTCATCCATCACGTCGATGACGATGCGGGTGGTCGTGTACTGCGGCTTATATTCGCCATCCACCTCAAACTGGGTGTAGCTGACGAGGCTGCCGTCCTCCTGCTGCTGGTAGTTCCACCAGTTGGGGTTCTGCACATACACCATCTGGCGGTCCTCCTGGAAGGACTCGATCATGTACGGGCCATAGGACATGGTGGTTTCCGCGGAGGAGTTGTAGGTGGTGGTCACATAACCGTCGTTGTCGGTCTTGTTGGCCTCATAGTAGGGCTCATAGACCAGCCAGTTGTCGGTCATGGCGGTGTAGAACACGTTGATGTCGTTGTGAATCTCGCAGACATACAGGAAGCTGTAGTCATCGAGCTTGACAAGGCCGACCTCATCCCAGGTCAGGGCCTCAGTGGTCACCATGGTGCCGATGTAATCAGCATAGCCGCCCTCATCGGTGAGGTAAGCGCCGTAGCCGGCATACAGGTCTGCGCCAGAGAAGGCATCGCCGACTTCCTCGCCATAGACGGTCTCATCGGTCATGGAGACGTACTGCGGGCACTCTTCGCCGTCCGCATTGAGGTAACCCTGGGCACCCCAGAAGTTCCAGGCATCGATGAGGATGTCCTCTGCGGCAACGCCTGCCGCAATGGCCTCATCAGCGCTGGCATAGCCCTGGGCGCTGAGGGTGGTAAAAGCGGAAGAACCGGCATAGAAGTAACCCTTGGCGCCGGCCAGGGCGGACTCACCGCTGTAGTAGAGGTTGGCGCGGTAGTTCAGCATGCTGGGGTTGAGCAGCTGCTGCATGGAGTACACGTAGCTGTCCGCGTTGATGGGGGTGCCGTCCTGCCACTTCATCTCGGGGCGCAGGTCAAACTTGAACACGTAGCCATCGGTGGCGGTGCCGTCGTTATCGGTGGGATACTTGGTGAGCAGGTCCTGATACTCAGCGGTCACGTCGGTGATGGCGCTGGCAGCCTCGAACACCCACTGATAGATCTCATTCTCGCTGTCGAGGATGGAGAGATCCGTGAAAGGCGTGGTGATGTAGGAGAGGATGTCAGAGTCGGAGCTGTTCTCCCAGGTGTGCGGGTTCCAGTTGGTACCCAGTGCGCTTGCATAGGACTTGTAGGTGTAGCTGGCTGCGGTGGCATCAGCGGTGGTATCCGTTGCTGCGGTATCCGTAGTGGCTGCATCCGTGGCTGCGGTGGTATCGGTGGTGGTAGTGGTCGTTGTGGTGGTGGTCGTCGTCTTGACGCTGCACGCAACTGCCACAAACACCATTGCCAGCGCGCAGACAAGTGCCACAAGCTTGGTCATGTGTTTCATCATGTTTCCTCCTTGATGATTTTCTTATTTCACACATAGGCTGTGCAATAAGCGGTTTTGCGGGGTGGGATGCAGGATGCAATCCTCAGAACTGCACCGTTTCCTGCCCTTCCCATTGAGCCATTATCGCATAATGGTTGTACTATTATAGCCAAAATCCCCCGTGTTTGCAATGATTTTTGGCATTTTCGTTACATTTTGATGAACAAAAATCAATTATCCCCGTTTCTTGACAAGGTTTCCCTCCTGTTTTGATGACATGTTGCATTTTTTCATTCATTCTGATGCATTTTTATCTTGCCCGCATCAATTCCTGCATATTGAAAAGGCGTGCCCCGGTGGGCCCGTTTCAGGGGCCCATCCCCTCCCCGTGGGCCGCGTTCCAAAAAAGAAAACGGGGAGCCGTGCGCGGCTCCCCGTCTTTTTTCCTGTGTCCGGATGGTCCCCGTCCGTGCGGGATGCATGCGGTTCCGTTGCCCCTCCGGCCGGGGCAGGGGGTTCCCTTCAGCAGCCTGACACGCTCACGCCGCAGAGGCGTATGGCAAAGGGTCCCTCATACGTGGCGGAGCGGTACTGCTCCCTGGAGAAAGTGAGGCTGTCCTGCTTTTCGAGCAGGCTCCCGTTCACGCTGCCGCCGGTCAGTACCCTGACGCCGTCCTCCATAAAGAGATACGCCAGGCGGATTTCACCGCCGAAGCGTCCTGTCAGCGGATTCATCTGGAAATCCGAGAAGCTGACGGGATACAGGCACCCCCGTTTCAGCGTGTCAAAGGGCGCCGTGCCGGCCGTCAGGCGGAAACGCTCATACTCCCCCACCGGTTCCGTGCCAAGGTACCGGCAGAAGCGGGTGTTGCCATGCAGGGCTGTGAGCATGCCATCCCTGAGGAGGGGCAGCTCCTGCATGGGGATGCCCTCATTGCTGAAGGGCGCATCCGGGAGCAGGGTGATGTTCAGCTTCTCCCCCGTCACGTTCTCCCCCTGCACGGCCATGCCCACGGCATAATCGCTGTAGTGCGCGTACACCATGCCGGCGGAAGCCCTGTCCCGGTACAGGCTGAGCAGGGTCTCAAGCTGCTCCCCGCTGAGCACCAGGTCATACTGACCGGCCTTCGGGTTCTCCGTGGCACCGGCCCTGTCCCGCGCGGCGGAGAGGCCGGCGCGTACCTTTTCGGTCAGGGCCGCGGTGTCAGGCTCCGCATAGCGGAAGGCATAGTGCTGCTCCACGTCCTGTGGCGCCCTGCACTGTGTCACGAACTCGCCGTTGCAGTTGTATCTGACATAACCCACGTCCGTGCCGCCGGAGGTGAGGATACGCACATGCTCCCGCTCCATGAAGATTTCCGCGCTGTTAAGGAAGGCATCCTCCGCCGTGTCCGCCCTGAAGAGGGCAGCGGCCATTGTCTCCGCCCCCTCCCGGAGGGTCATCCCCGCAAAGCCGGAGGACATCGCCACCTCCGGGAGGCACTCCCCCTCATACATGGCGTACATGGGGTTGGCCGCATACTGCGCCGCCTCATGGGCATCCAGAAGCTTTTGACACAGTTCTTCCTCCGCCATGCCGGGTGTCAGCCTGGCCACGGAACAGCCGCGAAGCACGGTGCCGTCCCGCTCCACGTCGCGGAACACGGTCACGTCCACGTGCACCACGTCCTTGGTGCGGCGCACCTGCAGCTGCTGTTTCACAAAGAACAGCTCCACGCTCTCGGTGCGGGTGCTGTTGATGCGGTAGGTGGTGATATGGCACTCTGCAAGCGCCGCAAGCAGTCTCTTCATCCTTCCTGCCTCCTCATCCCAGCCGGATCCTGGCCTTGATATAGGGGCCACCGTCCGAAACCTTGACCCATTCCTTGTAGCCCTTGCCACACATGCCGCTGCCGGAAAGCGGACGCTCCGGCCCCATCATGGTGATGGACTTGAGCAGGTCCGGCACATACCCAGTCAGCACGATGGGCGAAAAGATGCGGCCCGTCAGGTGGCCGTCCCTGATTTCCCGTGCAAAGTTCACCATGCACTGGATGCCCCAGTTCTTGGGGTCCTCCATGCCGGAGAAGGGCATGTCAAGGAGCATGCCGTATTTCACGGAGGCAATCATGTCCTCCACGCTGTCGGTGCCCGCCTCAAAATAGGTGTTGGTCATGCGGGTATAGGCCTTGCGCTCAAAGCTCTCGCGGCGGCCGTTGCCCGTGGGCTCCGTGCCGAGGATTTCCGCGCTGATGCGGTCGGAAATGCCGCGCTCCAGGATGCCCTTGTTGATGATGACGGTGTCGTGGGCCTCTGTGCCCTCGTCATCGAAGAAGTAGGTGCCCGTCTCTTCGACCGCGGCCGCGCCGTCGTGCATGGTGACCAGCGGGCTTGCCACATACTGGCCGATGCAGGATTTTGCCATGGCCCTGTCCTTGACGAACATGTCCATCTCCACGCCGTGGCCAAAGGCCTCGTGCACGATCATGCCGGTGACGGACGGGGTGCAGACACACTCATATTCGCCGGGGGTGATGGGGGTGCTGTCCAGCAGCTCCACGGCGGTTTTCACAAGGGGCGCCACCTTCTTTTCAAGGCCCTTAAGCATCTCCACGCCGCCAAGGCCGGAGCAGCTCCCATAGGCCTCCTGCATGTCCCCGTCACGGCCGGACACCACGGACACGCTGCCCTCCATCCACAGGAGGTCCTGCTCCATGTCCTTTTTGGCGGAGAGGAACAGCTTGTGGATTTCCTGGTAGCCGCAGGTCACGCTGCAGTTCACGATGTGCGGGTCCGCCGTGAGGGCCGATTCGCGGATGGCGGAAAGGCGCCGGAGAATCTGCTCCGCGCCCACCTCCTCGGGGTGGCATTCATACTCCGTGGCGGCGGAGAACACCGTCTCCTCCTCGTGCGGGATGCGGGGCGGCGTGGCAGAGATGCCGGCAAGGTCCTCCCCCGCCCGTACCAGCTCCGTGCGGATGTGGGCAAGGATGGCGGGGATGTCCGCCATGGTGATGGTGTTGAATGAATGCTCCGCATATCCCCGCGCGTCCGCCACGCGTGCCACGAAGCCGCGGCTTGTATGCAGGGCGTTTTCGCCCACCTGCAGGCCGGCAGCCGCTGCCTGATAGCGTCTGGCGCTGTTATCGGTGGCCAGCACGCTCGCGTAGGCATACTCCTTTGAGAGTGCCTCCACAAGTGCCCTGAGCACCGGCTTGATTTCCTTTAAATAGGGGCTTGCCTTTACCTTCATGCCGTCCCTCCTCAAAAAACTTCCTGTACCGTCCGCGGGGCTGTTCCCACGCGCACGGCATGCCCCGTCACCCGCGTGGCAGGGAAAAACATCCCGTCAGTCCTGCCGTTCAAGCGGGGCCGGCTCGCCAAGGGCGTCCTTCAGCTGGTTGTACCAGTCGTTTGTCTCCTCGGCGTTCTTGCCGTTGAACACCACCATCCTGTTGCCCTCATAGTGGATGACCAGGATGTCCGGGCTCTGCGGATAGATCATGCACAGGTAATCCCACTGCCCGTCCGAGGTGCGGTAATCGCCCTCAATGGTATTGGCGGTTTCCTCGTAGCAGTAAATCTCCTCGCCCATGTCCCAGTCAGAGAGGTTGGTGCGGTACCACAGGTCCACGTCCTTGATGTCAAACACGGTGGATACATACGGCGTGACGATGCCAATGCTGGTGGAATCGATGCCCATGGAGATGACGCTCTCCTTGGAGCTGGCGCTCCTTGCCATGCTCACCACCACCAGCACCACCACGATGCCGATGGTCAGCCATTTGGACTGCGCAATCTTCTGCCACCTGTTGCGGGCGTCCTGGCGGGGATCCTGCTGCCCGCCGTCCCCGTTATCCTGGCCGCCGCCGTAAATCCCCGCATAGGGGCTGTTCTGTCCGTTATTTTCCATGACTGTCCTTTCAGATGTTCCAGCCGGTCCGTGGCTGAATCCGTTTGTGTTTTTATGGGAATGTGCAAACGTGCACATGGCTTTTTCTATTATAGCACAGCAGGCCGTCAAAAAAAGGGGCACGGCGCTGGAAAATATCCCCGTTCCCCGCCAAAAACTTGCAAAAAAGGTGTTCACAAAACCAATTTCCGCTTTTATAATAGTAAGGTTGAAAAATGTAACCATTTTAAAGGACAAGACCCTAAGCGAAAGGAAGCCTTACCATGAATATCCGTAATGTTGCCATCATCGCCCATGTCGACCATGGCAAAACCACCCTGGTGGACCAGCTGCTCAAGGACGCAGGTGCCCTCCGCCGCAACGAAATCGGCAATGACCGCGTCATGGACTCCAACGACCTGGAGCGTGAGCGTGGCATCACCATCCTCTCCAAGAACACGGCCGTCACCTATGGCGACGTGCGCATCAACATCGTGGACACCCCCGGCCATGCTGACTTCGGCGGCGAGGTGGAGCGTATCCTCCAGATGGTTGATGGCGTCGTCCTGCTGGTGGATGCCTTTGAGGGCTGCATGCCCCAGACCCGCTTCGTGCTGCGCAAGGCACTGGAGCTTGGCAAGGTCCCCGTGGTGGTCGTCAACAAGATTGACCGCCCCGATGCCCGCCCCGATGAGGTGGTGGATGAAACGCTGGAGCTTTTCATGGAGCTCGGCGCCACCGATGAGCAGATTGACTTCCCCGTTGTCTACGCCAGCGCCCGCGAGGGCACCAGCGGCATGACCGTGGAGGATCAGCAGCCCAACATGCACGCCATCTTCGATACCATCCTCAGCACCATCCCCGCCCCGAAGCAGGATTTTGAGGCCCCGCTGCAGATCCTCTTCTCCGCCATCGAGTATGACGAGTATGTGGGCCGCATCGGCATCGGCCGCATTGAGCGCGGCATGGCCAGGCGCAACATGCCCATCGTGCTGTGCGGCGGTGACGAGGATAAGCGCATCAATGCCCGCATCACCAAGCTTTACCGCTTCGACGGCCTGCGCCGTGTTGAGGTGGAGGAGTGTGAGCCCGGCGAGATTGTGTGCGTGGCCGGTGTGGAAGGTCTCAACGTGGGCCAGACCGCCTGTGACCCGTCCTGTGTGGAGGCCATGCCCTTTGTCAAGATTGACGAGCCCACGGTTTCCATGCTGTTCATGGTCAACGACAGCCCGTTTGCCGGCAAGGAGGGCAAGTACGTCACCTCCCGCAACATCCGCGACAGGCTGTTCACCGAGGTCAAGACCAATGTTTCCATGCGCGTGGAGGAGACCGATTCCACCGATACCTTCCGCGTCAGCGGCCGTGGTGAGCTGCACCTCTCCATCCTCATCGAGCAGATGCGCCGCCAGGGCTATGAGTTTGCGGTGTCCCGCCCCAAGGTCATCCTCCGCAAGGATGACAAGGGCCGCACCACCGAGCCCATTGAGGAGCTCACCGTGGACGTGCCGCAGGAGTTCTCCAGCTCCGTCATCGAGAAGCTGAGCATGCGCAAGGGCGTCATGCTGGACATGGTGCCCCAGGGCGAGACCAGCGTCCGCCTGCGCTACCTCATTCCGTCCCGTGGCCTGATGGGCTACAGGTCCGAGCTGCTCACCGATACCCGCGGCAACGGCGTCATGTCCAGTGTGTTCTCCGGCTATGAGCCCTACAAGGGTGACATTCCGGAGCGTCTCACCGGCAGCCTCATCGCCTCCGAGACCGGCGATACCTCCGGCTACGGCCTCTTTAACACGCAGGACCGCGGCAGGATGTTCGTCGGCGCCGGCATCCCCGTCTACGAGGGCCAGATTGTCGGCGAATCCCCCAAGCAGGAGGACATCACCGTCAACGTCTGCAAGAAGAAGCACCAGACCAACACCCGTTCCTCCGGTGCCGATGAAGCCCTGCGCCTGACCCCGCCGGTCATCTTCAGCCTGGAGCAGTGCCTCGAGTTCATTGCCGATGATGAGCTGGTGGAGATCACCCCCAAGTCCATCCGCATGCGCAAGCGCTGGCTCACCAAGGACCAGCGCGTCAAGGCCTTCAACGCGGATAAGGCCCGCAAGGCCGCCGCGGAAGCCGCCGAGGACGATGCGGAATAACCGGTCCGGGATACCGACAACCCCATACAGAAGCACGGAAGGGATGGCAAACCGCCATCCCTTCTTTTCATGAAACCGGCTACATGCCCGCCAAAGGCCTTCCTCACCTCGGAGGAAAAGGCTTTTGGGCATGGTGTTGAAAGCCTCCCCTTGGTCGGAAGGGGAGGTGTCGCCAAAGGCGACGGAGAGGATGCGTGAAGAGTTCAGAAAATGATTATCCTCTCACCGCTTCGCGGAGCT